>Ga0111538_10009279_pt1 | contig 13147 bp, 11 predicted proteins | sample SoiMethybrSBSTD1_FD_79669 | JGI IMG/M metagenome (GOLD analysis project Ga0111538, IMG submission 79669) | Bulk soil microbial communities from a Populus tree surrounding site in Tennessee, USA - Soil MetaG P. TD hybrid SBSTD1 (version 2)... | ecosystem: Environmental > Terrestrial > Soil >...
GCACGCGATCGCGGACGATGACGACCATGTCGCGGTATTCGACGACATCGGCTTCGTCACAGATGCGACCGTGCCCGGGAATCACATACGTGCCGCCTTCCTGCGTGTGTCCCGGAACGGCGAGATCGAGGACGTGATTGAGCGCCGCGATCTCTCCGTTCACGCTGCCGCCACGCGCCACGTCGATGAACGGATAGCCGCCCGGAGTGAAGAGGTCACCCGTGCTGATCACATCAGACTTCTGAAAATAGACGAGTGTGTCACCGTCGGTGTGCGCCTTCGGCTCGTGGTGCATCACCACCGCCTCGTCGTTGAAGCGCATGTCCTTGAACGGCGTGGCGTACTCGTCGCGCGGCAAGGCAATGTCGCTCAGCCGCGCGCCTTCACCGGTGTCCGACACGAGACGCGCGAGCACGTTGCTCTGCGCGATGATCTTGAGCGGCTGCGATCCATCGAGTCGCGCGCCGAGAAAGTTCATCGGCTTCGAGGCATCGGCCTTGGCGAACGCATCGTTGCCGCCAACATGGTCGGGGTGCACGTGGGTGTTGATGATCCACATCACCGAGCCTTTGAACCGAGCCTGCACTTCGGACACCAGTCGACCCGCGTTCTGCGCCAGACCTGTATCAACGAGCAGCGTGCCATCCTTGCCGTTCTGCACGGTGATGTTGCCGCCATCGCCGGCAATGACCGACACCGCACCCTGTACCGGATAGACGCGCAGCTGCCCACCATCCGGTGCGGGACGCGGTGGCGGCTGCTGCGCCGACAAGCCGCAGATCGCGAACGCACACGCGACGCCGCACGCCGTCGCGACTCGAGCCGTCGTCGTTCGAACCGCCATCACCGCCCTCTCCGCGTCGGCGCGAGCAAACAGCCTCCATTCGCCCCGGCTCCACAGTCGCAATACCGATCGCAGACCAGCTTCGGTTTCTCGGGCTGCGGCATCTTCGATCGATATTCCGGATAGATCGTCTCCACGCCTCCGCGCAGCACGATCGACGGCAGCCCGTACCAGTCGGCGACCTCGGTCAGGTACGTGTTCGTGCCTGGCAGGTGATGCGGCACGTAGTCCCTGCGCTCGCGAGGCAGTTCTTCGGCGTACTCGCAGATGTCGCGACCCATCCGCTGCCCCGGATCGAGCACCCACGTCTGGCTGCGCACGAGCGGCTCGGTGAGGAAGGCAGGATCGTTGATCGACGTGACGATCGTCAGATAGTTGCCGTGCCGCATCCAGTGCTCCGTGAACGTCGCCTTGTCGCTGCGCGGGATGCCGTTGCGACGCATGTAGTTCTCTTTCAGATGCGTGGTGTAGACGTTGAGCATGTTGTTCTGCCACGTCGCGGTCGAGAACCCCGACCACGTGTGCGGCGCCATGTCATCGGGATGGGGGCGCCCGTCCATCCAGATCGTGCGCTCCATCTCCTGGAATCCCATGCGCGTGTGCCACGCCACGAGCTGCTGCGTGACCGGATCGAGGATGGCGTCGATGCGCATGTTCGACAGGCCACGCATCTGATAGTCGCCGCCATGCGGCCGGCACTGATACTCGGGGACGATGGAGATGCGATCGGCGTCGTAGCTGTCAGCGCGCAACCGCCCGGCGTCGTTGATCGGAAACCCCATGTAGTCGCCAAGCTCGGGCCCGGGGATCCGCTCCGGCAGATCTTCGTGATAGATGGATGCCCAGCCGCCCTGAAAGTCTGCCTGTGCCCGCGCGATCGCGGGGACCGTCAAGGCCATCGCCATCGTCGCAAGCGATGTCGTCAGCAGTCGTGCGGTCGAATGAGTGCGCATATCGTGCGGCAGAATAAGACGGAGTCGCGGCGCACGCCAGCCGCCAACCGCATAAGGCGAAAAGGCGCGGAAATACCGAAGAAGTCTCTCTTGCCTGGCTCCGCGCCGCGAGCACTCGTAGACGAGAATATCGGTGATGGCCGTTCGTCGATGGAACGACGCGCTCGATGGCCCGTTCTCGGAAGCCGCGCTGCGGCGCAAGCTCGAAGCTGCCGGGTACACCGTGGCGCGGTACGTCTATTCTCCGGGCACCACCTTCCCCGATCACGTCCACGAAGTCGACAAGGTCGATGCCGTCGTCTCGGGTCGCTTCCGCCTGGTCGTGTCGGGACATCTCGCGGTGCTCGGTCCGGGAGACTGGATCGAGGTACCGCGTGGCGTTCGCCATTCGGCGACGGTGGTGGGTGACGAGGCGGTGGTCAGCCTCGATGCCGTAAAACTGCTGTGACGCGATCGGGGACACGACGGCGGTGTAGACGGAGCGACACACGTGTATCGAGGTCAGACAGGGTCAGTGCTTGGCGGCGCGTCTGGCGAGGGGGTCAATCCTGCGCCACTCGCGGTGGCAATAGCGGCACCGGCCGCTCGCGTAATCCAGCGCGTGCATCCCACGGGTCCGGATGAAGCACTTCCACGCACGACGTATTCGACGAAGGGTCCTGAACAACACCTTGATAGCCGTCTCGGTGCAACGACTGGTCCAACGCGTACTATCTCACGTCCACTTGCGCCATTGCTGGCGCGTTTCCCTTTTTGGTCAGCGTGTGCGCGCCTGAGCTGTCGATGAGCGTTCCGGGATCTTCGAACACCGCGGCTTCGTGACCGACTGAAGGTTCTCGACGTCAATGAGGCGCCATGGCGTCATGCCGACATTTACGACACGATGCACGCTCCCGGGCATGCCTGTGTCGTCGACGATCGCGCTGGTGCCAGCCGCGTGTGTGCGCAAGGCGTGACGCACGAGTGGTTGCGCAACGGAATCTGTTGCGCAACACTGTTCGTCGCGCTGCGCCTCATCTGCAGGTCACGTCTGTCCGCGTGCTCACAACCGACGACGAGGTCGTCGGTGAAGCCGCGCAGGTGCTGGGCATCTCACCTTTCGATCTGAAAACAGTTGGCTGAATTCGACATCACCGATCCGGTCGTCGCAGCCTTCATCGTCATTCCCGTTTTCCTCGTCGGCGCGCTGGCGGCGATGGACGCGGTCGGATCGCGACGGCTCGGAGAAGCGCGGTTCGCGACGCGTCGGGCGCTCCTCGCGGTGCTGTGCTCCGGGATATGGATGGTCGCGACGTGGCTGGCCGCGGCGAGCGGAGTTTTGCGGAACTGGACCGCGACGCCACCGCCGTTCGCGATCCTCGTCGTCGCCATCGTCGCGATCGCGTGCCGCATCGCGTTCGGGCCCGCAGGTCGGCGTCTGGCGACGGGAGTGCCGCTGTGGACGCTCGTCATCGTTCAAGCGTTCCGACTGCCATTGGAGCTGGCGATGCACGCGATGTATCTCCGCGGTGTCATGCCGGTACAAATGACCTACACGGGCTGGAACTTCGACATCGTGACCGGAGCCACGGCCCTCGTGGTGGGTCTTGCGGCATGGGCCTCTCGCGTCCCGCGGTCGGTGGTGGCGGCGTGGAATGTTCTTGGGCTCGTGTTGCTCGTGAACGTCGTGACGATCGCGATCGTGTCGACGCCGCGCATTCAGGCGTTCGGGCCTGACCGCGTCGTCGTATGGGTGACATATCCGCCGTTCGTCTGGCTTCCTGCGGTCATGGTGCTGGCAGCGCTCGCCGGCCACCTCGTCATCTTCCGGGCGCTGCGAGCGGGTCGGCGGGCGTAATGTCGGCGGGCCGTATGGCGGTATTGCCGTATGGTAGTATGCCGATATGCCGAAGCAGACCTTCTCTCTCGACGACGAGACGATGCGGCTGCTGCGGAAGACCGCCGAGCGCACCCGCAAACCTCAGAGCATGGTCGTGCGGGAAGCGATTACGCAGTACGCGGCGCGCGAGGAGAAGCTGTCCGAGGACGATCGGCAGCGGCTGCTCGGGGCACTTCGCACGATCAAGAACCGTCCATCCACTCGTCCTGCCGCGGCCGTCGATCAGGAGCTTGCCGAGATCCGCCGCTCACGGCGCACCGGCTGGAGCCGCCCGCGTCGATGATCGTTCATCTCGACACGTCGGTCCTGATCGACGCGCTGACAGGACCACGACGACTCTTGCCACGCCTCGAACGAACGATTGCCGCGGGCCACGTCATCGCGACGTCCACGCTGGTGATGTATGAATGGCGGCGAGGGCCGCGGACGCAGGAGGAGCTCGACGATCAGGAATCGCTCCTGCCCGCGGGTGATGCCTGCGCGTTTGGAGCCGCAGAGGCCGCCGCGGCAGCGCAGATGTACCGCGTGTTGCGCCGCGCGCGCGGCCGTGACATGGACGTCGCGATTGCCGCCTGCGCGATAGAGCGCGGCGCCCGCCTGTGGACGCTGAACGGCGACGACTTTCGCGACCTGCCTGGCCTCGAGCTCTACGAGCCGGCGTAAAAATCTCGCGTCAGTCCCCGCCAGCGGTTCAGCGGTGCATGCAGCGCGAAGCCTTGTTCGCGGGATCGTTCGGATCGGGGGCGCGGCCCGCTCTCACGTCGCGATAGACCTGGTGGCACGCAAGGCACGCATCGGCAAGATCGCCGGTCGCATCGGACACGGCTTCCTGGTTGCGCGTCTGCGACAGTCGATACATCTGCTTCGAGACGGCGATCATCTGCTGCGTGAACTTGATCCAGTCGGCGTCGGCCACCGGCGCTTCCCTGCCGTTCTCGCAGCGCAGTCCAGGGTTCAACAGCAGCGGTGACACGTCCGCGATCGCGATCGCGGCGTTGTCGATCAGTTGCCATCCGCCGTAGATTCCAGCGCCCCAATCGACCCAGGAGAACCCGTTCGCCTGCGCGTCCGGCTTCGGAGCGGGCGGCTTTTCGGCGGGATCGTGCGTCTGGACCGTGAAGATCAGATTCGAGTTCGGGAACAAGACGCCACGCATCAACTGCGCGACGTTACCGACCGGCGGATACGCGCGCGATGAAGCCGGCGCCGCGGCAGCGGACGCCGTCGCCGGTCGTGCCGGCCAGCCGATCCGCGCGGCGTCCGCGGCAACGAGATCCGCGCGACCCGCACGAAAGCCGTTGGCTTTCAGGATGTGCGCGACCAGATCGGTGACCTGTTGCGTCGTCAACTGCCCCGGCTTGTCCAGAGGCATGGTCTTCTCGACTTTGGTGATCAGCGTCGAGAGTGGCTCCGTTTCCCAGTGGCTCACGAACGTGACGCCGCTCAGCGGCGGGCCCTGCGCCCCGTTCAACGCATCGCCATGGCAGGCGGCGCATCGCTGCCCATACAGCGCCTGGCCGCGAGCCGCCTGGGCATCGGCAAACACGCCGTCCTGCACCGTGCGCGAGCTCTGAGCGTGCATCAACACGGTCGCCGCGCCGATCAGCGCGGCGGTGGCGAGGAATACCGGGCTCGTCCGTCCTTTCATGCGCTGAGGATACACACGTCAACTCCAACTTCCAAACGCATCGTGCGGACGCTCGGTGCTGGCGGCATGGGCGAGGTCTACGAAGCCGAAGACGCGATTGAACCGCCGGGTCGCGTTGAAGATCCTTCCTGCTGCGATCGAATCCGATCACCTGCGGCGAGCATCACCGGTCGGCAACCATCACGCACCCGCGCGGCTGACCGGCAACTGCCACAGCGACCACGACCCGTGTTGGCGTGTGTGGTAGACGACGGCGGTGCCGTCCGGGGTCCAGGCAAATTCTTCTGCCGCGCGATCGGCAAGCACGCGATGCATGGCGCCGCTCGTGACGTCCAGTAGCCACACACCGTCGTGGTACACCTGAAACACGATCGATCGTCCGTCAGGCGATACGGCCGGCGTGCGCACGAGATGACCGCGCAAGGGTGACCGTGCCACACGCCTCGCGCCGCTGCGCAAGTCAGCGATCACGAGCCGGTCTTCGACGCTGTACGCGATCCGATTCCCGTCGGGAAACCACGACGCGCCCCATGCCTGACCAACCGTGTGCCGGCTGACGCGCGTCATGCTCCGCGAGGTCAGATCGAGCACCCAGACGTTCCACACACGCGGCCGGCGCGATTCCGCCCTGATGAACGCAAGCTTCCGACCATCCGGCGACCATCGGGGCACCGCCGCGTAATCCGCGCCGTTGACTCGCTGGGGATCGGTTCCATCGGGATGGGCGACATAGACGCCGCGAATACCATCGCGGTCCGAGTCGTAGGCCAGCCATCTCGCGTCGGGCGAGAGCGCCGGGTGGAAGTTCGCGGCGCCATCCTGGACCAACGTCGAGACACGCGGGTCGCCGGCTCGGTCGAACGATAGACGCATGAGCGCCGAATGAATCCGTCCAGCGTGGAACAGGAGCGCGCGGTCGTCGCCGTACGAAGGCGAGAACACATCAACGCCAACGGAGGCCGCCGTCACCACCGGCACCGGCCTCGCGGCGACAACGGTCGGAGCCAACGACGGACCTCTACTCGCCTGTGGCGGCGGAACGCTGGAACGCGTGTCGTCGGCTTCGGTGTTTGCACGGCTGCCCAGGCTCTCGGCAGCGCCAGCGCGATCGGTGACGCGTGGCCGTACAGAGTCATCCGTGACCCCGGTGACACGGCTGCGGATCGGCGTCCGCAACTCGACCCAGCGATAGAACGACAGCACTGCGACGATCACCATCAGCACCGCAGCCGCGACGGCCATTGCCGCGTGTACGCGCGCACGCGAGTGATCGAGCATCGCGACCGGCACCGGACGCGCGGTTTCACGCACCGCATCTCTTCGCCCAACCTCAGTGCGCCTGGCGCTCCATGCGGCGACACATCGGCGATGGATCGCCGAGAGGAGCATGGGATCGGCGGCGCCGTATCGGGACAGCAGGCGCTCGAACTCGGCCGCGGACGGACGCGGCAGGTCGATCTCGCCCGCCGCCCTCGCCACGACAAGCAGAAGTGGTCCGGGAACGGGCCGGCGCGACGAGGTGTCGGGGACGAGCAGCGCGTGCAACAGCCGCGCGAGTTGCCCGACGCAATCGCCGTCGGCCGCGTCCGTCGGCGCCAGCGTAAGAGTGCCGTCGCCGTTCAGGACAATGCGATCGAGCGGCGGCAGCGCGCCGTCACCGTCGGACGTGTGTTTCCGCGCGCGCGACGCGGCGAGGACCAGCGCCACCGCTTCGTCGGGAACGAGCGGCACACGGCGAGCGACAATGTCGGCGTAGGTAACGTCCATGACGGTTCCCGGGGCTCAGCGGAGATTGAACGAGGTCATTTGCGTTGTACGGCCTGCACGACGGCCGTTCAAGCTGATCGGACACGGCGGTTGCCAATAAATTCACACTGCAATTCAGCAGTATTGCTGAGACTTGCGCCGAAGGGAGGCCAGGCGCGATCATAGGCACCTCATCACTTGGAGGTGCAGCGTGCTCAAACGCATGGGGCTCGTGCTGGTCGCCGCGGCGTTCGCCGCCCGTGTCGTCGGCCATGCCGCTCCGGCGGACATTCCGCAGGAAGTCACCTTCGCGCGCGACATCGCGCCCGTCCTGCAGCGAAGCTGCCAGAACTGCCATCGACCTGACGGCGTGGCGCCGATGTCGCTCGTCACCTACGAGGACGCACGCCCGTACGCGCGCGCGATGCAGCGGCGCACGTCTCTTGGGCCGCATCGCGGCGTGATGCCTCCCTGGTACATCGAGAAGAACATCGGCATCCAGAAATACAAGAACGACCCGTCGCTGTCCGAGGCGGAGGTCGCGATGATCGGCAAGTGGGCAGACAACGGCGCGCCGCTCGGGAATCCGGCGGACATGCCTGCTCCACGCAAGTTCGACGATCTCAACACGTGGTTGATCGGCCCGCCCGACCTGGTTGTCAGGACGCAGGAGCTCGTCGTGAAAGCCAACTCGCCCGACTGGTGGGGTGAGATCGAAGCGGTGCCAACCGGTCTGCCGGAAGACCGCTATGTCGCCGCGCTGCAGGTCCGCGAAATCAATGACGTGCCGAGCAAGGATCCGAGCGGTCGTGCGACCGTCGGCGGCCGGTTCGTATTCCACCACATGATCTGGGGCACCGATCAGGGTGGAGGCGGCGGGACCAACACCGCGTGGCCCGTGCACGAAGTGGGTCGCGGCGCCGACTTCTTCCCGCCGGAGGGCGGTCGTCTGTTGAAGGCCGGCGAGCGCATTGTCTCGAGCTCCGTTCATCTCCACTCGAACGGCCGCGATACGAAGGCGCACCTGGAAATTGGTTTCAAGTTCTATCCGAAGGGCTATCAGCCAACAGTCAGGGCGTCGCGCAGCCGAAGCCTCGGCAACGGCGTCGACATTTCGATTCGGCCAAATGAGGCGAATCAACAGCTTCACGCGTACACCGTGCTGCAGGAGCACACGAAGATCACGTCCTTCGAACCGCACCTTCATGCGCCAGGATCGCGGATGTGCCTCGAGGCGATCTGGGGCTACACCATCCAGACGCTGACGTGCTCCGGCTACGACCACAACTGGGTGCGTGGCTACGACTATGCGGATGATGCGACTCCGCTGCTGCCGAAGGGAACGATCCTCCACATCATCGGCTACATGGACAACTCGCCGGCGAATCGCAACGTGCCCGATGCGCGCAACTGGCAGGGATCGGGGAATCGATCGGTCGCGAACATGTTCATCGATCTCGGTCAGGGGGTCGCGCTGACCGATGAACAGTTCCAGGAGGAGATGATCAAGCGTCGTCAGTCGACCACTGAGGATGTGATCATCGGTTGCCCGCTGTGCAACACCGTGCGGCCGGCTCTCTTGACCAAGCCAACGGGGTCGGCGCAGTGAAGGTTTCGCGGACAGCGGGCACTGCGATTGTGCTCGCGGCGCTGTGGCTGCTGCCGATCCACAGCGCGGCGCAGACCTACTCCAGCGGTCAGCCCGTGTGGCCCGCCTTCGAGGGATGGGAAAAGAACGACGACGGCTCCTTCACGTTCCTGTTCGGGTACATGAACGAGAACTGGCAGGAGGAGCTCGACGTTCCGATCGGCCCCGACAACAACATCGAGCCTGGCGGACCGGACCGCGGACAGCCGACGCATTTTCAGCCGCGCCGCAACCGCTTCATGTTCAAAGTGCGCGTGCCCGCGGACTGGGGCAACAAGGAGATGATCTGGACGCTGACGACGCGCGGCAACGCACAGAAGGCGTATGCGTCGTTGCGAACGGACCTGCTGATCGAGAACATCGACCTCATGTCGGAGACCGGCGCGCTCGGCGCGGGCACGAGCAATCCGGAGCTTCGTGCGGACAAACCGCCGGCGATCGCGGTGCAAGGTCCGAAGACCGTGAACGCAAAGGTCGGTCAACCGGTGTCGCTGATCGCGGTCGTCACCGACGACGGCGTGCCAAGACGCAGAGCAGGGGGTCCGGGTCGCCCAGGCGGTCCGAACATCAATCTGCTGCCGCCCTCGCGTATCACGGTCGGTAAGAACCTCGGCCTGCACCTCGCGTGGTTCGTCTATAGAGGCGCGGGCAAAGTCACCTTCGATCCCGTGCAGATCAAAACGTGGGAGGACACGCGGACCGGCGCCAACTCTCCGTGGGCGCCGATCTGGACACCACCACAGGTCCCGCCTGACGGCAAGTACACCGTGACCGCGACATTCGCCGAGCCGGGCACCTACGTCCTGCGTGCGCGTGCGGACGATGGCGCGTTGACGAGCGACGAGGAAGTCACGGTCACGGTCGCGCGCTAGGGGATCGCGCAGGTCAGCGGCTGCGGTTCATCGATTCGCAGCGTCGTTGTATTCGGCGGGATGAAGTACGTCACGACGTTGACGGCCTGGACCGTCCCCTCGTTGCGGGCGAAGTGCGGATGATCGCCCACGTCGAGGAAGCCTTCCCCGGCTGTGACGACCTTGACCGAGCAGTCGTGCTCGTAGAACGTCACCGTTCCTTCTTTCACATTGATGAAGACAGGTCCCGGGTGCGAGTGCCATCCACTGTAGGCACCGGGCGGAAACGTGATCGTTTGCGTCGCGACCGAGACGCCGCGCTGTGCCTGGATCTCCACCGCCCAGTTGTCACTCGCCTTCCGTTTGACCTTGAACGGATCGAACGTGGCCGGCGGTCCGATAACGCTCGAGGTCGTTCCCGAGCCGGGCGTCGCCCGAACGATTCCAACGAGAGCGAGCCCTACAATCGCCGCCGTGACGACTCCACCCGCAAGTCCGTGCTTTCTTCCCATGTGATTCACCCTCCCTGATGCGTGAACGTCTCGTGGCGCGACTTTCGTCGTCGCCGATAGCCGCCGACAAGCGGCAAGGCCCCGCGACGGAGCCAATGCGGTGGATTGCAGTGCAATGCGGTTGATTGCGGCAGGAAGCCTGCCTCGCCGAAGCCGTCCCGGCGAAGGCGGGTTAGAATCCGGGCCTGCCGACTCGAGGGGAGACTTAGTGAGCGAGGATCCAGCGCCGACGAGCGGTTCGCGCGATGCGGCTGATCGTCTGGACTCCTGGAAGGAGATCGCCAGCTACCTGAGGCGCGACGTGAGTACGGTCCAGCGCTGGGAGAAGCGCGAGGGCATGCCCGTCCATCGCCACGTGCACGACAAGCTCGGGTCGGTGCATGCGTTCAGAACGGAGCTCGACGCGTGGATCAGCCGACGGCTGCACCTCGGCCCTGAATCGACCGAAACTCCCGACGCGTCTCCTGCTGCACTTCTGACGACGTGGCGCCCGCCCATGACGGCGGACTCACTGCCATCACAGGCCGCCGCGATTGCGATCGGCGTCGAGGGCGCGCAGAAATCGACGCGGACATGGTGGCCGTTGCTCGCCGTCGTTGCCGTGCTCGGTGTTGCGTTGGTGCTGAGGGTGTTCCCACGGACCGAGTCGGCATGGCAGAACCCGCTCGCCGATGCGCGTTTTCAGCAACTCACCGATTTCGATGGGACCGAACGCGCCGCGGCAATCTCGGGAGATGGTCGGCTCGTCGCTTTCCTCGCGGATCGTGATGATGTTTTCGATCTCTGGATGACCCAGGTCGGCACGGGCGAATTTCACAACCTGACGAAGGGACGCCTTCGCGACGTCGACAACCCTGACGTGCGCGACGTCGCGTTTTCGGCGGACGCGTCGCTCGTGTCGGTATGGTTCCGGAAGTCGACGACCAGCAATCCGCCGGACATCGGCGTGTGGGGAGTGCCGGCGCTCGGTGGTGACCCGCGGCCATATCTCGACGGCGTCGCCGAGTACGACTGGTCACGGGCCGACGGTCGCCTCGTCTATCACACGCCGGGACCAGGCGATCCGATGTTCGTGAAGGATCGCCCCGACGCGACGCCGCGACAGATCTGGGTCGCGCCCGCAGGCACGCATGCGCACTTTCCTGTCTGGTCGCCGGACGGACAGTTCATCTACTTCGTCTACGGCACACTGCCGGATCGACTCGACATCTGGCGCATCGCCCCGAGCGGTGGCATGCCGGAACGCATCACGTCGCACAACTCCCGCGTGACACATCCCGTGTTCATGGACTCGCGAACACTTGTCTATGTCGCGACTGACGCCGATGGCGCCGGACCGTGGATCTACGGCATCGACATCGAACAACGAATGCCGCACCGGCTCAGTGCCGGTGTCGAACGTTACACGTCGATCGCCGCGAGCACCGACGCCAGGCGCCTCGTCGCGACGATCGCGAACGAGACCGGCACGCTGTGGCGGATGCCGATGACCGCCGGCGTGGCGGATCCGGATGCTGCAGTTCGCGTCACGCTGCCGACGACGCGCGGCAGGTCGCCCCGGTATGGACCGAACTATCTCCTGTACGTATCGGGTCGTGGTCCGGCTGAAGGGATCTGGAAGCTGACGGACACGGGCGCGTCGGAGATTTGGAGTGCGCCTGGCGCGCGCGTCATCGGTGGGCCGGCTCTTGCGGCCGACGGATCGCGTGTGGCGTTTTCCGCGGACGCCAACGGCCGAGCGCGGCTCTATGTGATGAACGCCGACGGCTCCGCGGCGCGCGTCGTATCGGAGGCGCTCGAGCCTCGTGGCGCTCCAGCGTGGGCCCCCGACGCTCGGTCGCTGATCGTTCCCGTCACCCTCGATCGCGAGCCTCGACTCGTGCGCGTGTGGCTCGATGGCCGCGCGCCGACGCCGCTGGTCGGCCATCACTCCGTCGACCCGACCTGGGCACCCGAGGGCGACTGGCTGCTCTATTCAGGCCCCGACGTCGGAACGACGTTCCAGGTTCATGCGGTCGGACTCGATGGAAAGCCGCGCCCGTTCAAGGAACTGACGCTCAGTCGTGGCGCACGACGGATCGCGTTTCTTCGCGGCCAGCACGCGCTGGTCCTGTTGCGCGGCGAGGTCACACACAAGAACTTTGCGTTGGTCGATCTGGACACAGGGACCGAGCGTGCGTTGACCGACTTCGCACGCGACTTTCTCGTCCGCGATTTCGATGTGTCGCCGGATGGTCGGGAGATTGTGTTCGATCAGGTCCGCGAGAACTCGGATGTCGTTCTGATCGATCGGAAATGACGAGGAGGATGTGGGGCGGGCCGGAAGGCCGCCCCACATCGACGCAATCAGGCGAGCGCCTTCTTGTACAGATCGAGCAGGCGCGTCCACGCCTTCTCGGCCGACGCCATGTTGTAGACGCCTGAATCCGGCGGACACCAGCCGTGCGCGGCTCCGGTGTAGACCTCGACCTCCGCCGGCAGGTTCGCCTTCATGAACGTTTCCTTGATCACGTTCTTCTCGTCGGGCGCGCGCATGTCGTCGTTGGCGGCGATCGCGACCAGGAACTGCGCCTTCGTCTTCGACGCCTGCGTCAGCGGGCTGTCGGCGTTCGGCGTGACGAGTCCGCCGCCATGGAACGAGGCAACCGCACCGACGCGATCGGGGACCGCTGCTGCGGTGCGGAACGCGATTGGCCCACCCATGCAGTAGCCCTGCGTCCCGACCTTCTTGTTCTTCGCGACCGACGGCTGCATGTCGAGCCACGCGATGAACGCCTTCGCGTCGGTCATCTGCGTCGTCGCGTTCAACGACTGCGCCAGCGGCATCAGCGATGGGATTGCCGTCGCGGCGCCGTTCTCGGCCGTCGGCGCCTTCTTCGTCCGGTAGAACGGATTCACGACCAGCACCGAGTAGCCGGATTCAGCCAGACGCTTCCCCATCTGCCGGAACGCCGGTCGAAGCCCGAAGATGTCCGGCCAGACGAGGACGGCGGGCGCCGTGCCGGTCGCCGGGTGAACGAAATAGGCGTCGCACATGCCGTCCGGCGTCTTGACGGTGACTTCCGA
>Ga0111538_10009281_pt1 | contig 13146 bp, 7 predicted proteins | sample SoiMethybrSBSTD1_FD_79669 | JGI IMG/M metagenome (GOLD analysis project Ga0111538, IMG submission 79669) | Bulk soil microbial communities from a Populus tree surrounding site in Tennessee, USA - Soil MetaG P. TD hybrid SBSTD1 (version 2)... | ecosystem: Environmental > Terrestrial > Soil > Tree...
GGTTCGCTGTCGCTGACCGACGCCGCCGCTCAGCCCCTGATTGCCACTCTGTTGTCGCTCCCAGTCGATCCGTCTGACCGGGTCTTCAAGCTCGCCGCAGCTCTCCAGCGCGCACGGACGCTCAACCTGCTGTTGACCATTCCGCGGACGCTGTCACAGCAACGCCCGGTGATGCTCGTCATCGAAGACTTGCACTGGGCGGACCCGTCGACGCTCGAACTTCTCAAGACCGCCGTGACGCGCCCTGAACCATCGCCGTTGATGATGCTGCTGACCCGGAGGCCAGAGTTCAGCGCGGAGTGGATGGATCACCCGTCCGTCACACGGGTCGAGCTCGGCGGGCTCGATCTGGCGGGAGCCGAGCAGCTCGTGACGCAGTCGGTCGGCGGCAAGGCCCTGCCCCCTGAGGTCGTGCGCCAGATCCTGCAGCGCGCGGACGGCATTCCGCTCTTCATCGAGGAAACCACGCGCGCGATCGTCGACGCGAATGTGCTTCACGACACCGGCGAACGGTACGAGCTGGCAGGTCCTCTCCCACCCACCCTGGTCCCGGCAACCTTACAGGACGCCCTGATGGCCCGCCTCGATCGGCTGGACGAGGCCCGGCGCATCGTGCAGCTCGGAGCGACGATCGGACGCGAATTCGGATTCGAGCTGCTGTCTGCGGTGTCCGGAGACGACGAACTGACGCTGCATGACCACCTCGAGCGAGCCGTGTCGAGCGGTCTGCTGCAGCAGCACGGCGTGCCGCCCCGTGCGACCTTCGTTTTCAAGCACGCGCTCGTGCAGGACACGGCGTACCAGTCGCTCCTGCGCAAGACGCGACACCAGTACCACCAGCGGATCGCGGACGTGCTCGAAGATCGCTTCCGTGAGACCGCGGAGCAACGCCCGGAGCTGCTCGCGCGTCACCACACAGAGGGGAACAACGCTCCGCGGGCGATCCCCTATTGGTTGAAGGCCGGCACGCAGGCGATCGCCCGCGCGGCGTTCGCCGAAGCGATCAGCCACCTGTCCAATGGCCTCCGTCTGCTGGAGGCGTTGCCGGCGTCTCTCGATCGGGACCGCCATGAGCTCGCGCTCCAGTCGGCGCTCGGCATGGCGCTACAGGCGCATCGGGGGTACGCCGCGCCCGAGGTGGACCGCGCCTACACGCTGGCAAGAGCCGTTTGTCAGCGCGCCGGCACGGCCGACGAGCTCCTCTCGGTGTGCCGGGGACAGAACGTCTTCTACATCGTGCGCGCCGACTACCGTGTGGCAGCCCAGATGGCCGAAGAGCTGCTCAGTGTCGGCGAGAAGACGGGGAGCGCCGAGCACATGCTCGAGGGGCATCTGATGCTGGGCGCGAACCAGATCTACCAGGCACGTTTCCTGGAATCGCGGGCCCACTTCGAGCAGGTGCTCGCGTTGCTACCACCCGACAGTGGCGCGAGGCACGCCTTCCAATACGTGGGTCATTCCTCGGCTTTTTCGCGCTCCTATCTTGGCCGCACCTTGTCGTTCCTGGGGCACTACGACCGGGCGGTCGAGGCGAGCGAACAGGGCCTCGCGGTGGCCCGGACGCTTGCCATTCCGATGAGCGTCGCACAGGCGATGGGGATGCACACCCTGCTGTACCAGGTCCGTGGCGAGATCGAGCCGGCGCAGAGCTGGGCGGCGCAGACGCTGGCGTATGCGACCGAGTACGGCTTGCCTTACTGGTCATCCCTGAGCTCAATCGTGCTGGGATGGGTGCTGGCGCATCAAGGGCAGCTGGAGCAGGGCATCAGCCAGCTGCGCCGGGGGATCGATCAGAACCTGTCGACCGGCGCCAAAGTCGGACGCTCGTGGTTTCTGGTGATGCTCGCCGACATGTACCGGACGCAAGGGGCTTGGGAGCACGGTTTTGACGCAGTGGCGCAGGCACTCGCCCACGCCGAGGAGACTGAAGAGCGCTACTACGAGGCCGAGGCATACCGGCTCAAGGGCGAGCTGCTGAAAGCACAGGGCGGACTCGCCGCAACAGAGGCAGCCGAAACCTGCTTCCGTCGAGCGATAGCGATCGCTCGCCATCAGGGTGCGCGCTCGTGGGAGCTGCGGGCCTCGACCAGCCTCGCCCGCCTCTGGCATGACACCGCTCGCGCCGCGGAGGCCCGCCAGGTGCTCGCGGCCGTCTACGAGTCGTTCACGGAAGGGCACGAGGTGCCGGACTTGCAGGAGGCTCGACGTATGCTCGGCGAGCTGACGACGCAGGTGTGACGCCGCCACGGTGATCAACGCCGGGCGAACTGCGGTTCAGCGGCGGGAAAGCTGGCGCGTGTGATCGATGAGCGCGAACAGCGGCTCGGGATTCGGCGCTCGCGTAAACGCCTCGGCGCGCGCTTCGTCCGCGAGGCCATCCAGATAGACTTCGGCCTCCTCCACGCGGCCACGAACCGCGTCTGCCGTCTCCTGCAGTTCCGCGACCGTCGGATCGGCCTTGCAGAACTGCGCCCGGATACGTGAATCGCGGATCGCGAGCGCGGCCGGCAGCGTCAGGATGCCATCCCGGACGTCCTCGTCACCGCCCCCGCCCAGCGCTTCCAGGCCCCGCGCATCCCCGACATCGTCGCACCCGTGATAGAGCATGCCGAGCAGGCGGCCGAACTTACGCAGGTCTTCGCTGCGGGCACCCATGCAGGCGCACACTTCGAACATCGTCCCGGTGTCTTCGCCCGCGAGCACCCGCCAGTCCTCGACCCCCAGCGGTTGCCGCCGCAGCCGCCACTGCAGACATTCGGCCACGCCCAGACGGCGCAAGAGCTCGGCGAGCAGCCGAATGCCCATCGCGTCTTCGGCGAGCATCCTGAACGCGTCGGCAACGACGTAGCCGGACGCCATCAGGGCGGGCAAGGCACCGAAGCGGCGATGGAGCGTCGCGACGCCGCGCCGCTCGTCGGAGGCGTCGAGAATGTCGTCGACAATCAGCGAGACGTTGTGCAGCAGCTCAATCGCGATTGCCCCGCGGAGGATCTCGGGAGAAACACGATCGGGACGAGAGGCCCGACAACAGGCGAAAACCGTCAGCGGCCGGAAGTATTTCGCGCGGCCGCAGAACTGCCATTGCAGCTGCGGCCGCATCTCGTCACTTGCGGTGGCCACCCACTCGAACAGACCTGTCCGCAGCCGTTGAACGTCGGGCCCGTATCCCAGCCTGGAAATGACCGCTTCGTCGACAGGGTGCAGCGGTGGCGGCTCGTTGCCGATGCTCTCCGCCGCGACGTCGGTCATCGCTTCGCTCTGGCGCGTCGCCGGCCCCGCGTCTGCGGATCCGCCGGGCCTGCGGCGGCGGCTTTTTCGCTACCGGCGGCATTCTGAGCACCCATGATCGCGTCAATCTCGGACTGCAGGCGTTTTGCTTCTTCAACCGGCAGGTCCGACATCTCGCGGAGGTACGCGCGCAAGCTGTCCACCAGCGCCGCCATCTCCGCGTCAGTCACCAGCCGCGTCGCGCCCATGCCCGAAGACAACGCGGCGAACTCGGGATACCGCTTCGCCGAAATCTCCGCCCAGCGCGCCAGGTAGCGATAGCCGCTGTTCACGAATGCCATGTACAGCCGAGCCATCTGCTGAGCGGTGTCGGTTGGCGTCGCGGCGCCTTGCGCCGGTCCGGCCCAGGCGTACCGCGTACACGCCTCCGCCGCCGCGGCCATCATGCGATACATGTCGAACGCGCTGTTCATGGGGTCCCGATTCATCAGAGCCTCTCAGTCACGAAATATCCGCCGGCCGTCGGCGAATCAGGTCGGCGGCGTGCTCGCCGATCATGATGGCCGGAGCGTTGGTGTTCCCGCTGGGAATCGTCGGCATGATCGACGCATCGGCGACACGCAGCCGATCGATGCCGTGGACGCGAAGCTGCGGGTCGACCACGGCCATCTTATCCCGCCCCATTCGGCAGGTGCCGACCGGATGCCACACCGTCGTCGCGTTCGCTCTCACGAAGTCCGGGAGCGCCGGATCGTCGCGATCAGGAACCGGCACTCGTCGATCAGGTTGGGTGGCATCGGGGACCGCGAACGGCCTTGTGTCAGCGCAGAGATCCCTGAGTGGCGCCGTACGGCCAAGATGGTGGGCCAACTCGACGCCCGCCATGAGCGTGTCCAGGTCACCGTGGCACTCGAGATATCGAGGCTGGATAATCGGCCGGTCCGCAGGGTCGGCCGAGCGCAGCTCGAGATGTCCGCGACTCTCCGGCTTGCACAAAGTCGGACAAATCAGGAAATTGGGCTCGGCGACGGGAAGCAGGTCCATTCCGGCCAGCACGTGGTACTGAAGGTCCGGCGAGGTCACGCCCGAGCGGTCACGGGTATTCGCAAACAGGCCGGCCTCCGCATTGATCAACGCGCGCCCCGGGTCGTGAGCGGCCAGAAAGTACATCAGGATCATCAGGTGGTCCTGCAGATTCTGGCCCACGCCGGGCAGATCCACGCGCGTCGTGATGCCGTGTGCGGCCAGATGGTGGGCAGGGCCGATGCCCGACAACATCAGGAGCTTGGGGCTCTCGAAGGTGCCGGCCGAGAGAATGACCTCCCGCGCTGCACGGTAGATCTGCAGGGACCCGGCCTCGACACACTCGACGCCAACCGCCCGGTTGCGCTCGATGACGACGCGCGTCGTCCGCGCGCCGGTTTTGACTTCGAGGCTGGTGCGATCCTTCACCGGGTCGAGAAACGCGACTGCCGCGCTCGCCCGACGACCCTGAGCCGTGAAGTTGACCTGGTAGAACCCTGCGGCGTTCTCCTGCTGGGGACCGTTGAAATCCCAATCGGGCCCGCTGCCGCGGAACTCGGGCAGGGCGGCCGCCGCCTCGACGAACGCCTGTGCGGCTCGAGACGGCTCCGGAAACCGGCGAACCCGAAGAGGGCCTCCGACGGCATGGTACGCGGAGGCGCCTCCCTCGAAGTCCTCGGAGCGCTTGAAGTACGGCAGAACCTGATCGTAGCTCCAGCCCTCGTTGCCGGATTGCTCCCACTGGTCGTAGTCGCGGCGGTTGCCGCGGACGTAGACCATGGCGTTGATGGAGCTACAGCCCCCGCGGACGATACCCCGGTGCACCGCCACTGCCCGCCCCTTCAGGTGCGGTTGTGCCTCGGTCAGGTACGGCTGGCTGATCTCCGGCGCCAGGAACACCACGTGGAGCACGCGGCCGGGCTCGTGCACGTCGGCGTGCACGTCCGCGCCGCCGGCTTCCAGCAACAGCACGCGGGCATCGGTGCTCAATCGATGAGCCAACGCACAGCCGGCGGAGCCGGCGCCTACGATGATGTAGTCGTACGAAGTCTCCTCGATCATCGCGTCTGCTAGCGTGACGCCTGGTCCGGCCCCGACCCGAAGGCCGTGGGGCCGCAGGCGGCGGCGCGGACTATGCTCCGCCAGACATCGGCGGCCATCAGGTAGGGAGTCGCCCAGAGATCGATCGCTGCCTCCGTCATGGCGGACTGGACCCTGGTGGGAGTGCCGTCCGCCAACGCGGGTAGCACGTCGGTGGTCATGTTCGACCAGCACTTCGCCGCAAAAGCCCACGGCGCCAGCCAGGACTTCAGGGCCACCACGAGCGGCAGCGGAAGTGCGTCGGTCACCTGGAGCTCAATCGGAGGGCCGAGCGGGGCCGCTTGCCAGATGCCGCGAGCTGCCTGCAGTCCGCTGACGACGGCGCTCTCCACCGTCGCCATTCTGACGGGATTGATCGTGCAGTCTCCGGCGAAAAATAGATTCGCAATGGCTTTCGGATAGTGCGACTCGGGCTGCCACTGCCGGCCGCCGACGACGTTGAGGAAAAGCTTGTCGTCCGTATTGGTATCGAAGTAAGTGCAGTCCTTATCCACGTCATCATCGTCGAATGGTATGTACTTGCGCAGCTCGTGCAAGATGTGCTGCTTCTGCTGATCCTCGTTGTCTGAGGGAAGCGCGTAGTAGTCGGATGCGGCGACGCACAGGACGGTCCGTCGCTTCCCGTTCTTGGACATCATGGGATCGTCGTGCCAGAGCTGCTCGAGATCGAGGACGGTCAAGTCGTACAGGGAATCGCGCAGCAGGATGTTCTCCTTGGGGATATTTGGCAGCTTCCGGTTGAAGTACAGGTTCAGCACCGGAATCGGTTCGGCAGTAAGCCGCCGCACCTCGGATAACGTCTGGAGCCGGTCGACGATGCGCTTACCCTCGGCGCCGTGGGTCACCAGATTACCAAGCGCCGCCGGCGACACGGCGAGGATGATGCTGTCGGACGGCCCGAGCACCGTCGTCATCGTCTTTCCCACCGCCTGCCTGCCACTTTTCTTGTCGTACGTCGTGGCCCTGGTCTTTACGGCTTCCACGCGCGCCGTCGCACCCTGACCGTTCGAGCCGGCCACGACGACTTCTGACACTCGTGTCTGCATCTTGAAGACGCCGCCCAGCGCTTCGATCTTTCGCTGGAGCGGTTGCATCAACTTCGTCCCGAGGTTGCCGGTCAGCAACCAGGCCAGTGGGTTTGGCAGAGGCACATTGTGCTCGACAAAACGGCGGTAAGCGGCCGCCGACGTCTGGTCGCTGTGGAGCGACCAGATGGTCATCACGATCGAATCGTGCAGAGTCGACACTTCAGCCGTGGTATAGGGTCGCGTGCGGAGGAAGCCGTCAACGCTGATCCGGTCCAGCGCATCGTCGTCGACGTCCGAGTACGACAGCCCGTCGATCGCTGAATAAGCCCAGAGGAACATGTCCGCCGGCGACGCGAGCCCAGAGAATAGATTCTTCCCCGGCGACTTCACGTTCAGCAGATCGATGTAGTTCGGAAATCGCCCGCGATCGAGGACCTTGAACGTGTACCGCGGCTCGAACGACGTACCGCCGCTATCGCCGCGAGTCAGCTTCAAATCGCCTTCGACGAGTTTCCAGAAGTTGTGGTACCACTCGCCGAACAGGTGCGGGTAGACGTCGTATTGAACCCCGCCCTCGTCGAATCCGGCAAGGTTGCCGCCGACCCTGTCCTTGTCCTCGTAGATGGTGACGGAATAGCCCCGCTGCAGCAGACGGAGCGCGGCAGTCATCCCGGAAATGCCGGCACCGACGACCCGTACATGCGGGGCGCCGCCTTTTCCCGCACTCGCGCGTCTGGAAGGCATGGAAGGTTTGTGTATAAGCGATCGTCAGGTGGCAGGCAAGGAGAAACGGGCGTGAACGGCAACGGTTTTGGCGAACGCGGTACTCACTTCTGATTCGGCAGCGCCCCGAGTCGCAGCATGTTTTCCAGCGCGTGGTTCCCCTCGTGACAGGCGTACTCGAACAGTTGGTAGTTTTCGTCGCGATTCAACGGGAACGCCACGGTCCAGGGCCTCGTGTACACGTTCGGATCCTCGATCGTCGCTTGGTACTGGATCGTATTGGCGTCGACGCGAGTGAACCGCTCGACGACGTGACAGGCTTCGGTCTGCTCGATGCCCCTCATCGCTCCACCCGCGGCGTTGGTCACGATCCAGCCCTTGCCGTTGAAGTTCGTGGTGTCGATGACCAGCGTGTCGCCTTCCCAGCGGCCGCGAGAGTCTCCGTCCCATGACCGGACCGTCGGGCTGAGGTGCGGACGCCCGTGCAGCGGAATCAGGCGTGCTTCGTGAATCATCTCCGAATGAATCACGACGTGGCTCGCGGTCTGGATGATCTGATGCCCGTTGTTGTAGCCGCCCGGGAAGAGCGATCCGGGCACGCCACGCGAGATGCAGCGTTCCCACGGCCCGTAGCGCCGGAGATCGTCGGCGGGAAGTGCCAGGTCGTGGTCTCGCCTGGCCGCCGCCTCTGCCCGCAGGGGAACCCTGCCGTCAGGCGGATCGACCACCATCGCCGGGCGTCGTGGGCTCACGGGGCCTGGCTGCACGAGCCAGTCCTGCGTGCTGACAACCAGCCGCTGGCCCTGGATCGCATCGGGCTCCGGTCGCTCGAAGGGCGTCTGATCGTAATTGGTCCACACGCCTTGAAGATCAGGGTGTCCATCCGCGGTTCGCGGCACGGTCCACGTCCGCTCGGGCGGCGTGCGACTCGCTTGGTACCACGCGGCGGCCAGTGAAGTACACGCCAGCAGCACCACCCCGAGGACAACCAGCCTCACGGCGTGCAGGCCGCGTTTTGACATCGTCAGCCCGCCCAATCCCAGTCCCTTTGTCACAGCGCGCATTATGGCGGTGCCGCCCCGCGGAATCCACCTCGAAGAGCGCTTGGCCGCGTCTGAGCCGCGTATACTCGTCGGCGGACGGGGGCCCACATGCGAATTTCCACAGTGACTGCACTGCTGACGATGTTTCTGGCGCTCGCGATCGACGCACGGGCGCAAGCCCCGAAGCCGGGACCGCTCCTGACCGATCCGGCGCGCGGCGATCTCCGGATGCTGCTGGACAAAGCAGGACTGGGGACCTCGGAAGTCTCCATCGGCGAGCGCACCTACCGGGCAAACTACGTCTCAGCCGAACATCAGCATCAGGGCATCGAGATCCTTTATGTGCTCGAGGGCGAGTACCAGCATGAGGTCAACGGCAAGACCTACGTGCTCAAGCCCGGCATGATCGGCGTGGTCAAGGTCGGCGACAACGTGCGCCACAAGACAGGGAACGGCCCGGTCAGGCTGCTGATGATCTGGGCGCCCGGCGAAGAGGGCGCGCGCGTCGCGGAAGGTTGGGGCAAGTAGGCTCACGCGCCGAAGCGCCCGGCGGCCACGGCAAAATGCCCAGATCAGGGCATCCGCTCCCGCCTGTTGACTGATCTAAGCTCCATTGCCGCTCCGCGCTGTCCGATCGGCGCGATGGCGGAGCCACGTCGAGCGAGTCGACACTTGGCATGGACCTGAAGTGAAGAGAGGACTCCGTGACGAGAACAGTCGGATTCTTGACCGCCACCCTGATCGCCTGTGCCGGCGTGCGTTTCACCACTGCTCAGGCAGGGGCACCTGCTCCGCAAGGGGGCGCCGCTGCCCAAGGAGGGGCGACGGCCCCCGCACGGGACCCCGATGCGCCCGGCGGACGACGGGCCGCCCCCCAGGGACAGGTGACCAATTTCGTTCCGGTGAGCCAGAAGGAGTTGCAGAACCCCAAGGCAGAGGACTGGCTCATGCTGGGCGGGAACATGGAGCACTGGAACTACTCGGCTCTCGATCAAGTGAACCGCGAGAACGTCAAGTCGCTCCAACTCGTCTGGGCCCGCCAGCTGCCGACCACCGGCGGTCGCGCCGGGACCTCGCCGATTATCCATGACGGTGTCATGTATCTCGTCAGCCCCAACGATCCGGTCATCGCCCTGGACGCCGCCACCGGCAGTCGCATTTGGGACTACACCCGGCCGCTCCCCAAATTTGGCCAAGGGCCCGGACAGATCCGCCATCGGTACGCCGGCGCGAAGCGCGGCTTGACGCTGTATGAAGACAAGATCATCACCGTCGCGGCCGACAACGTGGTCGTTGCACTCGACGCGCGAACCGGAAAGCCCATCTGGGAGTCTTCGCGCGGCGGCGACGGCTACGTGGCCAACACCAGTGGCCCGATCATCGCGAACGGCATTCTGATTGCCGGCGGCAGCTGCCAGAACGCACCCTTCGGCTGTTATGTCACCGGCCACGACCTTGCGACCGGCAAGGAGCTGTGGCGGAACGAAGTCATCCCGCACCCCGGCGAGCCTGGCGACGAAACATGGGGCGGCACGAGCTTCTTCAGTCGCTGGTGCACGGGCATCTGGGGCCAGATCGTGTACGACCCGATTCAGAATCTGGTGCATTACGGCTCGTCCGGAACGTGTCCGGCTTCGGACTGGGCACGCGGCGTCGCGGGCAAGAACGCGACTCTGGCTGGAACGAACACTCGCTGGGCCGTCCGCCCTGATACGGGCAAGGTCGTCTGGCGCCGCCAACTGCTCCCCCAGGACAACTGGGATCAGGAATGCACGTTCGAGATGATGGTCGTCGACACGCCCATGCGCCCGAATCCGAAAGCCGAAGGAATGCTTGCGGCGAATCCAGGAATCGCCAAGGACAGAGTCAGGACGCTCGTCGGCATGCCCTGCAAGAACCCGGTGTTCTGGGCGCTCGATGCCGAGACTGGCGATTTTTTTTACGCGCGGGAGACATTTCAAGGCGCGCAGAACATCTACACGTCAATCGACCCGGTGAGCGGCATCGCGAAGGTCAACCAGGACATCGTGTACGACTCGGCAAACAAGAAGATCTTCTATTGCACCTCGCATTCCGGCGGGCGCGACGCGCATGTCGCGCCGGCCTACGACCCCAAGCGGAACATCATGATTCAGGCGACCGGGAACATCTGCACCAACGAGACCTCGCAGGACAACCGCAAGCCCAATCCTGACAATACCTACAACGTCCTCGGCGAGCAGGTGCGAAACCCGAAGGTTCCGCTGATGCCGGACGGGCAATATCCAGTGGGTCAGATTACCGCCGTGGATGTCGCGACAGGCAGCACGGTCTGGCAATACCAGCAGCACGCCTACAACTACTCGGCGGTGCTCGCGACGGGCGGCGGCCTCGTGTTCAACGGCGACGGTGCCAGGTATTTCTTCGCTCTGGACACCGACACCGGCAAGAAGATCTGGGACGTGCGTCTCGGCTCGATGTGCTGCGGCTACCCGGTCACGTATGCGGTGAACGGACGGCAATACATCGCGGTTGTCGCCGGCTACGGTCGAAATAGCCTCGCCCCCGAGATCGACTCGGTCGACGGGGCGAATATGGTTTACGTGTTTGCGCTGCCGGAGTCGTCCAAACCGCGCTGAACCGGTCTGCCTTTCGTCAGAACACGAAGCGCACGCCGAAGTCGACGAGGCGAGGGAGGACAATCGAGCTGACGCGTCCGAAGTTCCCTCCGGACTGGATGGTCGTGCCGGTGACGGTATTGGCATTCAGCGCGTTGTAGACGTTCATCCGGACGCTGAGGCTTCGCCCCTGCCCGACGTTGAATCGTTTCTCCGCCCGGAAATCGAGGACCTTCAGGTTTTCGCGACGGTGGGCGTCTGAGGGCTCGACTCGCAGCGTGATCGTCGGAATCTGGACGCCGCCACGGAACTGCGCCGTACGGGCCCAGGTCGCGCCGCTCCGGTGCTCCCAATTTGCCGCAAACAGGATGTTGCCCGGGAAGAGATAGGACCCCTGCGTCCGCCCGACCCACTCCCAGTAGTTGTCAGCCGAGAAAATCTCGGAGTTGGGATCCTTGAGTGCCGCCTGGAAGGCGATGGCGCTGCCCACCTGCACGGCGTACGGCACGTCGAGCTTCGTCGCTGAAAACGACGCCAGCAGCTGCCACCGGTTGACCAGCCGCCGGGAGGCCGCAATTTCGAATGAGCTGTACTTCTCGTCGGCCGTATCGTCGTTCACGATCCACGGCGCTTGGAAGCGCTCGCCGGCGTAGGCCGCAGGGTAATCCCAGTAGGTGACGGTCTGGCCGGTATCATCGGCGTTGCCGACGACGCCGTCGGGACCCGGGTCGGGATTGGTGATCGGGATGTTGTAGACCTCGTAAGGCCGCAGGCTGTTTTCCACCCTGGTCATGTTCAGCGCGCGAGTGTGGACGCCGGTCACCCGCAGCGCAAAATCCGACATCAGCTCGCGCTCAATCTGGAGCATGTATTCGTCGGTGTACGCCTGCTTTTCGTCCGGGTTGATGACGCCGTTCACGAGCGACGCCGTCACATTCGAGATCGATCGAGAGAGGAAATCGCCTCCGTTCGGGTCGAGGTTCGTCTCGCCAGGGTCGTAGTCCTTGTTGCCGTTCAGATCGCGCCAGCGGTAGATCGCCTGATTGATCGTGTTCTTGTTGGCCAGGAACAGGTCCGACGAGTACCGCATGCGGTTGTACCGGCCCCAGCCACCTTTCAGCACGGTCTTGCCATCGCCCAACAGGTCGTACGCCACTCGCACGCGCGGCGCCAGCGACGTCCACGACGGGTACTCCAGCTCGTCGAAGCACTGCGCCGGATTCGCCACGTCGCCAGGAGCTTTCGCCGCGTCACGGCACTGTGCCGGAATGACACCGCTATCGACGGACAAGCGCACGCCCAGGTTGAGCGTGAGCTTCCGCGACAATCTCCAACCGTCCTGGATGTAGGCACCGACGTAGCGGGCGACTGAATCGGGTTCGACGGGCGCGTTGTAGGCGCCGATCCGGTCAGGGATCCCGCTCCGGAAGAACAGTTGGTAGTTGGCCGCTTCCGTCGACTCGCGATGACGGTTGGCGCGCGACGCGTAGTACTCGATGCCGGACTTGAACTCGTGGTTGCCGACGATCCAGTTCGGCTTGTACCAGGTCATGGTGCCGATGATGTTGAAGCGACTCTGAAAGTTCCGATCGCCGTACTCGACGTTTGTTCCCCACGTCGTGGCGAGCACGGAGTCGGTCGCGGGTGGACGCCCGCCGGCGAATGCATCGTAGGTGCCCGAGTTGTTCCACCATTCGCCGACCAGCACGTTGACCATGAGCGACTGCCGTTGGACCCTCTGAGCCTCGACCTTCCAGGTGCCGTCGAGCGAGGTTTGATGGCGCCGCGCCTCCCAGGCGGTCGTGGCGCTGGCGTTCCGCGTGTTGTCTCGCCAGTGGAATTGCGTGAACCCGATCAACCGGGTGGCAGGATTGATCTGGTAGGTCTCCTTGTGGGTCAGGAACGAGCTCTTTTCGAACGTGTAGCAGGGCGTCGTTCCATCCTCTTGATAGCACCCGAGCACGTCGACCTTGTCTCGACGCATGCGCGGCCCGACCCAGAACCACAGCTTGTCGTGCAGGATCGGCCCGCCGATGTCGCCGTTGACATCGTCGCGGAGGACGATCTTGTCCCCGGACGTCACACCCTGTGCTTCGAGATCCGCATCCAGGTTGTCGCTCTGGAAATTGTGGTTCGTCCCACCGTAGTAAGCGGAGCCGTGGAACTGGTTCGATCCGGATTTGACCACCGCGTTGATGGCGATGCCACGGGTCGGGACCGATGCGTCATGGCCGAGAGTCTGGATGGTGGCTTCCTCGAACGACTGATAGTCAACGTACGTGCTCTGGGTCCCCGCGTTCGGACCGGCGGTCACCACTCCATCGAGTGCCTGCCACGACTGCCCGTTCATCCCGAACGCGCGAAAAACAGGGGCGCTATTGGCCGTGCTGCCGCCGACGTCGA
>Ga0111538_10009284_pt1 | contig 13143 bp, 8 predicted proteins | sample SoiMethybrSBSTD1_FD_79669 | JGI IMG/M metagenome (GOLD analysis project Ga0111538, IMG submission 79669) | Bulk soil microbial communities from a Populus tree surrounding site in Tennessee, USA - Soil MetaG P. TD hybrid SBSTD1 (version 2)... | ecosystem: Environmental > Terrestrial > Soil > Tree...
CGCGCGCTCCGCGCTTCCGAACGTGCCTATGCCGGTGGCGGCGTCGAACTCGCTCTGGCGCGCCGTGAGCGATACGATCGTACCCGTTGCCACAAGCGTGTGCGCGGCGAGCGTCATGCCTTCCATGCTGACCGCGGATACGCTTCCAATGCCGGTATCGGCGGTGCGCCACGCGCTCGCCTGAAGGCTCAGGCGTTCGAAGATGCGACGTCCGGCGGCGAGCGCCATCTCGTTCGTGGCGCGCGCGAAGGCGCCCGTGCCGCCGGGCGCGCGAACGTAGCGAAAATTCAGGTTGTCGTCGCGCGTGCGACGGTCGTACGAGGCGCTCCAACCGGGTTCGGCGATCGCACCCAGGTCCCGGCGCGCGAACTCACCAGCCAGTCGCCCGCCGAGGAACCCGTCGTGACGGGCGCCGAGCGACCAGGCGTCGAGTTGCCGCGTGGAAAGGCCGCGTGTTTCGCGCAGGTGCGCGTACGAGGTGGACATCGCAAAGTCGCCGGGCGTGAACTCGAGTCGTGAGCCGGCCAGGCTCCCGGTCGCGTCGAGAATGCCTGACGAGGGTGTGGCCGCGATGGTGCTCATCGACCAGAGCGGATGCCTGATGGCGGCGGTGCCACCGCGTCCCACCAGGTTGGCGCCGGTCAGGTCCGACAGCGACGTGCCGACGGTACCGCCGTTCACGCGCCAATCGGTGCCGCTCACCTGCATGAAGGTCGGCATGCTGGGCATCTCGGCGCGGCTGAACGCGTAGTTGGCGGCGGCGCGCGTCGGCGAGGTGGTCGCGCGTCCCAGAACGGTGATGCCGTCGGACAGCGATCCACTCAGCTCGTACGACTGCAGCGTGCTCACGCCGTTCCACGGGCCGGCCGCCGCGGCGACGCCGGCGCGGAGCGTGGGTCCCGCGAGCGCGACGGCGGTGACGCCGCCGGCGAACTGCACGTCGAGCTGTTTTTCGGCCACGACGGTTCCACGAACCGTGGCGACGAGGCGAATGGTGGCGATACCGGAAACGTTAGGCGGCGACGTCAGGGTCAGCGCGCCGTCCGCACCCCGGAACGCGGGAAGCACCATCGGCGCCGGCGCATTCGAGACCTTCCAGTACTTCGGCAGGACCGGCGACACAGAGACGGTCTCTGGCGCATTGCCTGTGTTCACGAGCCGGAATCCGGCCGTCACCGGCGACGCCGCCCGCGTCGCAACCATCGGGACATCGAGTGCGAGGGTGATCCCGCGGATGACCGCGACGTCGGCGATCACCGGGACTTCCACCGCGGCGCTGGGCGTCGAGAACCGCACGCGTGCAACCTGTACGCGTCCTGCCGGCAGGTTTTTCGGCGAGCGAAACGCAAACAGCACCGCGCGATCGGTGCTTCCGGCAGGAACACCGCCGGTCAGTTGTCCCATCAGCGAGTTTTCCAGGATCGGCGTGACGGTGTACACGACGCGCGATCCCCTCGGGAACTCGACCGGCACCGGCACCGAGATGACGGACAGCCTCGCCGGAGTCGCTTCGATGATGACCGGCGTCGCGAAGGTCGTCGGCAACACGACCGGGCCGTTCGACACTACCGCGCGAGGTGTGGTCCTCCGCTTCGCGGCGAGCTTCGGCCCTGAGCTCTGAACCTGCGCGTGCGCGAGCTGGCTTACGGCGAGCGTGAAGAACGCGCCGAGGATGGCGATGCGGCCACTCCAGCGCGTGATCACGGGCGCGTGAAGACGAAGATGACGTTCTGCACGTAGGTCCCGCCCGGCGGTCCCGGGGACGAGACATGAACCGCGTAGGAAAGCGGGCTGACGCGGAAGCGGAACGTAGCGACGCACGTCTTGTTCTTCGCCGTCGACAGGACGACAGCCGCCGGCTGGACGGGGAGCCAGGCGTTGGCGTTGGCCACCGCGCCGGTACAGTCCGCGGAGCCTAACGATACGACGGCGTACTCCGTGTCCAGCTGCAGGCCCTGCGGATTACTTCCGTATTGAAGGAAGAGACGGCAGCCGGCGCCACCCGTGCCGGTACAGGTCGTGGTAATCGTATAGTTGCCGGAGGCGCCCGAGGCGCCGGCGTCGTACTGAGTCTCGCCTGGCGTCGCGATCGACAGCGACGCGCTTGACGCGGAGCTCAATCCCTGGGCGCGAGCGGGCGCCGCGGCCAGCACGGCCGCAGTCACTACCCCTCCCGCCCATCCCCGGATCATCGCGCACGGTGCTCGAGCAACGCAGCAGCGATGTCAGCACCCCCATAGTCCATGGTGGCGAGAAACACGTAGCGGCCCGGTGGCAACCTGGGCATCGGAATGCGCACCATGTGCTGCGCTCCGGGGAGCGCATACACGGGCGGCAGCGGCACGCGGCTCACCAGCTTGTTGTCCGCCTGACGAATCTCGAGCGCGCCCTCGGTGACGAGGTGGCGCGAGCCCGTGTTGACGAACATCGCCTCGATCATTGAAGACTGGTTGTCCGACACCTTCAGGGACTGGATCTCCCCGTCGGCGCGCAGTCCCGCCGGCTGCACGTAGATCTTCACGGCCGTGCGAATGACGTACGTGACGCGCTGTGCCGAGCGATCGGCTGGCTGCACCGTTTCCACCACCGCCGCCGCCCAGCATTCACCGGCCGGTGCCTTCGCGCTGTCGAGCACGACGCGAATGGCCTGCTCGGCGCCCGGTTCCAGTCGCAACGACTGCGGAAAGATCGAGAGCGCCTGGCCACACGATCCTTTTCCGGCGCGCGTCCCATACGGGTACCACCGGTTGGATCCGTCCTCGGCGCGATCCCAGTCCTCGAGCCTGACGAGTGCCTGGACGGCACGATCGGACTCATTTCGCACGCCAATCGCAGCATTGCGCGCGCTGCGATCCGCCAGCGGCATGACCACTTCGACCTTACCAACGGCAAGCTGCGCCGCTGCCTCCCGTGTCGGGAGAAACAGCGACGCAGCAAGAACTATTGATGCTGCCCGACGGCGCATTTACGGCGCGGCGAGCGTGAAGTTGATGACGAGCCCGTACGAACCCGGGACGCCGGACGTCCATGACCAGAGCGTCCGGAAGAAGATCGCCTGGGAGGCGTTACCCGTGCCGTTCGCGCCGCTCGCGAGCACCGCGGACGTTCCCATGGTGTTGCCGTACGTGCCTGCCACCAGACCCCACTGGAGATCACTCGCCGGCTTGTTCGGGTCAGTCAGCGAACCCGAATAGGAGAACGAGGCCGTGTTGCCAACCACGTCGACGTGCCAGGGGCGGTTCGACTTGATGGAAGCGGTCGGGCCGGCGGCATCCTTGTAGCCCGCGTCGTAGTCGACGTCGGTGGGCGTTCCGAGGTTGGCCGTGTTGCTCGACAGCGTGAGCCTGAGTACGTCGTTCACCGTGGCACTGGCCGTCACCTGAACAGTGCAGGGATTACCGGTGCAGGTGGTCTGCGCCTCCAGATGCGAGGCAGCGACCATCAACATCGCTGCGGCTGCGGTGGCGGTCAGGTAGCGAGACATCAATCCTCCAGAAGTGATTTGGTGCGCCTAATTGATGCCAAAGACGGGCCACAACAGGCGACGTCACATCGCTTTGCGGGCGATTGGAGGTGTCGGGCAATGCCTAACTACTGCTGCCGCAGGTCGATACCGAGTCGAGGCGAATTCCAGCGCGCAAGGAAACTTCGTGATGGCGATGCTAGAAGTGACACTTGGTGTCGTTTGCCATGCTGGCTCATTGCCAGACGGGTCGCGTTGTGCGATACCGCACAGACAACGATCGACCGCCGTGTGGAGCCGATACACGTGGGCTTCTGCGTGACGAATGTGGCGCGTTGGATGACGGCTTGCCTAACAACAATCTGACCGGCTTCGAAAGACACCGATTCATGATCTTGAACGCATTTACCGGAGCCAGACGTAGAACCGGAGGTATCCGTAGCGGATACCTCCGGCCCCGAGACTGCCTGAGGAGTCGAACCCCTTTACATCGCGATCGGGCCCCGTCTTGGCGGTAGCTCGTCGGTCGAAGGCTTGAGCTCCGGCAGCCCCGCGGCGCGCAGGATCGCGTTGAGCGCGGGCAGGTTTGTGTCCAGGGTCTTCTTGAGCGCGGCGAGCTCCTTATCCAGCTCGCCCGACAGCCGGGTGAATGCCTCACGACTCTGCTGCGTGGGCCGGTATTCACCGGAGCCCACCACGCCGGAGAGCGCGGCGATCTTGTTGTTCAGCCGGATCGGATAGTTGAGCGGATCCTGGCCGCTCTGGTTCTTCGTCTGGTATACCTCGTTCTCGCGGTACGTGAGGCTGTCCATCATCGTATTGGCCAGCCGCGTGAACTCGGCCTTCTGCTGTGCGTTGAGGCGATCGGTCCGATCGGCAACCTGGCCGCGCATGTTGCGCACCGTACGAACGCCGAGGTTGGCCTCGGTGACCTTGTCGCGGATCTGCATGAGCAGGTTGAACTGCGCCTGCAAGTCGGCATCGGTCGCCGTGGAGCGAGGATCCTTCCGCACACGGATCGGATACGTCTGCACGTCGCTCCCGACAGTCATGCGTACGCTGTAGGTGCCCGGCGGCGCGATCGGTCCCTGCGTGCCGGCGGCCCACATGATGAGGTTGTTGAACCGCTCGGCGTCCGGATAGCGGAGGTTCCACGCGAACGTGTTCATGCCGTTCTGGTTAGGCACGCGCGGTGGCGGCCCTGCTCCGCCGCCCCGTCCGCCGCCGCCAGCCGCGGCCTGCATCGCTGTCACCAGGCGCGTGGCGGAATCGCGGCTCACGCCGGTGCGCGCGACCGAATCGATCGATGCCGCGCGACGGATGGAGTCCGCGGCCACCTGCGGGTCCTGGTCGGACGTGAACGACTTGATCACGGCGCCCTTCGCGTCGAGGAAATCCAGGTTCACGCGCTGGCTCTTGTCCTTGAGCCAGTACTGAACGACGGCGCCTGACGGCGGGTTGTTCCCTCCGCCACCGAACCCTCCACCGAATTCGGTCCGGTAGGCATCCAGGGGACGGAACAGGTGTGTCGCCTTCTGCGTGATCGCCGGCGATGCCTCGCGCAGTGCCGACATGTTGTCCATGACCCAGAATGCGCGGCCGTGTGTCGCCAGGATCACGTCGGCGTCCTTGATCTTGATGTCGTGGACGGGGACGATCGGCAGGTTCTTGTTGATCGGCGTCCAGGTGAGTCCTTCATCGAACGTGATGTAGACGCCGCGTTCGGTGCCGGCCCAGAGCAGCCCGCGCCGGACCGGGTCCTCGCGAACCGCGCGGACGAAGTGATCGGGCTTGATGCCGTTCACGATCTTCGTCCACGTCTTCCCGAAGTCGGCCGTCTTGTAGATGATCGGCTGGTTGTCACCCTGCTGATATCGATTGGCGGCCACGAACGCGCCGCCGGCGATGAAGTTCGACGGCTCGATGATCGAGATGCGCGTGAAGTCGCCAATGTCCTTCGGTGTGACGTTCTCCCAGTTCGCGCCATTGTTGCGCGAGACCCAGACCAGCCCGTCGTCGGTGCCCACCCACAGCACGCCGGCCTGCACGGGGGATTCGTCGAACGCGAAGATCAAGGCGTACGTCTCAACACCCGTCTGGTCCTTCGTGATCGGGCCCCCGGACGGGCCCATCGTGCGTGGATCGTGCCGCGACAGGTCCGGCGACACTGCGCTCCAACTCTCGCCTTCATTCGTGGAGCGGAAGAGCTTCGAGCCGCCCGCGTACAGCACGTTAGGCGAATGGCGCGAGAAGACGATCGGGAACGTCCACTGGAACCGGACGTCGATGTCTTCCGACGAGTGCCCCATCGGGTTGATGGGGTAGACCGTGACGTTGCGCTCGAAACGGGTGCGGCGATCCTTGCGCGTCAGCAGGCCGCCGTAGCTCCCGGCGAAGATGATGTTCGGGTCGCGCGGATTCGGCGTGACGTAGCCCGACTCGCCACCGCCCGCGTCGTACCAGTCGCCGATGCCGTTGCCGCCGCGGCTCGGGCCGCAGAGCGTCGAGTTGTCCTGCTGCGCGCCACAGATATGGTAGGGGTACTCGTTGGTGACGTCGACGTGGTACCACTGCGCGGTCGGAAAGTCCTGGTCGGTCCAGGTCGTGCCGCCGTTTACCGATACGTTCGCGCCGCCGTCATTGGCGCTGATCATCCGGTTCGGGTTGTCCGGCGCGATCCACATGTCGTGGTTGTCGCCATGTGGTGGATTGATGTTGATCGGGAACGTTTTCCCGCCGTCGCGCGACTTGTGAAAGCCGACGTTGAGCGAGTAGATGACGTTCGTGTCCTTCGGGTCGGCGTAGATGTGCGAGTAGTACCAGGCGCGCTGCATCATGCGGCGGTCGGCGTTGAGCTTCTCCCACGTCTGGCCGCCGTCATCGGAGCGGTACAGCCCGCCCGAGTCATGCTCGACCTGGGCCCAGATACGGCTGGTCTTCGCCGGCGAAACCGCGATACCGATCTTTCCCGTTATGCCGCGCGGGAATCCGCGGGCGGTCCGCGACAGGTTGGTCCACGTCGCGCCCGCGTCGGTCGACTTGTACAAGCCGCTGCCCATGCCGCCTGACGACATGGACCATGGTGTGCGGTAGGCCTGCCACGTCGCGACGAACAGGATGTCCGGATTCGTCGGATCCACCTGCACATCGATCACGCCGGTCGAGTCGTTGACGAACAGCGCCTTCGTGAAGGTGCGTCCGCCGTCGGTCGTCTTGTACAGGCCGCGGTTCGGCGTCGCCTTGAACGGATCGCCGAAGACGCCGAGGTAGGCGACGCTCGAGTTTCTCCAGTCGATGTCGATGCTCGCGATGTGCTCTTCCCTGAAGCCGAGCAGCGTCCACGTGCGGCCGCCGTCGGTCGTCTTCCAGAGCCCGTCGCCGTGAGCCGTGTTGCCGCGGATGCAGGTCTCGCCGCCCCCGACCCACACGACGTCGGGATTGCGCGCGTCAACGGCGATCGCGCCGATGGTGCCGCCGAAATAGCGGTCGCTCATCGGCGTCCAGGTGAGGCCGCCGTCGGTGGTCTTCATCACGCCGCCGCCGGTGGTCCCGAACCAGTATTCGTTAGGCCTGGCGACCGATCCGGCCACCGCGACCGACCGGCCGCCGCGATCCGGGCCGACCTCGCGCCAGCGCAACCCGCCGAAGACGGCGGAGTCGAGGACCATGGGGGTGGTCGGCGCGGGAGGGACCAGGCGCACGGGACGGGTGGGACGCGGCTGACTCGTCGTGGTCGGGTTTACCTGGGCGGCGGCGACCGACCCGAAGGCCAACGCGATGAAGGCGGTTACGGCGGACCGGCGCATGATCGACTCCGGGAGAATGCAGAGTGCAGAGTGCAGGGGTGCAGATTGCAGAATGCAGAAGTAAGGCAAATTTGCGACCTGCGAACTGTGAACGGCAATGAGCCAAGGTCCGCTCAATTGGGGAATAATCGGCGCCGCGCGCATCGCCACCGCGCAGGTTATTCCTGCATTGCAGCAGGGTGAAAAGCATCAGGTCCTCGCGATCGCGTCGAGGGACCGGGAACGCGCCGAATCGGTCGCGCGCTCGCTGTCAATTCCGCGTTCATACGGGTCGTACGACGAGCTTCTTGCGGACCCGGATGTGGACGCGATCTACAACCCGCTCCCCAATCACCTCCACGTGCCGTGGTCTATCATGGCGCTGGAGGCCGGCAAGCACGTGTTGTGTGAGAAGCCGATCGCGATGGATGCGAACGAGGCGCGCTCGCTCCTGGGCGTCCAGCAGAGAACCGGGAAGGTCGTGTGCGAGGCGTTCATGGTTCGTTCACATCCGCAGTGGCTCAAGGCGCGTGAACTCGTCGGGGCGGGGCGGATCGGCGACCTGTCGCTCATCACCGGTCACTTCAGCTACAGCCGCCGCAATCCGGACGACGTGCGCAATCGTGTCGAATACGGCGGCGGAGTGCTCCTCGATATCGGCTGCTATCCGATCACGATGTCGCGCTGGCTGTTCGATGCGGAACCCACGCGCGTGATGGCGATGATCGATCGCGATCCGGACATGGGGGTCGATCGACTGACGTCAGCGCTCGTTGAGTTCCCGGGCGGACGGCAACTCGCGTTCACCTGCGCCGGCCACCTGGCGTTGCACCAGGCGATGCAGCTGTACGGATCGAAGGGAAGGATCCAGCTCGAGATCCCGTTCAACCCGGCGCACGATCGTCCGGCGCGGATGTTCGTCGATGACGGTCGTGACCTGTGCGGCAGCGGCGTTGAAACGATCGAGTTCCCGGTCGTGAACCAGTTCCTGCTTCAAGCCGATCGATTTGCCGACGCGATTCGCGGGATCGGCGACGTTCCCGTCAGGCTCGAGGACTCGGTGGCGAACATGGCGGTGATCGATGCAGTGTTCCGGTCGGCGAAGTCGGGACGGGCGGAAGTTGTGTAACTACAGGGCAAGCAACGTCCAAGTCCAAGTCCAAGTCTAACGCTCACCTTGGACTTAGACTTCGACTTGGACTTCGTCACTCCACTTCCCGCACCTCGATCGACCCAGCGGGAAGCGTGCAGTACCAGGCCTTCTCGACGGTCACCGATTCGACCGGATACACCAGGCCGCCCTGCGCGAGGATGTCGGCGAGCTTGATCTCCACCTCGATATGGTCGCCGGCCCTGGCCTTGGACGTGCGCGTCGCACGCAGCGTACGCATCTCGATCGTCTCCTGCCAATTCGGTGCGTCGGATTCCGCGAACGCGAGCCCGGGTCCCACCTGCTCGGCCTGGACCACGTACCCCTGGCCGTAAACGTCCACGACCGTTTCAGAAGGTTTCTCGTTCGCCTGCAGCCTGAAGACACCCGGACTCCCCGTCGGTGTCAGCGAGTCGCGCATCGCTTCGCGATACAACGACGTTTCGGCGAAAAGCCGGTGCTCCACCATCAGCTTCTGGAGCGTGCTCTGCGTGGTCTCGTCGCTCATCCGGACGTTCCGTTGAAGGGTCCGGAAGTCTAGCGGCGCGTACTCGTACAGAGGAAGACGGATGGGCGATGCCGGAGGGGAGGCAACTGCCTATCGATCAAATCAGATCTGATCGGAAAGCCGTTATCGCCCATCGCCCATCGCCCATCCGCCATTGCCGTTAGGCAATATTCGGTCGCGAGATTTTCTCGAGCACGTTCACCATCTCCGCCGACGATGGCTCCTGCTGCCGCTTGGCGGCGCGGGCAAGGTCGGCCTGCGAGATGATGCCCACCACTTCGCTCGAGCCGTCCACCACGACCACGCGGCGGATCTGATGGTCCGACATCAGCCGTTCCACGCGCGCGAGATCATCATCCGGACTCACGACGTCAGGATTTGGCGTCATGATCTCGCTCACCGGCGTCGAGACCGGACGTCCCTTCGCGACGCCGCGCAGGGCGATGTCGCGATCGGTCACCACGCCCACCACGGAGCGCTGTCCATCGGCGTTCACGACCGGGATGCACCCGCAGTCGTGTTCTTCCATCAGTTGCGAAACCCGCTGGAGAGAATCGGTGGGGTTCACCTGCGCTGGATTCGGCGTCATGAGCTCGCGTGCTTTCATCGTAAACACCTCCAAAGTGAGATCCCGAGATTCGAGGTCAGAGCTCAGAGCTCACAGCTCAGAGGGGTTGCTCTGCCTCTGAGCTCTGAGCTCGTGGCTTAATAACAGCCCTACCCGACCCGGGACCGACCGTGCCCCCAAAAGCAGACCCGACTGCGTAGTTCGGCGCACTGTCTTGTCGTCGTGCCCGGCGTACATTTTCGGACCGGACCCTTCCATCTATTTCGCTGGAGTCCGCTTGCTGAACCCTTTCGCTCGAGTTTCCCAATGAACGTTCGTCGCTTCCTGCTCCCCGTACCGGTTGCCGCCGTCCTGGCGATCACCGCGTGCGCTCGTTCGGCGCCAGCGCCCGTCACCAGCGCCACACCATCGCGCGGCGCTGGGCCGGCGACGGTCACCAACACGCCCGGCCGCGGGACTGGACCCGGTGAGCAAGGCGGCGGCGCGCCGCAGGACACGACTGGCGGCCGGCAAGGCGGAGCGCCGCCGACCCTCGGCGAGCCGGCACCGCGTCCCTACAATCGCGTGATCACGGCGCAGGCCAAGTCGCGCGACGGGTTGTTCAAGGTGCATCGCATCGGCTCGCGTCTCTACTTCGAGATTCCGAAGGTCGCGCTGAACAAGGAATTGCTCCTCGTGCCGCGCACGTCGCGCGTGCCGGTGAACACCGGCTACGGCGGGCAGCAGGTGGCGGGTGCGCGCGTGCTGCGTTGGGAGCGCCGGGAAAATCGCGTGCTGCTGCGCAGCGTGTCATATGCAACGGTGGCCGATTCGGCGACGCCGATCTACCAGGCCGTTCGCCAGTCGAACTTCGAGCCGATCCTCGCCGCGTTCAACGTCGAGGCCTATGGACCGGACAGCGCGCCGGTCGTCGAAGTGACGCGACTCTTCACGGCTCCACCGAGTGAGCTCGGCGTGGCCGGTTCGTTCCCGGGTAATCCTGATCCCACGCGTTCGTTCATCGAGCGGGCGGTCGCGTTCCCCGAGAACATCGTCGTCGAGGCGATCCTCACCATTCCGGTCGCCGGTCGCGCGGGCGGAGCGCCGGGCGCTCTTCCAGGCGCCCCGACGAGCCAGAGCGTCACGATGAGCTGGAGCATGGTGAAGCTGCCCGAGAAGCCGATGATGGCGCGCCTGTTCGACCAGCGCACCGGCTACTTCTCAGTGCAGCAGCTCGACTACTCGCGCCCCGAGCAGCGCGCGCAGAACCGGCAGTACATCGTGCGCTGGCGGCTCGAGAAGAAGGACCCTAACGCGGCGGTCTCCGAGCCGGTGAAGCCGATCACGTACTACGTCGATCCGGCGACGCCGTCGTGGCTCGTCCCGTACGTGAAGCAGGGCATCGAGGACTGGCAGCCCGCGTTCGAGGCCGCCGGTTTCCGCCGCGGCATCGTGGCGGCCGAGGCGCCGACGCCGGAGCAGGATCCCGACTGGTCGCCCGAGGACGCTCGCTACTCGGTGGTGCGCTGGTTCCCGTCCACCGTGGAGAACGCGACGGGTCCCAACGTGAACGACCCGCGCTCGGGGGAGATCCTCGAGTCGGACATCTACATGTACCACAACATCATGAACCTGCAGCGGTCGTGGTACTTCACGCAGGTGGGGCACCTCGACCCGCGGGCGAAGATGTGGCCCTATCCTAACGAGTTGATGGGCCGCCTGGTGCGCTTCGTCGTCGCGCACGAAGTCGGGCACACGCTGGGCTTGCAACACGACCAGAAGGGCAGCTCGACCTACCCCACCGACTCGGTGCGGTCCAAGTCGTGGGTGAAGCGGATGGGCCACTCGCCGTCGATCATGGACTACTCGCGCTTCAACTACACGGCGCAACCCGAGGACGGGCTCGAGCCCGAGGACCTGATCCCGGACATCGGGCCGTACGACAAGTACACCATTCACTGGGGCTACGCGCCGATCATGGGCGCGAAGTCATCCGACGCGGAGTGGGCCACGCTGGACAAGTGGTCGAAGGAGCAGGACGCGACGCCGTGGTTCCGTTTCGACGTGCAGGATTCGCGCGGCGCCGACCAGAGCTCGCACAGTGAAGCGGTCGGCGACGCCGATCCGGTGAAGGCGACCAGCTGGGGCTTGAAGAGCATCAAGCAGATCGCCCCGATGCTCGTGTCGGCGACGGTCCGGCCGGGGGAGGACTACGATGACCTGAACCAGATGTACACCCGCCTGATCGGTCAGTGGGCGACCGAACTCCGGCACGTCACGTGGGTCGTGGGCGGCACGGATGCGCAGGAGAAATACGCTGGCCAGGACGGCCCGCGGTACAAGCCGCTCTCGAAGGCACGCCAGAAGGAAGCCGTCCGCTTCCTGCAGGAGAACGCGTTCGCCACGCCGACGTACTTCCTGCGCGACGACATCCTCCGCTACATCGAAGTCGATGGCGCGCTGCGCCGCATCAACCAGCAGCAAAGCAGCATCCTCGGCCAGCTCTTCAACGATCGGCGCATGGAGCGCCTGATCGAGTTCGAGGCGTTGCCGGCCACGCGTCGCGATGCGTATCCACTGTCGGAGATGCTGGCCGACATCCGTACGGGAATCTGGAGTGAGTTGAGCGAGGGGTCCGTGCGCATCGATGCGTTCCGCCGCGAGCTGCAGCGGAGTTACCTGACGCAGGTGAACGGAAAGGTGAATCCGGCGCCGTTCGTTCCGCCGGCCGGCTTCCCGCCTGAACTGCTGCAGCAGATTGGACCTGCGCGCGCGACGAGCGACGTGAAAGCGCTGTTCAAGGAAGAGCTGCGGACGCTGGATGCGGACGTTGCTCGCGCGATTTCACGCGCCGGCGATCGCGAGACGCGCGCGCACCTCGCGGACGTGAGGGATCAGATCAAGAAGATCCTGGACCCTAACGGCTAGCAGGCAGCAACCTGTAACCAGGGATGGACTGAGGGCCCGCGGCGTTCGCTGCGGGCCCTCAATGTTTTTTGGAGCGATGAGCGATTGGAAGAGAGCGAGCAGCGAGTTTATTGACAACCCGTGCTGAGCGGCGATACGCAGCTGAATACCAGCTTGATCCCCGACACCGTCTGCGCCGGCGCGATGATACGCCGCTGCGGTGCAAACGCATCCACCTCGCGCGAATCACGGCTCCGCGTGGCGGCGAACTGCGCGTTCAACTCCAGCCCGAAACGCGTGAACTGGCAGCTCACGCCGTCAGGCCGGGCGATGTCGTTAGGTGACGGGCAGGACTTAATCTCCGGGTGCTCGGCGACCTTCGCAACGCCACTGATCCCCAGCCACGACGAGTTACTCGAGCCGCGTTCGAAATACGCCGCGCTCGCGCCGCGGACCGCCGACACGTTCAACACGCCAGGTGACGACGAACGCATCGAATACGGGTTCATCACCGGCGCCGAGTCGGTCGTGAGGCCCACCAGGATCACCTGCAGGATGTCGCCGCTGCGACGCCACGCGATCAACGTTCGGTAGAGCGGTGGGCGCAACGCCTGCGTTGGTGACGTCCACGTCACCGCGTGCACGAAGCCGTCGTAGACTTCCGCCTTCCCGTTGTTTGTTACCTGGATCACCGACGGCGTGATGCCGACGCGCAGCGCCAGCGCGGCCCAGCGGAAGTCTTCGCTCCGCTCGACATCGCTGGCGAACATCTGCTCCTGCGAA
>Ga0111538_10009288_pt1 | contig 13140 bp, 12 predicted proteins | sample SoiMethybrSBSTD1_FD_79669 | JGI IMG/M metagenome (GOLD analysis project Ga0111538, IMG submission 79669) | Bulk soil microbial communities from a Populus tree surrounding site in Tennessee, USA - Soil MetaG P. TD hybrid SBSTD1 (version 2)... | ecosystem: Environmental > Terrestrial > Soil >...
CTGATCATGGCCAAGAAGAAGGGGCTCGCGATCCGGTTCCACGAGAACGAGGTGCGCGCGATGGGCCGCACCGCCTACGGCGTCAAGGCGGTCACGCTCGACGCTCCCACCGACGAGGTGGTCGGAATGGTCGGGGTGAAGCGCCAGGCGACCCTGCTGACCGTGACCGAAAACGGCTTCGGCAAGCGCAGCGAGATCTCCGAGTACCGCGTCTCGCACCGCGGGGGAAAGGGCATCATCACGATCAAGACCACCGATCGGAACGGTGACGTGGTCGCGGTCAAGGAAGTCGTCGACGGCGACGAGTTGATGATCATCACCCGTCAGGGCCAGATGATCCGCATGCCGGTCAAGGGCATCGGGGTGATGGGCCGCAACACGCAGGGCGTGACACTGGTCAAGCTCGAGGGCCAGGAAGGCGAGCTGCTGCCCGACAAGGTCGCCTCAGTGACCCGCGTGGTCCCGGAAGACGTCGAGACCGTGGACGCGGGCGAGAGCGACGCCGGCGACCTGCTGGCCGGTCCCGGAGAAAGCTGACGCCTCCATGCGCGGCACCCCTCCGGCCCGCGGCGCGGTCCCGCTCGTGAAATCATTCACGAGCGACCGGCGATGAGTGCGCGGCGCGGTCCCGCTGCGGCGCGCATCTCGGAGCCGACGGTGCGGCGCCTGTCGCACTACTACCGGGTGCTGCTCGAGGTCGAGGCCGAGGGCAAGCGCCTGATCTCGTCGCACCGGCTCGCCGAGCGCGAGGGCATCACCTCCGCGCAGGTGCGCAAGGACCTGTCGATGTTCGGGTCGTTCGGGCGGCGCGGACTCGGCTACCAGGTGCGCCACCTGCGTGAGGAGATCCGCGCGATCCTCGGCCTCGACCGGCGCTGGAAGGTGGCGCTGCTCGGGGCCGGCAACGTCGGCGCCGCGCTGGTCCTGTATCCCGGATTCTCCGCGCAGGGCTTCGACATCGTCGCCGCGTTCGATCGCGATCCCGGTCGGATCGGCCAGCGGCTCGGCGCATTGACCGTGCAGGACGTGTCCGAATTCCAGGCGGCGGCCGCCCGCGAGTCGTTCGACATGGCGGTCATCACCACGCCGGTGCGCGCCGCCCAGGAGGCGGCCGACCTCGCGGTCGCGGGCGGGGTGCGCGGGATCCTCAACTTCGCGCCGCGCAAGCTGACAGTGCCCGGCCACGTCGCGCTGCGCAGCGTCGACATGTCGGTCGAGTTCGAGACGCTGTCGTTCGAGATCACCCGCGAGCGCAGCTCGCGGCGCCGCCGTCCGCCGGGGTGACACGCGTGCCGTCGCCGCGCCTCGGCGTGCTGTGCATGGTCGGCGCGACGCTGCTGTGGGGTGCGACGTTCGTGGTCACGCGCGACGCGCTGGCCGCGATTCCCGCAGTCACGCTGGTGCTCGCCCGGTTCGTCACCGCCGGGGTCCTGATGACGGGGGTGGCGGTCGTGCTGGGCCGCCGGTTCTCGCGCGACACGTGGATCGTGGGCGTGGTGTCGGGACCGTTCGTGGCCGGGTGCTATGCGCTCCAGGCGAGCGGGCTGACCGGCACCAGCGCCGGCAGCTCGGCGTTCCTCACCGCCGCCGGGACGCTGCTGCTCGCGGTGTTCGCGTGGATCGGCCTCGGCCAGCGGCCGGGCCGGATCGTGGTGCTCGGGATCGCGCTCGCGCTGCTGGGCTCGGGTCTGCTGTCGTGGCGCGCGGGCCTGCAGTTCGGCCGCGCAGAGCTGGTCACGCTGCTCGGCGCGGCGTCCTACGCTGTCGCGCTGGTGGTGGTGGCGGCGCGCATCGATCGCGTCGATCCGATCGCGGTGACCGCGGTCCAGACGCTGGTCGCGGCGCTGGTGCTGATTCCGTTCGTCCCGGGGCCGCCCGATCCGGCCGCGCTGTTCCTGGGTCCGAACCGGTGGCGCTTCCTCTACCTGGCGCTGGCCGGCTCGGTGATCGCGCCGCTGCTCCAGGTGACCGCCCAGCGCGCGCTGCCGTCGGCGCGGATCGGGATCCTGTTCGCGCTCGAGCCGGTGTTCGCGCTGCTGTTCGCGGTGACAGTCGGCGCCGAGCGGTTCGAGACCCGCTGGTGGGCGGGCGCCGGGCTCATCCTTTTCGCGGTGCTGCTGGTCGAGGGGCGCTCTTCTTCTTCGCCGCCGTCCGGGTCCGGCTCCAGTTCTCGTTCAGCCACGTCGTGAGGCGAGGCAGCGCGGTGGTGTCGAGGCGGAACACCTGGACCCCGGAGCCCGGCAGGCGCGACTCGACGATCCGCGACACCCGGCCGTCGAGCGCCTGGAACAGGTGGTCGCCGGCGACCAGCGCGCCCTCGTCCATCGTCACCACCTGGATGTAGACCGGCACTCCGGTCGCGCGCAGCCGCGCGCGCATTCGTCCGCGCTCGACCTCGGGCGGGGTCGGACTCGCGAGCATCACCAGGTGGACGCGCGGATCGAGCTGCGCCGCGGCCGCCGCCTGGTGCGCGCGATCGAGCCCCGCGATCACCAGGTAGCGCGACGTATCGGTGGGAGTCTCCTTCGCCAGGACGCGCAGGGCGCGCTTCACGTCGCGCGCGACCCGCTGGTCGAGCTCCTCCTCGCGGCCCCGCCACGATTCGGGCGACGGGCAGTTGGGCGCGACCGAACGGCCGCTGCCGCGCGGCTCGAGCACGATCAGTGAATACCCGGCATCGCGCAGCCCACCCGCCAGCCGGTCGTAGTCCTGCCAGTTGCTCTCCGGATCGGCGAGCGCCACCACCGCGCGGCCCCGGGTGGTGCCGGTGCGCAGGAACACGATCGCCGAGAGCGGGAAGCCGTCGTCGGCCGGGAACACCACCCGCTTCGCACGCAGCTGGTCGCACGCCGCCTGATCCTCGCGGTCACTGGCCAGGATCTCGGTGCGCGCGAGCATGGCGAGCGGATCGCGTGGCGCACTGCCCATCGAGCCGCGGACCACGCCGACCAGGTCGTCGTCCATCGCCCGCGAACGGACGATGAGCGGCAGCCCGTACTCGATCGCGCGTTCGCGATCGACCGGCGCGAACGCCGCGGTCACGCGGTAGCGCCACATCCAGCGGGTCGGCCGTTCTTCCTGCAGCAGCTCGGTCACCAGTCCCGTGAAGCGGGCGCGGGCCGTGTCGGAGCGGCCCGACAGGTGATGACACCATGCGATCCAGCCGAGCACCTCGGTCAGGTCGGCCGATCCGGTTCGACGCGCGTAGTCGAGTCGCACGGCCAGCACGCTCTCGGCGCGCGCCACGTCACCCGGCATGTCGCGCGCCACCATCGCCTCGATCCACGCGGCCTGGGCGGCGTCGTCGCCGGTGCGCGCAGCGTTCTCGTAGCACGTCAGCGCGCTGTCGAGCCGGCCCCCCCGGTCGAAGCTGGCCCCGGCCAGACGCCACGCCTGAGCGGCGTCGGCGGGCGAGGTGTCCGGCCGGTTCGCGACCGCGATCAGACTTCCGCGCAGGCGGACCGGATCGGGCGCGGCATCGAGCAGCGAATCGAGGCCGGCGGCGGAGGCGGGTGGGACCGGGGCGAGCAGGACGGCGAGCGACAGGAAGGCGAGGCGGAGCCAGTCGACGCGGGGCACAGGATCTCCTGGGCGGATCGGGACGCGGCGCGGATCGAGGAGCGGCCGACGATTGTACCCGAGGCCCCGGCGCGGGCGTCAGGAGCCCGGCAAATTGCGCGGCCCGACACCCGATGGCACCATCCCCGGCATGCGCGGCCCCGCCGCCGTCATCCACTCCTCCCGCTACCGGTGTGACATCGGGACCCACGTGTTCCCGATGGAGAAGTACGATCTGGTGCTGCGCGACCTGATCGCGAGCGGCGATCTGCGTGCCGATGCGGTGCTCGAGCCGGTCCCGGCGTCCGACCAGGAGCTGCGGCTGGTCCACACCGCCGCCTACCTCGACGACCTGGCGGCGCTGCGCTGGACGCCGCGCACCGCGGGCTCGGAGATGCCGCTGACCGCGGAGATCGTCGAGTCGTACCGAAGGATGGCGGGAGGGACCGTGCGGGCGACGCGCGAAAGCCTGGCGAGCGGGATGGCGGTGCACATCGGCGGCGGCTTCCATCACGCATTCGCGGACCTCGCGTCCGGATTCTGCTACCTCAACGACCTCGCGATCGCGGTGCGGGTGGCGCAACGGGATCATGGCATCGAGCGGGTGGCGGTGGTCGACGTCGATCTCCACCAGGGCAACGGCACCGCGCACGTCTTCCAGGGGGAACCGGAGGTGTTCACGTTCTCGATCCACCAGGAGCGGCTCTACCCGATCAAGGAGCGCGGGAGTCTCGACATCGGCCTCGACGACGGCACCGGCGATGACGAATACCTGCGCCGGCTCGGCCACGGGCTCGAGCACGTGTGGGCGCACGACCCGGCGCTGGTGCTGGTCCAGGCCGGCGCCGACCCGTATCTCGACGATCAGCTCGGCGCGCTGAAGCTGTCGTTCGAAGGACTCGCCGCGCGCGACCGGATGGTGATCGACGGCTGCGCGGAGCGCGGCATCCCGACCGTGATCACGCTCGGCGGCGGGTATGCGCGCCAGCTCTCCGACCTGGTGCGGATCCACGCGCAGACCTGCCGGATCGCGATCCACGCCGCGCGCGAGGAGTTGCCGTCATGAGCGAGCCGCAGATCGTGCCGTCCGCGCATCCCGGCGAGCTGATCGCCAGCGCGTGGCGCGTGGTCGGCGACGAGGTTCGACCGTGCCCGGTCGAGGACGCGGTCCGCGAGGCGGCGGCGGGCGGCGGACCGGTGTGGATCGACATCGACGGATGCGATGCCGAGACCGCGCGCCAGCTGCTCGAGCCGCTGCGGATCCATCCGCTCGCGCTCGAGGACATGGTCATGCAGGTCAACCGGCCCAAGGTCGACGACTACGGCGACTACCTCTATATCGCCGTTCACACCGCGCGCTGGGAGCTCCCGGAGAAGCCGGCGCTGCGCGAGGTCGACGTCCTGCTCGGAAAGCGCTTCATCATCACCTACCACGAAGGCGAGACCCGCTCGGTCACGGCGGCGGCCAAGGTGCTGCCGCGCCGCCCCGAGCTGCTGTCGCGCGGGCCGGCGGTGCTCCTGCACTTCCTGCTCGACGTGCTGGTCGACAACTACCTGCCGATCGCCGATGCGATCGCGGTCCAGATCGACGAGCTGGAGGACGAGGTGTTCCGCAAGCCGAATCCCCGCATCCACGTCCAGATCCTGCGGCTCAAGCGCGGCATGGCGGCGCTGCGGCGGATCGTGGGGCCGCAGCGCGACACGATCCTCGCGCTCACGCGCGACGAGTTCGCAGCAATCCCGGGCGAGATCCGACCCTACCTGCGCGACGTGTACGACCGGCTCGCGCGCGTCGGCGACCTGCTCGATTCGTACCGCGACGAGGTGGCCGGCCTCCTCGACCTCCATCTGTCCCAGATCTCGAACCGCATGAATCAGGTGATCATGGTTCTCACCGTGGCCGCCACGGTCGCGCTCCCGCTCACCGTGATCACCAGCTACTACGGGATGAACCTGAAGATGGCGGCCTACGGCTGGAAGTACGGCGAACCGTTCGTGCTCGGGCTGATGGCGCTGACGGCGCTCGGGACCTGGTGGTGGCTGCGGCGCAATCGCTGGCTGTAGGAAGCGCGCCTCGGCGGGAGGGGGGACCTCCGCACACGGGGGCGCCCGATGGGGAACCACTCAGGGCCAAGTGATTCGAGCGCCATGCAGTCCCCAGACCGCGCTGGCCGCGACCGGACGCGAAGCACCTCGCGTGACTCCAACGTCGACCATCGGCAGACACCCGCAGCGAGGGGCATCTCGGCCTCAGGAGGGAAGCTCCCTGCCAAGGAGGTCTTCCTGCCCGACTGCGTTGTCACTCTGTGCCCGCTCCACTCGAACCGTCAACCCCCCGACGTCAGCGCGTCAGCGGGAGCGGCTGCGGGGTGGCTTGCGGGGGCGGGAGCTTCTTCTTCACGTACTCGGCGGGGCCGAGCACCTCGAGCGTGACGTCGTCGTACCAGATGTCGCCGGTCGCCGGCGCCGTGAAGTGCAGGTACGCGCCGACCAGCAGGCAGCCAGGCGGCACGTCGCGCTCGGTCGAGACCTTCTTCCAGTCGAAGGTTCCGAACTCCTGGGTGGTGGCGGGTCCCGGCACGTCGCCGGCGGCGGTCGCGCAGGTGATTCCCGGATAGGCGACGCCGACCAGGCTGTCGGCCTTCACCCACGCGGTCAGACGGATGCGCTTGCCGGAGAGATTGCGTCCGTCGAGCATCTGGCCGACCCCCGAGCGGACCTGGAGATTGCCGCGGTCGCTGGCGACGATGTGCATCGAGGCGCGTCCGCCGTGCGCGACCGTCGTATCGACGGCCATCCGCATGTCCTGGAACGGCGGCATCGAGAACTCCCACGCGTTGCCGTCGATCTCGAAGCCGGGATCGCGCAGCAGGTTCTTCGCGTTTGCGGGCGGCGCCGGCGCCGGGCTGGTGGCGACCAGCGACGCGTCGTCGATCGAGATCTGTCCGGTGCCGAAGATGCCCGCGCGGATCACGATCATGTTGGTGGTCGCCGGCACGAACATGCGGACTTCGCGGCGCACCCAGTCGGTCTCCGACTCCGAGAAGTAGAGCCGCTTCCATCCGGTCAGCACGATCGGCTGCCCGGTGACGACGTAATTGAGTCGCGCCATCGCGGTGTCGCGCGGAACCCGGGCCTCGAGCGCGTAGCGCCCGATCGTGTCGTTGAACGCCTGGGCGAGGATGTAGGCCCGGCCCTCGAGGCTCATCGTGCGGGTCCAGACCGTGAACACGACGTCCTTGTTCCACAGTTCCGGACCGACCACCAGCGTCTGGCTCCAGTTGTGCCACATCGGCAGCTGCATGCTCACGTTCGCGACGCTCACCGCGTAGCTGCCCGCGTGAGCCACCGAGGTGTCGCGCCCGAAGAACACGGTGCCGATCGCCGACGGGAACGTGTCCCAGCCGGCCGGCATCCACGGGTGGCCCGGCAGGCTCTCCTCGAACGAAGGATTGGCGAGCAGGTTGCGGCCGGCGGGCGGCGCGGGCGCCGCGATCGCGGAAACCGCCAGCACCAGCAGCAGGGCCGCGCCGAACGGCGCGAGGAACTCGACGCGGAGACGGGACATGAGGCTTCCTTTCGGGAGTGGAGCCTCCGGGGAGGCGGGAGCGGTCAACGAGTATCCGGGCGGGTGCGCGAGGGGGTCAAGACCGCGGATGACGGATCGGTCATGCGGGCGTGAAACCTGCTGCCGATGCTCGTCCGCCGCCACGCCGCGCGCCGCGGTCTGGCACCGCACCGGGCGCTGCACTAGATTCGCCGCTTTGCACCGCGTGGTGCCGGGAGGATGCGCGTGTCGGAGTGGTTCTTCACCTCGGATCTGCATGGCCAGGGCGCGCTCTACGAGCAGCTGGTCGGGCTCGTGGCGTCACGCCGTCCGCGTGCGGTGCTGATCGGAGGCGATCTGTGCCCGCACGCGCCGGGGCCCGAGGGCATCGCCCGCCAGCGCGTGTTCCTCCAGGGCGTGCTGGTCGAGACCGCGCGGCGGCTGCGGGAGGCCTCGCCCGAGACGCGCCTTGCCCTGCTGATGGGCAACGACGACTGGGCATCCAACGTCGACTGTCTCGAGCAGCATCACGGCGGCCTGTGGGAGCACGTGCACGACCGCGCCGTCACGATCGACGGACACACGGTCGCCGGGCTGTCGTGGGTTCCGATCACGCCGTTCGGGATCAAGGACTGGGAGCGGTGGGAGGACGGCGAACCCGAGACCCCGGTGCGGCTCGACGGATGGGTGAGTCGCGGCGCGCAGCTCGAGCCGTGCCGGTTCGATCCCGAACAGCGCACCCCGACGATTGCCGACGCGCTCGCCGATCTCGCCACGCGTACGACGCCCGGCGCCGCGACCTGGATCGTGCACACGCCGCCGCGCGGAACCACGTGCGATCTGATCGGGGCCGACCGCCACGTCGGATCGCGCGCGGTCCGCGCGTTCATCGAGCGACATCAGCCGCCGCTGTTCCTCGGCGGTCACATCCACGAATCGCCGCGCGTTCCCGGCGGCGCGTTCCGTGACCGGATCGGCCGGTCGGTGGTGGTGAACCCGGGCCAGTTCGGCACCCCGCGCCTGTGCGGGGTGTTTTTCGACCCCGGTTCGCCCGACGCGACCGTGCGTCACACCGTGTTCGACCTGCCACGGGCGTGAATGTCACGGAACCTTCCAGCTGGCCGCGGAGGCTCCGGGCGCGTCGCGCCGGGCCGGCGCATCCTCCCGCAGGCCAGCGCGTTCGACCGCTGGACGCCCGGCGCGCCGCACTCGGCGCGAATCTCCGGGCCGGTTCTGGGGGCGGTGGGACGGCAATTGCTAGACTATTCCGGTGCCCATCCCCGCCCTGACCTTCCATCGAGGTTGTCGATGACCCGTCCGTTACGGAATGCCCTGGGGCTCGCCCTGCTCCTTCTGATCGCCGCCCTGCCGGTGCGTGCGCAGGCGCAGGCCGATGCCCAGGAAAAACAGATCCAGTGGCTCGACTGGGACACCGGGATGGAGCTGGCCCAGCGGAGCGGCCGTCCGGTGCTGGTCGACGTGTACACCGACTGGTGCGGATGGTGTAAGCGGATGGATCGCGACGTCTACGCGAATCCCGAAGTGCGCGAGTATCTGTCGAGTCGGTTCGTGACCATCAAGCTCGATGCCGAGGCGTCCGATCCGGCGCACTACGAAGGCAGGAGCTTCACGTCGATCACGCTCGGCGAGCGTTTCAAGGTCACCAGCTATCCGACCACGATCTTTCTCAAATCGAACGGGCAGCACAGCATCAACGTCCCCGGCTACGTGCCGGCCGATCGGTTCCTGATGGTGCTGCACTACATCGGCGAGGGACACCTGGACCGGGGCGTCGCCTGGGACACCTTCAACCGCAAGCAGTCGAACGTGCGAGCGCCGGCGCCCGCGAACGCCCTGCGCGCGCGTTGACAGGCCGGCCCCGCAGCGGGTAGACGTGCAGTTCGATCGCATCCCTCCATCGATGCCAACACCCCCACCGGAGTCCCGATGACCGCACAGCGACTTCCCGAGCCCGGGGAGCTGGCACCTGATTTCACGCTCAGGGGTCCCGACGGTGAGTACGTGACCCTGTCCGAATACCGCGGCCGCAACGCGGTGGTGCTCGCGTTCTATCCGCTCGCGTTCTCGCGCGTGTGCTCGAATCAGCTGCCGACGATCGAGCGCGACCTCGAGCGCATTCGCTCGCTCGGCGCCGAAGTGCTCGGCATCAGCGTCGACAGCCACCACGCGAACCGCGAGTTCGGCCGGCGGCTCGGCCTGTCGTTCCCGCTGTTGTCGGACTTCCACAAGCGGGCGAGCGCCGCCTACGGGATGCTCGAGCCGGAAGCCGGCGTGTCGGGGCGCGCGCTGTTCGTGATCGACCGCGATGGCAAGGTGGCGTACCGCGATGTCTCCTCCGATCCGGGCGACGTCCCGAGCAACGAGACCCTGATCGCGGCGCTGGAACGCCTCGGAACGTAGCCCCGGCGCCGCCGCGGCGCCCTCCCGCACATGTCTGCAACTGCGTCGAACACGGTGCTCGTCATCGACGTCGACGCTGCGCGCCCGCTGATCTCGGCCCTGCGCGACCAGGGCTTCGAAGTGCTCACCGCGCGCGACGACGAGCACGCGCTCCACACGCTCGACGAAGCGCCGATCGCGTGCCTCGTCACGCCGCTCACCGGCCCGCGGCTCGACGGCATGAAGCTCCTGCGCCATGCGCGGGCGCGCGACCCCGAAGCGATCGTGATCGTGCTGGCCGACGAATCGGCCGCGGTCGAGCGGGTCGCCGGCGCGGTGCGCGAAGGCGCTTACGACGTGCTCCCGCTTCCCGCCCATGCCGGCCGCGTGCTCGCGCTGGTCGAGCGCGGCTTCGCGCATCGCCGCCTGGCGGTGCGGGTGGCGGAAATGGAGATCGATCTCGACGGGCGGCTGCGCCTCGGCGGCCTCGATGGACGATCGCGCGCGGTGGCGCGGGTGCTCGACCAGATCCGCACCGCGGGCGCCAGCCGGGCCCCGGTGCTGATCGAGGGCGAGGACGGGACCGGCAAGAGCCTGGTCGCGCTCTCGCTCCACGCCCACAGCGAGCTGCGCGACCAGCGCTTCCTGCGCCTCCACTGCGGGTCGCTGCCGGCCGACGAGCTGGAGCGCGACCTGTTCGGCGAGGAGACGGACGGCGGGCGCTCGCGCCCCGGCCGCGCCGAGCTGGCCGACGGCGGAACGCTGTTCCTGGAGGAGGTCGGCGAGGCGCCGCCGCGCGTCCAGCTGCGGCTCCTGCGGTTGCTCCAGGACCGCGAGAGCGAGCGGGTCGGCGGCTCGGTCACGCGGCGCATCACCGTCCGCCTGGTGTGCTCGACGTCCCGCGACCTCGCCGGCGAAGTCGCGGCCGGCCGGATGCGCGCCGATCTGCTCGAGCGGATCGCGGTGGTGCGGATCGCGGTGCCACCGCTGCGCGATCGGCGCGAGGACGTTCCGTTCCTGGTCCAGGCGGCGATCCGCTCGTTCAACCGCGAACACGGACGTCGCATCACCGGCATCACCCGCGGCGCGCTCGAGCGCCTGGTCCAGCACGGATGGCCGGGCAACGTGCGCGAGCTGCGCACCGCGATCGAGGGCATGGTGGTGGCGGCCCGCGGTCGCCGCCGGATCGATCTGTCCGATCTGCCGCCCGCCCTGCGCGACGCGGGTCCACCCGGGGAGGCTCTGCGCCTCGCGGTCGGCATGACGATCGAGGAGGTCGAACGCCAGCTGCTGCTCGCCACCCTGCGCGCGACCGGGAACGACAAGCGGCGCGCGGCCTCGATGCTGGGAATCGGGCTGCGAACCCTGTACAGGAAGATCGCGCGCTACGGCGCCTGATTTCGCACCGCTCAGGTCCGCGTTCGACTCCGCCGATAACTCCGGCGAACTCACCCGGAGGAATCGATCGATGGCACTTCCTGATCGGCTGCCCGAGCCGCCCGACGGATTCGAAACCCACCAGGGCGACCGGCCGGACTGGCTGGTCGGCGCCGATGAGGGCGTCCAGTCGGAGCTGCGGCGGAAGGAAGACGAGCTCGAAGGAAACACGCCCGCCAGCGAGGGGCGCGTGATTCCAATGCCGGCGCTCCGACGTCCCGCGCCGCCCGTCGGTCTGCCGCTCGAGAGCCGTCCCGCGCCCGCTGCGCCGCCGCCGCCCAAGGCGGTGGCGTGGACCGCGGCCGGCAACAGCGTGCCCCGGCTCATGCAGACGCCCGAGGCCGACGTGCGCAATCCATTCGTGTCCCGCGAGCCGGAGGACGAGCACGAAATCGAGCCGATGCCGGATGAGGATTCCGGGATGCTCACGGTCACATCGTCCGCGACGGCGCCGCGCGCCGCGCGCCCGGTGCTCGAAGAGCCGTGGTGGGTGGTGCTCGGCGAACGCGTTGCCGGCGACCGGCGGATCCTGATCGGAATCGGGGTGGCGGCGCTGGTGGTGATCGCGGCGATCGTGTTGTGGCCGCGCGAGAACGCGACCGTCAGCCTGCGCGACATCCGGCGCAGTCCCGAGCAGTGGGAGGGCCGCAGCGTGAAGGTCAGCGGCCGGGTCGGCGACGACGTGTTCCCGCTCGGGTCCGGCTACGTGTTCCACCTGCTCCAGGGGCGCGACACGATCGTCGTGTTCACGCGCTCGCGCGTTCCCGAGCGGAAGCAGCGCCTGTCGGTGGTGGGTGAGGTGAGCGCCGGCTACCTGGACGGCCGCGCTCGGCTCGCGATCCTCGAGACGCCGACCCCCACGCCGTAGATCCGGGCTGCGTCCTCGCAACCCCGCGACCCTTTCGCCAGATAGATCGTGCCACTTTGGCATGAGAGGGTCATTTTCGCGCCGGCTCAACGCTCCCAATCCAAGCAATTGCAAATCGTTCGGCCGCCAGCCTTGCGCAGGCCATGTTCGTGCGCTAACTTGCGGTCATTGGCGGTGCCGACGTCGCTTCGACGTCCTGCGCCCCGCCCATTCGAAACCCATCCAGGTGTTCGAACCGGCCGCCCGCGCCCCGGCGCGGGTCGCAACCAGTCGTATGGCAAGGAGGAGAAGCATGAACGTCCGGCCTCTCGCGGATCGCGTCCTCGTTCGTCGTATCGAGGAGCAGGAGACCAAGCGCGGCGGAATCATCATTCCCGATACCGCCAAGGAGAAGCCCCAGGAGGGCGAAGTGATCGCGGTCGGTCCCGGTCGCATGACCGAGGACGGCAAGCGCATCTCGCTCGAGGTGAAGAAGGGCGATCGCGTCCTGATCGGCAAGTACAGCGGCACCGACGTCAAGATCGACGGCACCGAGTACACGATCATCCGCGAGGACGACGTGCTCGGCATCCTGGCTGGCGAAACGAAGTGACGACCCGCGCGTCCGGCGCCCGCCGGACGCCTGTGATTTTCTAAGGAGGCAACATGGCTGCGAAGCAGTTGCTCTTCAGTGAGCAGGCCCGCCAGGCGATCCTCGAAGGTGTCGAGATCCTGGCCAAGGCCGTCAAGGTGACCCTCGGCCCGCGTGGCCGCAACGTCGTGCTCGACAAGAAGTGGGGCTCCCCGACCGTGACCAAGGACGGCGTGACGGTCGCCAAGGAGATCGAGCTCGAGGAGCCGTATCACAACATGGGCGCGCAGATGGTGCGCGAGGTGGCGTCCAAGACCTCGGACGTCGCCGGCGACGGCACCACCACCGCGACCGTTCTCGCCGAGGCGATCTTCCGCGAGGGCATCAAGAACGTGACCGCCGGCGCGGCCCCGATGGCGATCAAGCGCGGCATCGAGAAGGCAGTCGCCGCGGTCGTCGAGGAGCTCAAGAAGCAGAGCCGCGACGTCAAGACCAACAAGGAGATCGAGCAGGTCGCGACCATCTCCGCCAACTCCGACAACGTGATCGGCAAGATGATCGCCGAGGCGATGGACAAGGTCGGCAAGGACGGCACGATCACGGTCGAGGAAGCCCGCTCGGTCGACACCACGCTCGACGTGGTCGAAGGCATGCAGTTCGACAAGGGCTACATCTCGCCCTACTTCGTGACCGAGAAGGAGAACATGGAGGCGGTGCTGGAAGACGCCTACATCCTCCTCTACGAGAAGAAGCTGTCGA
>Ga0111538_10009289_pt1 | contig 13139 bp, 12 predicted proteins | sample SoiMethybrSBSTD1_FD_79669 | JGI IMG/M metagenome (GOLD analysis project Ga0111538, IMG submission 79669) | Bulk soil microbial communities from a Populus tree surrounding site in Tennessee, USA - Soil MetaG P. TD hybrid SBSTD1 (version 2)... | ecosystem: Environmental > Terrestrial > Soil >...
AGCAGGGCCAGCAGGGCCAGCAAGGTCAGCAGGGCCAGCAAGGTCAACAGGGCCAACAGGGTCAGCAGGGCCAGCAAGGTCAACAGGGCCAGCAGGGCCAGCAAGGTCAGCAGGGCCAGCAGGGTCAGGGTGGCCAGCAGGGTCAGCAGGGCCAGGGTGGCCAGCAGGGCCAGGGCAACCGCGGTGGTCAGAACGGGCAGGGCACGCCGCAGCGGCTCGGCGACAACAACTCCGACCGTGCGGCGCAAGGCGCGCCGATGGGCGGGGACGCGCGGCCGGGCAACGATCGCCAGTTCCGCGATCAGACGCGCCAGTTTGCCAATGACGCGCAGGATCTGCGGCGCACGCTCCAGCAGAACGGCGGCACGCAGCAGGATCTGCAGGCGATCGACGACGTGCTCAAGGCGCTGCGCGCGCTCGAAGGCACGAAGGCCAATTCGGATCCGCGTGGGCTCGAACAGCTCGTCTCGACGGCGACGGATCGGATGAAGAAGCTCGATCTGGATCTGCGGAAGCGCGTGGACAAGACGTCGGACCAGATGCTGCTCTCGGGCGCCGAGGACGCGCCGCCGAAGTACCGTCCGCTCGTCGACGATTACTTCAAGTCGCTGTCGAAGAAGGGCAGCGGCGGCACGGCCCCCGCGCCGGCGCCGGCACCGAAGGGCAAGGGCGGTAAGTAATCACGTAGGGCACGTAGGGGTCACGTAGGGCACGTAGAAGAGCTCACGTAGAAGAGCCCACGTAGAAGCGCTACGGGTCGAGTTTCGAGGGCCGCTGGAGTTGGAGGGATCCGATTCCAGCGGCCTTTGTATTTTACGCGGCTCACGGCTCACGGCTCACGGCTCACGGCTCACGGCGCACGGCTCACGGCCTGTCTCGGAGCGACTTCGAACTTTTCCGGCAGCACCCGCCCGCATCGTACCCCGCACGACCTGTGCTTTACTGGGATTCGAATGTTCACCGACAGTGACGCGTACGACCGCTACATGGGGCGATGGAGCCGGCGGCTTGCCCGGCCGTTCGTCGAATTCGCCGGCGTGAAGGCCGGAGACGCTGTGCTGGACGTGGGCTGCGGCACCGGCGCCGTGAGCGTCGAGGCGGCGACGATCGCCGGGCCCGGACGGGTGGTTGGCGTCGATCGATCGCCGGCCTATGTGGCCGCCGCATCGTCGCAGGCGCCGCGCGAGGAGGGCGCGCGCTTCGAAACAGGCGAGGCGATGTCGTTGTCGTTCGATAACGCGTCGTTCGATCGCACGCTGTCGGCACTGGTGCTCACGTTCGTTCCCGATGGCGCGCGCGCGGCGGCCGAGATGCGCCGCGTGACGCGGCCGGGCGGCGTCGCGGCCGCGGCGGTGTGGGACTACGGCAGCGGGATGGAGATGCTGCGCGTCTTCTGGGACGAGGCGGTCGCGATCGATCCGCGCCTCGAGCCGCGCGACGAGCGACACCTGCCGTTGTGCCGCGAGGGCCAGCTCACCACGCTCTGGATGACGGTGGGATTCAACCAGGTCGTGTCCAGCTCCATCGACATCGACATGCCGTTCGCGTCCTTCGACGACTACTGGGACCCCTTTCTGCTCGGCCAGGGCCCCGCTGGTGCGTGCGTGTCCGCCATGGACGCCGGCACGCGCGACAAGCTCGCCGCTTCACTGCGAAAGCGGCTGCTGCACGCCGGCGCGAACGCGCCGCCGGTGCTGCGCGGCCGGGCGTGGGTGGTGCGGGGGACCGCTCCGGGCCCAACGGCCTGACGAGATCGGCCACACCTACGACCCTACGCGCTCCACCAGCATCGCCAGCGCCCGCTCGACGATGGCATCGATCTGCGCGCTCGGCGCCGTAAAGTTGTTCGCGATCATCGAGAACACGAGCTTGTCGCCGCTCTTGGTGTCGACGAACCCGGAAAGTGATCGCGTGTTCGCGATGGTACCGGTCTTCGCCTGCACGTGCGCGTCGAGGACGGTGTTGCGCATCCGGGTGTCGAGCGTGCCGTCGTGGCCCCCGACCGGGAGCGCGGCGAGGAACGGACCGCGCACCCGCTCATCGCGCCAGACGTGCTTCAGAATCGAGACGATGGCATCGGCGCTGACGTAGTTGTAGCGCGAGAGGCCCGAGCCGTCAGACATCACGTACGAGTCTGCGGGAACCCCCCACGACGTGAGCGTCTCGCGCACCGCCGCGCGGCCACCGGCCGTCGATCCCGGCGCCTCCGGCGTCCGGCCCAGCGTCTTCAGAATCATCTCGCCGTAGAAGTTCTGGCTCGGCTTGAGGAAGCTCGCGGCGATCGACGCGAGCGGCGGCGAGAGATGACGCGCGATCTCGCGCCGCGTCGCCGCCGGCGGCGTGATCGCGTCGTCGATGTCCGACGCGCCGTCGGTGACGACGATGCCGCGCGTGGCGAGCGACAGGCGAAATCCCTCGACGAAGAATCGCGTCGGGTTGTCGACGCTCGTCGTGCGCACCGCCGGATTCGCGCCGGCGGCGATGCGGCCGCGAATGGTCACGGCGTTGCTGCCGGGCAGTCGCGCGAACTGAATCGACGTGCTGACGCCGCGGTCCGCCGTCATCACCTGCGACGTGACGTTGAGCAGGTGTCCGTTTGGTGTCAGCGCGACCGTTGCCGGGGCGCCCGGCAGGGTCCCCGGTGTGATGCGCACGACCGCGACGTTCTCGTTGTAGCTGAGCGCGCTCGATCGTGCGGCGTAGCCATCGGCAAGATCGTCCCACGACCATCCGGGCCCGATCCCGTCGTCGTCGAAGGCGTTGTCGTCGCCGATGAGGCGGCCTTGCACACGACGGATCCCGGCCCTGAGGAGCGCATCCGCCCACTCGTCGAACAGCGCCGCGCCGTGCGGATCTTCGGCGCCGATCGTCGGATCGCCGCCACCGACGACGACCAGGTCACCGTTCAGCACGCCATCGCGCACGGTACCGGCCGCGTACAACGTCGTCTCGTACTTGAAATCCCAGCCGAGTTTTTCCGCCGCGACCGACATCGTGAGCAGCTTCATGTTCGAGGCTGGCATTACCAGCTTGTCGCTGTTGCGCTGGTAGATCACGTCGCCGGTACGCAGCGACTCGACGCGCACGGCCATCAAAGCGCGGGCCAGGATCGGGTCTGAAAAGATGTCGTCAAGAGCGCGGGCGACAGGAACGATCGGTGCGGCGGGCGCGGCCGGTGCGGTGGTTACAGCAGATCCGGCCGTCTTCTGTGCGCAGGCCTGACCGGTCGCGAGGATGCCTGCGACGAGCGTCGCCGCCAGCCGCAGGCGTCTGGTCACTTGGTACCCGTGAGTTCCTTCAGCTGAGCAACGGCTTTGTCGAAGTCGGCCACCGGAAGCACCGCGGCCGACGATTCGCCCGCGCGGATCGCGTGCACGGTGGTGCCGGACTTCCGCAGCGTCACGCGCTCTTCGGTTGGCGTCTTCGCGTCGCCGTATCGCGCGACGACGACGAGATCCTCGCCCGACGCGAGCGCCTTGTCAGCGAACGTCTCCGCGCGGAGTGACGACAGCGTGTTCAGCAGATCCGTCGCGCCGGTCTGATTGACGTCCTTTTCGGCCGGCTTCAGGAGCTTCCAGACTTCGGTCGCCGACGCGTTGTCGGTGCCGGCGGGCTTCGCCTTGCCGAGCGTGTACGTCGTGCCCGCGTACGTGATGTCGAGCCCGGACACGGTGAAGGATCGGAACGCGAAGACGTCCTTCAGCCGCAGGTCGTCGGCCTTTTTCTTCAAGTCGTCGAGCAGCGACTTCTCCACGGAGAAGATCACCGGCCGCGACATGTCGCGCGCGTAAATCGTCGCGTCGTCCTTCTTGCCGCCCAGCGCCAGCGTGGCCCGCGTCGAACCGGCGCCGAAGGTGGCGACGAGCTGCGGCTTGTCGAGGCCGAACTTCTTGAGATCGGCCGGTGTCGGCGGCGGCGCGTTCGGTGCTTCACCGCTTTCGACCGACTTGGCCTGGACCTGAGCCGCGCGGTTGATCAGCATCTCCACCGGATTGACGTCCGCGCGCGCGTCGATGGGCGCGGTGATGCGCCAGTCGTCGCCCTTTTTGGCCAGCGTCACCGTCGGCGCGCCCGTGGCCTCGACCGTGATGGCGTCCAGCCCCTCCCGCTCGAACTTCATCACCGTCTTGTCGCGCAGGTCGAACGGCGACTTGTTCAGCATGTCGTCGGTGAACGCGGTGATCGTGAACAGCTTCGGCTGGCCGTCGATGCGCGCGTACATGTCCGCGCCAGTCGGTGTCTTGGCGCCGATGTTGAGCTTGTGCGGCGCCGGATCGCCGTCGATCTTGAACGTCAGCGAGTACCGCGGCGGCTCGAGACCGTACGGCGCGACGCTCGACGGGTTCTCGTCGATGACTTTCTGGATGTCGAGCGTCTCCAGTGTCCCGACGAGCGATCCGACCGCCTGCATGTCGGCCGCTGAGGCCACCGGCGCGACGACCGACCACGCGTCGTTCGCCTTCCGGATCGTCGTCACGTTGCCCGTGGAGTTGTGCACCTCCACTTCGACGATCTTGCCGCTCTCCACCGTGAACGCGCGCGTCTTCTTCTCTTCGGGCGCGCTCGTGTCGCGCTTCATCTCGACGAAGTACAAGTACGCGCCGAGGCCGAGCGCAATGACAACCAGGATCAGGAGTGATCGACCGCGTGCCATCTCGGCGCCCTATCGCTTCCGCCACCACACGCGCACGCCGTTCAGGAACAGCAGCGCGGGGACGATGACAAGCGAGAACCAGAAGACCATCGATCCCTGATCCGCCGTCATCGTGATGGGCCGGTTCTCGGGATCCTTCGGCCGGATCGCGATCAGATCCTCCTGTTGCGCCAGCCAGTTCGCGATGTTCAGCGCCAGCTCGCTGTTGCCCGGCAGGCCGAACGCCTGGTTCGAGGCGAAGTCGCTGTCGCCGGTGATGACCACGCGCGATTCGGGCTTCGGCGCGTCAGGCGTTGCGGGCGCCGGCGCCTCGGGTGCGGGCTGAGAGGCCGCGACGACGATCGCGATGGGTCCGGCCTTATCGCCCTTGTCGAGGTTCCGCTCGGGCCGGCCGGTGTCGTACAGACTCTTGATGTCCGTCTCGGCCCAGCTCTGCGGGCTCGACTCGACGACCTTCGAAGCGGTCGGTCCCGTCGGCATCGGCGTGGCACTTTCGATGGGAGTGACCGATCTGGCGAGCGGAAACGCCGTCATCTGCCGGAAGTTGTTCGTGATCGCGTGCTGCACAGGCATGCCGATCGGCACTAACGGTCCCGAGCGAATCAGCTGTCCCAGCCCGCTGGCATCCACGATCAGGTCATTCCCGATCTGCACACCCCACTCCTTGGCCAGCGCCGTCAGGCCCGCAGGCGGCGGTGCCAGAGACTTGTCCGGCGGATCGACCATCAGCAGCAGCTTGCCGCCCTTCTTCAGGTACGCGCGGACGAGATCCAGCTCGGGGGCGAGCAGATCCGATTTCGGTCCCGCAATGACGAGCACGGTCGCGTCGTCTGGAATCTTGCCTTCCTGCGCGATGACGAGCTTGGCCGTTTCGAAGTTGTCGGTCTTCAGCGCGTCAGCGAAGTTATTCATGCCGGGCGTGTCGGCCACGGTCGGATCGTGCTCGCCGTGGCCCTGCACGAAGTACAGCTTCTTCGGCTTGCCCTCGATGAGCTTCTTCAGCGCGTTGGTGACCGCAGATTCGTCCGCCGACGTTGCGCGCTCGGATCGGTTGTCGTACTCGAGCACCAGCGTCGGGTACTGCGTGATCGTGTACTTCTGGGTTTGCACCGGATCGCGATCGCCGTCGACGTAGTCCACCGAGACCTGCTTGGACAGGTACTCGTATTCGCTCAGCCGGTCGCGGTACGGGTCCGAGGCGCCGGCGTAGAAGACCTTGATGTTCACGGGCTTCTTCAGCTCCGTGACGATCTTCTTCGTCTGGTCGGACAGGGAGAACTGCTGGCCCGACGAGAGATCCCACCGCTTGTTCTGCCGCGACGCGATCCAGTTGATGGCGACGAGGATCCCGAGCACGAGCAGGACGCCCGTCACGGCCATCGATCCGTACTTCACGTTGCGGCCCTGGAACGACCGCGCGATGTCGCGCCACTGGCTCACCGCGTAGAGCGCCGTGACGATGAGGCCCGCCAGCGCGAGCCGCTGATACCACTGCGGCAGATCGGGCCGCACGAACCGCAGCGCGACCGCCGCCAGGACGAGGACGACGCCGAGCCAGCCGAGGAGTCCAATGATGCGCTTCACGACTAGCCCCTCCACCGCGCCGTGTCCACCGACTTCAGCGTCAGGAACAGGCCGAAGACGATGAGGCTCAGATAGAACACCACGTGCTTGGTGTCGATGATGCCCTTCGCGAAGTCCTCGAAGTGCTGTGTGATCGACAGGTAGTTGAGAACGGCGGCTGCCGTCGGTCCCACGCTGTCGGCGAACCAGCTGATGATCCACAGCATCAGCGCGAACACGAACGTCGCGGTGCCGGCCACCATCTGGTTCTTGGTCGTGCTGGAGATGAAGAGCCCGATCGAGATGAAGCAGCTGCCGAGCAGCGCCAGGCCGATGTAGCCCGAGACGAGCGGCTTCCAGGCCGGATGGCCCAGGAAGAACAGCAGCCCGACGAAGAGCGCCGTGACCGCCAGGAGGCCGAGATAGAGCGACACGGCGCCGAAGAACTTCCCGAGGATGATCTCGAGGTCCGTCACCGGCGACGTCAGCAGCAGCTCAATCGTGCCCGACCGCATTTCCTCCGAGTAGGTGCGCATGGTCACCATCGGTAGGAGGAACAGAATCAGGACGCTGGCGTTCTGCAGCAGCGGGCGAATCATGTCGTTGTTTACGTTCGTCATCGCCTGCCCGCCGAACTGCGCCTGCATGCCCGACCGCACGAACATCGTGAGGTAGACATTGAAGAAGTAGGCGAAGAGCACCGCGAAGAGTCCGAGAATGACCCACGCGATGGGCGAGCCGAAGTAGCCGCGCACCTCCTTGCCCGTGATGGCTGCGATGTTGCGGATGTGGCTAGCCATGGTGAGCGTCCTCCGGTTTCTCTTCGGTCGTGAGCTGCAGGAAGATCTCTTCGAGGCTCAGGCGCGTAGGCCGCAGCTCGAGCAGTCCCCAGCCGCGATCGACCACGGCGCGCGCGACGTCACGCCGCACGTCGCGGTTTGGTTGCGCTTCGATCTCGAACCCCTTCAGCCGCCCGTGGGTATCTGCCACGGTGACCGTACTCACGCCCGGCACCGTGCGCAGTAACTCGGTCGGGTCGCTGTCCGCTTCCACCTGCACGTACAACGTGGCGGCGCCTTTCACCTGGTGCGTCAGGTTCTCCGGCGTGTCCTCTGCCACGACGCGGCCGCGGTTGATGATCACGACGCGCTGACATGTCTGTGCGACCTCGGGCAGGATGTGCGTGCTCAGGATGATGGTGTGATCGCCCCCAAGGCCGCGAATCAGATCGCGCGTCTCGATGATCTGCTTCGGATCCAGTCCCGCGGTCGGCTCGTCGAGAATGAGCACCTCGGGATCGTGGATGAGCGCCTGCGCAAGACCGACGCGTTGACGGTAGCCCTTCGAGAGCTTCGAGCAGTGCCGGTTGGCCATGTCGTCGACATGCGTCTTCTTCATCGCCGTATCGACGCGCGATCGTCGCTGCGATTTCGGCAGCGCGCCCAGCTTGAGGTTCGCGACGAACGTCAGGTACTCGCGGACCGTCATCTCCGGGTACAGCGGCGGCGTTTCCGGGAGGTACCCGGTGCGCTGCTTGGCTTCGATCGGTTTCTCGAAGACGTCGTAGCCGGCCACGACCGCTTTGCCTTCCGTCGGCGGCATGTAGCCGGTGAGCACGCGCATCGTCGTGGTCTTGCCGGCGCCGTTCGGACCGAGGAAGCCGAGGATCTCGCCTTTCTCGACTCTGAAACTCACATCGTCAACGGCCGTAGTGGGTCCGTATCGTTTGGTGAGGTGCTGCACCTCGATCATGCGTGCTCCCTGGAATTGCGGAAACGTCTCGCGTTCCGAATCTGTTTCACCTGGCAGGGCAATCCGTAGCCTTGAGCTGACCGCTCTGACTACAAGAGACGCATCGTATAAAAAAAAGCCGTGCCGTGCGAGGTACGCCGGCTTTTTCAGGCGCTTTGCGCCGCGTTTCCTGGGGTGGACGGGAAGGCCCACCAGCCGACGTCACCTTGACATATGAGCAGTTGTTCATATATTCATAGGTCATGGTTGCTGAAATCTCCCGTCCGCGGGCCGCAGCCGAAGCGGACGCTGCCTGCGAGACGTCCCACAACGTCGATTCAGGTGCTCTTGCCGGCGTCAAAGCCCGTTTGCTGAGCATCCCGAGCGTGCAGGCGGTTGCCGAGGTCTTCAAGCTGCTCGGCGACCCGACGCGTGTGCGGCTCGTGGACGCGCTCAGCCACGGCGAGCGCTGCGTGTGCGATCTGGCCTCGATCGTCGGTCTCTCGGAATCGGCCGTTTCGCATCAGCTGCGCCTGTTGCGCGCGGCGCGTCTCGTGCGCGTCCGCCGTACCGGCCGGATGGCGTACTACTCGCTCGACGATCACCATGTGATTGGGTTGTTGCACGACACGCGCAAGCACGTGGAAGAAGGGGCGCAATCGTGAACGACGCCTGCTGCAGCAGCTGCGAGACACACGCTCACCAGGAAACGGCAGCGGCCGCGGGTGCCGTGACGCGTCCGGCCGAACGCACGTGGCCGGTGCTGATCGCGGGCGGGCTCATCGGCGTGGGTGCGCTCACCGCATGGCTTGGCCACCCCGGGCTCGCGATCCTGCCGTACGTGGCGTCCATCGCCAGTTCGATCGCGACGCCCGCTCGGCGCGCGTGGCGCTCGATGCGGGCGCGCGTTCTCGACATCAACGTGCTCATGCTGATTGCCGTCGCCGGCGCTGCGGTGCTGGGCGACTGGATCGAAGCCGCGTCGGTCGTCTGGTTATTCGGCATCGCGCAGTGGCTGGAGACGCGCAGCATGGAACGCGCGCGCCGCGCCATCCGCTCCCTGGTGGCGATGTCGCCGAGCGTGGCATTCGTGCGCCGCGACGGCATCGAGCGCGAGATCGCCGCGGCTGATGTGCTCGTCGGCGACGTCGTCATCATCCGGCCGGGCGAGCGCATCGCCGTCGACGGCATGGTCATCGCCGGCGAGTCTGCAGTGAACCAGGCGCCGGTGACGGGTGAGTCGTGGCCGGCCGACAAGCGGCCCGGGTTCGAGGTCTTCGCCGGCTCCATCAACGGCGCCAGCGCGCTCGAGATTGAGGCCACGCGTCTCGCGTCCGACAGCACGCTCGCGCGCATCATCCACCTCGTGGAGCACGCACAGACACAGCGCGCGCCCGTGCAGACATTCGTCGATCGGTTCGCGCGGTATTACACGCCGGCGGTGGTCGTGCTGGCAGTGCTGATCGCCACCGTGCCCGCGCTCGTCACCGGCTCCATGGCGGTGTTCTCGCTGTGGAGCTATCGGGCGCTCGCGCTCCTCGTGGTGGCCTGCCCGTGCGCGCTCGTGATCTCCACGCCGGTCTCCATCGTCTCGGCGCTGACCGCGGCGGCCCGCGCCGGTGTCCTCATCAAGGGCGGGTCGCACCTCGAGCGCCTGGGCGGCGTGCGGTGCGTCGCGTTCGACAAGACCGGCACGCTGACGCAGGGCCGTGTCACCGTCGCGGACGTCGTTGCCGTCGGCGCGTCCACGGCGCAGGGCGTGTTATCCGTGGCCGCCGCACTCGAATCGCGTTCAGAGCACCCGATCGGCCGCGCCATCGTCGATCGCGCCCGGACTGATGGTTTGACCGTGGCGCCGGGAACTCAATTCCGCTCGCTGCCCGGTCGAGGTGCGGAGGCGACGGTCGAATCGGCGCCCGCGATCGTCGGCAATCATCGGCTCTTTGAAGAGCGGCAGCTTTGCACGCCGTCGTTGCACGCGCGCGTCGAGGCCGTCGAAGGCAGCGGCGCCACGCCGGTCTTGGTCGGACACGACGGTGTGTCACTCGGGGTGATCAGTCTCACCGACCAAATGCGCGACGAAGGACGTCAGGCCGTGGCGGATCTACGCGACGGGGGTATTACGCGCGTGGTGCTGCTGACCGGCGACGTGGCGGCGCACGCGGCCGTCGTGCGCGACGGCATCGGACTCGATGAAGCGCACGCCGGTCTGCTGCCGGGCGACAAGGTCGATCACGTCGCGCGCCTGCGGCGGGAGTATGGACCCATCGCGATGGTCGGCGATGGCGTCAACGACGCGCCCGCGCTCGCGGCCGCCGACGTCGGCATCGCCATGGGCGCGGCGGGCACGGACGTCGCGATCGAGACGGCCGACGTCGCGCTCATGTCGGACGATCTCGGCAAGTTGCCGTACGCGCTCCGCCTCGGCCGGGCGACGCTCAACAACATCCACCTCAACCTCGGTCTGGCGATCGGCATGAAGCTCGCGTTCGTCGCGCTCGCGGCCGCGGGCCTCGCCACGCTGTGGATGGCGGTCCTCGCCGACACCGGTGCGTCGCTCGTCGTGACGGCGAACAGCCTCCGGCTGCTCAGAGTGAAGTGATCGCGCTACGCGTGCGCATCGACGAACGCGTCGAGCGATCGTTGATCGTTCGACGACAGCTTCTCGAACTGCACGCCCATACCCACTTGCCGATCGCTCCATGCGATCCGGCCTGAGGCGGCGATTTCGCCCTGCGTGCCGGGCAGCCGGAACTTCACCTGCACGGCCGTGCCTTTCTCGAGCGGATTCATCGTGCGGATGGCGACGCCGCCCTTGCCGACATCCAGCGTCACGGCGCCGGCAATCGCCGGACCGGCGCGGTACGAAATCGGCACGCCGACCGCCACCCGCGCGCTGGCGCGCCGGTTGAAGTTGTCGGGAAACAGGTGCGGGGCGAGCGACGGCAGGATGAGCGGCGTGCCCGCGTGCTCGTTGATGTAGGCCACGTGCATCGCCGCGAGCCGGCCGACCTGCGCCGCCGAGGTCACCGAGCCTGAAAAGACCACCACCGGCAGCGCCCCTCCCGACGCTTCGCGCATCTCGCGGACCAGCGCCACGCCGTCGTCGGCCAGACCGAGGTCGATGAGCGCCAGGCTGATCGGCACCGCGGCGTCGGCAAGGCGCGCGCGCGCCGAGGCGACCGAGTCGGCGGTGACGTAGGCGTGGCGCGCGTCCGCCAGCGCCGCCGCAAAGCGATCGCGCACGCCGGCGTGCCGATGCGCGATGAGGATCGTCTTGGCCGACATGAGGGGCATCATCGTAGCGCGTTCGTGCGCGTGGCGCACCGCGTTCCCCCTTGACGCCGCTTTCGAACCGCTCGTTATAATCGGCTGACAGGTAAAAACGCCCGGCTGTCGGGCGGGCCCGCGGACGACCGTGGGGCCACCAAGGAGAGCGTATGGCCACGTGCCCTGAATGCGATGCCGATCTGGACATCGAGGACGACGACCTCGAAGAAATGGAGGTCGGCGATCCGTGGGATTGTGAAGCGTGCGGCAGCCGCCTCCGCGTGGCCGGCCTCGATCCGCTCGAGTTCGACAGCGACGAAGACGACGAGAGCGAGGACGAAGACGAGGAAGGCAAGGCCGTCGGCGCAGAAGAGAGCGACGAGGTCGACGACGACTTCGAGGACGACGATGACGACGCCGACGACGATGAGGGCGGCGGAGGAGACTGGGAAGAGTGAGCGATCTGCACATCCGCGAACGTGACCAGACCGACGACGCGATCCTGCGCGCGCGCGAAGCCGATCTGATGGCGCGCCTGCGGGCGCTGCCGTCTCTCGTCATCGCATACAGCGGCGGCGTGGACTCGGCGTACCTCGCCTGGGCCGCCTCGCAGGCGCTGGGCGATCGCGCGCTGGCCGTAACCGGCGACAGCCCGAGCTATCCGGAGCGCCATCGCATGATGGCGATCGCGATCGCGCGCGACTTTCAGCTGCAACACGAGATCGTTCGCACCGACGAGATCACTCGCCCCGAGTACCGCGCGAACGACACCGACCGGTGCTTTCACTGCAAGCACGAGCTGTACACGCACCTGACCGCGCTGGCCGCCGCGCGCGGGTACGCGGCCGTCGCCGACGGCAGCAACGCCGACGATCGCGGCGACTATCGCCCGGGACGGCGCGCCGCGCTGCAGTTCGGTGTGATCAGCCCGCTCGATGACGCCGGCCTGACGAAGACCGACATCCGGCGGCTGTCGCACGAAGCGAACCTGCCGACGTGGGACGAGCCGGCGTCGGCGTGCCTCTCGTCGCGCATTCCGTATCACTCAGAAGTGACCGAGGAGAAGCTGCGCGCGATCGAACGCGCCGAGGAAGCCGTACGCAGGCTTGGCTTCCGCGTCCTGCGCGTGCGCCATCACGGCGATGTCGCGCGTGTCGAGATCGCCCGCGAGGAGATGCCGCGCCTCCTCGATCCCGAGATCGCCCAGGCCGTCGATACGGCCATTCGCGCCATCGGCTTCCGGTACGTCGCCGTCGATCTGCGCGGCTACCGCCTCGGCAGCCTCAACGAGGGACTCAAGCTCCGCCCGGTGTAAGGTGTGAGCGTTTGAATCTCCGCCTGATCCTCGCGGCGCTCGGGTGTGCCTTTCTGCTCGCGCATCTGCGCGCGCTGCCGCAGACGCTCGAAGACATCGATTCGATCAACTTCGCGATGGGCGTCGAGTCGTTCGACGTCGCGAAGCACCAGCCGCACCCACCGGGATATCCGATCTTCATCGCGATGGCGAAAGCGTCCACGCGCGCGGTGGCCGTCGTGGCGCCGGGTTGGGACCGCGATCGCCGCGCCGCCGTCGGCCTGGCCGTGTGGAACGTCATCGCCGGGGCGCTCGGCGCGTGGGTGATCTTCGAGTTCTGGATGGCGGCAGGCCTGAGGGCCATCCTCGCGGCGCTGGCGGCGCTCGTCGCCGTGTCGTCGCCGCTGTTCTGGCTCACGGCCTCACGGCCGCTCAGCGATACCGTCGGGCTCGTCGTCGCGCTCGCCGTGGCAACGCTGCTGTTGCGAGGACGCGCGGCGTTCGCGCGCGATCCGGCGGCCGGCCTGCCGCGCGCCTGGTTGTGGGGCGCAGCGGCCGCGGGGTTCAGCATCGGCCTGCGATCGCAGGTGATCTGGCTGACCGGCGGCCTGTTGTTGATGGCCGTGA
>Ga0111538_10009290_pt1 | contig 13138 bp, 10 predicted proteins | sample SoiMethybrSBSTD1_FD_79669 | JGI IMG/M metagenome (GOLD analysis project Ga0111538, IMG submission 79669) | Bulk soil microbial communities from a Populus tree surrounding site in Tennessee, USA - Soil MetaG P. TD hybrid SBSTD1 (version 2)... | ecosystem: Environmental > Terrestrial > Soil >...
GCTCGCCGGGGAGCGGCTGGCAGCACTTGCCGAAGCGCACCATCACGTCCTCGACGCCCGACACCTTGACGCCGACCTTCGCCTCGCGGCTGACGAGCCGGAGGAGTCGCTGGAAGCGGCCCTCGGCCTTCTCCGCCTTCTCGGCGCGCTTCTCGATCTCCTCCGCGGGCAGGAGCTTGGCCAGCACCTGCTGCGACGAGATGCGCCCGTAGCCGACGGCCGCGAGGAGCCCGTTCGCGTCTTTCTGCGCGAGCTCCGCGGCGATCTTGTTGAGCGTGCCCTCGCGCCCGAGCTGGCGGAGGTCGAGGTTGTGGCGGCCGAGGTCGCGCTCGAGGATCTGCTGCCCGACGGCGATCGAGCGCGCGCCCTGCTGCGCCTTCACGTACGTCCGGATGCGCGCCTTGGCGCGCGACGTCTTCACCAGCTTGAGCCAGTCCTTCGACGGCGCCTGGTTGTCGGTGGTGACGATCTCGACCGTGTCGCCGCTCTGGAGCTGGTAGCGCAGCGGGACGATGCGGCCGTTCACGCGCGCGCCGGCACAGTGGTGCCCCACCTCCGAGTGGATGCGGTAGGCGAAGTCGATGACCGTCGCGCTCACCGGGAAGTTCAGGAGGTCGCCCTTGGGCGTGAAGACGAAGACCTCCTCGCTGAAGAGGTCCTCTTTCACCGAGCGCAGGAACTCCTGCGGGTCCTGGAGCTGCTGCTGCCACTCGAGCATCTGGCGGAGCCACGCGAAGCGTTGCACGTCCGCGGGCTCGTCCGGCTTGCCGGGCTCCTTGTAGCGCCAGTGGGCGGCGATGCCGTACTCGGCCACGCGGTGCATGGCGCCCGACCGGATCTGCACCTCGATGCGCTCGCCGTAGGGGCCGATCACCGTCGTGTGTAGCGACTGATAGCCGTTGGCCTTCGGCAGCGCGATGTAGTCCTTGAACCGCCCCGGCACCGGCTTCCAGTTGGCGTGCACGATGCCGAGCGCCTCGTAGCACTCCCCCACCGTGTCGACGACGATGCGGAACGCGACCAGGTCGTATATCTGGTCGTAGAGCAGGTTCTGCGACTGCATCTTCTCGTAGATCGAATAGAAGTGCTTCGGCCGCCCCGTCACCTCGGCCTCGAGCCCCGCCTCCGCGAGCCGCTTCCCGAGGACGGTGATGACCTCCTTGATGTACCGCTCGCGCTCGGCCTTCTTCTTCGCGACGCTGCGTTTCAGCTGGTAGAAGACCTCGGGGTGGAGGAAGCGGAGCGCGTTGTCCTCCAGATCGGTCTTCAGCCACGAGATGCCGAGGCGGTGCGCGAGCGGCGCGTAGATGTCGAGCGTCTCCTGCGCGATGTCCACCTGGCGCTCCGGCGGCAGGTGCCCGAGCGTCCTCATGTTGTGCGTGCGGTCGGCGAGCTTCACCAGGATCACGCGGATGTCGCGCGCCATCGCGAGCAGCATCTTCCGGAAGTTCTCGGCCTGCTTCTCCTCGCGCGAGGTGAAGTTGATCTGGCCGATCTTGGTGACGCCGTCGACGAGGTTGGCGATCTCCTCGCCGAAGTTCTTCTCGATCTCGGGGAGCGTCGTGAGCGTGTCCTCGACCGTGTCGTGGAGGAGCCCGGTCGCGATGCTCGGCACGTCGAGCCGCATGTCGGCGATGATCCCGGCCACCTGGACGGGGTGCGTGAGATAGGGCTCGCCGGACGCGCGCCGCTGGCCCTTGTGCACCGCCGCGGAGAAGTCGTACGCGTTCTGGATCACGTCCACGCGCGCCGTCGGGTGATAAGCCCGGACGCGGTCGATCAGCTCCGTGATCGTCATTTGCTCCGGCGCGCCCGCTCGACGATGCGGTGCGCCAGCTCCTCGGGCATCTGCCCGTCGGTGTCGAGGACGAGGTCGTAGCGGGCGCGGTCGTGGTAGTCGAAGCCGTAGATCTCCCGGTAGCGGCGGGCGTCGGAGGCCTCGCGCGCCTGGATCTCGCGGAGCCGCGTCGCCGCCTCGCCGCCCTCGCGGCCGGCGATGCGCGTGGCGCGCACGTCCTCGGACGCGTCGAGATAGACGCGCAGCGCGGGGACGCCCACCTCCTCCGCCATGAACGCGGCGAGGCGGCCCTCGAGGACCGCGTTCCCCGCGGCCGCCCGGCGGCGCATCTGGTCGTCGAGGGCGCGGTCGATCGAGTGGTCGCGCTCGGCGCGGCGCGCGTACTCCTCGAGCGAGACCCCCGCGGCCGCGGCCTGCCGGCGGAAGATGTCCCCGGCGTAGACGTGCTCGAGCCCGAGCTCCTTCGCCACGAGCCGCGCGACCGTCGTCTTCCCGCTCCCCGGGAGGCCGGAGATGGTGATCAGCACGCGGCCATTATAGCGGGCCGACCCGTCCCTCTGCACCGTGCGGCAGGGCCGGGAAGCGGACGAAGCCCGTCTGCGGCCGGTCGCTGATCGCGCGACGCTCCGGCGGCAGGTAGTCCGGGCTCGTCGGGTCGTCCCAGCGCTCGCGCCGTCCCCAGAGCTCGGCGAGCTCGTCCTGGTAGAGGAGCACCCAGCCCGGCGCGTTGCGCATCACGTCGGGGCCGTGGGGGACGTGGCGGTTCAGCAGCACCAGCTCGGGCGCGCCCATCTCGAGGGCCCGCGTCGGGTCGAACGGCGACGACTCGGGGCTCCGCCAGCGGCGGCCGGGACGGTCGCCGAGGATCAGGTCGAAGTGGGCGTCGGCCACGTCCTGCGGGTAGCAGGTACGGAAGCGACCGTCGAACGCCACGGTGAGGCGGGGCGCGAACGCCGCGATCGCATACTGCGACCAGTCGAAGTACACGACGGCGCGGCCCGTGATCCCGTGCTCCGCCATGAAGGCGAACGCGTCGACGGGATACTGCGCTCTGTCCACCCGGAGTCGGCTGAGCTGCGCGCCCATCGTCGCCGCCAGCAGCACCGCTGCGGCCACGAGCGCGGGCCGGAGAAGCCGCGCGGGACGCGGCGCGGGCGCCGGGGCCGCGGCCGCCGCGCGGCGCGCGGCGAGGCGGGCGAGCAGCGGCTCGAGCCGCGGCGGCAGCCAGAAGGCCGCGAGGATCGCGAAGAACGGGATGTGCCGGAGGTGCGCGAAGGCCTGTATGGCCGCGACCACGAGGCACACGATCTGCGTCACGTCGCGCGGACGCCCGCGCGCGGCGAACGCCGCCGCCGTGACCGCGACCAGGAGCACGAAGGGCACGAACTGCTGATGGTGCGGCCCCAGGCGGGCCCACTCGGATATCTCCGGACGCGGCGGCGCCAGGTCCTGGAAGAGCCACACGGCGTAGTCGATGCCGTAGGGCGTGACCAGCGTCGCCAGGGCGGCGAGGAGGCCGATCCCGGCGAGCCCGGCGACTCGCGGCCATGCGGCGCGCCCGTCACGCACGAGCGCCTCGAGGCCGCGGCAGCCGAGGTACAGCCCGAGCATCAGGAGCCCAGCGACGAACCCGCCGTGCGCGTTTGCCCAGACGGCGAAGAGCGGCGGGATGAGCGCCAGCCACCAGCCGCCGCAGTCGAGGAGGAAGATCATCGCGGCGAAGCCGGCGTTCGTGAAGAGCTGCGGCCGCGCCGTCCACCAGGACCCGAGGTTCCACCCGACGAGCACGACCGTCAGCGCCGTCGCCGCGAGGCCGGCGCCGCGCCGGTGCGCGGCGGACAGGAAGAGGCCCATGACCGCGAGCGCGAGCAGGCCGCGGACGACGCCGAGCCCCGGCGGCCCGACCAGGTTCATCGCCCCGGCAAACACGATCTCCGCGACGTTCTCGTGGTTGATCCACGGATGGTCCGGGGCCGTGAAGGTGTAGGTGGCGGTCGCCGGCAGCCGCCCCTCCGCGAGCACGTCCTGCCCGTAGCGGACGTGACCCCAGAGGTCGGGGTCGGCACGGCTCACCATCGACAGGAAGAGCGCGCCCACGAGGAGGAGAACGACGCGCAGGAGCCGGTCGGTCGCCATCGCGCTAGGCGATCCCGGGGACGAAACGCCAGCGCGTCCGCTCGCGGTAGGCGCGGTAGTCGGGATCGTCCGCTAGGAGCCGCTCCTCGGCGACGGCACGTGCGACCATCACCGCGATCGTCACGGCGACGAGCACGACGTTCACGACGCGCGGGTACGAGAGGAGGTAGCCGACGTAGGTGAGCGCGTACGCCGTGTAGAGCGGATGGCGCACCAGCCGGTACGGACCGCTCGTGCGGAGCCCGCGGTGCGCGGCCACGATGCCGAAGCTCCGCCCGAGGCCCGCGACGGCCACCAGGGCGAGGACCAGACCGGCGATCTGTAGCGGCCGTCCGAGCCAGGCGAGCGCGCCGAGCGGCTCGCGCGCGCGCATGAGCAGCGGGAGGAACGTGCCCGCGACGCCGAGGAGCCAGTCGGCGGGGCGCGACGACGTGGCCCGGCTCGGGCGGCGGGCCAGGAAGAGCACGACGAGGAGCGTCTCCTGGAGGAGGATCGGCAGGACCGTCCCCCACTCTCCCGTCGTCCGCAGCTGGTCCCAGTGCGCGGCCGCGAAGAGCGCGTAGAAAAACGCGAGCAATACGTTCAGCGCGAGCGCACCCCACGCGGCGCCCGCGGCAGTCGGCGCCACGCCCTCCACCGGCACCCCGTTCGCGATCACCAGGCGCGCGCCGGGCGCGACGCCGATGCGGGCAAGCGTCCCCGCGGGCAGCTCGATCACGCTCGCCGCCGCGCCGACGCGCGGCGACATCGCCCAGGGCGCCAGGCTCGGGATGGTGTGCACCACGCCGAGGCGCTCGTCGAGGAAGACGACGTCGATCGGATAGCGCATCCCGAACATGTGCACCTGCCGGCAGGGGCGGATCCAGAGGCCCTCGCCGGGTGCCAGGCGCGACGTCCCGAGCAGCCCGCGCAGCCGCGTCCAGTGCGTGTGGGCGGACCGCAGGCGGTCCGCCACGACGATGCCGCTCGCTCCGTCCGATGCCCGGTACATCTTCGTCCCCGGATGCCGGCCTCGCGCCGGCCCGCCCTCAGCGAGTCTTCTTGTGCGACAGGAAGCCGGTCAGGTCCTTCAGCTTCAGCATAGCCGGTCCGGTCGTCATCACGAAGAGCGGCGGCAGGATGAGGAGCGCGAGCGGGAACAGCATCTTGATGGGCAGCTTGCGCGCCGCCTCCTCCGCCCGCTGGTGGCGCTTCGTGCGCAGCACGTCGGCATGCGAGCGGAGGGTCTTCGCCATGCTCGCGCCGAGGCGGTCGCTCTGGATGATGAGCGCGGAGAGCGACTTCAGGTCCTCGACGCCGTTGCGCTCGCCGAGCGCGCGGAGCGACTCCTCACGGCTCCGTCCCTCGCGCAGCTCGAACGCGACGAGGGCGAACTCCTCGCCGAGGGCGTCCTTCATCGCAGAGCGCTCCTCGCCCACGCGCGCGATGGTGGCGTTCAGGCCGAGGCCGGCCTCCAGGCAGACGACCATGAGGTCGAGGCTGTCCGGCAGCGCGATGGTGATCGCCCGCGTGCGGTTCCGGCCGCGCCGCTTGAGCCAGTAGTTCACGAAGACGTGCATGAAGACGAACACGCACAGGGCCAGAAGGATCGCGCGGCCGAGCGGGCGGTCCTTCCACACGTTCATCATCAGGAACGCGAGCGCCGGGCCGACGCTCAGGACGGTCCGCGCCCCGACGAACAGCGCGGCCCCGCCGCGGCCGCGGAAGCCCGCGATGGAGAGCGCCTGACCGAGCGTGCCGTCGTCGCTTCCGAGGCCGTACTGGCCGATCGTGGCGAGCAGGCTCGAGACGAACGGGAGCCGCACGCCCCGCTTCTTGGTCTTCTGCGCCGCGACGAGGTGCGGGACCATCGCGCGCAGGCGCTGCGTCGCCTCGGACTCGGTCGCGAGGAGATAGTACCCCGAGAGCACCATCCCGACGATGATCATGAAGGTGAGGCTGGCGAGGAGAAGCGTCATGGTTCCCCCATCACACCGGGACGCGCACGATGCGCCGGATGACGATGTGTCCCGCGAGGATGCTCACGAGCACGTAGATCATCATGTAGTGCCCGGCGGTCTCCTCGATCATCGGCGCGAAGTACTTCGGGTTGAACATGAACATGAAGGCGCCGACGAGGAACGGCAGCGCCGTGAGCACGCCGCCAGAGAGACGCCCCTGCGCCGTGAGCGCGCGCACATCGCGCTGGAGCTTTGCGCGCTCGCGGATGGTGTGCCCGATGTTGTCCACCACCTCGGCCAGGTTGCCGCCGACCTCCTGCGAGGTGAGGATGCCGATGATCAGGATCGGCAGGTTCTCGTCCCGCACGCGCCGGGTCATGTTCATGAGCGCGTCGCGGAACGGGAGGCCGAGCCGCACCTCCTCGCAGAGGTAGCGGAACTCCTGCGACACCGGGTCGGCGAACGTCTCGCCGACGACGGCGCACGCGCTGACGAGCCCGTGGCCCGCCTGGAGCGCCGCGCGGATCAGGTCGAGCGCGTCGGGGAGCTGCTCGGCGAAGGCCAGCGTCCGCTTCGCCCGCATCCGGGCGACGATCAGCAGCGGCACCGCGGCGGCGATTCCGCCGAACAGGATCCCGACCAGCGCCGAGCCCCCGACGAGCACGATCACGAGCGCGACGATCAGGAAGATGAGGAGGACGTAGAGCAGCACCTCGCCGACGCGGCGCCGGAGCCCCGCCTGCTCGATCATCTCGACGAGCGGCGCCACGAACGGGGTGTTGCCGAGGATCGCGTCGAGGACCGGGATGTTCGACAGCCGCTGGTCCTTGAGGAGCGACCCGGACGCCAGGCCGGCGTTCGTCGTGCCGGCCATCGAGGTCAGGCGGTTCGCGAGCGCCTGCTGATTCTGCTGGCGCGTCAACGCCAGGGCCGAGAGCGCATAGCCCACGAGCACCAGCGCAGCGAAGACGAGCAGCGAGAGGAGGAGCGTCATGCCGTCGCCTCAGTTCCGCAGGTAGTCGAGCGCCCCGGAGTCCACCGTCTGGCCGGTGGCCTTCAGGTGGTCCGCAAAGCGCGGCCGGATGCCCGTCGGCGTGAAGCGGCCCGTGATGCGGCCATTCTCGTCGGTCCCTTCGCGCTGGTAGACGAAGAGGTCCTGCAGCATGACCGTATCGCCTTCCATGCCGACGACCTCGGTGATGCTCGTGATCTTGCGGCTGCCGTCGTTCATGCGCGCGGTGTGCACGATGACGTCGAGCGCCAGCGCGACCTGCTGCCGCATGGCGCGGATGGGCAGCTCGAAGCCGGCCATCTGCATCATCATCTCGAGGCGGTTGAGCGAGTCGCGCGCCGAGTTGGCGTGCACCGTGGAGATCGAGCCGTCGTGGCCGGTGTTCATGGCCTGGAGCATGTCGAGCGACTCGGCACCGCGGACCTCGCCGACGATGATGCGGTCGGGCCGCATGCGGAGGGAGTTGCGCAGGAGGTCGCGCTGCGTGATCTCGCCGCGGCCCTCGACGTTCATCGGCCGCGTCTCGAGGCGCACGACGTGCGGCTGCTGGAGCTGCAGCTCGGCGGAGTCCTCGATGGTGACGATGCGCTCGGTGTCGGGCACGAAGGCGGACAGGCAGTTGAGGAGCGTCGTCTTGCCCGAGCCGGTGCCGCCCGAGACGAGGAGGTTCAGCCGCGAGCGGACCATCGCACGCAGCAGGGTGACCATCTCGCCCGAGACCGAGCCGTTGCGGACCAGATCCTCGATCATGAGCGGCGTCCGGCCGAAGCGGCGGATCGACATGATCGGGCCGTCCAGCGCCAGCGGCGGGATGATCGCGTTGACGCGCGACCCGTCGGGCAGGCGGGCGTCGACCATCGGCGAGCTCTCGTCGACGCGGCGGCCGACGCGCGACACGATGCGGTCGATGATCTGCAGGAGGTGCGCGTTGTCGCGGAAGATGACGTTCGTCGGCTCGAGCTTGCCCTGACGCTCGATGTAGACCTGCTTCGAGGTGTTCACCAGGATGTCCGAGACCTCCGGGTCGCGCATGAGCGGCTCGATCGGCCCGAGCCCGTGCACCTCGTGCAGGATCTCGTCGACGAGCGACTCGCGGTCGCGCTGGCTGAGCGGCATCGCCTGCTCGTCGATCAGCTGCGCGATGACCGTGCGGAGCTGCGACGTCGCCTCGCGCATGTCGAGGCGGCCGAGCGTGTCGAGGTCGATGCGATCCAGCAGCTCCCGATGGACGCGGAGCTTCAGCTCCTGGTACGAGCGGTCGACCGTGGCCTGGCGCCCGTTCGGCACCGGCCGCGGCGGGGTCGTCGAGTTCGCCGGCAACGCCGGCGCCTTCTGGTTCATCCCGATGCGGTCTCTGAGCTTCATGATGCCGGAGCCTCCTTGGCTGCGAAGATGCGGCGGAACAGAGCGCCACCGCCCTTCGAACGCTGCGCGACGCGGATGCCGGTGAGCTTCGACGCGATCTCGTCGATCGCGCCGATGATGCCCCCGCCCGCGATGGGCGCGCCGGAGTTCATGGCCTTGCTCGCCCCCTCGGCGTCCCGTGGGATCACGGCGAGCGGCGCATGGCCGAGCGCGCGCACGACCTCTTTCACCTCGAGCGGCCCGGCGACCGCCTCGGTGATGACGAGCTCCAGGTGCTCCTTCGGCACGCCGAGCCGGTCGAGCAGCTCGAGCATCCGCTTCGCGGCGCGGACCGACGGCACCGACAGGTCCGTCAGCACGAGCGTGCGGTCGCTCTGCTCCAGGGCGGTAGCGGCCGGCCCGTGAATCGTACGCGGCGTGTCCACCACCGTCCAGCGGAACTGCGCGCGCAGGAGGCGGAAGATCACCTCGATGTCGGCGTCCGCGATGCTGTCGGCCTCCTCCATCTCGGGCGGCGCCGGCAGCACGAAGAGCCCGCTCGGGTGCCGCGTGAGCGTGCCGTGCAGGAACAGGTCGTCGACCTCGCCCCGCGCCCCGACGATCGCCGCGATCGACTGCGAGGGCGTCAGGTTGAGGAACGCCGCCACGTCGCCGCGCTGGAGGTCCAGGTCGACGATGGCCGTGTCCGTGCCCGCGACGCTCATGAGACGCGTGGCCAGGTTCACGGCGAGGGTCGTCGTCCCGAGGCCGCCGCGGGCGCCGTAGACCGACAGCACGCTCCCGCCGACGCCGCGCCCGGCCGCGTTCCGGACCTCGGTCTGCCGGAACTTGACGAACGCCTTGGCGATCTCGGCGCGCCCGAGCGGCAGCGAGAGCATGTCCGTGGCCCCGCCATCGAGGGCCGCCCGGATGAGGGAGACGCTCGGGTCGGCGGAGGCGGCGAGGATCGTGACCCGAGGCAGCCGCTCGTGCAGCTCGCGGAGGAGCGCCAGGCCCGCCCGCGGCTCCGCGGGGAGCTCGAGCCCGATCACGTCTACGCGGGCGGCCCGGATGACCTCCAGGACCTCGGCCGGCCGGCAGAAGCGCGCCTCCAGGGCGAACTCCTTCGCCGCCGACTCGACCAGCTCTCGCCCGCTGCCTTCTTCACCGACCCAGAGAAGCCCCGCCGCCGTCCCACCCATCGGACCGTCCTTGTCTTCTTAGTCGACCATGCTGACGGTCATGGTGCCGAAGTCCGATCCGCCGCGTGCGCCCGGCTCGTCCGACTCGCAGATACCGTCCATGGATATGCCCTTGTTGCCGCCGGTCGATCTGATCGACGTGATCTTGAAGGTCGCGAAGCCGACCACCTGGGCGCTGCCATTGAACTGCCCGTTGCAGTTCTTGTTCACGAGCGGGACCGTGCACTCGGTCAGCAGCCCCGCCTTGAAGCAGTCGTCCATCGTTTTGAGGACGCTGTTGTTCTGGCCGTTACTGACCGCGATCGACTGACCGATGCGGACGCTCGGCGCCGCCTGGCCGCCGCCGCCGCACGCCGCCGGCAGGTACTTCACGTACGTCGCCGAGTTCGCGCTGCTTTCGAAGAGCGACGTCCAGCCGCTGTTGTCGGTCGTCGACGGCGTCTGCGTGAGCTTCGGGAGCTGGCTGCAGGTGCCGGAGCTCTTGTACGCGTTGAAGTTGCAAATACCGACCGAGAGCGGGCACGGCGGCGCCGCGCTCGCATTGCCAGAGTACGCCGCGATGGCCTGCCGGCTGACGTCCGACGTGTCGGCGCCGAAGAAGCCCGCGACCAGGTTGGCGACCGTCGCCTCCCCGGTCGCCCGGACGGCATTCGGGTTGACGCCGCCGACCGAGAAGGTATTGGCCTGGAAGTCGTACGTGCCCACCTCGACGTTGCCGGCGGCGATGGTGGCCGCGCCGCCATTCAGCTGATTCTGGCTCACGACCGTCTGCGCGATGGTCACCGGGTTCTGCACCTGGGCCATCGCGTTCCGGTTTTCGAGCAGGGCCCGCGCCCCCGCCAGCGCGGCGGTGTCGGCGACGACCTGCACCTCGTTCGTGGAGAAGCCGAGGTGGCCGAAGTCGATGGCCACCACGGCGAGCCCCATGAACACCATCAGCGCGATGGCCATGAAGGCGAGCACGGCCCCACCCCGCTGACGGTCACGTTTCGGATGCGTGATCTTTGTCATCTTTCGTTCTCCATCGTGTGTGATTTTCTCAGGGGAGAAGAACCCCCGGGAATCGCGGACGAGCGGCCTCGGCATCTTCTTCCTCCGTACGAACGTCCTCATACTTGAGCGGCCCGCGGTCGGTCGGGAACGCGAGCTGCGTTCCCTCGGGCATCGGCTCGACGATGACCGGCGTGACCACGACCATCAGCTCGATCACCTCATCCTGGTAGAGCGTGGTGCTGAAGATGTAGCGGAGCACCGGGATGTCCTTCAGGTACGGGACGCCGCGGACGGTCTCGCGGCGGTTCGTCTGGAGGAGTCCGCCGATCACCAGCGTCTCGCCGTCCTTCAGGCGGGCGGACGTGGAGGCGCGGCGGGTGCGGAAACTCGGGATGCCCTCGACGGTGCTGTTGAAGTCGGGCTGGCTCACCTCTGGCGTCACGGTGAGCATGATGTCGCCCTCGTCGGAGACGCGGGGGACGAAGTTGACGATCGTCCCGAAGGGCTTGAACTCGACGTCGGTGGCAAAGCCGGTCGCGATACGGATCGGGATCTCGCCGCCGACCATGAACACCGCGTTCTGACCGCTCATCGCCAGGAGGCGCGGCTGGGCCAGGATGGTGGCGAGGCCCTCGGTCTGCATCGCCTGGATGAAGCCGGTGATGTCCTCCTGTGGCAGCTGGAACGCGAAGGTCGGGGAATCCCCCGTCGTCGTCAGCGGCAGGAGCGGCTGGCTCTGCTGCGGCGGGACCGTTCCACCGGGGAAAGGACCGAGGCCTCCCCCCATGAAGTAGGCGCTGACGAAGGTCCGGGCCATGCTGCGGAAGTCGATCCCGTGCTCCTCGATGGCCGTCCGGTTGACCTCGGCAACGGTCACCTGGAGGACCACCTGGCGGTCGATGAAGTCGGCGACGAAGAGCGAATGCACCGACGGCTCGTCCCCGGCTCCCCAGACCATGAAGTTGGTCTCGAGGACCCGCGGCTCGGGCGTCAGCGTGCGATTCGTGACCGCGCTGGTTCGGTTCTGGCTGTTGAGCGAGCGAGCCTGACGCTCCCGCTCGAAGGGCTTCGCGTTGATCATGATCGTACGCGGCCCCAGGACCACGACGCCGGCCATCTCGGGATTGCCGATGGACACCCGGCGCACCGAGCTCGGGAGATGGAGCATGCGCGACTTGCCGGCCTGCACCCAGATGGGCTCGCCGGACTGCAGCACGCCGTTCGCCACCGCCTTGGTGCGCGCGCGCTCCTTCGCGAACCCGTCTTCCACGGCCTGGCCCAGCCCCTTGCTCAGGCGAGACCGAGCCTCCATGCGGTCGACGACCTCCTGACCGGACTCCTTCTTGTGGTTGGTGCACGCGGCCGTCATGACCGCCAGCGCCAGCACCCCGAGCACTCTGCCTCTTCGCCACCGCATCACATCCTCCTCCATGAGTCGCTCATCACCACGCTAGTTGCGCACCGTCTGGCGGGTAGACCGCTCGCCCAGGAACACCTCGACGGAATAGCCGGGGGCCGGCGCCGGGCGCCGCACCACACCGGTGCTCGTCTTCACGACCTCCGGCACCGCGTTCGCGAAGAGCGCGGTCGTGGACATGCCCGGCGTCCGCACGACTTCTTCGTCGCGGAAGTTCCGGAGCGCCAGGCGGACCGGCTCCTGCCGGGTGGCGAGCGTCAGCTTCTCCGCCTCCTCGGGGGAGACGAGCAGCGTCACGGTCGGCACCTCGACGGGCTTCTCGTCCTGCTGCTCGATGCTCTTCCCGGTGGCGAGCACGCGTACGTTCTGGAGGATGACCTTGCTGCGCTCCTCATCGTTGCCGTTGCCCTCGGGCTTGCCGGCGACGAGCACGTCCACCCGGCTGTTCGGCGTGACGAAGCCGCTGACGCCGGTCACGCTGTCGACCTTGACGGACATGGCGCGCATGCCCTCGGTGATCAGCATGGGCAGCAGGCCGACGCCCTGGGCCACGAGGTCCATCCCACGGACGGGGTGGTTCTTCTCGATGGTGACGCGGGCGATCTGGCCGACCACGTCGTCCGGCTTCTTCACGGCGCCCTCGGGCTCCGCGTCGAGGGGCCAGCGGGTGGTCCGCACCTGCGAGTGGTCGATGCGCGTGCCGATCGGGATCTCCGCCGCCGCCACGACGAGCTCGATGGTGTCGCCGGCCGCCGCACGGCGAGCCGCCTCGACCTCGCGATCCCGCGAGCGGATCAGGTTGTAGACCCAGGCCGATACGAGCGCACCCAGCACGACGGCCATCAAGAGAATCGTTCCCGGCTTCTTCATCGTCTAGCCTCCCTGGCTACCGCCCCTCGTCTCTGAACGTCACGATTCGATCCACTTCGAACGTCGGCCCGAACCCCAACGGCGTGTGGAAGAAGAGCCAATCGACGTTCCCCTGCACGCGCAGGGAGATCATCGGCACCCCTCCGCTGTCCGCGTTGGAGTCGCCGGTCGCCGTCATCGTCTGCCCGGTGTTGTCGAGGATCTGGTTCTCGACCGCGGTCTCGATCGGGCCCCAGTTCGTGACGAATCCGCTGGCGTCGCGCGACCCCGTCGGCAGCGCCGCCGCCGCCCGCGCGCCGTCGCGCGCCGCGTGCGTGGCGATGTTGACGATCATCCATGCGCGCCCGAACTCGATGATCCCGAGCCCGAGGAACACGAACAGCACGATCACGATACCCAGCTCGGCGAGCGCCTGGCCGCGCGAGC
>Ga0111538_10009291_pt1 | contig 13138 bp, 7 predicted proteins | sample SoiMethybrSBSTD1_FD_79669 | JGI IMG/M metagenome (GOLD analysis project Ga0111538, IMG submission 79669) | Bulk soil microbial communities from a Populus tree surrounding site in Tennessee, USA - Soil MetaG P. TD hybrid SBSTD1 (version 2)... | ecosystem: Environmental > Terrestrial > Soil > Tree...
GCCGCCGCCTATGTTGCCAATATTGGTCTGCACCTGGACGATGCGTTCGTTTATCTCCGCGTGGCCCGAAATTTTGCGACGACCGGTCATGCCGTCTTCAACGATGGCGACGCGTTCAGCATTACCACCAGCCCCGGTTGGCTGCTGATCGTCACCGCGCTGGCCAAATTGGCGCCGGCGTTCGCCCTGCCAGCGCTGTGCAAGGCGACGTTCATCGCGCTCCTTGTCGGGGCCTCGGCTATCCTGCACGGCCTCTTGCGATCGAAGTGCCCGGCGCTCGCGACCCTGGCGCCGCTACCGGTGTTCTTCGCTCTTTCCATGCCCACATTGGTCGGGATGGAAACATCACTTGCGCTGTTTGCCGGGCTCGGTCTGGTGGCCAGCTTTGATCGACGCGATCGCTGGACGCCCTTGTGGATGGCGCTGTTCTACCTGGCGAGACCGGAGGGCGCAATCTTTGGAAGTCTTGTCGCCATCGTTTTGCTGGTCGAGGCGATTTCCCGGCGGCGGGTGGTCATGACGGTGCAGTTCTATGCCCTGGCGGCGGCGCTGTCGGTCGCGATGGTCCTGGTTTGGCACCTCTGGTTCTATCTGACATACGGAACTATCACGCCGGCAACGGCGAGCGTGAAAATGCTGCAGGCGCATGCGGGTTGGCCGACGTTCGCTCAGGGCTGGTCCCAGCATTTCAAGCTCATTTACGACATCGGCCAGCCGCTTGGCATCAACGTGGTGCGCACCACAATTGCGACGATTGGCGCGGCGATTCTGTTTCGCAGAGTCTGGCCCGTCGTTGCCTGGTCGATCGTTCATTTCATCGCCTTTACCGCCATCGGCGTGGCCTACTATCACTGGTACTACTACGCGATCGATTTTGCGTTGGCGCTGGCGTTGCTGGCGGGAGGCGCGACGTTGATCACTGCGGCGATCAATCGAGCAAGGGTCGCTGACAGGCCTTTTGTTCAGATGGCTGGAACAGTCGCCACGATTCTCGTGGCGATCGTCTTGTTGCCGCCTGCCCGCAACTCCGCCCTCGCGGCGGTCGATCAATCACATGCCAGTGCTTTTGTGGACGGTCGTTATGAAACGTACGTCCGCCTTGCCGATCAAATTCGTGAGGCCTCACCGGGCGGCAGCTTCACTGTGCTGTCTCATGAGGTCGGCATCATCGGCTATCGGTTACCAGAGGCTGCCATTCGCGACGTGGTAGGACTTGCAACCCCTGTCACATCTGGTCAGGACCTGTGGAATTGGAAGAAGCAGGTTCAGGCTTTTGAGCCCGACTACATTCTCTATCCTTCTCCGTCGGGCAGTGGTCAGCAGGTGTACCAGCGGGCCACCGGGGAGATGCTGCGCTACGACGCCTTCTTGGCCGAAGGAGGCTACATCGTGCTACGGAAGCTCGATCCGGGCGAGTGTCCGAGCATTGCCGATGTGCGGGCCCATCTCAGGCCCGGTCTCGGCGGCGGCTGGGTCGACGAGTTCGGTGAATCGCCGACCGGCTCAGCGCTGGTCCGCGGCTGGGCAGCCGACCTGAACGGGAAAGCCCCTGCCCAACTCGTGGCAGTGTTGAAGGGCGAGGATGTACTTGGCTGTGCCCCGACGGGTCGAACCCGACCAGACGTCGCTACAACTCTGAATGCTCCTGCGCTCGTGGCATCCGGTTTTGAAGTGGACCTTTGGCCAACACGGCCGGCGGACGTGACGCCCTCCAGCGTTGTTGCCGTTGCCCGGCTTGGCGACGGATCCTACGCGCAGCTGTACATTCCTTGACGGGCGCGCCCTCGCGAGATCCGCGTCAACATCTACAACCGAGTCGAGCCGTCCGGCAATGTTGTCTTCGGCGGCGACGGCCGATTCAGCCAGCGGCTCAGCCCGTGTAACCGCGCTCGCGTGCGAAGACGATCGCCTGCGCTCGCGACCACACACCGAGCTTGTCGAACAGGTTCGACGCGTGATTGCGGACGGTCTTCTCGCTGATCTGCAGCCGCTCGGCGATGTCGGCGTTACTCAAGCCATCGGCCATGAGGGCCAGCACCTGGCGCTCACGCGCGGATAGCGCGGCGAACACCGAATCGCCGTTCAGCTGCCCGGGCTGCAGGAATGCCAGCACCGCGTCGCAGAATCGCTGCCATGCCGGCTCGTGCTCGAGCAGGATGTGATTGCGCGAGTCGAGCTCGACGAACTCGGCGCCCGGAATGCCGCTGGCGAGCAGCCGCCCTTCCGCAATCGGACACACCGCATCGTCGCGCGCATGCAGCACGAGCGTTGGCGTCGTGAGGCCACCGAGCTCGCCGGACAGATCCAACACGCTGCGAGCTTCCTGCAGGGTCGCAGCAATGTCGCCGGATGTCGTCTTCAGACACAGATCGTTGAACCATTGCAGTTGTTCGAGGCTGCCGCCCGGAATGAAGCGCGACGTGAAGACCTGGCGGAACGTGGGATTGTCCTTCCCCCAGGCCACGCGCATGAGATCCATCATCGCCTCGTACTCGCGCTGCGCCGCCGGCGAATCGCGTCGTCTCCATCCCCGTGCGTAACCTCCGTACAAGATCATCCGGTCGACACGCTCCGGATGACCAAGCGCGTAGCGAATGCATGTGACGGCACCCTGTGAGATGCCGAGCAATGTCACCGGTGCTTGGGGTCGAGCGGCATCGATGACCGATCCGAGATCGGCAAACCACTGATCGAGCGAGAAGGGGCCGCCCTGCCACTCGCTCATGCCGCCGCCGCGCTCGTCGTATCGCACGAACCGAGAGTGCGCGGAGAAAAACTGAATCCAGTGTCGCCAGACAGGACTTTCCCATTCGTATTCGAGATGCGTGAGCCAGTTCGCCGCCTTGACGACGAGCGGCCCAGTGCCCGATTCGGCCCAGGCGAGGCGCGTCCCGTCCGACGCGTTGACGTAGTGCACGTGTTGGCGAAGCTTCGCCGAGGTGCTCATGTGTCCAACCGGGACATTTGTCTTACATCCGAGTCCGCCATTCTAGTCGAACCGGGACAAAGCGCCGATGGCCGCCGCGTCTCGTCCGCGGCATTCTCACGATCACTGGAGGGATGCCACGGTACTGCGCGGGTCGTGCGTAGCTGCTCAGCCAACGAAACGAAATTTCTGGAGAGGTTTGTATGACGATCAAATCGTTCGCAACAAAGTTCGGAAGCTCGCTGTTCGGCGTTCTGCTGCTCGTGAGCATGTGGCACTCACCGGTACTGGCGCAGCACGACCACACGAATGCCGTCGCTGCGAAGAACCAGTCGAGCGAGCTCGTTCGGATCGTGCGCGAAGTGACCGAGCGGTTCAAGGATCCGGCGGTCGCCGACAGCGAAGGCTACCAGCTCGCGTTCGGCTGCGTCAGCGGACCGGACTCCGGGGCGATGGGGCTGCATTTCGTCAACATGGACCTCGTCGGCGATCCAGCGCTCGATCCCAGGCGTCCCGAGATCGTGCTGTACGAGCCGCTACCCAACGGCCGCCTGCGCCTGATCGGCGCCGATTTCCTGGTCCTCGCCAGCGCGTGGGAGGCACTGCACCCCGGCGAGCCGCCGCAGATCATGGGCCAGCTGCTGCATCTGTTCGAGGCGCCCAATCGCTTCGGACTCCCGGCGTTCTACACGCTGCACGTCTGGGCGTGGAAAGAAAGTCCGACCGGCACGTTTGTCAACTGGCACACCAACGTGTCCTGCGATCCTTTCGGCGGCCAATGACGGACCGGTGAGCCGGCGCGCGCAACCACCTGATCAATGGGTTCGATCTGGTGAAAATCTGGTTTAGAGCGTGATCGCGTCGGATGCCAACGCGTGCGGCGGGTGATGCTGGCGCCACCATTGCCCCGCCTCCTCCTCGCTCCATGTCATCCCGTCGATCGAGTCGAGTGAGTGTGCCAGTTGTCGGGCGTTCTGCGGTCGGTCTTCTGGTTTCTTGGCGAGGCAGGCCAACACGAGTCGTTCGAGCTGCGCCGGGATCGGAAGCTCCGTTCGCTCCGATGGGGGGACTGGCACACCCTGGACGTGCTGAGTAATCACCTTGAGCACGGCGTCTCCGGAAAACACCTGCTCTCCGGTGAGCAGGTAATACGCCACACATCCGAGCGCGTACAGGTCGGCGCGCGCATCCACGGCCTCGCCAAGGGCCATCTCCGGCGCCATGTAGGCCGGCGTGCCCATGATGACGCCTTCGATCGTCGCCAGCGACGGCTCTGCACCAATCGCCGTCTTCACGAGACCGAAGTCGAGCACCTTGACGAAATCATCGCGGCACCCCACGCGTCCGAGGTGAATGTTGGCGGGCTTGATGTCTCGATGAACTAAACCTCGTGCGTGCGCTTCCTCGAGTGAATCACAGACCTGGCGAAGGACATGAACTACACGCTGTGCCGGCATCGGGCCATGCTGCCGAACCAGCGACTCGAGATCCATTCCATTCAGCAGTTCCATCACCAGATAGAGGGTCTGATCCTCGGTCACGCCGAAATCATAGAGGTCCACCGTGTGCGACGACCGCAGGTGCGCCGCCGCCTCCGCCTCCCGCCGGAAGCGCGCGATCGCACGCGCGGCCACAGCAGGGTCGTTGCCGCCGAGCATCTCCGGCCGGATCAACTTGATCGCGGCCGGCCGCGCCAGCATCCGATGAGATGCCTTGTAGACCTCCCCCATGCCGCCACGCCCCAACAATTCTCCGATCTGATAACTCCCCATCTCCCGTGCCTTCGTCACCTTGCGGCCGAGCGTGGTCACGACGTGCGAGATGACGACGGCGACGCCGACGAGCAGGTAGTCTGGGTAGTGCATCAGCAGTGCGTTGCTCGCCGGGCCGAAATCCCAGTAGCCCCGCGCACGAGCCCAGAGCATCCCCACCGGATTCATGGAGGCCGCGACCAGGCCCGTGAACAGCGTCTTCGTCCGGGTGCTCGGGACGATGGCCGCAAACATCAGGATGACTGCGCCGATCCACGAGATGCCTGGAGAGACGGACACCGTCGGGAGGATCGGCCCCGAATGAGCTGTCAGACCCAGCGCCAGCGCGGTGAGGACCATGTACACCAGACCGAGATCCAGGATTCGCTGCGGGTCTCGGTTGGCGCGCCGCGTATAGGCAAAAAGGAGGAGCGACGCCAGCACGCTTACGGCGGCGATCGCATCACCCATCGTCAGGGTGAGCCCGTTCGAATCGCCACCCTGCATCGACCGCATCGCGAGCCGGCCCAGGATGGTTCCAACGATCCACAGGCCGGCGGCGACCAGCGACATGATGCCGAGGCGAGCGGAAGCTTCCCGAAGGAAATCGTCGGGGAGGGCCCGCGGCCGACCACGTGCGGCAGCTTCCTCGGCTGGAGTCGCGCCAGTCGGCGGTCGGATGAGTTTCGGGTTCTGCATCACCACGCGGGTCAGTGTACGGCTGACACCCGAAATTAGCGGAATTCGGGATCGCTAGGTCAAATCCGCGAAAACGTCGCTCGGTGTGGGAGCATTCGAAACCGCGTCCCGGCAAGCTGGATCGCGTCGCACTCGCGAGGTCCCGGGTTTACCCCGCCGGATCGGTCCCAGAGGTCGAAAGCCGGAGCGGTCCGAGGTGTGGGTTTCGAATCGCCAATTCTCGCGCTGAATCGAGGGTTAGGCAAGGTTGTGTGGTGCCAGACATCTCGCCTACGCTGACTGCCACATGGAGGCCTCGGTAGCGAAATCACGATGCGGCCGTTCGCGCGGTCGGGCCGATAGCGGAAGTTATTCCGCACGATGCCATTTGTTCGAGCAGATCGCATGAACAGCGCCATCCGATCAATCGCGGCCGTCATCACGGGTGCAGTTGCGATTCTCCTTGGATCTGTCGCGTCGTCGGCTCAGGCGACCCTCGACGCCGAGAACAGCTATCCGAATGTCGGCGCGATCATGGTGTGGCGCGTCGATGATTCCGGAAAGCCCGTCGAGCTCCGAGGGTTCGCCAGCGGCACGTTGATTCACCCGCAGGTCATGATTACCGCCGGTCACTTCACCGCGCCAGTGAAGGCATTGGCGGGGATACCACCGACGCTTCGCATCTTCGGGAGCTTCAGTCCAACCGACGCTCGGGATCCCGGCACCTGGATTCCGGTGATCGCTCTAGCCACGCATCCGTCGATGCCACACTGCCCGCCGCCGCCGCAATGCGATCCGACCGACGACATCCTGGTCGCTCCACTGGAACCCGGCATTGCCGACGTCGGACTCGTGTTCCTCGAGCGCACACCGGCCAGCATTGAACCAGCCGTGCTTGCCGCGCCCGGCGCACTCGAGAGGTCTGAGGGCGCTCGCACGACGATCGTCGGATACGGCACCACGTCGCCCGGACGAGCATTGGGTCTGCCGGTAGACGCCTGGCCGTGGGACGGTAAACGGCGTGTCAGATCCTCGGCGGTGCGGAGGATCATCGATGAAACCTGGGGACTCTGGTCAATACCGAGCTATGTGTGTTCCGGGGATTCGGGCGGTGGTATTTTCCTGGCGGAGCGATCCAGCCGCGCGGGTGGGCGACTCGTCGCCAACGTGAGCGATGGCGGCCAGGACTGCCGCCGCCATAACAACAACAATCGCCTTGACACCCACGCGATTCAGAACTGGATCGACGATACCGTGAGGGCGAATCGGAAGCAGTGATCCCGATTCGCGGGGCCGAACGGATTCTCCATCATTTTCACGGGTTGTCTCGCGAGAGTGGAAACACCTCGCGTTGGCCCCGTTTCCCTGCCTGATCTCCGGTGAGGTGCCCCGTCGGAAAGTGCTTTGGCAAAACCCAATTCTCGGCTCAATCGAGCGAACTGAAACTGTACGTCCCTTCCCAGTGCCAGTCATCTCCCTCGTCAGACGGCGGTGAGACCTGGACACGGGCAGTGAACCCGGCGGACCGGCCGATCCCGTCCGAGAACGTGCACAGTCCGAGACCGGTCGTCAGTTCGAGTGTGCAACGGCCGATCGCCCTGTTTCCATTCCGGCATCGAGGACGACGTTGCTGTCCAGCACGCCCGCCGGAATACCTGCCAGTTGGTCGTAGTAGACCCTCGAGCCGCTTGATCCGCGCAAGGTTCGAGGAGGAGTGGCGGCGACAACCGGCACGAGAGAGAGGACGAAGATCGAAGTCAGAGTCTTTGACGTTCATTCCTTCGGCCGGCTCCGGTTGTGGCCGGGTGTGACCATCGTCGCGGCCCAATGGATTGTCAGATTCGGTCTTTCGCTTGTCTTCGATGTCCCAGTTCTTCATTCCGAATCCGCCCTTGACTCCGGTCTGTGCTGCGACATAATCAGCGCCGTACAGCGCTCATCCGCGCTGTCGCAAAGAGGGCGACCGGGTGTCCGTGAAGGACGTTATGTCGCTGTCCGCCCCGTCCAACGCCAGGCCTCTGATCCCGGCTATCGGCCTCTCGTCAGGCAGTAGCCCTAGGATTCCCTACCCGCTGCTTCACGCTGTACGACGAACCCTGAGCGAATGCACGATCGCCGTAGACATCTGGCGAGATTGAGGAGGCCATCATGAACAGGGCAGCGAAGATCACAGCTGTGGTGATCCTGGCAACCATCGGCTTGCACGCCACTGCGGGGCGCATCTACGCGCAAACCCCGAACATTGTCATCGAGTGGAATCGGCTCGCGATGGCGCAATACGGGCCGGGGCCGTCGGCCATTCAACGCACGCTGGCGATTTTGCACATCGCCATGTTCGATGCCGTCAACGCGATCCAGCGCGTGTACACACCTTATCTCGAGGATATCAAAGCCCCGGCGGGCGGGTCGGCTGAGGCCGCGGCCGCGCAGGCTGGCCACGACGTACTGAGTATTCTCTTTCCTGCGCAGCAGCCGACGTATGATGCCGCGCTGGCGGCGCAACTGAGCGGCATACCGCCCGGACTCGCGAGGCAGGGCGTCAGGGTCGGGCGACTGGCCGCCGCCGCGATTCTCATATCGCGGGCGAACGATGGATGGCCGGCCGCGATCACTCCAGATCCGACGTACGTCTTGCCGCCGTTTCCTGGTCTCTGGCAACCGACGCCGCCCGCGAACAGCTTGGCAACGTTTACATTCTATCCGCGCGTGGTGCCATTCGCGCTCGTGACCAGCACTCAGTTTCTTCCCAGTCCGCCGCCAACGCTGATCAGCCCGCAATACGCCACGGACTTCAACGAGACCAAGCGAGTGGGGTCCGTGTTGTCCGAAGCGAACGGGGATCGCTCACCTGAACAGACGGTGAAGACAGAAGTATTCGCCGGCGTGAATACCGCGATCGGCTTCCTGCATGTCTGGAACATCGTGGCGGCCACTGTCGCGCAAAGCCAGGGCCTCTCGCTGCTCGACACCGCGCGGTTGTTCGCGCTCCTCAACATCAGCCTCCACGATGGTCTGCAGACGTCGCTCACGAGCAAGTTCACCTACGGACTGTGGCGGCCCGTCACCGCCATTCGCCGAGCGGACGAAGATCTCAATCCCGACACGGACGCCGATCCAACGTGGACACCGCTGCTGGCCACGCCGCCGTATCCCTCGTATGCCGGCAACGCGGCGTGCATCGGGGCGGCCGGTTCGCGAGCGCTCCAGCTTGGCTTTGGCCGGGACGACATTCCATTCTCGGTAACGTATCCACGAACCGGAGGCTTCGCCAATGTGACTTATAGTTTCACCGGCTTTGACGACCTGGCCGTGCAGCAGGCCCGAAGCCGCATCTACGGCGGCATCCACTATCAATTCGATTCAAACGCCAGTCAGTCGTCGTGCCCGAAGGTCGCGGAATGGGCCTTTGCGTATTACATGGTTCCGCGCAAGTGAAATAGGACGCAGTGCGAAGGCGGTCCGATGTTCGGTGGGTTCGGAAGCGATGGCTCGGACAGAAATTAGCAGAGTGGCGCCGGCATCACAAAGATGCTGGCGCCAATCACTCCATTGACGAATGGCTGCGGTCAGGCTCAAGCGGTTCTATGCGAAGCGGTGATGGAAGGATCAGCCGGCGCTAACCGGTTCCAGGACTCTTCGACGCCTCACGGAGGCGGCCTGAGGGATACTCGTTTCTCCCGCGCTCGATGACGCGACGGAACCACGAGCCCTCCGAGAACCGCGACTCCCACACCGTGGCGGGATCGTCCTGCGGATGCAGCAGACGGCTCGATCGATAGGAGGCAGGAGGCGGTGTGTTCGGTTCGACGGGCTCACCAACGCGGTCAACCTCCAACCGGTCCGGCCGCAAGTAGTCAGTGATCCAGCTGACTGCCTCCCTCAGATATGAAAAGGGCCGGTCCCCAATGATTTCGACATCGTCATCGCGCCGGGTGTAGGCATCGAGGTCCACGAGATACGAAGGGCGCACTTCGCACTTATAAAGGCACCTCACGAGGTCCTTCGTCTCGTTGGCGGCCGCCGAGCCGGCGCCGGCGATCGAGTCCTGTCGCTTGGCCGCCTCTACCAGCCGCTCGATTACGGTGCGACGACGTACGTGTCGTGAGTCCATCGCGCCTTCGAACTCGCTGTGTTCCTTAGTGTCCGGCGGCGTCAGCCTGTCAACGACATCGCTGACCACCCAGACCGTGGCATCGGCGGAGACCAAGATCGTCACGTCTCGCCACCAGCCAACATCCCGGTCGGCGATGTCGACGAGCCACTGCGTCGTCCGGTGCAGTTGCCGAAGGTCCGGCTCGAGGAATCCGGAGGGAGCGCCGAACGACCACTTTGGCTCGTCGAGATGGTCAAGCAGGATGGTCCAGAGTGCCCAGACATGGCCCGCCAGCATCGAGCCGAGTTGCTCGCGCACGGCCATTCGCACCATCACGCCTTCACCCGTGCCGTCCAGCGGATTGATCCGCTCTGCGATCTGATCCAGCAACGGGCGCATCTGGTCTCGAATCTTCGTCACACTCAGGTCGACGGCCGTAAGGTCGCGCAGCGGACGAATCGGCTCGGGCAAAGACTCGGACGAGGGCATCGACACGCCATCCAGAAGCAGCGGCACGACCGTCACATCTCTGTCCGCGAGAGCGATCTGAAGCTCCGCGTGCACCCGTCTCCGGGATCGTGGAGACGCTTTGGGTCCCATCGGTTGCCGATCACGACGAGAACACAGGCCGCGCGACCCAGCTCGTTGCGCAACCGCTCAGGAAACGCTTCTCCCGCGCGGATCTTCGTCGTGTCCTGAAACACGGCGGCATCGCCGAAGTGCGTAACCAGTGCCTGCCTGAGGTCACCGACCGCATCGGGAGCGTCCGAGCGCTGGTACGAGATGAACACGCGGTCGCGAATCACGGTGCCTCCACGGGAGACAGACGCGATGAACCGCCTCTCGGGCTCAGGTCAAAGGCAATCCCTATTCTGCGACAGCGCTCCCGCCGGACGACGCCGCTATTTGTACCGCCAGTCGAACTAACTTCCGACCGGCGCTCGCTGGTGTCGCCGTCGGCACCCTCGCACGGAGGGCGTCCATCACATCCGTCCGTCGGGTTCCATTGACAAGCTCATCGGTAGCTCGAGCTGTTTCGGTGAATGCGGAATTCATTTCCTCAAGGCATGAAGAAGCTCGCAGCGATCCCCGCTCAACCTTCCCGCCGCTGCTCAGCGTTCTACTTCGATCCGATCGACGTTGACCTTGTCGGGATTGAGTGCATCATCGAATGTCCAGGCGATCGCCGATTTTCGCTAACGCGGTGCTCGCCGTGCAGGTTACGCAATAGCGGAGCGCAACAGTAGCTTATGATCACCGCCAACTCACGCCGGGAGGACTCATGACCCTTCGTCGCGCCCTGTGGGCTGCGGTGCTCACGCTGACCATGGGGCCTGCAGCGATGGCCCAGTCTCGCGCCACGACCGCCGACATGACAGGCAATGTCTTCGATCAGACGAACGCCGCGCTGCCAGGCGCGACGGTCACCGCGACCAACACGGCGACCAATGCGGTTCGGATCACGGTGACCGACGGCCAGGGGCGATTCACTATTCCCGCGCTGCCGCCGGGAACCTACACCGTGGTCTGCGAATTGGCCGGCTTCACGACCGAGAAGTCCGAGCAAGTCACGCTGTCGCTCGGCGAATGGCGGGTGATCGAGTTTGGACTGCGGGTGGCCGGCACGACCGAAGAAGTCAGTGTGAGCGTTCAGGCGCCGCTCGTCGACATTCAGAACACCGCCGTGTCGAACGTCGTCTCGCAGGACCAGATCGCGTCGCTGCCGATCAACGGACGAAACTTCATTTCCTTCTCGGTCATCACGCCCGGGGTGACCGTCGACCAGACGCCGCAGCAGGGCGCGTCGGCGACCTCCGGGCTGACCTTTGCCGGCCAGCGCGCGCGCTCGAACAACATCACCGTCGACGGCCTCGACAACAACGACATCACGCTCGGCAGCGTGCGGGCGACGTTCAGCCAGGAAGCGGTGCGCGAGTTCCAGGTCATCACCAACTCGTACTCGGCCGAATTCGGCAAGGCGAGCGGCGGCGTGGTCAACATCGTCACCAAGAGCGGCAGCAACGCGACGACCGGCAATCTGTTCGGGTTCTTCAGAGACGATGGTCTGAACGCGAAGAACTACTTCGAGAAGTTCGATCCGGCGGGGAACGCGCTGAACCAGGAGAAGGCGCCCTATAGCCACAAGCAGTGGGGCGGCACGATCGGCGGACCGGTCGTCAAGAACAAGACGTTCTACTTCGCGTCGTTCGAGCGGCTCGACGTCGAGGCCAACAACTTCGTCAACATCGACAACACCGCGGTCGTGCGCCACCCGATCACCGGAGCCGCGATCGGCACGCCGCTGCAAATCATCAACAACGCCGGCTTTCCCGTTGCAGACGGGAACCAGCCGTATGCACTCGTGAACGATGCTTTCCTGATCAAGGCCGATCACGAAACACGGTCGGGACAAAGCCTGGCGTTCCGTTACAACTACGGCGACAACCTGAACGAGAACATCGAGCCGTTCGGCGGCCAGATCGCCCGCAGCCGCGGCGCGTATCTGGACAGCACCGACAACATGCTGGCGGCGTCGCACACCGGCGTTTTCAAAGGCACGTGGGTCAACGAGCTGCGGTTCCAGTACGCGCGCCGGGTTCAGGACGTCATCTCGCTCGATCCGCGCTGCAACGGCATCTGCGATCAGGAAAACGAAGGCGGGCCGACGCTGGAAATCATCGGCGTGGCGAGCGTGGGACGGCAGCGGTTCACGCCGACGCCGCGGACCAACGACCGCTACCAGTTCCTGGACACGATCAGCGTGTTCAAAGGGTCGCACCAGCTCAAGGGCGGCATCGACTTCAACATCGTCAAGCACACGCACCAGGCGCTGCCGCTGCACTTCGGCGGACGATACATCTTCGTCGCCTACTCGGCGCTGCAGGCGCAGGCGATTCTCGGGGCGCAAATCCCGATTTCCTCGATTCAGGCTGTTGCTCTCGGCCTTCCGGCCCGCTACGTGCAAGGCTACGGTCCATCTGAAACCGAATACGGGTATCACGACCTCTCGCTCTTCGCCCAGGACGACTGGCAGGTATCGCAGCGGCTGACGCTGAAGCTGGGGCTCCGCTATCAGAATCAGATCTGGCCGAGTGAACTCAGCTATCAGGTCGCCGGATACCCGGGCGCCTACGGTTTCCCGTCGGACAGGAACAATCTCGCGCCGCGGATCGCCGCCGCCTGGGATCCAACCGGAAACGGCCGGACGTCGGTACATGCGTCCTACGGCATGTTCTACGACAACCACATTACGTCTATGGCGGGCATCGCCGCCGGCATCAACGGCGATACGGGCGTCAGGACGCTCGTGGCGGGTCCCCCAACGTCATTCGGCGCGTGGGCGCTCGTGCCGAACCGGCAGCTTCCGGCCTCAGCCGTGCCTCCCTTCCCCAGCCTCGAGATCGCGATCGATCCGGGATTGAAGACGCCCTGGGCTCATCACACATCGATCGGCATCAATCGGGAATTGCGCGGCGACATCAGGCTGTCGGCCGACTACGTGAACGTCCGCGGATACAACCAGGTCGGCACGATCGACTACAACCCGGTCGTGACCTCGCTCGGCGCTGGGCGCCGTCCGGAGGACGTCAACAACGTCGCCAACACCTCGGCCTCGATCCTTCAGTACTCCTCGTGGGGCCACACCTGGTACGACGGCTTCACGCTGGCGCTGAACAAGCGCTTCAACAA
>Ga0111538_10009294_pt1 | contig 13135 bp, 13 predicted proteins | sample SoiMethybrSBSTD1_FD_79669 | JGI IMG/M metagenome (GOLD analysis project Ga0111538, IMG submission 79669) | Bulk soil microbial communities from a Populus tree surrounding site in Tennessee, USA - Soil MetaG P. TD hybrid SBSTD1 (version 2)... | ecosystem: Environmental > Terrestrial > Soil >...
CGACCGGACTGACCGCGTCGGCCGGCGTCGCGCCGAACAAGTTTCTTGCGAAGATCGCGTCGGGGTGGAAGAAGCCGGATGGCCTGACGGTCATCAGCCCCGAGCGCGTGGAACCGTTTCTTCAACAACTGCCGGTCGATGCTCTCTGGGGCGTCGGACCGGTCACAGCGCGCAAACTGCGCGCGCAAGGAATCGAGCGCCTGGTCGACGTGCGGCGGGTCGAGACCGGTCGGCTGCGCGAGGTGGTCGGCAGCCTCGCCCAGTGGTTGCAGCAACTGGCGCTGGGCATCGATAATCGGCCAGTCGTCCCCAATCGGGAAACCAAGTCGTCCGGCTCCGAGAGCACATACGTCGAAGACCTGGTCGACATCGGCCGCGTCCAGGAGGAAATCATGCAGATGGCCGGCGACGCCGCCGACTGGCTGGCGCGCCGCGACACCCTCGCGCGGACCGTCGTCATCAAAGTCCGCTACTCGGACTTCAGGACCATCACCCGGAGTCACAGCGCACCGCCGACTCGCGACCGCTCGGCGATCATCGCGCGCGCGCTCGAGCTCCTGTCGCGGACTGACGCCGGCCGCCGGCCGGTCCGCCTCCTGGGCGTCAGCGTGCACAACCTGCAGCGCGAATTGCCGGACATCGGCGACGGTGCGCGGCTGCCGTTCGGCTAGCGCGGTATACTGCACAGTAACGAGGACTGCAGCGATGCTAAAGGGGACGCGCGACGGTATCTTGAAGAGGGTCCAGCCGGTTAGCATCCACGGTCAGGTCTCGCTGGACTTGTTCTTCACCGACGTCGACGACCCGGACGGGCAGACGCACGTTGCGCGGATGGGTCCGGAAGCCGTCACGCGCCATCTCGAGCCGGGTGACCGCATCCGGCTCGAATATCTCGTCGGCGTCCCGGTCAAAGTCGAGCGCGTCGTCTAAGGACGCGTCGGCCTTCATTCACGGCTTCACCACTCGAATCGTCTTCAGGTCCACGCGGGCATTCGGCGCTTCGCCGGTTCGCGGTACGGTCTCAATCGCTTCCACGGCCGCCATCCCATCGACGACGCGGCCGAAGGCCGTGTACACGCCGTCCAGCGCCGTCGACGTTCCCGTGCAGATGAAAAACGAGGTCTGGCCGCTTCCCGGATCGTCGCCGCGCGCCAGCGACACGATGCCCTTCACATGCTTGGTGTCGTTGAACTCCGGCTGCATATTGTGCACGAGCGCTTGTTGCTTCTCCGTCAGCGGGCTCTGGCGAGTGTTGAGCGCTCCGGTCTGGATGACGAATCCTGGAGCCACGCGGTGGAAAGCCATGCCGTCATAGACGCCGGCCTGAGCCAGCTTCAGAAACTGACGGACGTGGGCCGGTGCCTTATCCGGAAAGAACTCGATTGTGATCGGACCCGATGCAGTCTCGAGGACCGCCCGGTAGGTCGCGAGCTGCTCCACCGTCTCGGTCGAGAACGGCTCGGGCTCCGGTGGCGGCGTATCGCGAATCGAGATCTTCTTGATCTCGATTCGATCGACGGTCCTCCCTTCCGCATCGATCGCCGCCTCGGATAGCTTCTGAACGACCTCCATGCCGTCGTTCACCTTGCCAAACACCGTCAACTGGTTATCGAGCGATGGCTGATCGGCAATGAAGACGAAGAATTGCGAGCCGGCACTGTCGGGCCGGCCAGGCACGAGGACTGCGGCAACCGCGCCCTTCAGCAGCTTGGGCGCCCGGGGCTCTGCTTTGACCGCGTTCTGCCCGCCGGTGCCGTACACGGCGCGCTTCGACGGATCCGTGGACAACGGATCGCCGCCCTGAATCATTCCGTATTTCACCACGCGATGAAACGTGGTCCCGTCGTACGCTCCCGACTGCGCCTGTTTCATGAAGTAGGCGACCTGGTTCGGTGCCGTTTCGGGCGTGAGGTCGATGATGAACGTGCCGGCTGCGGTCTCGACGACCGCCTGCTTGGGCGGACTCTGGGCCGCGACAGGCGCCGCAGCCAACAGGAGTCCGATCGCGGCGGCAGTCGTGATGCGCATGGGCGTCCTCACGTGTTCACGATGCGCGATGCATGAAAGATGTAGTGGAAGCTCGAAATCAAGGTAATCGCCAGCGACGCGTAGACGAAACCGGTGACGACCGGCGAGGCGAATCCACGGTAGTTATAAAACATCGCGACGACGGCCGTCACGATGTAGACGGCAGTGGCCATCTTGCCAAAAACCGACGGACGGAACGTCCGCGGGCCGATCGCCAGGTTGACCACCGCCACCGTCAGCACGATGACGACGTCGCGGCTGATGATGAGCACGGTCAACCAGATCGGCAGCCGATTGGCCAGGCCGAGACCAGGCAGGGTCAGCACGATGAACGTTGTCACCAGCAGCAGTTTGTCGGCCGCCGGGTCGAGCCAGGCGCCGAGACTCGTCTTCTGGCCGGAACGGCGCGCGATCAGACCGTCGAGGCCATCCGTGATGCCCGCCGTCACGAAAACGGTCAGCGCCCAGCCCAGATGCCCGTAGACCACCAGAATGACGAACGCAGGGATCAGCAGCATCCGCAGAAGCGTCAGCTGGTTCGCCGGCGTGAGAGCGGTCATCGCGCGCGGACAGTGGGAACCGCGGCGCTCGCCAGCCGCTGGATCCGCTCGACCATCGCAATGGCCTCCGCGCCCGTCACCGGCTGCAACGGCTGGAACGCGCCGTCCGCGGTCCTGGTCATGATGCCGGAAGCCACCGCCGTCGACGCCGCCGGGTACGCCAGGTGGCTCGGGAAGAGATCGGTGAACGACGTCTTCTCGGCCTGCCAGGCCCTCGCCTGCTGAGGAGAAAGGCGCACGATCAGCCGCCCGACGATCGGCGCGATGTCGACGCGCCGCATCACGCTGCGCGGCTGGAAGGTGTGATTGGCAAACGGCTCCATGACGCCGGCGCGGGCGACGGCCATGATCCAGCGCTCCGCCCAGGTACCGCGGACGTCGGTGATGACGCCGGGTTCCGTCTTTGGAAACCGGTCGATCTCTGCGCCGAGGCGAATGCCGATGAGCGCCGCCAGCTGTCCGCGCGTCACCTCGGGCGCCGTGTCCAGCGTGCGATATTCCTCTGGCAGCCTCGAGAGCTCGATTCGCGCGCTGACCGCGTCGCGCCGAGCGGTCAGCCGCTCGTTCGGCTCGAGCGCCAGCGCGTCGGAATAGGCTTTCAGTGCGCCGTCGAGATCGGCGCGCTCCTCGAGGATCTCGCCGATCTGCCCGAGCGACGCGGCATCGAACGCGTCGAGCTGCACGGCCTTCCTGAAGTGCTCCAGTGACGCGTCCGCGTCTCCCGCCTGCCGCTCAAGCGTCGCCAGTTCGCGATACAGGAAGGCACTGTCGGGAGAGTTGGCGATCGCGCGACCGTAGCTGCGTCGCGCCTCGGCCACGTCGTTGGTGCGCGTGGCCTGGCGCGCCGCCGCAATCTCTCGTTCGGCCAGGCGAAAACGCAGGACATCGATCTGCCGCGGCAGGTCGGTGAGCGAGGCATCGAGCGCGAGCGCGGCGTCGAAGGCGGCGATCGCTTCTTCGTCCCGTTCCAGCTCTTGCAAGGCGCGGCCGCGGCCGACCAGCGCGGAGATGTAGCCCGGCTGACGTTCGAGCGTCCGATCGAAATGGCTCAGCGCGGCCTTGGAATCCTGCCGGGCCAGCGCAATGTATCCGGACGCCGCTTCCGCCGGATAGAACCCCGGCGAAGCTTGAAGCGCGGCCTCCACTTCGCGATCGGCGTTCTTGAGATCACCGGCCTGCAGGAACCGCCACGCGCGGTCGTAGGACATCGCCTGGCGGGTGCCCGCCAGCGTCGGCGGCACCACGGGCCGCAGGAAGTCGGGATACTTCGGGGCTGTGACGACCGGCGCCGGAATCGTCTTTGGCGCGCAAGCCGACCACAGGCAGGCCAGGAGGACGATGAGAGCGGACGTGCGCAGGCGCACCTCTCGGATTTTACCTCGGCGAGGCCTGGAGTTGCGCGACGAGACGTCGCGGAACATCGGCCACGATCGCCACTTGACCGTCACGCGTCTCGTGTTCCAGCACGCGCGCATGCCTGTAGAGGCGAGCGATGTGCTCGCGGTCGGCGGGCTTGTCCAGGTTGAACGACAGCTTTATACGAGTAACGTCGAGCGCGAGATGCGATGCAACCGTATCGAGGAGCTCATCCAGGCCCTGCCCCTGCAGCGCCGAGATGCAAAGCGCTGCCGGATCGGTATCACGGATTCGCCGCTGCTCCTCAGGCCCGATCTGATCGCACTTGTTGTACACCTCGATCAGCGGTACGTCGGTCGCCTCCACCTCGTCGAGCACGCTGCGCACGGCAGCCATGCGGCGATCGCGATCGGGTGCTGACGCGTCGATGACGTGGAGCACGAGGTCGGCTTCGGCGACTTCCTCGAGCGTGGCCCTGAAGGCCGCCACGAGCGCGTGCGGAAGCCGGTCGATGAATCCAACCGTATCTGACAGCAGCAGTTCACCGCGATCGGGCAACCGCACCTGGCGGATCAGCGGATCCAGCGTCACGAACAGCGCGTCGGACGCCTCGGCTCCTGCCCGTGTCAGCACGTTGAATAGGGTCGTCTTTCCAGCGTTGGTATAACCCACGAGGGCGACGGTCGGCACCGATGTCTTCTGACGGCGCTCGCGGAGCTGCGCGCGCCGCTGGCGCACGCGCTCGATGTCGGCCGAAATCGCGTGGATGCGCGCGCGGATCCGCCGGCGGTCGGTCTCGAGCTTCGTTTCGCCGGGACCGCGTGTGCCGATGCCGCCGCCAAGCCTCGAGAGAGCCGCGCCCGCCCCGACCAGGCGCGGCAGCAAGTACTGCAGCTGCGCGAGCTCTACCTGCAGCTTCCCTTCACGTGTGCGAGCCCGCCTGGCGAAGATGTCCAGGATGAGCTGTGTTCTGTCGATGATCTTGCGATCGACAGTCTGCTCCACCTGGCGTAGCTGCGCCGGCGTGAGCTCGTTGTCGAAGATGACCACGTCGACGCCCATCTCACTCGAGGCCGTGCCGAGCATCTCCACCTTACCGGCGCCCAGGAATGTAGCGGGATCGGGTTTGGGACGCTCCTGAAGAACTCGGAGGACGACATCGGCGCCAGCGGCTTCCGCCAGCTTGGCGAGCTCGTCCATCGACCGCTCAGCATCCAGACGCCGGGCTCGCCCGGAAACCAGACCGACCAGAGCGGCTCGTTCCCTGGCGGCTACCCGGCCGCGAGGCATTGGAGGACCTCCTCCCAGGTGATTGCACCGAGCCGCACGAGGGCCGGTTCGGTCCCGGTCAGGTCGACGACCGTCGACGGAAGCCCGCCAGGCGAAAGACCCGCATCGAGCACGATGTCCACTCGACCGTTCAGCTCGCGCGCCACTTCCTCCGGATCGTTCGACGGCGGCCGGCCACTCAGGTTCGCGCTCGTCGCCGTCAACGGCGTTCCGCATGCATCGCATAGCGCGCGGGCGACCGAGTGAGCCGGCACGCGGACTCCGACCCGGCCCGTCCCGGCTGACACTTCCAACGCCAGGTGTGCCGGCGCGGGCAAGAGGATCGTTAGCGGTCCGGGCCAATAGCGGGCAGCCAGGCGGGCGGCCGGCGAGCTCAGCCGACCAAGTTGCGCGGTCACTTGATCGCGGCTCGCGGCGATGAGTGGGATTGGCTGAGCCGCCATTCTGCCCTTGAGCCGAAAGAGCCGTGCGACGGCGACCGAGTTGAAGGGGTCGGCGGCCAGGCCGTAGAGCGTGTCCGTCGGAATGGCGGCGATGCCGCCGCTGAGCAGCGCGTCAGCCACGCGGGCAATCACGGCCGCCTGCGGAACGACAGCATCGGTGGTCAGACGGCGCATGGGCCCGGCGAGCGGGACATCTTCAGAATCGGATCTTCACATCGACGTTTGGCGCGACGTGGATGCTGTCGATGAACCGGACGAGATGCGGCTCGTTCTGCATGATGACCGAGCTGGTCCGCACGCCGTCTCCGAAGAATCTCACGCCGCGCATGAGCGTACCGTCGGTGACGCCGGTCGCGGCGAAGATGATGCGCGAGCCTGGGGCGAGATCCTTCGATCGATAGACCCGCTTGAAGTCGGTGATGCCCATCGCCCGGCACCGGTCTTCGTGCTCCGGCTTGTTGACCACCAGTCGCGCGAAGATCTCGCCATTCAGGCAGCGCATCGCCGCGGCGGTCAGCACGCCCTCGGGCGCCCCGCCCGTGCCCATGACGGCGTGGACGCTGCTGCCAACGACGGCCGCGGCAATGCCGGCCGAGAGATCGCCGTCGCCGATGAGCCGAATGCGCGCGCCCGTTGCGCGGATGTCGTCGATGAGCTGTTCGTGTCTAGGCCGGTCAAGCACGGTGACGACCAGGTCTTCGACGCGCCGGCCGAGGCAGCCGGCGATTGCCTTGAGATTCTCGTGGACCGGCGCGTCCAGGCTGACATGATCTTTCGAGCTCGGTCCGACGACCAGCTTCTCCATGTACAGGTCGGGCGCATTCAGCAACCCGCCGCGGTTGGCGGCTGCAAGCACCGCGATCGCGTTGGGGGCGCCCGTCGCGCACAGGTTCGTGCCCTCGAGTGGATCGACGGCGATGTCCACTTGCGTGAAGCCGGCCGACGAACCGCCGCCCCGCCGCGAATGCGCCGCGCCGACCTTCTCGCCGATGTAGAGCATCGGCGCTTCGTCCCGCTCGCCTTCGCCGATGACGATCGTGCCATCGATGGGCACCGTATCCATCACGCGTCGCATCGCTTCGACCGCCACGCGGTCGGAACCATGCCGATCGCCCTGCCCCATGGTGTGGGCGCAGGCGATCGCCGCTTGCTCGACGACGCGAAGGAACTCCAGGGAGAGATCAGGATCCATAGTCGCTCTAGTTCGTCCGATGTGGCGGCAGCTCACACCGGGTCGAACGGTCGGTGCGATAGCCGAGCAGGTAGTCAGCCTGCATCAGTTTGTGGATTTCGCGCGTGCCCTCGTAGATCACGGCGCCCTTGCAATTCCTGAAGAACCGTCCCACCGGGTACTCATCCGAATAGCCGTTGGCGCCATGAATCTGGACGGCATCGGCCGCAGCTCGCTCGGAAGCGACCGTCGAGAACCACTTGGCCAGTCCGGTCTCCCGGGTGTTCCGTCGGCCCTCGTTCTTCAGCCATCCGGCGCGCATCCACAGGAGTCGCGACGCCTGATAGTCGGATTCCATCTGCGCGATCATTTCTTTCACCAGCTGGTGCTGGCCGATCTCCACGCCGAACGTGCGGCGTTCGAGCGCGTACTTCACGCTGGCGTCTCGGCAGGCGCGGATGAGGCCGGTGGCGCCCGACGCCACGGTATAGCGACCCTGATCGAGGGCGAACATCGCGATCTTGAACCCTTCGCCCAGACGTCCGACCAGGTTCTCTTCTGGGATTTCGACGTCATCAAGTTTGAACCAACCGGTATTCCCGGCGAGAATCCCCCACTTCTCTTTCATTGGCCCGCTCGAGAACCCGCGGCGCGTGCGTTCGACGATGAAGGCGCTCAAACCCGAGGTCTCTCGCGCCTTTTTCTTTTCGAGGTCGGTCCACGCGAAGACGAGGAAGTGATCGGCTACATCAGCGAGCGAAATCCACGACTTCTCGCCGTTCAGCACATAGTGGCCATCACGCTTGACCGCCGTCGCCTGCAGCGCCCGCACGTCGCTGCCGGCCCCGGGCTCGGTCAGTCCGTAGCCGGCGATCTTCTCACCACGCGCCTGCGGGGCCAGATAGGTCTGCTTCTGCGCCTCCGAGCCCCACGTCAGCAGCGTCAGACAGTTCAGCCCGGCATGCACGGACATGATGACCCGCAGCGAAGTGTCGACGTACTCGAGTTCCTCACTCGCGAGGCCCAGGCAGATGTAATCCATGCCAGCGCCGCCGTAGGCCTGCGGCACGGAGATGCCGAGCAGTCCGAGCTCCGCCATCCCGCCGAGCACGCGGTCGCGGTCGAAGCGATGTTGTCGATCGAGCTCTTTGATGCGCGGGGCGATCTCGCGGGCGGCCCACTCACGGACGGTTTGCTGCAGGAGCTGCTGCTCCTCGGTCAGCTCGAAATCAAGCATGTCTACGTCGCTCAGCGGGCAAGCGGCGCATCGTATCATGCGCGCCGCGTGACGCGCACCGGGGCGCCGCTCCCGACGCCCAGGCGGGCGGCCGCGCTTCCGCCGGAGACGGCGACCTCGAGGCGCTCGGTACTGCCAAAGAGCGCGACCAGCTCGCCCTCGCCGGCTTCGGCATAGGTCCGGACGAGACGGGCCGGGGAATGATCGCCGATGCGGACGTCGCCGATGTCGAGAACGGCCGGCCAGAGGCGTCGGCCGATGTTGGTAATGAGATTGCCGAATCGATCCACATGCGAGACCTCGCCCGAGACGCCGGCCTCGCTGACGGTGGGCGTTGGCCAAGACAGCCGTGGGGTCAGATCGATTCTCGCGCCGAATTCGGCGAGCGGCGTGCCGCGGGCGAGCCAGGCAGCGGCCGGCGCGAATCGGTCGCGTCCCTCGAACGTGCGGCTGACCATTCCCCGGGCGTAGCGGCTGTTGGCGAGCTCCACCGCTTCCGCCGGTGGCTGGGCCTGCACCACGAGATCGAAGAGGCCGTTGTCGGGTCCCACGAAAAACCGCCCGTCGATCCGGGCGCCGATCGCTCGCCGTTCCGTGCCGACGCCCGGGTCGACTACTGCCAGAATCACCGTGCCCGGCGGGAAGTACCGCCACGACGAGTCGAGCTCGAACGCCGCCGTGCGAACGTCCTGGGCGGGGATGTCGTGAGTGATGTCGATGAGCGCCGCCTCCGGACAGATGCCGGCGACCACGCCCTTCATCGCGCCGACGTAATGATCTGTCAGCCCGAAGTCAGTGAGGAGGGCGATAACGGGTCGTGTTGTCATCGCCCGGCAGGCTCACGCCGGCTTGCGAAACAAGAGCTCCCGGACGTTGTTCTGCAGCAGAAACTGATCGGCGACGTGGAGGCCTTCGAACAGCCGGATGATGTCGCGGTTCAGCAGGATGGCATGCCGGCCGCGCGTCGCCTTGTAGCGCCGGTACATCAGACTGATCTCGTCGACAACGATGTACTTCGTGTAGAAAGGGGCGTCGTGCGACTGCGCCGACCCGAAGAAGGCGAGCAGCGTGCCGTCGGGTTTCAGAACCCGCATCAGCTCCTTCGCCAGGGCCTGGGCCGCCGGGCGGGCAAGGTAGTCCATGACGTCCCAACACAGGATGCCATCGACGCTGCCCTCGGCCTGCGGCAGGCGTCGGGCCAGATAGTCCGGCAGCCCATCGAGCTTGTCCTCGCGCGTGTGCCGATCGATCTCCGCGTAGATGTCTTCGACAAAAATCTTGCACCCCAGCTGCTCACCGAAGAAGCTGACGTTGCCGCCGACGACCGGCCCGAGGTCCAGGAGCACTGGCGATTCGTGCTGGGTCAGCGAGGTCAGAAACTTGCGGAGCGCTTTCGTCGGGAAGACCTGGGCAGCCGATGCCCCTCGCGAGACAGGTGCCTCGTCTTCGGTCTTTCGGGTACTGAGTCGATTGAGCAGGCCCACGAGTCGCGAGGTTACAGTAAGAGTGTCGATGATGCCAGCGGCCGGACGACTGGAAGGCGCAGCACGCCCGGGCCCGAAGGCCCGGATCCGCGCGCTACGCCTCGATCGTCGCCCGCGACTAGGCCCGGTGACCTGCCGCTGCGGCCTGCGGAACCGGAGGAGCCGGCGGCGTTGCCGTCCCCTTGCTTTCGGACTTGCTCTCCTTGACCGCCGGACCGGCAGCGGCCTTGCGCTGCATGTCGACGCTGCCCCGGAAGTGCGCGCCCTCGGCGATGGCCACGCGCGGCGAGACAATGTCGCCGTCCACCGAGCCGTTATCCCGGATGTCGACCTTGTCGCTGGCGGTGACGTTTCCGACGACCTCGCCCAGGACAATCACGGCCTTGGCGAACACCTGGGCCTTGATGCGACCGTTCGGCCCGATGGTGAGCACGTGGTCACGCAGTTGAATGGTGCCCTCGACCTGCCCCTCGATGGTCAGGTCCTCACTGCCGTTCAGTTCGCCCTTGATGACAACAGATTTTCCGATGTTCACGATATCCCTTTCTGCGCTGTGAACAGCATCAGGACGAGGACTCGGAGTCCCCGCCGCTACCGGTGCCGGCGGCTGCGGTGCAGCCGGTTGTCCGCTCGCGGGTCGGACCGCTTCATCGCGTTTCCACATGTAAGCCTCCGCCTGTCCCGTCACTCTGGCCGTCGGGTGTGTGCTGTAAAACGCGTTGGGGGTTACAAGAGCCCTGCCAGTATAGGGAACACGGCATTTCGTGTCTAGTCCTTTGGTTACCTAGGGTTAGCGGCAATGTTAGAATGAAGCATTCACCATGCGTGTCTACTTCGACTACAACGCCACGGCCCCCTTATCCGCAGACGTCGCCGACGCCATTGCACGCGCCACCCGTGATCTTTTCGGCAATCCATCGTCACTTCATCACTTCGGTCAGCAGGCGAAAGCTGCGTTGGACGACGCCCGGTCGTCCGTCGCCTCTCTTATCGGCGCCGAGCCGACGGAAATCGTCTTTACGAGCGGCGGAACCGAGGCCGACAACCTGGCGATTCGCGGCCTGGCGGAGGCCCTGGAGCCGTCGGGCCGCCGGCATCTCGTCGCCAGCGCCATCGAACACGAGGCCGTCCTGAACACTCTGAAAGCGCTCGCACGTCGCGGCTGGCGGACCTCCCTCATTCCGGTCGCCGCCTCGGGCGTGGTCGTCCGGGAGGCGCTCGAGGCCGTCCTGGCTGACGACACCGCCCTCGTCTCGGTCATGCACGCCAACAACGAAATCGGGACGATTCAGCCAATCAAGGAGCTGGCCGATCTGGCCCACGCGCGAGGAGCGCTCTTTCACACCGACGCCATCCAATCCGCGGGCAAGATTCCGACGGATATCAAGCAGTTGGGCGTCGACCTTCTGGCTGTATCGGCTCATAAGTTCGGCGGCCCCAAGGGGGTCGGCGCGCTCTGGATCAAGCGCGGGACGCGGATGCTGCCGGTGTTGACGGGCGGCAAGCATGAGCGCAACCGGCGGGCCGGGACCGAGAACGTGGCCGGTCTGGTGGGCATGGGCGCCGCCGCGCGGGTCGCCGTCGAGAAGCTCGCCGGTGAGGCCGCGCGGGTTGCCGCCATCCGAGACGAGCTCGAAGCCGGTATCCTCAGCCGGGTGCCCGCCACCGCGGTCAACGGCGCCCGCGATCGGCGGGTCCCCAATACCTCGAACATCAGCTTCGACCGCGTCGAGGCCGAGAGCTTGCTCATCGCCCTCGATCTCGAGGGCGTCGCCGTATCGACCGGATCGGCGTGCTCGTCAGGCACGCTTGAGCCGTCACATGTTCTGAAAGCCATGGGATTCGCCGCGCATCGCACCCAGAATTCGCTGCGATTCAGCCTCGGCCAGTTCTCGACCAAGGCGGAAGTCGAGTACGTCCTCGGCATCCTGCCTGGTCTGGTCGAGAAACTCCGTACGCTCAGCCGCCATCCCGGCGCAGTGAGCTCACGCTCCTGACGACCATGCGCATCGTTGTCGCCATGTCCGGCGGTGTCGATTCGTCAGTCGCCGCCGCCCTGCTCGTCGAACAGGGATACGAGGTGATCGGCGTCTCGATGCAGCTGTACGATCAGACTCTGGCCGACGGCGTCGAGGCGTTTGGCAGCTGCTGCTCGTTGAGCGACTTGAACGACGCGAGGCGCGTGGCCGCCGCCCTCGACATCCCGCACTACGTCATCAATCTCGAGCGGCAGTTCGACGAGCACGTCGTCTCGAACTTCGTGCGCGAGTACACCGCCGGCCGGACCCCACTCCCGTGCGCGCACTGCAACAGCGACCTGAAATTCGCGACGCTTGCCGAGCGCGCGCGGGGATTTGGCGCCGATGCCGTCGCCACCGGACACTACGCGCGAGTCGAACAGGACACCGCGAGCGGACGGTATCTGCTTCGCCGCGGCGCCGACACGGCAAAGGATCAGGCCTACTTTCTGTTCTCGCTGTCACAGGCGCAGCTTCGGGCGGCGCGCTTTCCGATCGGCGATCGTGACAAGGGCGCCGTTCGCGCCTATGCCAGAGCCCGCGGATTGCCAGTCGCCGACAAACCTGACAGCCAGGAGATCTGCTTCATTCCGGATGATGATTACGCTGGGTTCGTGCGCTCGCACGCGCCGCACCCGCCGGCGCCCGGCGTCATCACCGACGAGCGCGGCGCCCTGCTCGGGCGGCACGACGGCATTCACCGATTCACCATCGGCCAGCGCAAGGGGCTCGGCTTGTCGTCGTCACCGACTGGTGAGCCCGTCTACGTGCTCGAGCTCAGGCCGTCGGATCAGCGGGTCATCGTCGGGCCGAAGCAGGCGCTGGAAAAGAGGACCTTGACTGCCGCCGGTGTGAACTGGATTCTCGAACGTCCTGAGACACCGCGCCGAATCACCGCCCAGATCAGGCACCGCCATACGGCAGCTCCGGCGGCTGTGACCGCCGTCGGCCCTGACGGGGCCGAAGTCGTGTTCGACGATCCGCAGATCGCGATTACACCCGGCCAAGCGGTCGTCTTCTATGACGGTGATGTCGTGGTCGGAGGGGGCTGGATCGATTGACGCAGGCTTGAGGCTTCGGACTTCGGGCTTCAGCATGCGGCTACAGCGTCAGGCCGCGGAAGCCTGAGGTCTAAAGCCTGAAGCGTGAACGCGGGGCGCACCTATGGTTGGGCGGCGCCGCTCACCTCTGCGTGAACGTCCTCCGGCACGCGATCGAGGAAGTGCTCGGCGTCGATCGCGGCCATGCAGCCCGAGCCCGCCGCGGTGATCGCCTGCCGATAGATGTGATCCTGCACGTCGCCGCACGCGAAGACACCCGGAACGCTCGTCTTGGCTCCGTCGTGCGTCACGATGTAGCCGTTGGTGTCGAGCTCGAGCTGACCCTTGAAGAGCGCGGTGTTCGGTGTGTGGCCGATCGCCACGAAAACGCCGCTCACCGGCACCTCGGTCCGCGCGCCGGTGACGGCGTGCCGGACGATCATCGAGGTCACCTCACCTTTGCCCGAGTCGCGGATGTCGTCGACCTCGTGGTTCAGCAGCCATGCGA
>Ga0111538_10009295_pt1 | contig 13134 bp, 11 predicted proteins | sample SoiMethybrSBSTD1_FD_79669 | JGI IMG/M metagenome (GOLD analysis project Ga0111538, IMG submission 79669) | Bulk soil microbial communities from a Populus tree surrounding site in Tennessee, USA - Soil MetaG P. TD hybrid SBSTD1 (version 2)... | ecosystem: Environmental > Terrestrial > Soil >...
GCACGAAGAGGACGGCGCCCATGACGAGCCAACTCGTGTCCGCACCAGGGCATTGCCCTGGTGCGGTGCAGACGCGTTAGCGCTGCTGGTAATACTCGATCCCCAGGTGCGTAATTTGCTCTTCACCCCGCAAGTAGCGCAGGGTGTTCTTCAGCTTGGTGAGCTGAATGAAGAGGTCGTGCTCGGGATAGAGGAAGGGAGCACACATCGGGCTCTTGAAGTAGAAGGACAACCATTCCTGAATGCCGCTGAGGCCGCTACGCTGCGCCAGGTCGAGAAAGAGCACCAGGTCGAGGACCAGTGGAGCAGCCAGAATACTATCGCGGCACAGGAAATTCACCTTGATCTGCATGGGATAATCGAGCCAGCCAAAAATGTCGATGTTATCCCAGCCTTCCTTATTATCGCCACGTGGTTTGTAGTAGTGGATATGCACCTGGTGCTCGTACTGGCCGTAGAGATCCTCGTTGAGTTCCGGCTGCAGAATATATTCGAGCACGGACAGTTTGCTACGCTCCTTGGTACGGAAGGAGTCAGGATCGTGCAGTACGTCACCGTCGCGATTACCCAGGATATTGGTGGAAAACCAGCCGTGCAGGCCCAGTTGCCGGGCTTTCAAAGCCGGAGCAATGATGGTTTTCATGAGCGTCTGACCGGTCTTAAAATCCTTGCCGCAGATCGGTACACCACGGTCGGTCGCCAGTTCGAGTAGAGCCGGGATATCTACCGTGAGGTTCGGGGCACCATTGCCAAATGGCACGCCTGACATGAGCGAGGCATAGGCATAAATCATACTTGGTGTGATGGCTGGGTGGTCGTTCTTGAGCCCCTCCTCGAAGCTGTGCAGCGTCTTATGCACGTCCTCCAACTCCGTCAGGACTTCTGTGCTCCCGCACCACAGCATCACCATGCGCGTGACTTCGTGCTGGCCGCGGAACATTTCAATGTCTTCCATAAGTTGCATGGCCAGATCGTGTTTATTGTGCCCGGTTTTGACGTGCGGCCCCAATAAACGACGAACATAACGCTGATCGAAGACCGCCTGCCACGGCTGGATCGCCTCCAACTCCTGACGCACCGCCTCTAACCGTGTCGGTTCAATGACCCCGGCATGCAGGGCGGCTTCGTAGCAGTTATCCTCAAAAATGTCCCAGCAGCCAAAGACCAGATCATCAAGCCCGGCCAGGGGCACGAAATCCTTGATGAGGGGACTGTTATGATCCGTGCGCTTGCCCAGACGAATGGTGCCATACTGGGTCAGGGAACCTATCGGTCGTCCCAGACCTTTTTTAATAAGCTCTACACCCGCGATGACCGTGGTACTCACGGCTCCCATACCGGGAAGGAGGACACCCAGCTTCCCTCGAGCTGGTGCAATCGTCACCTGTCCTTGCTCCATACGCACTCTCCTTTGGTCGATAGGTCGATGTCATCACAACACGAGCGGCGAGACAGCAAGCCAGGGAAGGTCGAATCATAGAGCAAGTCACCCAGGTTTGCAAACCGACGCTATACTATGGCGTGTCGTGACACAGGAGGCCAGAAAAAACGAGGGCGTTACCTGTCTGGCCCGTTCTGTAGACCAGAACATGTAACGCCCTTGCTTCAGACCCACTCCAGCATGCACTCCGGGCGCTTAGACCAGGCTACTCCCCGGCGCCTGGCCGAGATTCTCGCCCCCTTTGGGCGTCTCTGAGCGATTGGCGGCATCGGTCTGGGCTCCTGCAGACGTGCGCCGCCGCCACCAGCCACTACGCGAACGACGTGGAAACCGTCCTGCACCGTGGCGACCGGTACGTATGCCTGGCGCTGGGCTGGGCTGGTTGTCAGCCACAGACACCGCTTCCATACGCCGCGCTGGCGCAGTCAGGCGCCAGAAAATACGTCCGCGCGGTACAGCCAATATCGGGGCGAGGACTTCACCGTTCACGACGTCCTGCTCCTGCTCCCCGTGCACCAGTAGAGTCTCTGGTACTGCGGGCGGTGGGGGAGTGATGGCGAGTTCCTCCGGCTCCTCCCACAGCGCACCACGATAGGCCGCCACCGAGGTGACCGGCCTGACCGGCTCTTCGATCTCCTTCATAAAGATCTTCTCGGACACCGGGGCTATATCGGGAACAATATCGCGCTTGATAAACTCAAGCGAGTACTCATTCTGCCGTGCTATGGTGTTGCCCGCCAGGTACAACGTCAGGTTGTATTCCTCTTCGAGGTGAGCAATCTCCTGACGCTTTTGGTTCAAGAGATAGAGAGCCACATCCATGGGCAGCAGCGCCTTCACCGAGGCCAGCGTCTCCTTCGCCGCTTCCGCACGAATACGCCGCAGCACGGTGAGGGCGAGGGAAATAGTGGACTTGATCAGTCCACTCCCTTCACAGTGCGGGCATTTTAAATAGTTGCCCTCGAGGATCGTCGGCTTGAGGCGTTGGCGCGACAGCTCCAGCAGACCAAACTGCGAGATGCGCGACACCTGGGTGCGCGCTTTATCGCGCTTGAGCGCCTGCCGCAATGTCTTTTCAATCTCCTGCGCGTGTTTCACATTGCGCATATCAATGAAGTCAATCACGATCAAGCCACCGAGGTCGCGCAGACGGAGCTGGCGGGCGATCTCCTGCGCCGCCTCCATATTGGTCTTAAAGGCTGTCTCCTCGATGCCTTTTTCCTTAGTGGCACGCCCCGAGTTCACGTCAATCGACACCAGCGCTTCCGTGGGATCAATCACGATGGAACCACCTGATTTCAGCTCGACCTTCTGACTATAGATCGCCTCGATTTGTTCTTCGAGTTGGTAGCGCGCAAACAGCGGCTTCTTGTCACGATAGAGCTGGACGCGCCCTTGATAGCGCGGCATCACAGCCTGGAAAAAGTCGCGGGCGCGGCGATAGATCTCACGATGGTCGATCAGGACTTCTTGAATATCGGGGGTGAAATAATCACGGATGGAGCGAATGACGAGATCGTGTTCCTGGTAGATCAAAGCGAGGGCTGGTGACTCGCGACTCTTGTCCTCGATACTGGCCCAGAGACGCTGGAGATAAATCATGTCACGCTGCAGCTCCGCCTTGTTACGGTTCAGCCCGGCCGTCCGCACGATCACACCCATGTCCGGCGGCGGTTCGAGCTGGGCAATGATCTCTTTGAGCTTTTTGCGTTCTTCCTCATCTTCGATTTTGCGGGAAATGCCACCAGCCGTGTCTGAACCGGGCATAAGCACCAGGTAACGCCCTGGAAGTGAGACATACGAACTCAAGCTCGCCCCTTTGGTGCCCAACTCTTCCTTAACAATTTGCACCAACACCTTTTGATTGCGCTTGATGACATCCTGAATACGCGGGCGGCGCTCGCGGTCCTCACTGCGAAACTCGGTAGTGTACCAACGTGGCTGGATTTCTCCCATCGGTAGGAAGCCGTGCCGCTTGCCGCCGTAATCCACAAAGGCCGCTTGCAAGCTCGGCTCAACTTTGACGACCACACCATTATAGATATTGCCTTTAATTTGCTCCTTGCTAGAGGTTTCGATGGTCAACTCTTCGAGTATGCCATCTTCCATAATCGCGACACGACTCTCTTCCTCGTCCGCGACGTTGATGAGCATCTTTTTTTTCATTCCTCAGACCTTCGTTGGAGCCATCGGTTACCCTTCTCTGCGTGCCGGGCCTGCCTGGCGCTCTGGAGTTGATGGGAGTGCTGGCTATGGGCTGTGCTTCCCCGCATGGTATACTAGGGGGAAGTTTATGTCCGAAAGTGTAGCATTTTACCAGGGCTGTGCCAATATACGTTTCACGTCTGTTGGCAGCGCAGCGTGCTTATGGCTGGGCATATTCGATCAGGACCCCATGACTCGCCTGCGGGTGCAAAAAACAGATCAACCCGGCCAAGCCCTGCCGCGGGTGTTGATCGATAACCGCTATGTCACGCGCCTTGGCAGCCTCTAATTCGCGCTGCACATCGTCCGTCTCAAAACAGAGATGATGGAGCCCCTCGCCACGGTTTTCCAAAAAGCGTGCCACGCCTGTGCCGGGCGTGATGGGTTCGAGCAATTCGATTTCGCTGGTGCCAATCGTTAACAGGGCCGCCTTGACCCCCTGATCCTGGATGATATCCTCTTTGTGGACCGGCAGGGACAGGGTGTCACGATAAAAAGCGTAGGCGGTTGCAATACTCCGTACGACAATGCCCACGTGATGGATTTTCTTCAGCATACGGCTTTCCTTTGCACGGTGGCCTACTGCCTGAACGGCCTTGGTGTCTCAGTCCGGTTGTTGTCAACAGGTGTACCATGTCGTGCGTGACGGAGCAATGCGAGATGTCTACCCGAGAGTAGAAGAGGGAGCAATGCCACAGAGGGAACATTATCAAGTCGTCATCATCGGCTCCGGGCCGGCCGGCCTGACCGCCGCGATTTATACCGCACGGGCTGCCCTTGCCCCGTTGATTATTGAGGGTAGCCAGCCGGGTGGGCAATTGACCCTTACCACGGAAGTGGAGAACTACCCTGGCTTTGCCGACGGCATCCTGGGGCCGGACATGATGGAGGTCTTCCGCAAGCAGGCGATGCGCTTTGGCGCCGAACTCTATCTCGACGATGTGACCCAGGTTGATCTCTCCGCGCCGCCTTTTCGTCTCTGGATTGGCGACACCATCATACGCACGGAAGCGCTGATCATCGCCACCGGGGCAGCCACACGCTGGTTGGGGCTAGCCTCGGAAGCCCGCCTGCGCGGCTATGGGGTGTCGTCCTGCGCGACCTGTGACGGGTTCTTTTTTCGCGGCAAAGAGATTATGGTTGTAGGCGGCGGTGATGCAGCCCTGGAGGAGGCCCTGTTTCTCACCAGGTTTGCGACGCACATCACCGTCGTGCACCGGCGTGATCAGCTCCGGGCCTCCAAAATCATGCAGGAACGTGCCTTCAAGCATGAGCAGATCAGCTTCTTGTGGGATACGGTGATCGAAGACGTGCTTGGTGAGCCAGGCCCAGGTGGCGGTGTGCAGGGAGCCAAGGTACGCAATGTCAAAACCGATGAAGTCCGTGAGGTGAAGACCAATGGCCTGTTCGTGGCTATCGGCCATATTCCCAACACGGCACTCTTCAGTGGGCAACTCACCCTGGATCCCCAGGGCTATATCATGACGACATCTGGTACAACCCATACGAGTGTGGCGGGTGTATTTGCCGCTGGCGATGTCACTGATCACGTGTATCGTCAGGCTGTCACCGCTGCTGGGAGTGGCTGTATGGCGGCTATCGACGCTGAGCGCTGGCTAGAGGCGAAGTAAAACAGCTTCTCACGCTCACCCTGGCTCGCCGTGGTCGTGATGATGGGGATAGAGGGCTGCGGTAGGGCCATAGAGCTGGAACAGAGTTTCTGGAGTGAGCATCTGAGTAGGGGGGCCGATGCCAAACAGGCGGCGATTCAGGCAAATCACCTGGGTGGCAACGCGCAGGACCATGTTGAGCTCGTGTGAGCTAATCAAAGCTGTCACCTGGCGTTCTTCGACTTGTTGTGCGAGCACCTGATACAGCGTTTGCTCACCGCCGATGTCGACCCCCGCTTCAGGCTCGTCCAGCAGCACCAGGCGCGGCTGACACAGCATGGCCCGCGCCAGCATGAGGCGCTTGAGCTGGCCACCGGAGACGGTGCCCACGGGCTGATCGACAAAACTCGCCAGACGAAATGTATCAACGGCCCAGTCAAAGGGCGTACGCCGGGCTTTCCGGGGCAGGGAGCGGAGTGGCATGTAGAGCATTTCACGGCCTGTAAGGGGGAGGGAGGGGTCGAAGCGTAAGTGCTGTGGCACATAGCCAATAAACGTATAGGCTTCCCGGATAGGTTGGCCATAGACCCTCACCTCTCCCCGCGAGGGTATCAAACCAAGGATGGCGCGCAGGAGGGTGGTCTTGCCTGAACCGTTAGGGCCAATCAGCATGATCATCTGTCCCGGTTCTAAGGCAAAAGACACATCCTCCACAGCCGGACGTTCTGCCCCCTCAAAATGCATGGAGAGATGGGCAACTTCAAGCGCATACATGCAATCGACTCCTGCCTACGAGGACGGCCGGGATGCGGCCTGGCTCACGACGAGCCTTTGGCAGCCGTGACCAACATACGATTGGTGGCCAGTCCATAGTCTGTACCCTGAGCAGGATCGTAGACAAAGGCCCCATGCTGGATCACAATATCGCGAAATCCCACGTCTGTCAGGAGCTGACGTATGGACTCCGGACTGTACAACCGTTCCGCATAGGCGCGATCTCGCAGCATGCCAGTGGCTTTGGATAAGACCAGTTCCCGTATGTGTATCACGTCGTGTACCAGTTCCCGTTTCCAACAGACCACGATATCATCGGTGGCTTCATGCCAGGACTCGGGACGAAAATGGCGCAGGGCTATGTCACGGTCGACGAGATCGAGCAAGAAACTCCCGCCAGTGGCGAGGAGGCGAGCCACCTCTGCCAGCACCCGGCGGTCGTCCGCGGCATCGAGGAAAAAGCCAAAGGATTGCGCCATTAAGAGGGCGACATCAAAACCAGCCGTGGGGAGCGGCATGGCCCTGGCATCCCCCTGACAGAAGGTCACGTTGACACCCGCGGCGGCGGCTTCCCAACGTCCACGGTCGAGCAAAAAATCCGAATAGTCCAGGACTGTGAGATGCTGATAGCCGCGCCGCGCGAGTTCCAAGGCATGACGCCCCTGGCCGCCACACACATCAAGAATGCGCGCTGCGGGTTGTAAGCCCAAAGCCTGCTCGATGACATCCACTTCGCGTTTGGTCAGCGCGGGATTGCACACAAAGGGAGCATCAGTGATGAGATACACTTCGTCGAAGAGTGTTTTCCACCAGTCGTGCTCAACACGAATCATGTAAACATACCTTCACACAGAGATTGCATGGCAGATGTCCTCTTGGCTGTGCTTAGCGACAGCGATGCCCCACGCTCCCTTAGAGCCGGTCTAGCGGGCGGATGATTTCCACCGAGCAGTGGGCGCGTGTGGCCACTGCCGCTGACACGCTTCCCAGGAGGAAGCGTTGTATACGGCTCAGTCCCTGTGCCCCGACGACAAGGCAATCGGCCTCCCATTGGGCAGCAATATCGGGAAGGACACGTTTGGGGTCACCTTCTTTGACATCAGAAGACACGGCCAGACCGGCAGCCTGCAACGGCTGCCCCAACGTTTCAACCATGTGATGTACCCAGGTCTGCGTCTCGCCAGGGCTCGCTCCACTCCACTCCTCGAGCGGCGACGACGTCGGAGCAAGGGCCGTTGACAGGCGCGTATCGAGTACAGCCACCACGTACACGGCACTGCCAGGTGGCCACATACGCGCCGCCATGGCATCGACGGCTGCTTTAGCATTGGAGGAGCCATCGACACCAATGACCAGGCGGACTGGCACCGCGCCAGCCCGGTCGTGACGCCGTGCCACCCGCACGGAACAGCGTGCTTCTGTCACAATCGTTTGTGAGACACTGCCGAGCACCAGTCGGCCAAAGACCGACCGACCGTGAGAACCCACGACGATCAGATCAGGATGCCAGGTATCGGCCTGTTTGATCACCCCCCAGGCGGGCGAATCGGCAGATGCTTCAGCACGTACCTGCCAACCTGGAAAAAGCGCCAGCACGCGGGCGCTCGCCTGCAGCGCCAGCACGCGCGCGGCCTCGATGGCCTGAGCCGCCTCGGCCCAGGCCTTGTGCACAGCCGGAGGCACCATCCCTGCGGCCTCAGCGGGGCCTATAGGTGGCGCAAAGACCTCCGCCACGGACACAATGAGCGCCTCAGCCAGAGGCGGGAGTCCGGCCCGGGGTAAGTCGTCCAGGGCGTCGTCAGCCCCCTGGGAACCATCGTAGGCGATGAGAATCTTCATTGCTTCATTAACCGTAGACCGTTGAAGATGACGAGAAGCGATGCCCCCATGTCTGCGGCAATGGCCATCCATAGTGTGGCCACACCAGTAACCGCGAGCAGGATAAACATCAGCTTCAGTCCCAGGGCACAGACGATATTCTGTTGGATGACCCGGAGGGTACGCCGGGCGTGCCCTACCAACCACGCCAGCCTGGTCAAGTCATCCGACATCAATGTGATGTCCGCCGTTTCCATGGCGGCAGCCGTGCCGATAGCCCCCATGGCAATACCTAGTGTGGCGGCGGCCATGGCAGGGGCATCGTTCACCCCGTCCCCAACCATGGCAATCTCCCCATAGGTGTGCCGTAGTGCTTCAATCGCTGTGACCTTATCCGCCGGCAACAGCTCGGCGTGCACCTGGTCTACGCCGAGCAACGTGCCCACAGCCTGGGCAGTCCCCCGATTGTCACCAGTGAGCATGACGATCACAGCGATGCCGAGACGTTTGAGCGTCCGTACCGCCTCGGCGGCTACCGCCCGCACACTATCCGCCACGCTGATCAGGCCACAAATGTGCTCTTCCGTGCTAATGGCCACCAGGGAGTGCCCGGCATCTTCCAGGCGCGTGGCTAACGCATGGAAGGCCGCATCTTCCACACCCAGATCTTCCATCAGGCGATGGCTGCCGATCCAAAAACGCTTCCCATGAATAACGGCCTCGGCCCCGCGTCCTTGTAATGCAGTAAACTGTTCAGCTGGTGGTGTGGTGAGGCCCAGCGATGCCGCCTTCTGCAGGATAGCACGAGCTAGGGGATGTGCGCTATGAGCCTCCAACGCTGCGGCACATGTCAGTAATTCCTGGACGGTGTGCCCATGCAGGGGGATGACTTCCTGCACCGTGGGTTGCCCACAAGTCAACGTGCCGGTCTTGTCAAAGGCGATGGCGCGCAGACGCGCCGGAGCCTCCAGCGAAGCGCCACCTTTGATGAGGACACCGGCACGCGCCGCGGCGGTGAGTCCAGCCACCACACTCACCGGGGTGGACAGGACCAGCGCACAGGGACAGGCAATCACCAGGAGCACTAAGGCATTATAGACCCAGAGACTCCAGGGGCCAGCACCCAGGAGTGGGGGCAGCGTCGCCAGCAAGCCGGCCAGCACCATCATGGTGGGCGTATAGATGCAGGCAAAACGCTCCACCCACTGCTCGCGGGGGGCACGCCGAGATTTCGCCTCAGCGACCAGATGGATGATGCGTGCGAGCGTGGTATCCGAGGCTGGTTTCGTGGTCCGGAACGTGAAAGCGCTGTCGCCATTGATGGTCCCGGCAAAGACCTCATCGCCAACGGTTTTGGGCACTGGGCCCGCCTCGCCCGTGATCGGGGACTGATTCACCATGGTATCCCCTTGCATTACGGTGCCGTCGAGTGGGATCTTTTCTCCGGGTCGGACGAGGATGGTCGTGCCAATTGGGACGGTATCGACCCGTTGCTCCACCACACCCCCATCATCCGGGTGGAGGCAGCGTGCTGTGGGCGGCGCCAGATCCATCAGGGCTCGAATGGCCAGGCGCGCCCGCTCTACACTCCAGGATTCCAGCAACAGTGCCAGGGCAAACAGAAAGGCGACTGTGGCGGCCTCACACCACTCATTGAGGGCCATGGCCCCAGCCACTGCCACTAACATTAACACATGCATATCGGGCCGTACGGCGCGTAGCGCATGGAGGGCCCTGGGCACGACGTACCAGGTCCCGCTCACAATAGCACTGAGGTAGAGGAGCCAACTGGCGAACGGGAGCATGACTGTCCCAGGTGTCGCACTGCCTATGAGGGCCAGCAGCCCGTGCTCCTGGCTGAATACCTGCCACCCTATCCCACTTCCCAAACACAGGGCACTCAGCAGACACAGGAGAGCGCGCCTCCAACGTTGCCAGGGCTTTCCTGGATCAGGGTTAGCCCCTAGGGGCTCCTCCTCCTGCCAGAGGCTGGCGTGCATACCGGTCTTCCGTACCGCTTGGACAATAGGACCTGGATGCGCTACCCCTTCTGGGAGGGACACCGTCATGGTGCCGTTCAGGAGGTCACAACTCAGGTGGTCTGCTCCCCCTACCACAGGGCCAACAGCTCTCCGCAGTACCGCGACCTCCTCGGGACAGTCCATCCCCTGAATTTTGAATACCAGGCGTGTCATGGCGTTAGGCCTCCGCCCTCTTCAGCCAGGAGCTGCTCTATGAGGTGCCGGATCTTGCGGCTATACCAATCATATGCGCCAATCACGAAGTCAATAACCCGTCCCCGTTTATCGAGGAGATAGCTAGTGGGAATCCCAGGCACCCGCAGCTGTGTCCCGACCATGTTTTGCGGATCGAGTAGAATCGGGAAGGTGAGCCCATGCGCCTGTATGAACGGGGCAACCGCGGCTTTCCCCCCTGTATCCGTCGCAATCGCGACCATCGCCAGGCCCTGAGCGCTATAGTCTTTGTAGAGCGCGTTCATGGACGGCAGCTCTTCTCGGCACGGAGAGCACCAGGTTGCCCAGATATTGATCAACACAGGCCGACCACGCAAGTCGGCCAGTCGCACGAGATGCCCCTGGATATCAGGGAGCGTAAAATCGACCCGAAATGGTACCCGTTCCTCCGGCGTCGGTAAGGCCATGGCAGGTTCCCGCAACATGGCGACCATTTTGTAGAGGCCCAGATACGCGACCACGAGCAGTACAACGGCGGCGATGCGGAATCCCTTGCCTCGTACCACTGTGGTTATCCTTGCCCTAGGCGCGCTGATTGTACGGTAATTGGGCCAGCAGGGTTGCCATGCCACACGTGCCACTCAGGCCCGCATACACCAGACCAGCCCCCACCCCAGCACTGAGCAACAGAAACCACGGGGACGCGATGACCCCGAGCAGTGTGCCGAGGAGAACGAGAGAGCCGGCGGCAATTTGCACCTGCCGCTGCAGGCTCAGTGGGGCCCGCTGGCCACGTACTGTGGCGTACCCGGCATCCTTCCATGCTTGTACTCCTCCACGGAAATTGTAGACGGTCGTAACACCGGCGTCGAGAAGCTTCTGCCCCGCTTGCGCTGAGCGCATACCCATAACGCAGTGCAGGACCACTTTCTTCCCTGCCTCCTGGGGCACGCGTGCCGGATCAAAGGTGGAAAGCGGCAGCAGTTGGGCCTCCGGAATGTGCTCGGCGGCATACTCTGCGGGTTCTCGCACATCAATGAGGCGTGCTTCGCCCCGCTCCAGCCACATTTTGAGTGTGGGCGCCTCGACGTCCTGCATGGTTTTTGTCGTGGGGCTTTCCATGAGGCAGTTCTCCCTATGTACGCAGAGGTCGTCACCAGATTGTACGCATGTCCCATGCCATGACTGTTGCATAGGCAGACGCCATTATAGCATTCAACCGAGCGCCACCATCAAAGCAGACAACAGACCTGTGAGTATGGTATTGTACGTGACCACGGCAGCCAGAGTGAAGGAGAGTTTTCTGCGTAGGAGGGCACAATGTGAGGGTGGGAAGGAGACTGCAGCGATGATCATGCGCGTTCCCTGGGTGACATGCCTGTTCGTGCTCACCCTCATATCTCTGCCAGGCTGTCGTGCTTATATGTCCTCGTTACAAGCAGCTGCGAATCCAGAAAGCGCTTCTGCCACCACACAACGGGGGACACCAGGCACGGCTAGGGCGGGGCTCGTGGCGGCTGTGGAGGGCACGCTGGGACAGATTTACGCGCAGGTTAATCCCTCCGTTGTCAATATCCGTACTGTGCAACGACAAACCGTTGTCTTCCCGGTGGTGCCGGAGATGCCAGGCTATCCCTTTCCCCAGGGACCCCAAGAGTTTATCCGGCAGGGGTCAGGGTCGGGCTTTGTCTGGGACACACTGGGACATATTGTCACCAATAACCATGTGGTGGAGGGGGCGGACCGCATTACCGTGACCTTCTACGATGATACTATCGTCTCTGCAAAAGTCGTGGGTACGGACCCAGAAAGCGATCTGGCCGTCGTCAAAGTGGATGTCGCTGCTGAGCTGTTACATCCAGTGCAACTTGGGGATTCAACCCAGGTCAAAGTGGGACAACTGGCGGTCACGATTGGCAATCCTTTTGGTTTGCAGAGTACCATGACCGTCGGGATTATCAGCGCCTTAGGGCGCGTCTTGCCGGTAGACTCTGATGATCCGCAAGAGGCCGAATACACTATCCCGGATATTATTCAGACCGATGCCCCGATTAATCCTGGCAGTTCAGGCGGGGTGCTGGTGAATGAGGGCAGTCTGGTGATCGGCGTGACCTCGGCCATTATTTCTCCCCTAGGCGTCTCGATCGGTATCGGCTTTGCCATCCCTGCCGTTATTGTGCAAAAGGTCGTGCCAGTCTTGATCAAAACGAAGAGCTACAAGCACCCTTGGCTGGGCATCAGTGGCATGTCGTTGACGTCTGACCTGGCCGGCGCCATGGGGCTCAAACCGGCCCAACGCGGCGCGCTGGTCCTCGATGTCATGCCTGGGAGCCCGGCGCAGCAAGCTGGGATGCGTGGCAGTGATCGCGACACTCTCTTGGATGGTGAACCGGTACGCCTGGGCGGTGATGTGGTGATGGCCATTGATAGCCGCACTGTCAAGACGTTTGATGATCTTCTGGCCTACCTCGCACGTTCTACGGAAGTCGGGCAAACGGTGACGCTCACGATCTTGCGCCAGGACAAGGAGGACATCCTCAAGGTGACGCTGAGCCCCAGGCCGGAAACACTCCGTGGTCGGGCCGCCCGCGGGAGTGCGGGGAATGCCTGGGTGGGTATTGTCGGCCAGACCCTCACGCCACAGGTTGCCCAGGCGATGCGGCTCTCGGCCAACCAGCATGGAGTGCTGGTGGAAAAAATTGAGCGCGGCAGCCCGGCGGATCAGGCCGGGCTGCGCGGCAACGACAAGACAGTCTTCTTCGAGGGACGCCGTGTAGCGGTGGGCGGGGATATTATCGTTGCCCTGGACGACAAACCAGTGACGAAATTACAGGACCTTCAGACCCTTATCCTGCGGGCCCAACCAGGTCAGACCATCAAGCTAACTGTTCTACGCCAGGGCAAGCGCCTGCACCTGCCGGTGACCCTGACGGAGCGCCCTGCTGCCCGACCCTAAGTACCGTGCGTAGTCCGGGTAGGATCGGCGATTACTCGACCAATCCCCCCACAGAACCGTACGTGAAGATTTCCCTCATACGGTTCCTCGGCACCGCACGTTTCCATACGGCGAGGTTGCCCGATATCGCAGACA
>Ga0111538_10009296_pt1 | contig 13133 bp, 8 predicted proteins | sample SoiMethybrSBSTD1_FD_79669 | JGI IMG/M metagenome (GOLD analysis project Ga0111538, IMG submission 79669) | Bulk soil microbial communities from a Populus tree surrounding site in Tennessee, USA - Soil MetaG P. TD hybrid SBSTD1 (version 2)... | ecosystem: Environmental > Terrestrial > Soil > Tree...
GAATATAGGCTGGCTCCCCAACCGCCATAATCAGTGCCGTATTTCCGTCAAACGCCTCGATATCGCGAAAATCAGACTTTTCAAATCCATTGACAGTCATCCACTTCCAATTCTTACCTCCATTATTACTTTTACCAATGGTGCCATTGCTTCCGCTTACCCAAATGATGTTATTATTCACCACGCTAAGTCCCCTTAGACTCGTGTTTCTTCCAGAAGTGACCAGCTCGACGGAAGGGCTTTGTACCCCAGCAGCCCCGGTAACACAAAAGGCCAGCGCAACAAAAAAACTTCTCGACATTTTCATTTCGTACATGTCGCCAAGATAAAAGGTTCCCGCCATTTTTCATAATGGATAAAGGAACAGCTGCGCGGAACGAAAAACTTTTAACAGAGCATTCAAGTGACCGGCTTAAACACGCGTTTATTGCTCGTATTTAATTGATAAGAAACGAAATAAAACGTGATATTACCCGTTCAGTAACCATAGCGAAAAAATCTTATTTTAGCATTTCGTAACAATCTGCTTTTATGAAAATACAAAGCCTGTTTCTGTGCCTTGTGGGTACCCTGATATTCCTTTCGGCCTGCCAAAAAGAAAAAAGTTTCGAAAGTGGAACATCCCCATCGGCGGGTTTACTTCAGAGTGACGTGTCCGGCGACTGTCTCCCCAAGACCATAAACGGTGTTTACGAAGAAGGAAAAGTATTAGTTGCCGATTCCAATACTATAGATGTTACGGTGAATGTTACCCAGGCCGGTTCCTATACGGTTTATACTGATACTGTAAATGGATTTTACTTCCGGGGTACCGGTACATTTTCGGGCACTGGTACGAAAACGGTAAAGCTTACCGGGAACGGCACCCCGGTTAACGACGGAATCTCAAATTTCACAGTCACCTATACAACATCACAGTGCATAGTTCCTGTTACAGTAGTACCGGCCGGTTCAAGTTCGACCCAGGCCGTATATACGCTTTCAGGCTCCCCTAATGTTTGTATGAACTTCGCGGTTGCTGGCACCTATGTGGTCAACGCTGCTATGACGCCGGCGAATACGGTCACCATTAACATTAATGTTACTACGGCGGGCACCTATTCCCTCACCACTGCTACAAGTAACGGCATAACATTTTCAGGAACGGGTACCTTGACCGCCTTGGGTGCACAGACTATCGTGCTCACGGCTTCCGGGGTTCCAGTGGCAGCCGGGCCCACCAATTTTGTTGTAGACCCGGGAACCAGCGTATGTTCCTTCACTATTGATGTAACCGCAGGCACCGCCTTGTCGACATACTTCCCATTGACTGCCGGAAGCAATTGGAGCTACATTTTTGACCAGGTCCAGGATGATTCCGTCTTCATGCGAATGAAACCTGGTACAGTTAGCCTGGCAGGTAATCAATATAGTGTGATGGAGTATACTTTCGATGCGGCCACCGGATTCGATGATTTTGGTAATTACAGGCAGGTCGGCGGGGATTATCATACGTACGCTGACATGGGCGACTATTTTGGATTGGATAATCCTGTAAATATTGATTACATATTTCTGAAGGATAATGTTGCTGCGGGCACAAACTGGCAATCAGGTCCGATTGACGGAACCATTACCGATTCCACAGGAGTTTTCCCTGTATCGCTTAGAATTTCTTTTACAATTGATCAGAAGGATGTGAGTGTGACCGTAGGCGGAACAACTTACAACAACGTCATTGTTGTGACCGAAAAATATGAAATATTTGATGGGGCCGCCTGGCAGAGCCTGACTGAACTGCTTGGCTATTACAAGACCTACTATGCTAAGGACATTGGTTTAATAAAGCAAGATAGCTATGATCCCGACGGTACGGCCAATCCACCGGTTAGTTTCCAAATGGACGTCCGCCGTCATCAAATCGTTCCGTAAGCTAGCATCCCCAGTATCCAGCATCTAGAATCCAGTATCCAGCATCTAGAATCCAGCATCCAGCATCTAGAATCCAGCATCTAGAACCCTTTCTTTTCTGCTGATTTAAGCGGTGCTACTTTGAAATCATCGAGCGCACTCTTTTGTGCAATCATTTTTTCAATTTCTTCTATGGAACGTGGCGCAAAACGGGATAGCAGTTCATATCCTGTTTCCGTAATTAATGCATCGTCTTCAATACGCACGGCGATACTCCACCATTTCTTGTCGCAATCACTACCCTCGGGAATATAAATACCCGGCTCAATAGTCATTACCATATTTTTCTTAAGCGTATTATAGTTGCCCCTGTCGTGTACATCCAAACCGATATGATGACCCAATCCATGCGGGTAGTACCTGGAAGCTTCGTTTTTATCTTTGATAATTCCAAGTTTTAGTAATCCATCGGCAACGGTATTTCGCGCAGCCACTTCAGCATCCTTCCACTTTGATCCTTCGCGCAATGTTTTGAAGGCGGCTTCCTGTGCATCATATACGATTTGGTATATCAGTCTTTCTTCATTTGAAAATTTCCCGTTGGCTGGTATTGTCCTTGTAACATCCGCCGTGTAACCATGATATTCTGCCCCCACATCCATAAGTAATAAAGTGTTTCCTACCCTGGTCTTGGTATTTTCCATATAATGCAATACGCAGCCGTTTTCTCCTGCGCCGATAATCGAGCCGTAACCGACTTCTTCAGCGCCATATTTTTTGTGCACATATTCGTGAAGACCCTGAATTTCCAGTTCGCTCATGTCGGGACGGACCACTTTCATCACTTCATTCTGTCCCTGGCATGAGATCTCTACAGCTTTGCGCAAAAGAGACGTTTCTTCCGGGGTTTTTACTTCACGCAGGGAGGCTGTCAATTCCCTATAAAGCCGTGTATCAAATTTTTTCTGATCTGCACCTTGTTCAGGCATTACCGATTTTTCTTTGAACTGCTGTATAAGATCGAACAAGTCAGCTTTATCTTTTTGGCTGTTGGCGACATCAAGGGGTAACCTGTCGAAAATGATTTTATCAAACTTTGAGAAGTCGATATTCAATTTAGCAAAATCTTCTCCATTGAAAACCATTTTGAATCCCAGTTTTTCTTTCGCGCCCTCGGTACCAAGCCTGCGTCCCGTCCATTGCTCGGCTTGTGCATTTCTCTTTTGCACAAACAGCAATTCATTATACTTGTTACCTGTTGAGTCGGTTTGCTGGTCTTTGAATATCAGCAACGCCGAATGAGGTTCTTTATACCCGCTGAAATAATACATATCGGGGTTTTGATGATACAGATATTCCACATCATTTGAAAAGGTGCGGGTTGGAAAGGCGAATATTACAACCACTGAATTAGCGGGCATCATGCTTCTTAAAGCGTCACGACGACCTGCATGGAATTCCTTACTGAGATAATCTTTTGGCAGATCATCGTCCTGCGCAGGCGAAGGCTGCGCTTCCAGAAAAGTATAAAGTGAAAATAAAAGGAATAGCGTCGCGATAATTTTGTGGTAAAACCCGGACATAAAAAAAGTGATTGGTTGCAGTAAAAATACTTCATTCCAATCACCTGGCAGCACAAACTACATGAGTGGCTTTATCTAGTCATCGTCTTCTTCGTAATATGCATCTTCATTACTGTAGTGCTCTTCCCATGCTTTCACTGCTTCATCGCTCAGGCACTCTACAATGTCGAACAGCGGTTCTTTCTTCTGTTTCCATTCGGTTAAAGTAGGGTCTTCGAATCGCTGAATAAAGAGACAATGATCGGTTTCCACCGCCACTTTGATCAGCGCAATTGGCGAATCTTCTTTTTCTTTTACCAGGTAATAACAACCTGTTTCCAATAAATCATAAGTGTACATACTGCCTCCCTTTTGTTTTAAATTTCTTATTTGAATCTTTCACCAGTCGTTTTAACAAACCCTAATGAGTAGTGTAAATGCTCATTAAAAAAAGTTACTCAATACAGTTGGATAATGGGAGAATTTATCGGGATTAGCGGGTAAGAACAAAATTAATCTTTTGGCCGATTAGTAAAATCGAAAACACTAATCACTTGGCAAATAAATTTCTAAAAAAGACAAAAAGCTAAGGATCAGTTAATTACGTTGGTCTGCCATTATTTTTTAGTTAATCAAATCAACCCTCTCATTTACAAATAATTGTAGCTGGATAGGCTAAAATTCTACTTATTTGCTGCCCCGAAATTGCTATCCTGGAACTGCTTTGCCCTGCTGCAGTTTCCAATATCCGCTGATTAATTTGATCGGTATATTGGGTCATTTGTGGACTGATATTTCCGGATTCTTTTCCGTTCATATAGATAAATTTTGAACGCACCCCGCAAGAAAAATCAAGCGCTGAAAAATTGATTGATCTGACTTGATTGAAGCGTTGGGTTTTAAACCAAATTTTTTTTTCAGTAATGTCATACACAATACTCCATTTGGTATAATCGCCTTGATTCACCGCATTTAATATGTCGAAAGATTTTTCTACCAATGATGTTTCCCTGTTATTGCTGTTAAGTTGAGAAATCTTATTGCAGGCCATCGAAAACCGTTCCAGCGAATTATTGCCTTTTGTGGTGGCATGGGTGTGACTGCTCACGGACTGCTCGTAGGTATTGTTGGTTAGCACTGGGTAAGGAAGAGCTTCACCCTTGTGGGCCTTCAGTTTCCCTTCCAGGAATTCGATGGTTGCAACACGGCCCTTAGCATCGGCAACAAGATAATGCAATGGTGTTCCCTTTGAAGTAATGCGAACCAACGAATCGCTTTTTATAACTTCTTCGACAGTTGAAGAATTGTCCAACTGAAACTGGATCCATTGCAACACACCAATTGACGGTCTATCATCGGCCCGGGATAAACTGTGGCGTCAAGCCACATCAGTTCAACTACCAACCCGTTTTCGTTCATACCACCTGTGGGAAATTCCTTGCCGTATTGATTGAATGTGATACTTCCATACCGCGAGGTCCAACTGATGGTGTTTCCATCCGGCATTTTCATTGAAGTCTTGGCCAGGCCCCGTTGATTGGAACATACCATGCCTTCGTCGGCCATCCAGTCGTAGTTGTGACCAAATACCATTTTGCCATTCAGGTGAACAAAAAAAGTGGTACACGCATTCGAGCGGTCGATACCAGCAAACAAAAGAATTAGAAGGACAATCTGTTTCATATTCTTTCCATTTACGAAAATAAAAATACCGTCCCGTTACTGGAAACTATGTAAGGGGGACGGTACTTAGCGGATTGACGGTCTTAGCTAAACAAGCATGTCCTTTGGCATTCCTTTTTCTTCATGTCTTTTTTCTCCTGCTTTTCAGTTGCATGCCTTGTATTTCCGCGACTGCTGAGACTGGCATAAGCAATTACTGCTACTCCGCTAGCCAGTGCGAGGGCTACAATGAATTTTTTCATAGCCGTGTTTATTTTAAGAATAAAAAGTTACGACGATTTTATTTTACGATTGGTCTTTTTAGATGAACGGACGGATTAACGGTACGAATAGTTACGCACATCCGTCCCATTTCTCTCGTTGACAGGTAGAATCTTTGTCGTTGCGAAGAATTTTCACCTCTTCAGAATTTCTTTCGATGCTTTATATTTGCAGCCCCGACTCCTTAGCTCAGCTGGTTAGAGCTACTGACTCTTAATCAGTAGGTCCAGGGTTCGAATCCCTGAGGGGTCACCTGATATTAAAAGGGTTACAAGAGATTGGAGCCCTTTTTTATTTCCCTTTGCATAGCTTTTACATAGTTAGGACGAGGATATGGCCGTTTGAAGAAATAAACAAACGGCGGGGTCTTGAAAATATATAACATAAAACATTGAGTAGTGCAATATTCTAAATACACATTCTAAACTTGGTGGCAAGACACAAGTTTTACCTTTAGAAATTTCACCGGCCGCGCTAGATTTTTTTACAAGGGCGACTTCAAATATCGAAGGGGATATTATTAACAAGGCCAGAGAAATTTTTGACAGAAAAATTAATTAAGAACCAATCCCTGAACATCAACCAGAGAATGGCTAAAAAGAACTGAATTTCCAATTGGCATGATTGATAACGGAGAATATTTCTTTTAAGGTAACAGATTGTTCAGCGACCAAAAGCATAATAAATCCAAACAATAGGTTCAAGGTTCACGACCAAAATTGCAAAAAAAGTGGGCGATTTGGTGAATAACCTGGAGAAAGCTACCAACACCAACGCGGCTGGATTCAAAGGTCGGGGGAAAACTCAATGCCGGGAATACGAAAATCAAAACACAAGTAGCGAATACAACCAGACTAAAACTTCTTGTAGATTTAATGTTTGTTGATTTTCGAAGGAGAAATTTGATAATTTCATCCCTTAACTTTTTCTATGGCGCGCTTATGCAATAAAAAATTATGAAAAAGAAAGCAACCAAACGTTCAGTTCCTGCTAAAGAATCATCCTTAAGGGAGAAAAAAATCAAACCACACCCACCGGTCAAAAATAGCAGCAGGTTTCCTTTTTTAATTCTGATAGTATTAGGATTTGTTTTATATGGAAATACATTTCAGCATGATTTTACTGTTGATGATCCATGGTTAATATCGGGAAATCAGCAGGTGCAAAGAGGTCTTGAAGGTATACCGGATTTGTTATCAAAGACTACGTTCGCGGTTATCGATAGTATCCAGGTAGCTACGCCTTATCGTCCTATGTCATTTGTAGCTTTTGCTATTGAATACCAGTTTTTCGGGAATGATCCTCATGCCATGCACTTTTTCAATGTGATGTATTATATTTTGACGGTTACACTCTTATACTTCCTTCTTAAAAAGTACCTTTTCAATAAGTATAGTTTCCACATGCCGTTGTTAATCTCCCTGCTCTTTCTTGCCCATCCGATCCATACTGAGGTGGTTGCCAATATAAAAAGCAGAGATGAAATTTTCTCATTGTTGGGGTTAATAGCTACATGTTATTTACTTTTTAAATACCTTGATAATCCAAAAATCAAATACTTGATTTTTGCATTGTTGACGTATTTTTTTTCCTTATTGTCCAAAGAAAATGCGTTAACGTTTATAGCAATTTTTCCACTGACACTATATGTATTTTCAACATCCAGCTTATTAAGAATTGTAAAAATTACCACCTGGTTGATTATTCCTTTACTATGTTATTTTTTAATCCGTTACCAGCTTTTGCAAAACATGCCCCACCAGGCAACACAGGCAATTAATAATTCATTAGTTGATATCGCCGATGACACAAGCTTGTTTGCGACTAAAATTTTCGTAGCAGGAAAATATCTTTTGCTTTTAATTTTTCCCTATAATCTTACATGGGATTATTCATACGGATCCATCGCGCCGCAGGAATTATGGAATTTGCCTGTATTGCTGAGCTTAATTGTCCATATTGGCTTATTAATTTTTGCCATCGTAAAAATCAAAAGGAGATCGATAGTCGCTTTTGGAATATTATTCTACTTTATTGTTTACTCCATAACATCAAACTTTTTTATAACTATTGACGCAACCATGGCTGAACGGTTTATGTTTATTCCATCGCTTGGTTTTTGTATTATTCTTGCCGTGATGCTTATGAAAATCAACAATAACCCGAAGATAAACCTTAAGCCTTCGTTTATTGCTTTGACGGTTTTAATCCTGGGCCTCTATTCTGTAAAAACGATAAACAGAAATCAGGATTGGAAGGATACCGAGACCTTAATCCGTTCAGAACAGGAAAACTCAAATGCAGTAAGAACGCAACTTTCTTATGCCAATCAAATGGGGCAGCTTGGTATCACTCAAACCGATTCGTTAACGAAAAAAGAGTATTTTAATCAAGCATTGGCGGCCGCACATAAAGCTGTAAACAGCTATCCCGGTTATAGCCTGGCCCATTATGTTCTCGGCAGAAGCTATTTGCAGATGAACGATACCACGCACGCAAAATCCGAGTTTTTAAAAGCTTTAGACATAGATAATCGTAATATCAGTGCATTAAATGACCTGGGCGTTATATATTGGCATCAGCATGACATGGATAAGTCAGCGGAAGCATATAAAAAGATAACAGAAATTGATAGTAGAAACGAAAAGGCTTTTGAAAATCTTGGAATGATTTATTATTTTATGAAGGATTATAATAACGCTTTGAGGATGTATGACATTACTTTATCACTTAATCCGAACAATAATTTAGCAAATCAATATAAAAAAATTATCCAGCAAGAACTTGGTAATAAATAGATAAGTAGTTCAGTGAAAGATTTGCTTCGACAAATATTAGTTGTTTAGCCGCAAGACGAGAAGGTTGGCTGTTATGTTACGTGCAGCTTTTAACCTTACGGTTACAATTGAAGACGGTGATGAATGCCGAGGGGTCACTCAAGAAGCCAAAGGTATTGCCATCGGCTTTTTTAAATGAGAATCTCTAGATGCATTATCAATTCAACCCCAAGGAACTACCTTTTACGGAATTTCCTTGAATGAAGCGTATACTATATTCAAAAATTAATTTTTTATACAACGAATCGCCATCCCGTACGCTCTGCCGGCTAGATCAGTATAGCTGGCACCGGAGGAAATATCCTTATACGTCGAGAATCCAGCGCCTGCCGGCCACACGGAAGAACTCCAATACCATGCAGAGCTACCTGCCGTCCTTACCGTACCTTCTCTTCCTGAACCGTCAAAATCACCATATCGATATCCGGCCGCTGTTATTTTTAACTGGGAGAAAGCGGAGGTTGAGTTAGTAATGCCCGTCTCTGCCTCCCATTCGGCTGCTGATGGCACATGCCACCCACTGGGACAGGAGCCCTGACTATTGATTGCCCAACGATTGGTATTTTGATCATCCCGCCAATCATAAACGTACACTCCATTTATTGTATCCGTATTGTCAGGAGTTATAAAAGTAGAATGCCCGGGCACATCAGAAGTTGCTAAGGTCTTGGTCTTGGGGCCTCCGGATCCCGCCGTGTTGCTGGTGTAAGTGATTACCTGGTGCCCATCGGCAGGGCGGCCCCATTGAAACAGGTGACCGTAAGCCTGGCGATCATTATAAGCCGTCGCTACGCGGCTGGCGCCCAAATTGCGATCCAGCCACTTTCTTCCTGTAACAGGGCTTGTAATAACACCGTATGTTACTGTTGCTCCATTGTAAATAAAAGTAACCGTACTACTGTCGGCCGTGGTAGTGAAGGTTACGACATTGCCATACCCGGTACCAACACTATTCGTTGCATAAGCTCTTACATAGTAGGTGCTACTTGCATCGAGATTGTTCATCACGTTAGCAAAACTGCCAGAAGCCGTCGCGCCTGTGGTCTTTGAGTCAGCTACAGTAGGCGGGTTGTTAGTTTTGCTCCAGCAGATTCCGCTTGCAGTAATAGCAGCACCGCCATCAGCTGTGATTGTGCCGCCGGACGTGGCCGTATTGTAACTGAGATTCGTAATCGCTGCCGTTGTCAACTCAGGCACCGTTATCTCTACAGGCGTAGTGAACGTTACCACATCGCCATAGCCGGTGCCAATACTATTCGTAGCAAAAGCTCTAACATAATAAGTGGTATTATCCTCAAGGTTGCTCATCACGAAAGTAAAACTGCCAGAAGCAGTCGTACCTGTTTTGGTTGAGTCCGATAGAGTAGGAGTATTGTTAGTTTTGCTCCAACAAATTCCACTTGCAGAAATGACAGCGCCACCATCACCGATGATTGTACCTCCCGAAGTCGCCGTGTTGTAAGCCAGGTTCGTTATAGGCGCTGTAGTCAATTCAGGCAACGTTGTGTTAACAAGCGTTTTGAAGGTTACAACATTGCCATAGCCGGTACCTGCACTATTCGTTGCAAAAGCCCTTGCATAATAAGTAGTATTTTCCTCCAGGTTGTTCATCACGGATGTAAAGCTCCCTGAGGAAGTAGTGCCTGATGTCTTTGAATCGGATAGGGTAGGCGTGTTGTTCGTTTTGCTCCAGCAAACCCCACTTGCCGAGATAGCGCCACCACCATCACCTTTAATTGTGCCGCCGGATGTCGCCGAGTTGTAACTGAGATTGGTAATGGCAGCAGTACTCAATTCGGGCAACGCAATCTCTTTTTTGTCTTTCTTGCACGAGGAGAATATCGATGCCAGGACAATTAATATGGCCGCGAAAGGTTTCATATTTTTTTCAATTAAAGAAGTTTAAAAAATCGGGTTGCTTTAATACCCGGATTCTTCAACAAGACGACGTCATCAACGAAATATTCTTTACAGGAGGAACAGTATTCAAAACGACTTACTGCAAGGAAATACCCGCCACTAAAAAATACCTGGATTTTGAATTCACATAAATTTTTCCCGCCAAACTGAAACAAGAATGTCAAAGTTGAAATTCAGGAGCTTATTCCGGTAATCCAATAAGTATATGGAGAGAGAAGCTTTCGGGGGCTGGATAAGTGAGAAAATGTATTGTATAAATATTGGAATAATTCTGCAATTTACCAAAATAACCGCGCCAATCTTAATACATATTTAAAAAGAATATGCGACCTGCCTAAGGCAAACTTGAAATCAATCGACATTAATAACACCCAGGCAGTTAGAGTGTTCGGAATTCCAGTTCGCCCGGTTAGTGTTTTACTATTTTTATCGTTTCGCTGACCCGCAATTGTTTGTTGTGAATCTTCAGCAAATAAACCCCCGGGCTAAGATGTGAAAGATCCATAAACGATCCATTGGATATTTTCCTCCCTGTGAACAACAACCTTCCATGCAAGTCCATCAATTCTGCCTGCAGTTGCGACGCGTTACTGATATTCCAGTTGAAATAAAGTTTGTCCCTGATTGGATTAGGATAGAATTTGAGGTATTGGCCGTTTCCAAGGTTTATTATTCCGGTCAAAACAAAATTATAATCAGCCGACGGCTCACTTGTACAACCATTGATTGTACTTGTAACGGTATAAAAGCCATCTTGCGCAGGCAGATAAGTCTGATTGCTAGCCCCATTGATCATGGTGCCGTTGAAATACCATTGGTTGCCGGAAGTCGCGCTTGATACGAGATTATTGTTTGCATCTCTTGTAATAACGGGACGTGGTGTTGTTGTAACCGTTACCGTTATGCCACTTGGAGAAGTGGTAGTGATCCCGTTGCTTGTCGTCCTTACAGTATAGGTTCCGCCTGTGTTTACCTGCAACGTTTTTGATGTGGCCCCGCTAATCGCAGCGCCATCTCTGTACCATTGGTTGTTGGCCTCTGCCGAAGAACTGAGTACAACAACTTTATCACCGCAAAACGTAGTGGGTCCACTTGCAGATATATCCGGAAAAAACTGGAACCCTGCAATAGATGCTGTTCCCTGGGCAGTTAAAACAGTAATATTTCCGGAGGCTCCGGCACCAACTTCCGCATTGATCTTTGTTGACGACACCACGGTAAACGAACGGGCTGAGGTTCCACCAAATTTAACATCGGTAGCACCAGACAGATTGGTGCCGTTTATCGCTATTGTTGTACCACTTCGGCTTGCAGTTTCTGAGACTGAGGTTATGGTTGGCAGGTTGATCCTGTTCTTTAAAATCGTGATAGTATTAGGAATCGTATTTGCGATGGCTAATTCCGGTTTGCCATCACCATCGAGATCGCCCGCGGCTACGTACGTGTCATATGTCCCGGTTGTGAAATTCACGGTGTCGGCGAACGCCGGAAAGCCGATTCCTGCCGATGAGTTTTCGAGCACAGAAATATTACCCGTTAGATACTGGCCTGCCAGCAAGTCCGGTTTGCGATCACCGTTGAGGTCCGCCACCGCGACATTGGTAATCGGAAGTGTTAGATTTTGGTTGGGTGCAAAATAAATATAGCTGCCAGTGGTTAGATTGGTTAATAGTGAAACTGTTCCCGAAGAGTAATTTGTAACCAGCACATCCAATTTTTGGTCTCCATCTATATCACCAGTTGAAATAAAGCTTGGGAAGTTTTCAACAGCATGATCTCCGACCTGTGCCATTGCGAAATTGCCTCCCGTACTCAGGTTCCTAAATACGGTGATCACCGGGCTGGCGGAACCAACTACGATAATATCAGTACGGCCATCCTTATCCATATCGGCCGTGATCACATTGTCCGGATGGGAAAATAAGGTGTAATCCTCTTTTGCCGCAAATGTTATAGCCCCTGCTGTTGCAGTAGTGTTGATGAAAATGGAAAAGAAACCGGAGTTGCCACTGGTAACCACAATATCAGGTTTGCCATCGCCATTCAGTTCGGCAACGGCAAGACCGATGGAGCCATTACCGGTTGAAACATCCATTTTCGGATCAAAGGAAATGGCACCGCCTGTACTTGTATTTCTAAAGATCGATATTGTACTTACCAGGCCCGCGTTGGCATTGCTAACTATTATTTCTTTCTTCCCGTCACCGTCGAGGTCGGCTGTTGCTATTCTCTTTGGATCCGGACCTGAAACAAGATCAATTTTTTGAACAAAAGAAAGACTTCCGTCACGGCTGTCGTTCTTAATAACACTGACGTTATTGGAAACACTATTGGCCGTCACCAGGTCAGGTTTGCCATCATCATTAAAGTCACACATTGCAATGGCAAACGGATACACACCGGTGCCAATATTTGCTGCAATGGCAAATGAGTTGTGCGTAATCTGGGTAGTATCACTGTTGAAGCTCACGATGAACGGCAATGGTGAATAAGCGGTAAGCCTGTTCGCAGTGACGCTAACGGGCTGGTAAGTCGCACCAGCCGGAACGACTGCAATTAATTGCGTCGGACTTGCAACGGATACTGTTGCCTTTACGGCACCAAAGAAAACGGTATTATTAGCGGGTGTAGGATCGAAGCTGGTACCAGTAATGGCAACGGTCGATCCCACCGGCCCAAACAACGGATCAATTGAGGAAATGGTGGGAGCGCCAAAACTGAATCCCGGCAACTCAGCTTTGCCATTCGGAGTCGCTACAGATACGGTCCCGCTTGAACCGTTAGCAACGGTAGCTGTAATCTGAAAATTGTTATTGACGGTAAAGGACGTCGCAGGCGTTTCACCAAACTTTACTTCCGTGGTACCTGTAAAATTTACTCCACTAATAGTCACCACTGTTCCTGCAACTGCTACGGCAGGCGAAAAAGAATAGATAATGGGGCCATTAAATGTAAATCCATCCAGCGTTCCCGTTCCAAA
>Ga0111538_10009298_pt1 | contig 13132 bp, 7 predicted proteins | sample SoiMethybrSBSTD1_FD_79669 | JGI IMG/M metagenome (GOLD analysis project Ga0111538, IMG submission 79669) | Bulk soil microbial communities from a Populus tree surrounding site in Tennessee, USA - Soil MetaG P. TD hybrid SBSTD1 (version 2)... | ecosystem: Environmental > Terrestrial > Soil > Tree...
AGACCTTCGAAATAGGCGAGGTCGATCACCCTCCCCAGCTCGGGAGGCAAGCCGGCCACTTCGCGCCGAACGTGATCGCCGTCCATCGCGGCAAGCTCGGTTGCCTGCGCCGTAGCATCTTCGAACGACGGCAATTTCGATCGCACGAGCTCGGCGCGGCGAGCGGCGCCCATCCGTTCGTCGAGCGCGCGCGACCGAAGGCGCGTGACGAGCCACGCGCGCACCGATCCCCGCTCGGGGTCGTACTCGCCCGCGCGATGCCAAGCTTCGAGCAGAACGTCGTGCAACAGATCTTCGGCTTGAACGCGACTGCCAACGATGCGAATCGCCATCCCCAGCATGAGCGGTGCATAGCGATCGTACAGCGCAGCCATGGCCGGACGGCTTCCGCGCGCCACAGCGACGACGATCGCCTCGTCACTCAGCTGATGGGCGGAAGATTCCGAGTCAGGATTCAGCTGCCCGAGCAAGGGCGCACCATGGCCGTGCCGGCGCCGAGCACCGGGCATATGGGAAAAGACATACTGAGGCTCCCTCCAGATCGTCGCCTGACTTGGCGCTCGACACCGAGCTCAGGCGTCGGTCGAATGGCTAAGGGCACAAGCCGGATATCGATTGCGAATCGTCAGTCCCGTCCATGCCCGGCAATACGCGGCAGGCGGCGCATCGGATCGACTGGCCGCCCTTTTTTTCGCGAACGCGTCAGAATGGCGCATCTTTCCACGAAGATTGGGTCTCCGCTCAACCGCTTTGCGAGCGGAGACGACGAATTAACGGGACGGTCATAGAGCTGCATCGTCAATCGTGTAATTGTGACGGGCCGATGCGCTCGATCTGGGCTGTTACGCTCTTTCTTCTGACAGCGTGCGGAGGCGGCAACGACGGCACTTCGCCGCCAGCAACGCCTTCCGACGCCGGAAAAGCGGACGGCGCAGCACCGCCAGCAGGGGATGGTGGCGAGCTCGACGACGCCTCACCCGAGGCGGACGCGCTCGACGATCGGGTGGAAACCGGAAGCGATACGACACGCGATGTGAGCATCGACGGGCCTGAAAGCGGACCGGCGGACGTCACTCCTACCGCGGACGCTCGCGACGGCGACGGCGCACGCGACAGCGTGCCCGATCTCTTCGGCGATGTGGAACCGATCGATGGGAGCCGCGCGGACGGCGTGAGCACCGATGCGACGAGCGCCGACGCGGGCGGCCCGAGCACCGGACTCTGGCTCAAAGGAGACATGCACGTCCATTCGAAGCACAGCACCGACGCCATGGACACGACGGTCGCCGAAGCCATCGCCAAGGCCGAGTCGCTCGGTTTCGATTACTTCGTGCTGACCGATCACGACAACCACGTCGAAGGAAAGATCTCGACTTGGAGCGATCCCGATTACCGCTCCGACAAGATGGTGCTCCTCTACGGCGCGGAGTGGACCACCGACAAGGGCCACGCCAATATTTTCGGGACGAAGCCCTACGACTATGCGCCTATCTGGGCCGCGCGCGACGGCGACGGCGCGACCAGCGTCGCCACCGCGCATGCGCAAGGGCTGCACTTCTCGGTCAATCACCCCGCGGCGAAGGATCTGTGGGAGGCGGGGTTCGATATCGACTTCGACAGTATGGAGGTTTGGACGGCGCCCTTCGTCTTGCCCAATTCGAATAGCAACGCTATTGCCAAATGGGACGAGCTCCTCGGCGGCGGTCGGCGCCTCGGGGTGCGCGGAGGCAGCGACTCGCACCATCAGCATGATCTCGAGTCGACGCTGTTCAATATCGGCAATCCGACCACGTGGATTTGCGCTCGCGCCAAGACGGGCGAGGCGCTCCTCGAAGCGCTCAAAGCCGGTCACGTCACGGTCAGCTATGCGGCGACCGCCGAGCGCCTCGACTTCACCGCCGACGTCGACGGCGACGGCACGTACGAGACCATCGTTGGCGACAACGTGACGCCCACCGACGGCAAAGCGATTCGATTCAAGATCGAGATCGCCGGGTTTCGCGCGACGAGCACGTACAATGTGACGGTGTTCAAGAACGGGACGAGCTTCAAGAATTGGCAGCTCACTGCGCCCAACGTCACCTTCGAGGATACGCCGACCGCAGGGCAGCGCGCTTACTACCGCGTCGAAGCTCGAGGACCGACGAGCGACGCGCCGATCCTCAGCGCCGTCGCGTTTGGCGATTTCATTGCGCTCACCAATCCGATCTACGTCGCGTTCCCTTGAAGGCGCTCCGCTCGCCGCGACGAGCTGACGCGCACAACGTTCATCGCGTTTCGACTCCAGTGCGTGCGACGCTGGTTCGTTTCCGGTAGTCGCGGCGCGTCAGAAACCGCGCGAGCGCTTTTTTCCGCAGCGCATGCGTATGAAGGGCGTGAATGGCTGTACGCGCCTCGATCGACGCCGGTGATCGCGACTCGAAGAACACGCGGCAGCTCGAGAAAGATCTTGCATCCGGCGGACGAGCCGATCCATTGTCCCGCCGCGGACGGTAGGAAGCCGAAGCCCCCGCGTTCTGCCGGCGGATCGGGCGGAGACGGGTGACGTGTATGCAGCGCGCGAGCTGGCACCCCCTTCGCGGCGGTGATTCGCCTCTCGATGGGTTCTCGGGGACGGCTCGTTGCGGAGAGGAAATCAGCGAATGTTGAAAAGGGACAGCTTGCACTGGTTGGCCGGATTGATAGCCCTGGCCATCTGCCTTCTTGCTCGCACGTCATCCGCGCAGCAGGGCACTGCCGTCCTCACGGGCACCATCGTCGACGCCGCCGACAAAAAGCCCGTCGTTGACGCGGTCGTCACCGCGACCTCGCCCGCCATGCAAGGCGAACAGATGGTGGTGACCGACTCTTCCGGCCTCTATCGCATCCCCGGCTTGACCGTCGGCAAGTACACGCTTCGCGTGGAAAAGGAGACGTACAAGCCTTTCTTGCGCGACGGCATCCAGCTGCGCGCCGATTCCACGATTCGACTCAACGTCGACCTTCTCCCCGAAGCATTGAAATCGGAGACCGTGACCGTCGTAGCGCGCCCACCGACGGTCGACGTCGGATCGAGCACGACCAGCACCAGCATTTCTTCGGAATTCACGCGTCGCATCCCGATGTCGCGCCCCGGCGCCAAGGGCGCGGCCAGCCGCTCGTTCGAGTCAGTGGCCGAAGCCGCCCCCGGCGCGCGCAACGACACCTACGGCACGTCGATCGCCGGCACCACCTCGCCCGAGAATCAATACGTGCTCGACGGCGTATCGGTGAACAACCCAGCCTTCGGCATCGTCGGCACGGGACTTTCGATGGAATTCATCAAGGAGGTCAACGTGGTCGCCGGCGGCTACATGCCGGAGTTCGGACGTTCCACCGGCGGCGTGCTCAACGTCGTGACCAAGTCGGGCTCGAACGAGTTTCACGGCTCGGTCTTCGGCTTCTACACGCCCGGCGCGCTCGAAGGACGAAAGGCCTTGGTCAAGAAAGAGGGAACCACGGTTCAAGCCGAGCAAACGCTGGCGGGCATCGGCGACGTCGGCGCCGACATCGGCGGTCCCATCATCAGGGACAAGCTCTGGTTTTACGCCGGATTCGACGTGGCGCGCACACGCTACAACCTGATGCGCAGCTTCAATCGGCGCGCCTTGGATAGCAGCGGCGCCGTCGTCAAAGACGCCGACGGCTTCACTGTCACCGAACGCATCCCCGGCACCGAGCAATACTGGCCTGCCTACTCGCAATCCATTCAGGCGATGGGCAAGCTGACGTACGCCGTCAACCCCGACCATCAGATAGCGCTGTCTGTTTACGTGACGCCCACTTCGTCAGGCGGTCGCAACGCGTTCAGCCTCAGCTCGGCCACCGGACAGCCCGAGGTGACCCCGACGACCAACATCTTGGGTACGTCGGATACGCTGGGGCACATTCGGCAGAACAATCCCATCGACGTGAACCTCAAGTTCACCGACGCCTTTGCCAACAAGCGCGTCATGCTCGAGACGACGCTCGGCTGGCACCACGAGACCAACGCCGTACGAGCGAGCGATGGATCGCGAGCTTCTTCGGGCGAGGGTCTTTCGGCAGTGCAGCGCATCAGCTGGCGGCGAACGACGCCGCACAACCTCCTCGACTTTGAGAACCAGGCCGTCCCCATGGGCGCCTGCGATCCTGTCGGGGGCGTCAACATCTGCCCCGTGACGACCTACAACACTGGCGGTCCGGCGGCGCTCTCCGAAGCGCAGCTCAACCGCTACCAGGGGCGCAGCGTGCTCACCGTGCTCCTCCAAGGAGCAGGGCACCACGTCATCAAAGGCGGCATCGACGTCGAGGTCATGAAGTACGACAGCCTCCGAGCCAACTCCGGCGGCATGGGTTATCGCGAAGCAACGAGCGGCGCCTACTTCGACCGCATCTCCGAATACGGCTTCATCGTGGCCCCCGACGAGATCTTCCATCTCGACAATCTCCACGCCAAAACGCAGTCCATCACCGCGGGTGGCTTCTTGCAGGACAGCTGGAGCATCATGGACAAAGTGACGCTCAACGCCGGCCTGCGCTACGACGCGCAATTCCTCTACAGCAATACCGGCGAGCGCAGCCTGAGCCTCCCCAACCAGTGGTCGCCGCGCGTGGGAGCCATCTACGATCCCACGCAGTCGGGGCGTGCGAAGATCTTCGCGAACTACGCGCGTTTTTACGAAAACGTTCCGCTCGATATCGCAGACCGCTCCCTCTCCGGCGAGGCCGCAATCCAGTCGAGGGTCAACGCCTCGAACTCCATGACCAATTGTGCCGAGAACGGCGCTCCGCTCGGTCCTTGCACCAACACCCGCCGCGTTTTGAGCCCCACGGCGTATCTCCCCAATCAGTATTACCGGACGGTCGGCGCGGGCCCCCAGATCATCGATCCGGATATCAAGCCCCAGTCCTCCGACGAAATCGTCATCGGAGGCGAGTACGAGATCCTGCGCGATACACGCATGGGCATCAGCTACTCCAAGCGCTGGATGAACTCCATCATCGAGGACATGAGCCGTGACGAGGCGAGCACGTACTTCCTCGGCAATCCCGGACAAGGCATCGCCGTCGACTTCCCCAAGGCGGTGCGCAACTACGACGCCGGAACGCTGTACCTGACCAAGGTCTTCGCCGACGATTGGCTGGCGCAGGCAAGCTACACGCTGTCGTACTTGCGCGGCAATTACGCGGGCCTCTTCCGCCCGGAAAACAATCAGCTCGATCCCAACATCAACAGCGACTTCGACCTCATATCGCTACTCGCCAACCGCACCGGACCGCTTCCCGGCGATCGCCGGCATCAGATCAAGGTCTTCGTCGCCAAAGACTGGAAGCTCGAACAAAAGCATTACGTCACGACCGGTCTCGGTGGACGCGCTCGATCGGGCGACCCGACCAGCTACCTCGGCGGGCACTTCATCTACGGCGCGGACCAGGCCTACATTCTTCCGCGCGGTACCGGCCAACGGCTGCCGTGGGAGTTCGGAGCCGACCTGCAGCTCGGCTATCGATTCCACATCGACAAGGACAAGACCGTCCAGGCCACGATCGACATCTTCAACCTGTTTAATTTTCAGGCCGCCGTCCAGCGCGACGAGCGCTACACGCTCGCCAATGCGCTCCCGGTCGTGAACGGAACTCCGGCGGACCTCGGTCGCCTCAAAAAAGCCGACGCGCCCGCAACGTGCCCGGCGACGATGCCCGATTGCCAATTCGTGCAGCCGAGTGAGGTCAATCCCAACTTCGGGCGCGTGACGAACTACCAGCCGCCGCGGATCTTCCGCTTCGGCCTGCGCGTCACGTTCTAGCCCGGCGCGCTTAGTTGGCGGCCTGACCTTCGTCGGCCGACGCCGATCGTGGCTTGGCCGGCAGGTTGGCGGGCTCCACACCGGGGGCGGCTTTCGCGCGAGGACCAGCGGGGGCCGAGGCAGGCACGACGAGGGGCGCCGCGATCGGGACGGCGAGCGGCGCCACCGGAGGACGGTTGGCGGAAGTGTCGACGCCGGGGGGGCGCAGGATGGCGGCCACCTCGGCGGAAAGATCGCCTTGCGTGGGCACGGGAGGCGGTGCCTCCGCGGCCGGCTGCTCGGTTTCGGCTGCGGCGGTGCGGGGGCGGTCGTTCGGATCGACCGTGACGAACCCAGCGATGGTGTGACCATGCTCGCCGTGTCCGGATGTGTCCGTCCAGAAGTAGGGGGTGGCGCGCACGTCCACGTGAACGAACTGGACAGTCGGGTAATAACCGACGCCAGTCGCACCGAGCGACTTGGCGAGATCGCGCAGATCTTCCGTCGAGACGCCCGGCACTTTGATGTCGGTCGCCATACCGCGCACGTGATAGTTGAAATCGCCGGAGGGGCCGAGACCGCGGAACGCGGAGACGACCTGGATGCGCTCTCCGGTACTGAGCGAAATCTGGTGCAAGATCTCGATGAGGCGCGGATCGATGGGGCTCTCGGCGCCGCTGCGCGGATCGCGAAGCTCGTGACGGAGCGCGCGGTACGATGCCTCGTCGGGCTCGCCGCCGGGGCCGCCGAGATGGACTTCGATGATCTTGCCGGTGTTGAACATCTCGACCGTGAAGTGTTCCTTCTCCGGCAGAGAGTGCGCTTGCACCGTGGGAGGCAGCGCCTCGACTTGTGCGGACGCCATCACGGCGGGGTCTTTGCCCGACGGGTGATCGCCGTGTGAATCTTCCATCGGCTCCGCATAGAGGTTCGCCGAGGAAAGGGCGGCCAGCGCTTTGGCCGGACCGCCCCACCCGCTGAAAGCGGTCGCCGCTGCCGCGATCCCGACGATGGCGCCGATGGTGGCCGGCAATCGTCGGGGCACGGTGATGCTGAAGACGGGCTTGGTGGGATCGCCGGCGACGACCAGACGCAGCGGCGGCTTGCCGCTCTGCGCGAGCTCCCGACGCGCTTGTCTGAGTTCTTCGTTGGCGCTTTGGAGCGTGGTCACCGGTCGCACAGCATCCCCCATTGGCTCAGGCCATCGATTCGGCGGGATTCATCACGCCGCCCGAGGTCTCTTCCGGTTCTTCGCCCATGCGGCTTGTTCCGTGGAACACGCCGCCGGTCTCGATGCGAAAGCTCGCGGCTTTGATGTCCCCGACGACCTTGCCGGTCGAGCGAATGTCGAGGTGCCCCTTGGCGAGGATGTTTCCCTCGACGCGACCGACGACGATGACGTCGCCGCCGCGCACGTCGCCGTGCACCGCGCCGGTCTCGCCGATGACGATTGCGCCGCTCGATTCGAGAGATCCTTCGATGGTTCCGTCAATGCGGAAACCTCGGTCGGACTTGAGGTCGCCCCTGACGACCGTCGAAGCCTCGAGGATGTTGGCGATCTCTTCAGTGGAGTGTTGCTGTTGTGGAGTGCTCTTTTTTGTGCCCCAGGCCATGTCACTTTCCAACGGCGATTGGCGCCTAAGCTTTACTGAAGAGTGCGCAAGGAAGTACCCGCCGACAGCGTCACCGCTCATCACCGCGCGTCCGACATGTCCGCATTTCGCGGCTCGGGTACAGCGCGGTAGCGTTTGGTATTTCACAGGGAGGAGCGGAGACTGGGAGGAGGACCAAGTCGCTCTCACCTCCGCCAAGCGCGTGAAAGAAACAAACTCCTCCCCGCCTCCGTTCCTCCCTGTTAATCAAACACCCACGGGATGCTCGGCGGCGCCTCTGTGGGTATTGCGCCGACGATCGATGGCGAAGACAGGGCGCGAGGGAAAGGCGCCTTTGGAAATAGGCACGCGCGTCGCTCGTTGTCGTCAATTCGTGCGACGGTGAGCGCGGCGACGGGCACGACGGCCGAGGAGCAGGGCGGCGCTCGAGAACAGCCCGATAACGCCTGCGGGGCGGCGCGTGGGGGCTGGGTGCGTGCGACAAGCGCAGTCCCCTCCCTCGGTCGATCCAACCGGCGGGGGCGGAATGGTTGGGGGGGTGTCCGGCGCGGCGTCTACCGGTACGCCGGTCGAGGCGTCGTCACCGGCGCATTTTCCCCCAGTCGAACCCGCGTCGGTGCAAGCGCCGAACACGGTGCACGCCGCCAACCAATTGGCGGTGCAGGCGCTGCCCGACGTACCCGCTGCGCATTGGAGGGGGCCCTTGACGTCGGGGAGGCGCAAGAGCGGCTGGATACATCGGCTCGCGGCACTGAAATCGCCGTCGGGGAGCAGGCCGAGCTCGAAACCATCGAAATGCTGCGAAGCGCAAATGTAGACGCCGCGCGCCGTCCAGCTGAGGCACCCGATGTGGCCTGAAAAAACGGGCTCGAACGCAAACGCGTCGGTCGAGCTCTTGAAGATCCCAAAAGGCCCGGGAACCGAGATGGCCCCGCCTTGAAAAGGATCACCGTAGCCAAGGAGCACGGTCTTGCCGTCGGGGGAAAGCGCGAAGCCGAGCAGCTTGGCGCGGTTTCGAAACAACTCGGTCCAACTCTCGCCGCCGTCGCTCGAATAGAGCAGTGCGTCATAAGCCGTCAGATCGCCGTCGAGCGGGACCCAGGAGTCGGTGCGCACGTAGATGCGCTGCGGGTCGCCGGGATGAAGAGCGGCGATGTAGGGGGGCTCGCCGATGTTCGTATTCGGAATGGGGCGCTCGGTCCAAGTGCGGCCGCCATCGGTCGATCGCAGAAGCCGCCCGACGTTATCGGTGAGCGCCGTCACGTAGACGCGCTCGGGATCGGCTTGGTCGACATCCAGCGTGTAAGCGGTCTGTGTGGGCACCGCCCCGATCTCGGACCAATTCTCTGCTCCGTCGGTAGACTTCCAAAGCGCATAGTCGACGGTACCGTTTCGGTAGTTGGCAAGAAGGGCAACGATGGTCGCCGGCTCGGCGCGTACGACGGTGTAATCAACGACGAATGTCGAACCGCCGCCACCCAATGTCGGTTTCCAGCGGCAGCCATCGCGCGATGCGTTGAGCGTCGCTTGCACGCCGGCAAAAAGCGTCCCGTCATTGATGAAATCGAGAAGAGGGTCGCCGGTATAGCTGGCGAGATCGGCGAAAGACGCTTCGCAGATGTGGTACCAGTGCCGGCCGCGGTCTTCGGTGCTGAGGATGCCGTAGGTGGCGGCGAGCACCAGTCGGTCCGGGTCTCTTGGATCCTCACGCAATCGCTCGGCGCGTGGAAATCGACCATTGGCGAGAGCAACCGAAGACGCTAAGAGGAGAGCCGCTGCGGGGGGGAAACCCCACATCCGCCTCCGTAGCGATATCGGCTTCATTTCGTGCAACGCTAGAGAGCTGCCGGATAGAGCGCAAGCTCGGATCCGCGCGGGGAGCTTCTCCGAAGGAGGAGCGCCGAGGGAGACCAGTGCGCATGCAATCGATTTCGCGGGCCATGAGAGGCCCTGCTCGGCTCGGTTCGATCTTGATGCTGAGCTCGGTATTGGGCTGCTCCGATGCGCCTGGCAATGGTCCGCGTCCGGGCACGACGGGATCGGGCACCGGCGGCAGTGGAGCGAGCACCTCGACTGGGACCGGCGGCGCGATGACGGGCTCGGGCGGCGGTGGCACCGCGGGAAGAAGCGGCGGTAGCACTGGAGGCATGGGGGGCTCGGCGATCGATGGCGGTCCCACGGGAACCGGTGGCGCCGGTGGATCAGGGACGGGTGGAACCGGCACCGGGGGCACCGGAACCGGGGGTACTGGAACCGGAGGAACGGGCACCGGAGGAACGGGCACCGGAGGCGCGGGCACGGGTGGCACGACCGGCGGCGGCGCGGGGACCGGAGGCACCGCGGGCAGCGGAGGATCGATCGGCGACGGTGGGCCCGCGGGCACGGGCGGGTCCGCAGGATCGAGCAGCGACGGCGGTGGGAGCGCCGGAAAAGGCGGGGCACCCCCCACCGACGCCGGGATGCCCGACGGCGGAGGCCCCTCGCTCGATCCCGAGATCACGGGCATCGTCGGCGGGGTCGACAGCACGCGCATCTCGAGCGGCATCACCACGCTTTCCAACTTCACGACGCGCAACACGTGCTCGAGCAACACTTCGTCGGGCAACGCCATCGGCGCGGCGCGCGATTGGATCAACGCGCAGTTTCAAGGCATCGGCGGACTTACCGTTTCCAACGAGTCGTTCAATTACACCGGCTGCGGCGCATCGATGACGACGACGGTCACCGACCACAACGTCATCGCGGTGAAACTCGGCACCCACCCCGAACGGGTCATCGTCATCGGCGGCCACTACGACTCGCGCACGATCGATCCGGTCAGCGCCACCGCGCCGGCGCCCGGGGCCAACGACTCGGGCTCACAAACGGCGCTCGTGCTCGAAGCGGCGCGCCTCATGGCTGGGCACACGTGGGACGCGTCGCTCATCTTCGCCGCCTTCGCCGCCGAAGAGCAAGGGCTCGCGGGCTCGGCGCAGCTCGCCAAGGACTACGCCAACTACGTCACCGCCGGCGCCAAAGTGGAAGCGATGCTCAATTGCGACATCGTGGGGGGCGACACCGCGGCCAACAATGCGACGACGCTCAAACAGTTCCGTCTGTTTTCGCCGGGTACACCGCGCGAAATCATGACGCCGATGGGCAAGACCGACGACACGTCGCCGTCGCGCGGCATCATGCGTTACGTCGGCTACTGGGGCGGGCTCTACGTGCCCTCCATGGCCATGCTGGAACAGCTGCGTGAAGACAGGCCGAGCCGCGGCGGCGATCAGCAGTCGTTCCTCGATCAGAGCATCCCCGCGGTGCGCTTCATCGAGACGGTCGAGTCCCCCAACGCGGGGACGACGGGCAGCCATCAGCACACGGCCGACGACCTACCGATGTACGTCACCCCCGAATACACGGCGCGCATCGCGCAGGTCGTGATCGCGGTCGGCGCGAGCCTTGCGCGCGCACCGATGGCTCCTCGCTCGGCGGCCGTGAGCAGCGGAAACAGCAGCAGCGGGCAGTGGACGCTGAATTGGATGGCACCCGCCTCCGGCCCGGCCGTCGATCATTACGTCATCGCGGCCCGCGCCTCGACCGAAAACTTCTACCGCACGCGCGTCACGGTACCGGGGGGCACCACATCGCGGTCCGTCACCGCGGCCGAGCTCGGGCTCGGCAGCGGCGCGTTCTATATCTCGGTCGCCGCGGTCGACGCAGCGGGACACGAGTCCCTCTTCGCCTATCCGGAGATCAATTGCACGACCACCGATTGCAAAGCGCCCGCCGATGCGCTGAATGTGACCGCCAAGAATTGACGCGCTGGGGTTCGCGTTAGAACGATCCCACCACCGCGGCACCGCCCAGCGTCGGTGCAATTCCGACGCGCGGCGGGGGGGGACGGGGGGGCGCTCCCGATGTCATGGCTGACTCTTTGCTGCCCCCGGTCGCAAGCGCGAAGTAAACGGTGAAGCCGGCGCCTACGACGGTCGCAGCGACGAGGGCGTCGGTGATGGCTGCATTGCGGCGCAGCGTCGACCGCGCATCTTCGACCTCGGCTCGCGTCGTCGGGAAAACGCCGAGCTGGTGCTCGAAGTCGCGTTTGGCGTCCTGCGCGAGGAGCGCAAACACCCCGGCTCCAATGCCGAATGCGCCGGTTGCCGCCAAGCTGATCCACATCGCCGTGCGCGGCCGCTCGGGGCGCACGGGGCCCTTGCCCTTGCTCGCGTCGTCGCGCGGTCGAGCGGCGACCGCTTCGTTCAGCTCGAGCTCCACTTTGGCGTGATCGCCGCCCGCGATGGTCACGTTGCGCGCGGTCGTACCGAAGCCCGGCTTCATCACCGAAACGCGCCGCACGCCGGGATTGACCAGGATGGGCGCCTTCATGGGGAGCATGCCGACGGGAACGTCGTCGATCGCCACCTGTCCGGTATCGACGTTGGCGACGACCTCGAGGTACCCGACGCGCCCTTCGAGCTTACGGATCTCCGCTTCGACTTGGACGCGCCGATCGGCGGGCACGTCGGCGCCTCCCTCATTCAGATATTGGCGAAAGGCCTTGAGCGCATCGACGTAGTTGTGAAGCTCGTAATGCACTTGCGCGATGTTGTAGAGGACGCGGTACGAGGGGGCGAGCTGATATGCCTTACGGAATTCGGCCAGCGCCGCCTCGAAGCTCCACTCTTTGAAGAGCTGCACCCCTTTGAGAAAACGCTGCCGCGCCTCGTCGACATTGGCCGGATCGGCCGTCGGCGGCTGGGCGTCGGGCCCTGCCACGGCGTCGATCGGGACGAGCAGCGGCGAAAGGGCCAGGATGGCGGCCCACGCGATACGCGCTTTCATGGAGAATAGGGGTCCTTTTCATCGATGGGACGCGGCGGCGCGGCAGGAGATCGCTTGAGCTCGACTTCGGGCTCGCGCGTCCGCGGCTCGGGGCTCGACTCGGACGGCGCGCGCGTGACCTCGCCGCCCCCCGGCTTCCAGCTGTCGATCGCTTGCTTCTTCTCGGCGGCTTCGGCGGCGCGTGCCGCCTTGCCGGCGACCCCTGGTAGCGGCTTCAACACGAGGTCGATGCGGGCGTCGTTGGCGAACGTGATCACTTGCTCGATCGGCTGATAACCGGGGGCCGACACGTGCACGACGTGAGCGCGCTTGTCGGCGCTCACCTCCGCTTGAAATGGATTGCTCACGAGGCGTGCCCCGTCGAGGGTCACCGTGGCGATCGGCGGCTTGACGTGAATGAAGAGCTGCACGGTCGCCGCCTCGACCTTCTTGTTGGCATCTTCGGCCCCCGCGGCGGCCACCGAAGGCGCCGCGGCGGCACGCGAAGCGGACGGCTCGACCACGGTGACGGCGCTCTCCTTGCGCGAGAACGCGGCCGCGAACGCCCCGATGATCACCACGAGCCCCCCCGCGATGAGCACGGGCCGGTGACGCAGCTTGCTTTGAAGACTTCCGCGGAACGCCGGGGGCGCGTCGCTCGCCCCCGCATCGGTGATGGGCAGATCGTAGAGCGCGCCCGGCGGCGAGCGCGAGGCAAAGGAGACAGTCGTCGACCCCGGCGGGCCCTGCGTAATGGCGGAGCTCAAGAGCTCTTGCACGCGCGTGCGGCGGTCGACGCGCTCGGATTCGAAATGACGCTCGAGCAGCGCAGTCAGCTCGCGACGCCCAGGGGGGCGGCTCGCCTGATCGAGGTATTCCTCGAGGTCGCGCTGGAACTCGGCGGCGGTGTCGTAGCGATCGGCGGGGTCG
>Ga0111538_10009299_pt1 | contig 13132 bp, 9 predicted proteins | sample SoiMethybrSBSTD1_FD_79669 | JGI IMG/M metagenome (GOLD analysis project Ga0111538, IMG submission 79669) | Bulk soil microbial communities from a Populus tree surrounding site in Tennessee, USA - Soil MetaG P. TD hybrid SBSTD1 (version 2)... | ecosystem: Environmental > Terrestrial > Soil > Tree...
CAACAACAACATCCCGGTCGACGTCATCGTCCAGGACTGGCAGTACTGGAGTCCCGCCGTGTGGGGCTCGCACCTCATGGACGCGGGCCGGTTTCCGGATCCGGCCGCGATCGTGCGGCAGCTCCACACAGCGAACATCCACACGATGATCTCGATCTGGCCGCTGTACCAGACCCGATCCAACGGTGTGGCGACGGTCGCGGGCGAGCTCGACAACTACAACGCCCTGAGCGCGATCAACGCGCTCTATCCGACGACGACGGCGAACGGCACGTACCACTTTTACGACACGTTCAACGCGGCGGCCCGGACGCTCGTCTACCAGCAGTCGTACGATCGCCTGATCGGCAAGTATGGCTGGGACGCGATCTGGGCCGACAACACCGAGCCCCAGAGCTATCCCGAGGGCGTGAATGTGCACGCGGCCAACACCGCGCTCGGGAAGGGCGCGCTCTACATCAATGCTTACCCGCTTCAACACAACAAGGCGGTCTACGAGGGCTGGCGCAAGGTGGGGCCGAACAACAAGCGCGTCTACATCCTGACCCGCAGCGCGTTCGCGGGCCTGCAGCGCTACGCGGCGGCGTGCTGGTCGGGCGACATCAACGCCAACCAGAGCGTCTACACCGCGCAGATCCCGGCGGGCTTGAGCTTCGCCATCTCCGGGATGCCGTACTGGACCACCGACATCGGCGGCTACTTCGGAACCCCGAGCGAGGAGCTCTTCACCCGCTGGTTCCAGTTCGGGGCCTTCAACCCGCAGTTCCGCATTCACGGACAGGCGCCCAAGGAGCTGTACGGTTCGCAGTGGAGCGCGACGGGGAAGGCCAACATGCTCGCCGTCGACAACCTGCGCTATCGCTTGATGCCGTACATCTATTCGCTGGCCTGGAAGATCACCAGCGCCGGCTACACGATGATGCGCCCGCTGGTCTTCGACTTTCAGAACGACACGATGGTCTACGGCATCAAGGACCAGTTCATGTTCGGGCCCGCCCTGCTGGTCAGTCCGGTCACCGCGATGGGCGCGACCAGCCGCTCGGTCTATCTGCCGGCGGGGACCTGGTACGACTTCTGGACGGGATCGACGACGGCGGGCGGAACCACGGCGACGGCGAGCGCGCCGTTGAGCCAGATCCCGATCCACGTGCGGGGCGGTTCGATCCTTCCGATGGGCCCGATGATCCAGTACGCGACTCAGAGCATCGACCCGCTGGAGATCCGCGTCTACGCCGGAGCAGACGCGTCGTTCACGATCTACGAGGACGAGGGCGACACGTACAACTACGAGATGGGCCAGCACGCGCAGATCCCCCTCACCTGGAACAACGCCGCCAAAACGCTGACCATCGGCGCGCGCACCGGCAGCTACACCGGAATGCCGACGACGCGGACGTTCAACGTCGTGTTCGTCGGCGCGAACCACGGTAGCGGCCTCGCTGTCACGGGGACGCCCGACCAGGTGGTCCGGTATGACGGCACGCAAGCGGTGGCGACCGCGCCGTAGCGGCGTGGCGGCGTGGCGGCGTGGCCGCGTGGCCGCGTGGCGGCGTGGCGGCGTGGCGGCGTGGCGGCGTGGATTGACGAGCAGGACTATGGAAACTGCACGCCGGCGTCGACGCCGAGCGCGGCCGCGAATCGCGGCGCGGTCCAGACCGGCACCTGGTCGAGGCTGCCCGTCCAGCGCGTCAGGTTCACCAGGCCGTCCGCGTGGGCGCCGAGGAAGGTGCGGCGGCCGAGAGGCTGGGTGATTCCGACGCGCGCGCCGACCTGGACGATGAGTACGGTGGCCGAGGTGGGTCGGTCGATCTCCCCGGCCATCCGGACCGCCCCCGCGTTCGCCACCAGACATCCGTTCCATCGCGTGACAGTCGCGCACGCGGCAGTGCTGGCGAGCAGGTGCTGCTGCGTGAAGCCGTTGCCGTCGGCACGGCGGGTCGTCGCGGGCAGGCTCACGACGGCGGCGAGCTCGACCGAGACGTGCTGCCAGGCGAGCGCGCCGACCAGACGCGCGAGCATGACCGGCGCCGACGACATCCCGAGTCCGACGGACGGTCCGGCACCGAGCGCAAACACCGGCCGCGGACGGCCGGCTGTCGGGGGCGCGGCATCCGCGGTGCCGCGGGGGATGGTCGGCGCCTCCGGCGACGGCGTCGTTGCGCTGGGCGGCGCTGCGATGGGCCCGACAGGGGCAGCTCCGGGCGGGGATCCCGTCCCGGCCGGCGGCACGACGTTCGCGTCGGGAGCTGCGGTCGCCCTTGCCAGGAGCTGAATCTGCACCGCGAGCGCAAAGCCCATCGCGCGCACCAGACGCGGACAGTCGGTGCTCACCGACGGGAATGTCTGCTCGCCGGCCCAATTGCCGCTCGAATCGCGCCATTCGAGGCGTCCGTCGATGGCCTCCGTGCGCGGCTCGATGCGGACCAGCACGCGCTCGGGCGCGCTTTCGCTGAAGGGGTCGTAACCCAGCCGGGCGATGACGATGGCCTTGAAGTCCGCGGCGTCGGGACAACCGGGCCCGGCCGCGTATTCGAGCCGGACGGTCAATGGCGCTGCGCGGGCTTCGCGTCCAGACAGCGCCAGCAACGATAGAAGGACTGCGCCGGCCCAGACCAGCCGGCCCTGGCGTCTGATGATCACGGCTTCGCGGCTTCCGAGCCTCCGGCAACCCGCGGCAGCAGAACACTGCGGGGAAATTGGATCGCGAACGCAGCCGCTGCGCGATGCGCTTCGTCCGCACGGCCGGAACCCGCCAGCGATCGCACGCGCAATGCCTCCCGCTGCTCGGCGAGATGCCCGTACGGGAATCGGCGCGCGTGCTCCGCGATCAGCGTCAGCGCGGCCGAGAAGTCGCGGCGCGTGTACGCACCATGAGCGCGCTGAAGCAGATCCAGCTCGGCGGCGAACGGGTCCGCTTTCGCGCCGGGACGCGACGGGCGGGGCGGCTTGGGCGCCGCGATCTGGGCGTCGGGCGCGAGCGGTTGGCTCGCCGGGGTGCGGACGCTCGTCAGCGGCGCGTTCGGCCCCGGGACCGCACGCTCCGGCCCGGCGATTTGCGGCGCGCGCGCGCGCTGGCTGTAGAGCGCCGCCACCGCGCCGACCGCGCCGGCGGCCATCGCGACCGACGCCGCGACCGCGATCCAGACCAGGCGGCGACCTCGCGGTGCCCGCGCCCTGGGTGCCGGCGGGAGATCGCGCGCGGGAAAACGCGGGGTCGCCCCTCCCGCGGCGAGGGTCGCGCGCGCGCGCGCAAGCACCCGCGCACGCACCTCCGGAGGCGGCTCCCGCTGGATCTTGCACGGCGTGAGGAACGCCTCCAGCTCCGGATCGAGGTCGGAACCGTGGCGCTTCATCTCCACGACCCCTCCTTCAGCAACCGTCGAACGGCGGCGGCCAGCTCTTTGCGTCCCTTGTAGAGCCTCGCATACACCCCGAACTTCGTCATCGAGAGCTCGCGGGCGATCTCGATGACGTCGAGGCCTTCCAGGTCGTGCTTGATCAGGACGGACCGGCGCGACACGGGAACATGGTCGAACGCCGCCCACAGCAAGGCCAGCGATTCCTGTCCTTGCAGCCACGCCTCCGGGGTGGGAGAGCCGTCTTCCGGGTCCATCTCCGCGTATGGAGCTTCGCGGGCCCGCCGCCGCCGATGCGTGCGGATGACGCGGAACGCCACGCCGAACAGCCAGGGGCGAAGCGAACGGGTCGTGTCCAGCGTCGGCCAGCTGCGGTGGAGCGCCACGAAGATCTCCTGCAGCAGATCCTCGATGTCGCCCGGTCGTGCCCCCAACCGCTGCAGCGTCCCGAACATGTAGTCCAGCTCGCGATCGAACGTCTCGAGGCAGTCGCCCTTTGGCGCCGGCACGGGGGTGGGGGAACGGATCAGGCGGAGCGAGACCATCGAAGGAGTACTGTCCGGACCGCCCGATTTTTGAGGGAAATCGACGCCGGCGCGACGGCCTGGCCGGCGCGGCGTGCCGGGGTGGAGGCTCAGTTGACCCTCAGCAGCGCGGCGGACTCCCCGATCTTGTTGCCCTGCGCGTCGACGACGTGGAGCTTGTAGGTGCCCGCGTTTGCCGGCACGGCGATGGAGGTGGCCGTTCCCGACGCCTTGGTCATCGTCGCGCCCGCGACGAAGGTCGTGGTTCCGGCCGGGGCGAGCCAGACCGCGTTCGCTGCGTTGCCGCTGCTCCGGATGCCGACGGTGCTCGTCCCCCGCGCCAGCGCACAGCTGGCCGGGAACACGTAGTCGTGGGTTGCGACGAGCGCCGTCGGCAGGATCGCGCGGTATGCGTCCTGAATCCCCGAGTTGAGGCAAGTGGTGTACTGCGTTGCGGACCAGACGTTGTCCGCGACGGCAACGGGCGGATCGATCGTGCTGGTCGGCGGGTTCACGCCCATCTTGTTCACGGTCGCGTACGTTCTCCTGATCGTGAGATCGTGTTTCGCGCCGAAGTCTTCGCAGTTGATCGTGTATTTGACGCCCGGATCGATGTCGAGGACGTTGTCGTTCTCGGTGATGTAGGCGCTGCCTTCGTCGTTGTGCAGGCCGTAGGTCGGCCCCGACGTCGCGGCCGGGATCCCCTTGACGTAGTTTCCGTTGATCGTCGTGCCCGGCATCTGCCCCAGCGTGTAGACCGCGCCGCTGTCATGCAGGCGGTTGAGCGTGTTGACCAGCCGGTTGTTGTTCACCGAGTTGTTCTTGCACGTGGCCGAGTCCTTGAAGTTCTGCCAACCCCAGCCCAGGTTGATGCCGTTGTAGGCGGTCTTGTTGATGTAGTTGTTCGTGATGCTAAGGCCGCTCACGAAGAACGCGGTGATGCCGGCGTGGCCTCCGAAGCCGGGCTGTGAGCTGACGTCGTAGAAGACGTTGTTGGTGATCGAATCGTTGGTGCAGATCCCCTCCACGCCGGGCGCGTACTTCGCGTGGGCGCCCGTGTCGCCCAGATAGACGTGCTGGGGGTGCCCGACGGTGATGCCGCTGCCCGCGATGTCGGTGATGTAGTTGCCGACGATCGTCGAATTGACGACGTCGTTGATCATCGAGATCCCTTCACTGCCGCTGTGCTTGATCGTGTTTCCGACGAGGCTGATCGAATCGGCGCCGTTGAGCGTGATGATGCCGGGCAGGGTGTCGGTGATCTCGTATTTGCTGTTGTGCCAGTTGCCGTCGCCGTAGGCGACGTACACCGTGGCGCCCTGTACGCTCGCCTTGCCGCGAGAGCCGGCCACGGCATACAGGCTGTAGTCGGTGTTCGCGAACGTGATCCCCTGGAACGTCAGGTTCTTCACCCGGTTCGTGTTCGAGGCGCCGGCGATCGCGATCAGCGTCTCGACGACGGGCGCTTCGACATCGGCGGTCGCCATGTCCTCGCCGGCGCGCGGGTAGTAGTAGAGCGTGCCCGCGCTCTTGTCGAAGTAGAACTGGCCGGCCGCGTTCAGCAGCTCGAACGCGTTGTAGATCGTGTGCGTGCCGGAGACGCTGAAGCCGGCGTTCCAGCCGGGCAGCTGGGCGATGGCGCCGTAGGGTTGCTGGAAGAGAAGTCCCCGGAAGTTGTCCGACGTCGTGATGACGTCCCTGACGCACACGATGTTTTCGTTCCAGGTGGTGCCGTTCACGATCTCGAGGTCGTCCTTGTTGGCGGCGATGGCGGGCACGTCCGTCGTGCGGTACTTGGCCCCGTCGCTGTTGCTGCCGCTCGCCCAGGCCCAGCTCGCCTGTCCCGAGGTGACCGCGTACGTGCCGGTCCCTCCCTGGGAGGTCACCGTCTTTCTGGTCAGTGCCGCGCGCGCGTCGTTCACGTACAGGTTCCTGAGCTTCGTCGTGCGGGCGAGCGGGGCCTTGTAGATGTTGCCGCTGGACACCGTCCAGCCGCTGACCTTCGTGGCCCCGTTCAGCACGGGTGTCTCGCCCGGATAGGCCTGGTAGATGATCCGGCGCCCGTTGCTGCCCGAATCCTGCGGACCAAATGCGATCGTGGTGGCGACGGGGTAGTTTCCGCCGCGCAGAGACACCACGATGTCAGCCGTCATGTTGCTGTTGACCGTCCGCACGACGTCGCGCGCCTTCGTGACGGTCAGGAACGGCGCGCTCATGCTGCCCGGGTTGGCGTCGCTGCCGGATGGCGACACGTAATACGTGGCCTGCGTCGGCGTACCGCCACCGGTTCCGGCGGCCGCGCCCCCGGTCGACCCGCCGCTCGCTCCGCCCGTCGACCCACCGTTCGCGCCACCGTTCGCGCCACCAGGCGCGCTGCCCCCGCCGCCGCCACGCTGGCTGCTACCGGAAGCGCCGGCGGTGCTGCCGCCGATTCCGCCCACGCCGCCGCTCGCGCTGCCGCTCATTCCCCCGCTCGCGTCACCGCCCGACCCGCCGCTGGCGCCTGTGACACCGCCCGCCCCTCCACCCGCGGTCCCGCCGGTCCCGGAGCTGCCCGTCGTGCCGGCCGCGCTGGTCCCGCCCCGGCCCGCCGTTCCGACGGTGCCCGCGCCGCCGGTGCCCGTGCCCGAACCAGGCTCCTGACAGGAAGCGAGCACCGCGGCGGCAAGGACCGCAGCGGGTGCGATCCAGGAACGAAATGTCATCAATACCCATTGGCGCTGGGCCGCCGCCCTTGCGACAAAAAGTGAGGCCTGCCCGCGCCCGGGACGGCGCCCGGGCCGCGGGTTTCGGGTACGCTCGGGGTTTGAAGTCCGTGCAGCAGGCTCTCGGCGCGGCCCTGGTCGTCGCGGCGGCTGTGGCGGCGCCCTGGCCGGCGCACGGCGCGACCGACACCCTCGTACGGCTGGAGTACCAGGCCGACGAGCAGGGCGGGTGTGTCGGGGATGACGAGCTACGCCGCATGGTGACCGGCCAGCTCGGTCACGACCCTTTTCGTCCCGACGCGGAGCAAACGATAGCGATCCGCATCGCGAAGACGGAGACCGGGTTCCAGGGGCGCATCGTTTGGACCGAGGCCGACGGGCGGCCGGTCGGAGAGCGGCTTCTCTCGTCGCGCAGTCGCGATTGTCATGAGATCGCGGCGAACATTGCGTTCGCGGTCGTCCTTCAGCTGCAGCTCGTCGACCGGCAGGCCGCGAATGACGCGGGCGCCGCCGTCCCTGACGCCGAGCGGCCGCCGCCGAAGGCCGGCGACGAAGGCAATCGCCCGCCCGCCACCTCGGAGCCCCCAGGTCTCGCGGCGGAAGCTCCGGCGGTTCCCGCCCAGGCGCCACCGGCGCGGTTGCTGCTCGCGGTGGGCGCGGGTCCGGCGGTGGGCATGGGCCTGACGCCCGACGTGACGGCAGTCGGGCGCCTGTTCGTCGTCGGACGCTTCGGCCGGTTGTCCGCCGAGATCGCCGCAGACGCGGCGCTCCCCGCGACGCGGCGCGAGCCGGACGGCATGGGCGTGGCCGTGAACGCGATGGGCTCGACCGCGGCGGGTTGCGCCCACGTGTCGGTCGCGTCGGTATGCCTGCTGGGCCGGCTCGGCTGGATCCGCGCGCGGGGAGTGGGCGTCGACGTTCCAAGCACGTCATGGGGGCGCTTCGGGGAGGTGGGGATGCGTCTCGCGGGAAGCAAGGAGCTCGGTCGGGTCATCGTCAGCGTTCACGCGGACGGCCTCGTGATGCTGTCACGCTGGAACGTCGTGTTGAACGACGCTGTCGTCTGGAGCGTCCCCCGGGTCGGGGTAGTGGTGGGTCTGGACCTCGCGCTGCGCTTTTTCTGACAACTTCGACGGCGGCGAGGCAATTGATGGAGATGGGCAGTCATTTGCTCTTGCTGGCCCCTCCTCCGGCGCACATGATCCGGAAAGACCCGGTCCTCGAGGCCTATCAGCAGGAGATCACGTACGTCTTTCACGCGCTGCGGTGGCTCGGGGCACGGCCGCAGGAGATCGAGGATCTCGCGCAGGAGGTGTTCATTGCGCTGCGTAGGGCCTGGTCGCACTACGACACGTCGCGTCCCCTGCGCCCGTACCTGTTCGGCGTGGCGTTTCGCGTCGTTTCGATGCAACGGCGCAAGCGGAAGCACGAGGTAACGTTCGCGAGCCTGGAGATCCGCGACGGGGGCGCGGGCCCCGACGAGGCATTGCAAGCGAAGCAGGCCCGCGCGATGGTATTGCGGGCTCTCGAAAGAATTCCCTTGCGACGACGCGCGGTGCTGGTGATGCACGATCTCGAGGAGGTGCCGATGCGCCAGGTGGCCGCGTCGCTCTCGATTCCGCTGTTCACGGCCTATTCTCGCCTGCGCAAGGCGCGCGCTGAGCTCGAGAGCGCGATTCGCAGAGTTGGCAAGGACGGGAGCAGTCCATGAAGACACCGCCGCCGCTATCGCCCGAGCTCGAGGCGTTGCTCGCGCCACACCGGACGGTCTTGCCGCTGGCGCCGTCGGTCGCGGTCCGCGCCGTCGCACGCGCGGTCCGCGGGGCAGAATCGCCGGAGCGGGGCGCCGGTCGTGTGTTCGCTCGGCCGTGGTGGGTCTTCGCGGCGGCGGCCGGCGCGGTGCTGCTCCTCGGCGCGGGCGCTTACGCCGCGCGCGCATGGATCGGCGTGCCTTCGTCTCAGGCTCCAGCGGATGTGGCGCCGAGCGCGTCGCGGGGCAGCAGCCTCCAGACCGTCGTGTCGCCCGCGCCTCGGACGGAGGAGGCGGCGACGGTCGCACTGGAAGCGCCCCCCCGGAGACGCATCGTCGGCAAGACGACCGCGCCGGCTGTCCTCCCGACCAACGCTGAGCTTCAGCTCCTGCGGACAGCACGCCAGGCCGTTACCCGCGGTGACTTCGCGGGCGCGCTGGCGATCATCTCGGAACACGTTCGGCGGTTTCGCAACGGCGGCCTGGTGGAAGAGCGCGAGGCCTTGCGCGTCAAGTCCCTGACAGGACTCGGGCGTCGCGAGGAAGCGCAGCGCGCGGCGGCCGCGTTCCACGCCCGGTTCCCGCACAGCGTGTTTCTTGCTACCTTCCAACGCATGAAGGAGGCGGACCGCTGATGACACGCGGGCGGCTGTCGGCGCTTTCCGCCGCCGCGGCCCTGCTGATCGCCGGCTGCGAAGGTGGGAACATCGACGCCGGCCGGGATTTCTTGCCGGTCGACCAGCGGAACCCGGTGATCGTCGCGAACGACTCGGTGACGGACAACTGGACCGGAGAATACGCCATGCTGCTGGCCAACTCCGGTGGACCGCCGCTCGCCGGCATCATCGTCAACCCGAGCCCGTATTGGCCGGACCTCGCGGTCAACGTCGACGGCTGGAACCAGCTGATCGAGGCGGCGCGCGCGAGCGGCTTGCGCAATATTCCGGACGCGACTCCCAGTGACGGGGGCCCCCTGGTCCGGCCCCCCGACGGGGAGATCGACCACACGACGCCGAACATGTCGGCGGGCGCGAAGCTGATCGTCGATCTGTCCGCGCGGCTGAGCCTGCCGTCGCGCCCGCTGGTGGTCGCCACCGGCAGCCGCCTGACCGAAGTCGCGGACGCGTACCTCGTGGATCATACGGTGGCGGAGCGCGTGGTGGTGGTTTCGGCCCTCGGCGGCGCCGCCAGCAGCGGCAGCGTCATGGGCTGGCCCAACGGCGAGATCGACCCCTGGGCCGATTGGATTGTCGGCCAGCGGTTTCGCTACATCCAGGTCAACGGGTATTACGAGCAGCGCGGCGACGTCACCACTGCCAAGGTCGCCGACCTGCCTGCCAATTCACTGGGGACGTGGATGGCCGGCAAGCTCCCCAGCGTCTTGCAGATCGCCATGTCTTCCGATCAGGTCGCCGTCCTCGCGGTCGGCGTGCCGACCTTCGTCACCGCGGTCGGGCGCGCGGCCGTCGACACCTCGGCGGCGTTCGACCCGATGACAGGGCCGCCGCTGGTGGCGCAGGCGAACGGCTCCGTCTGGGTGGTGCCCAGCTGTGACGGCGTGGCGCCAGCAGAACGGCTCTGGAAGACGCTGCTGGATCCGCGCACGTTCGGACGTTGAACGCGGCTCTGGCCACCGCCGATCTCTTTCGCTCAGCGATGCGGCGTCGCGATCGCCGCGCGTGCGCGTGCAAGGACGCGCGTGCGTACGACCTGTGGCAACGGCGGGACGATCCGGACGTGCTCCAGCATCGCGTGCACGACCGGATCTAGGGGCGGGAGCTCGCGCTTCGTGGCTGCCGGCCATGGTTCCACCGGTCGACGCCGGTCGCCAGCTCCTGCCGCGTCGTCGGCGCTGTGGGTGCTCGAGCGCTCGAGCCGCGTGGCGGAATGGACGAGGCGAAGCCTGCTCATAGGACCGCCCGACTTCGCTCTGGAGCGGGCTGCTACCTCCCGTAGCCCGCTGCGACGATGTTGGCCTGCACGGCGTTGTCGGTGGCGTCCGACGGAAGTCCTTTCACGATCGCCCCCTCGAACCATGTCCCGGTGCCGCCATTGCTGCCGTCGCCGCCGGTGGCGAGGATGATCGCGCCTTGCTTCTTCTGGGGGCTATAGCTCGGCGGGCGCGGGCCGTAGTTGCTCGTGTTGGCGTTGAACTTCCACGCGAGCCCGCCGGATTGTGAGTTACCCGCCTTGAGCCCGAAGCAGCCCGAGCTGGTCATGCCCGCGGGGCAGCTACTCGCCGTGGGGCCCTTCACCATGGCCGTGACATAGTCCATGCCGGTGATCGAGGTGTTGCTCGGCACCTTCCCCGAGCCGTTCTCCCAGCCTTCGTACATGCCGTTCTCCAGGTCCGCCCCGACCCAGGGGCCGTTGCCACCGCCGCTCTGGCCAAACTGGGTGCAGTTGCCAAAGTGAACGACCTCCATCGTGGCGTTGCCCTCGTCCCAGCCCGACATCTCGGCGTTTCCGTAGCCGAAGCAGCAATACTGGCTGTAGCGTTTTGCATCGACCACCATGTACTCGGCTTCGGATTCGTCGCCGACTGGCATCCCGTTGGTGGCATGGTTCCAGACGTCGGTCGAAGAGCTGGCGGTGCCGTCATAGGCGTTCTTCAGCGTCGCCGTCGTCGCGTTGGTGATGGCGGCGGCGGTCCAGAAAGGCTTGAACTTGCAGTTGTCCGGCCACGAGTCAGGCGGGCAGTCGGCCGTATTCGCGGCAAAGAAGAGCGGCGTATTCGAGGGCAGCGTCTGCGGGCTTGTGAAGGTGACGGTCGTCGATCCCTTGGTGACCGAAGCCTTCCCCGCGAGCTTCACGCCGGTTCGATAGCCTACGTCGAGACTGAAGGCCGTCTGCATGACGCCGGAGACGGTGTGTCCCCCCACCTTGATCTTCTGACTGGCGACATTGGCGGGTTTGGCGCCGTTCCGCAACCAGTAGGCCCACCACGTGACGCGCAGGTGATTTCCGTTCGGCGACTGGTCGTAGATGATTGGAATGGTGCACGTCGCGCCCGAGCAGAAGGAGTCCTGGGTGGCCATGTCGGAGAAGCCTCCGCTGCCGACCAGAATGTCCTTGGTGGTGTTGTCCGACGATCGCTGGACCTGGTAGAGGGGGCCGGTGTACGCGCTGTAGAGGGCGCGAACCACGCTGTGCGCGGCGGCGCAGGGTGTATTGCCCATCGCGTAGATGTCGCAAGGGCCGGTGGGGTTGGGACCGATCACGACGCCGCCGGTTCCGCCGCGCCCGCCTGCTCCCGCCGTCGTGCCGGCGGCGCCGCCGCCCGTGCCGCCGCGTCCGCCCGCGCCTGTCGTTCCGCCCACGCCGGTCGTACCGCCGCGACCGGCGTTGCCGGTGGTCCCGCCCGCGCCGGTCGTCCCGCCGCGCCCGGCGGTGCCGGTCGTCCCCGCATCGCCCGTACCGGCGCCGCCGCCGGTTCCAGCCGGATCGGTCGTTCCCGCCGCGCCGGTCGTCCCGGCGTCGCCGGCCACGGACCCACCCACGCCCGGCGTCCCGGCCTCGCCCGTCCCTGCGGTGCCCTCACCCGTCGTCCCGGCAGAGCCCGACACTCCAGCGGCCCCGCTTCCCGCGGCTCCCGACGGTCCGTCCGGTCTGGTGGGCGCGCAGCTCGACAAACTCAGCAGGGCAAGAGCCGGCCCGATGACCACAACGGCGCTCACCACGGACCGGGAGCTGCCGGAGCGGACGGCGTGAATCTTTGTTGACGCGTCTAGACGATGGAAAGCCATTGCCCTAATTGGCTGGGCAGGCAGGAAGTTGTTGGAAAATTCTGGCGAGGATCCGCGCCTGTGTGCGGGCGAACTTCAGTCCGTGGAAGGCGAGGTCCTTGGCCCAGACGCACGCCGATCGCGGGCGACCAGACGACGGCGTCTCGGAGGCGACGCCGTGTCGATTGAATAGAGTCGTGCCGGCGCGCGCGCGCGCACCGCCAGGTGAGCAGAACGGGGATCACTGATCGCCGCGCGTGCGCGCGCAAGAGCACGTGCCCGCACCGAGCGTGGCAAGGGTGCGATGCTCCGTAGGTGTTTCAGTAACGCCTGCACCACCGGATCGACCGGGTCCTCAAACCCGAAATCCGCAACTGCCGCACGTGCGGCGGAGTGGACGAGCTGCAAATGACCCATTCGATCCATTCATGATTGGCATCGGCGAGTCGCATTTGTTTATTGAAATCGTTGGAACGTACATGAGGGATGGGCGCAGGTCAGTAAATGTACAGCAACCGGATACGGCCGAAGCCCATGTGGTTCTGCCACTCGGCGACCGCCAGATCGCTGGGCAGGAAGTCCGCGCGCGCATAGCCGCCGACGAGTTTGATGTAGAGATGGCCCAGCGGCCGATATTGAATCGCCCCGAAGGATTGCAGCTGGCTGGTGAAATCGTTGAGCGTGCTACCGATCGCGAGAAACGTGTCCGTCTGTGTCGTCCAGTTGACGCCCGCTCCGGCCACCCAGTGCTCCGTGAACCTGACATTGGCGAAGCCACCGACGCTCTTGGTCGTGAACGAATTTTCCAGGACCGGCCTGGCGAAGGCATCGACGTCATCTTGTTTGCCCATGGCCGCGTTCACACCGAATTCGAGGACGGGATCGATCACGAACTGGATCGACGCGCCCACGCCCTTTTGCACGCGGTACGGCACCGGGTCCTTCTTCTGCCCGATCCCGGGGTCGAGGGTCTGCGTGGTCGCCGTGCGTTTCTGGTACTCGCCGGCGAGTCTGAACTTGAACCAACCGACATCGAAGATGAGCGTCGGGCGGCCGCCCAGATAATTCCAGG
>Ga0111538_10009300_pt1 | contig 13130 bp, 9 predicted proteins | sample SoiMethybrSBSTD1_FD_79669 | JGI IMG/M metagenome (GOLD analysis project Ga0111538, IMG submission 79669) | Bulk soil microbial communities from a Populus tree surrounding site in Tennessee, USA - Soil MetaG P. TD hybrid SBSTD1 (version 2)... | ecosystem: Environmental > Terrestrial > Soil > Tree...
CGGGGGGCGCCTGCGCCTGAACCGGCGACGCAAGCACCGCGAGCGTGACCATGAATGCGGCCAGCACGGCGGGGATGACCGAGGATCTGGGCATTGAGAAGACCCTTCCTTCTGACATCCGTTGGCGGCGAGACGGGCTCGGCGCGAGCGGAGGTCGAAATTGCCGGTCGACTGCGATCGTGCGCCCGGCTGACACCCCGGTCAATCCTTGGTCCACCTGCTCAGCGCGCGGGGATCGAGCGGTTCGTCGCGCATGCCGTCAGGCTCGCATGCGCGACGCGCCTCACTCGAACGCGCTTCGTCACTCGCGCAACATCACCAGCTTCTGATTCGTCACCTTACCGCCGACCGAGGCGCGTACGAAGAACACGCCGGCCTTGGCGCGCGAGCCGCTTTCCGTCCGGCCATCCCACGTGAACGCGTGGCTGCCGATCGCCAGCGGTCCCTTGTGGATGGTCGTGATCCGGCGACCCGACAAATCGTAGACCGCGAGATCGACCGAGTTGGCCGGTGCGTCGAGATTGAGTCGGAAGGTGGTGCTGGCGCCGAACGGGTTGGGACGCGCGGCCGACAGCGACACGCCGAGACCGGGACCGAGCCGCACCGCCGGCGATCCGAAGTCGACGGCAAGCTTCACCCCGTCCCGTCCGCTCAGATCCGCCTGCGCGAGCGCGATCGTCCCGGCCGGATCGACTCCGGGTGGAAGGTCGATGCGGAGGATGCCCTCGACGTACGGCGGTCGATCCATGAGATCGATCGTGGTCAGCGCCACCATGCCGACTTCCAGTTTGCCGCCGGTGACGCGGCTGACCGGCAGCCAGGTCGCGTCGTTGAGTTCGAATCGCGCACCCGTCAACAGCGGTGCGGGCAGCGAGAACGACAGCCGCGCGGCGCCGATCAGCCCGCGTCCATCGATGCGAATCGGGATGGCGATCGACGACCCGCTCTGCTGGGGCGTGCCGAACGTGAGCGCAATCCCGTTCTCGGTGCGAATACTGTCGCCGCACTCCGGGCACGGCGGAACGCCGAGCGCCGCGTTCGTGCAGCACACGAGATCGTCGAAGTCGAAGCTGAAATCGCCGTCGCAATCGAGCGATCGCGCCGGATCCGCCGGACACGGCCCGATGTTGCCGAGGCAGTGCGCCATCAGCACCAGGTCGCGCACGTCGGTGTACCGGTCGCCGTTCAGATCGCACGGTCCGCCGCCGACGCAGATCTTCGCCACCTCGAACGGCAGGCCGCCGGGGCGGTACTCGCACATCGGAACCAGGATGCCGTTGATATCGGAGCCGAACAGGTCGCTGGTCGAAATGATGTAGGGGTCTTCCGGAACCGGCGCCGGGCCGTAGGCGGGCATCGGCGTCATGTACCAGGTGACCTTCAGCACCTGGGTCTCACGGCGTCCGAAATTCACCGGGATCGGAGCGCCCTGTTCGGCGAACAGGACGAACTTCGCGCCGCCCGGTAACGGCTCCCACGAGAGCCGCATGCCCGCGGCGAGCCCGACCGGTTCGATCGAAGCGACCTGGAGTGGCCAGCCACCCGACGAGTGGAACTGCCCCTGAATACCGGCGAGCGGGATGTTGTTTCCGATCATCAGGGTGACGGCCGCGCTGCCGGTCGTGTCGATTCGCGCGTCACATTCGGCAGTCAGGGGATGGAGCCACGCGGGATAGAGGCAGGTGACGGGCGGCGGAGCGACACCACAGCTCTCGACCGGCACCACCTGGAACGGGATGTTGCGGACGCCCATCGGGTCGCCGGGGATGATCGAGTCCCGGCAGCACACTTCGGCGCCGCGCAAGGTCAGATACTGGAATCCCGGGCCGCCGGGCGGCAGGACCAGCTCGGCCTGCCAGGCGGTCGGGGTCTCCAGGCAGATCACGGTGGCGCAGCATGAGTTGTCGAACACCAGCTGCACCGTCAACGGACCGGGAGGCACGCCCGTGGTCCCGCGCATGGGCGTCAGCCTGATGCTCCGCAGGAAGTAGCAGGTGGTGGGGAACAGGCCGCTGACGCGCAGGCGGATGCTGTCGCCTTCGCAGATGAACGCGTTCGAGTCCCGCGCCGATGTGATGCTGACGTTCTGGACATACACCATCGGATCGAACGGCGGAGGCGGCGGCTGGCAGTCCCGGAACACCGAGAACTCGAACCGCTGATGGAAGAGCGTGGTGTCGTCGGGCTCGGAGCAGAAGTCGACGACTCCCATCGTCATGCTGACAGTGAAGTTTCCGGCGACCAGCAATCCGAGGTCGAGCGTGTCGGCCCACGCCACCGGCCCGGCAAGACAATCGCCGCACGGCGGATTGGGATCGGAGACGTAGATGGTTGCCCCCGAATCGTCGAGCACTCTTCCGCATGAAGTCGGGAATACGCCCTCGATCACGATCCGCGTGGGGATCGAATCGCACGGTTGTGCCGGCAGGGTCCGGATCGACGTGACGTAGGGCAGCGAGTCGGGCGGCACCTGTGCGTGAACGGGCGACGCCAGGGCCGCGAGCGTGACCACGAATGCGGCCAGCACGGCGGGGATGACCGACGATCGGCGCATGGGGAGAGACCCTTCCTCTGACATCCGTTGGGGCGGGCGCGGCGGCGATACGGGCTCGGCGCAAGCGGACGTCGGAATTGCCGGTACGCATGGGATCGTGCGCCCGGCTACGAACCCCGGTCAAGCCTTTGATACACCCGGCCGGCGCGCGGGGTCCAGGCCCGTGGAGCGGGGTGCCGGAGCCGACGGGCTGCGGTAGAGTGGCCGCCCCCTTCCCGGTACCGTTTTCATCCAAGGGAGACCATGGCTCAGCCGACCCGCGTCAATTTCGCCACCGCATGGCAGGAGGCCCGCCAGCTCGTCCGGGCCCACCGCCGGCGGATCGCCCTGGGGCTGGTGCTGATGGTGATCGGGCAGCTCGCCGGCCTGGTGATGCCGTGGTGCTCCAAGTTCCTGATCGACGACGTGATCGGCAAGGGCCGCCGCGAGCTGCTGGTGCCGCTCGCGCTCGCGGCGGGCGCTGCGACCCTGATCCAGGCCGCCACCACCTTCGCCAACTCGCAGGTCCTCGGCGTCGCCGCGCAAGGCGCGATCGCCGACATGCGCAAGCGGGTGCAGCACCACGTGAGTCTGCTGCCGACCCGGTTCTTCGACTCGACCCAGAGCGGCATCCTGATCTCGCGCATCATGAGCGACGCCGAAGGGATCCGGAACCTGGTCGGCAGCGGGCTCGTGCAGCTGGCCGGCGGGCTGCTGACCGCGGTGCTCGGCCTCGGCGTGCTGTTCTGGCTCCACTGGCAGCTGACGCTCGGCATGCTGCTGGTGCTCGGCACGTTCGGCGGCTCGATGACGTTCGCCTTCAAGAAGCTGCGCCCGCTGTTCCGCGAGCGCGGCAAGATCCAGGGCGAAGTCACCGGGCGGCTGAGTGAATCCCTGCAGGGCATCCGGATCGTCAAGGCCTACACCGCCGAGCGGCGCGAGCGGCTGGTGTTCGCGCGCGGTGCGCACCGGCTGCTGCGCAACGTCGCCGAATCGCTGACCGGCGTGTCGGCGACCACCGCGTTCTCGATCCTGGTGGTGGGGGCGATCGGCGTGCTCATGACGCTGGTCGGCGGGCGCGCGATCCTGGCGGGCGAGATGACGCTCGGCGAGTTCTTCATGTACGTGTTCTTCACCGGCCTGGTGGCGGGACCGCTGGTGCAGATCGCCTCGATCGGCACCCAGATCACCGAGGCGTTCGCCGGCCTCGACCGGATCCATGAGCTGCTGTCGACTCCGACCGAGATCGACGAAGAGAGCTCGCGCGCGCCGATCCCCGATCTGCGCGGCGAGGTCGCGTTCGATCACGTCTCGTTCTCGTACGTGGAGGACGTCCCGGTCCTGCGCGACATCTCGTTCACCGCGCCCGCCGGCTCGACGATCGCGCTGGTCGGATCGAGCGGCTCGGGCAAGAGCACCCTGATCAGCCTGGTGATGGCATTCAACCGGCCCAACGCGGGGCGTGTGCTGATCGACGGCCGCGACCTGGCGGGCCTCAAGCTGCGCGAGTTCCGCCAGCACCTGGGCGTGGTGCTGCAGGAAAACTTCCTGTTCGACGGGACGATCGCCGACAACATCCGCTTCTCGCGTCCCGAGGCGACGATCGAGCAGGTGCGCGAAGTCGCACGGATCGCCCACTGCGACGAGTTCATCGCCGGCTTCCCCAACGGCTACGAATCGATCGTCGGCGAGCGCGGGATCCGCCTGTCGGGCGGCCAGCGCCAGCGGGTCGCGATCGCACGCGCGATTCTCGCCGATCCGCGCATCCTGATCCTCGACGAGGCGACCTCGAGCCTCGACAGCGAGAGCGAAGCAATGATCCAGGACGGTCTGCGCACGCTGCGCCGCGGCCGTACCAGCTTCGTGATCGCACACCGTCTCTCGACCATCCGCAGCGCCGAGCAGATCCTGGTGCTCGAGGCCGGCCAGATCGTCGAGCGCGGCACCCACGACCAGCTGCTGGCGAAGCACGGACGCTACAAGCAGCTCTACGACCGCCAGTACCAGCTCGAGCTGGACCGGTTCATCAATCCCGGCGAAGACTTCACGCCCGAACTGCCGCGGGTCACCGTGCCGTCGGGGTCGGGTACGTCGGCGGGCGATCGGCTGTAGAACACACGTGCCGCCGATCGCGATCGGGACCCGACGCCTCCGGAATCGCCGGCTGCTCGCCGTCGTGCTGGCGCTTGCGGCACTGGCGGGCTTCGCGTTCCTGCAGTTCTGGGCGGCGCTGGCGGCGCGCCGCAACCTGAGCGCCCACGGTCCGTCGTGGTCGTTCCCCTCCCGCATCTACTCGGACGGCGTGCCGTTCACCGCGGGTCGGATCCTGACGCCGGCGACCCTGCGCGCGCAGCTCGAAACGCGCGGCTACGATGAGGCGCCGCTGCCGCTGCCGCGCGCCGGCACCTGCGCCTGGCGAGGTCCGCAGGTGGAGGTGTGGACCCGCGGATTCGCCGACGTGCCGCGCGACGAGGAGCGCATCCCGTCGATGCGGGTGCGCCTCACGCTCGCCGGCGGACGGCTGGTGCGGGTCGAGCCGCTGTCGGGTGCCGGCGATGCGGGCCCGCGCGGTCGGCGGCATCTGGTGCAGCCGGGACTCGAACCGGTGCAGATCGGCCACGTGTTCGGTCCCGACCACGTGCGGCGCACGTGGGTCCCCCTCGAGCGCGTGCCGCCGATCGTGCGTCAGGCGATCGTCGCGAGCGAAGACCGGCGCTTCTACCGGCACCTGGGTCTCGACCTGCGCTCGAACCTGCGCGCGCTGGTCGCCAATCTGCGCGCCGGCTCGGTCCGCGAAGGCGCCAGCACCATCACCCAGCAGGTCGCGCGCGGCCTGTTCCTCGGCCAGGAGCGGACGATCCCGCGCAAGCTGGCGGAGATGGGGATCGCGCTCGGCATGGAAATCCTCATGTCGAAGGACGACATCCTCGAGATGTATCTGAACTCGGTCTACTGGGGGCGCGCGGACGGCTACGGCATCGCCGGCATCGAGGAGGCATCGCGCTGGTACTTCGGCATGTCGGTCGACTCGCTGGGCCTGACCGAGGCGGCGCTGCTGGCCGGCATCATTCCCGCTCCCAACTCGTCGTCGCCGTTCCGCAACCCGAAACGAGCGCGTGCCCGTCGCGCATCGGCGCTCCGCGACATGATGGCGAACGGCGTGATCGACACCGACACCGGGGTGCGCCTGCTGCTCAGTCCGCTGCCGGAGCACCCCGGGCCGATGGAGTTCGAGCGCCACCCGTCGTATTCCGGCCACGTGTACGAGACGCTGGCGCCGATCGATCGCGACGCGCTGATCCACCACGGACTGACCGTGATGACGCACCTGGACCTGGTCGCGCAGGCGGTGGCCGAACGCGAGCTGGCGGCCGGCGTCGCCGAGCTGGAGCGGCAGATCGGCCGCCGCGCCGAGCCGTTGCAGGGCGCATTCGTGATGGTCGATCCCGCCAGCGGCGCGGTGCGGGCGATGGTGGGTGGGCGGGATCCCGGGCGCGGCGACTTCAACCGCGCCAGCCAGGCGCGCCGTCAGTGCGGCTCGGCGATCAAGCCGATCGTGTACGCCGCCGCGCTCGACGAGAGCCGCCGTGGCGCGCGCTTCACGCCCGCCTCCCTCCTGCCCGATCTGCCGCGCGAGTTCGCCACCTCGGAGGGGCCGTGGAAGCCGCGCAACGACGACGGGGAGTATCACGCGACCGTGACGCTGGCCAAGGCACTCACCCATTCGATCAACGTCGCGACCGCCAACCTGGTCGATTCGCTCGGACCGCCCACGGTGGCGCGCTACGGCGAGCGGTTCGGGCTCAAGGGACTCAAGCCGGTCGCGAGCATCGGACTCGGCAGCAACGAGGTCACGCTGCGCGACCTGGTCAGCGCGTTCGCGGTGTTCCCGGCCGGCGGCATGCGCCACGAGCCGACGCCGGTGCGGGCGGTGTTCGACATTCGCGGACATGCGCTGATGCGGGCCAATCCGACCGCGACGCGCGCGCTTCCGCAGGCGACCGCCGCGCTGATGACTAACCTGCTCGAGGACGTGGTGATCTTCGGCATCGCCTATCCGCTGCGCCGTACGTACGGCTATCTGTTCCCGCTCGGGGGCAAGACCGGCACCACCAACGACTACAAGGACGGCTGGTTCGTCGGCTTCACGCCCGAGATGGCGGCGGGTGTGTGGGTCGGCTACGACGTGCCGCAGAGCCTGAATGGTCCGGCGGTCAACACCGCGTTGCCGGTATGGGCGCGGATCATGGGGCCGCTGTTCGCGGGCCGCCCGGCCGCACCGTTCGACAGCGACCGCGAGCTCAAGGAAGTGTGGATCGATCCGTGGTCGGGCGGACTCGCGACCTCCGACTGCCCGTCGAAGCTGCGGGTCGGCATGCTGCCCGGCACCGCGCCGCGGTTTGCCTGTGCGCGCGACCACACCGCCGACTGGCAGCGCGTGTTCGACCGACGGTTCGCCGACTCGCTGAAAACGGTGGCGCGCGATTCGACCCGCCGCGCCGATTCCCTCTACGATCCGATTCCACACTGACGCCCGGCGGGCGCTGCCCACTGCAATGGTGTAGGTTTCGGCGCTCCACTGCTGTCCGCCCCGGACCCCAGAGTCGGTATGGAGTCGGCGAATGAAACCCCGCGCACGCAAACGCCCGCCCGCCCGCCGCGCCGCGCCGGCGGTCCGTCCGCTGGTTGGTGTGATCATGGGCAGCCGCAGCGATCTCACCACCATGTCGGCCGCGCATGATCTGCTGACCGAGTTCCAGATCCCGCACGAGGTGATGGTGGTGTCCGCGCATCGCACCCCGGACTGGATGCTCGAGTACGCGAAGAACGCCGAACAGCGCGGACTCGAGGTGATCATCGCGGGCGCCGGCGGCGCCGCCCATCTGCCGGGCATGGTCGCGACCAGCACGATGCTGCCGGTGCTCGGGGTCCCGATCGAGGCGACCAAACTCGAAGGCCTCGACGCGCTGCTCTCGATCGTGCAGATGCCGAGCGGCGTGCCGGTCGGGACGCTCGCGATCGGTCTGCCGGGCGCCGCCAACGCGGCCCTGCTCGCCGCGCAGATCCTCGGCAACCGCCATCCCGAGATTCGCGACCGCGTGCGGAAGTGGCGCATGGCCCGCACCCGGTCGGTGCTCGCGAACCGCCGGATTTCCTGACGCGCCGCTCACGCGATCCATGAGCGCGATCCTTCCGGGCGCCACGATCGGCATCCTCGGTGGCGGCCAGCTCGGCCGGATGACCGCGCTCGCCGCCCGCGAGCTGGGCTATCGGGTGATCGTGATGGATCCCGATCCGGAATGCGCCGCTCGCGGAGTGGTGGATCGCGTGGTGGTCGGCTCGTTCAACGATGCGGACGCCGCGGCCTGGATCGCCTCGGAATCGGCGGTCGTGACCTACGAGATCGAGAAGATCGGTCCGTCCGCATTGATCGCGGTGCAGGCGCACGCGCCGCTGCGGCCCGCGCCGCGGCTGCTCGAGGTGGTGCAGGACCGCGCGGCCCAGAAGCGGTGGCTGAGCGAACACGGCTTTCCGGTCGGCAGCTGGCGCGAGGCCGGCACCGTCGACGAGTTGTCGGTGGCGTCCGCGGCGCTCGGTCGCTGCCGTGCGAAATCGCGGCACGGCGGCTACGACGGCCGGCGCCAGCATCGGTTCTCGATGGCGGTGACCTCGGACGAGATCGCCCGCGCCTGGGAGGCGGTCGGCGCGGCGCCGTGCGTGGTCGAAGCGGAGCTCGACCTCGAGGCCGAGCTGTCGGTGATGGTGGCGCGGCGCCCGTCCGGTGAATCGGTCGTCTATCCGCCGCCCCAGAACTGGCACCGCGACGGGATCCTCGATCTGTCGGTGCTGCCCGGCGACCTGCCGGAGGCGGCGGTGGCCGAGGCCAAGCGCCACACGCTCGCAATGGCCGAGGCGTTCGCACTCGAAGGACTGCTCGCGGTCGAATGGTTCCTGACCCGCGACGGGCGCGTGCTGGTGAACGAGCTGGCGCCGCGCCCGCACAACACCTTCCACGCCACCGACGCCGCGTGCGTCACCAGCCAGTTCGAGCAGCTGGTGCGCGCGGTGTGCGACCTGCCGCTCGGCTCGACCGAGGTCACGCGTCCGGCCGCGCTGTTGAACCTGCTCGGCGACCTGTGGCTGCAGGATGCCCCGCCCCCGATCGAACAGGTGCTGGCGATTCCCGGACTGCGTCTCTACCTGTACGGGAAGACGCCGCGGCCGGCGCGCAAGGTCGGCCACCTGCTGGCGGTCGCGGAAACTCCGGCGCTGGCACTGGAACGTGTGCGCGCCGCGCGGGACATCCTGGGCATTCGCTGAGGTCTCACTTTTCTCTGGACGTTCGGCGGCACGCGGGTGGACACTGGGGCCACGCGACCGGTGCGGGGAACATCCGCTCCGGTCGTTTTTCTTGAGGCGCCTGGGCCGCGCCGCGAGACCGGGTCGGTTGGAGGTCGTCATGACCCGAGTCTCCCCATTGTTCCGCTTCATGCCGTACGGCGCTCCCGAGCTGCTCGACGCGGGACGTCCGAACATGGCCCGCGCTCTGGTCCTCGCGAGCGTCGGCGGCGCCCTCGCATTCGCGCTGCTGGGGGTTGTGCGGCTCGCTCACCCGACCATCGTGCCGATGCCTCCGGTGATGCCGAGGATCGAGATCCTGCCGGACCCGGACGTCGAGATCCTGCGCCTGCGCGAGCCATCGAGTGGTGCCACCGGCAGGATCCTGCCCTCGGTCGCCAACGCGATCGACAAGATCGTTCCCGATCTCACGCCGACCACCCAGCCGATGGAGTTCGATCCGGGCGCAATCGGCACCCCCGGAGCGCCGACCGATGTCACCGGGGGCCCGGTAGTGCTCGACGACCGCGCGCCGGCCGAGACGCTTCCCGAGCGCGGCGTCTACACGTACGTCGAGTACCTGCCCGAAGTCATCCGGAAGGTCGAGCCCGTCTTTCCCGATCTGCCGAAGCAGCTGAACCTGAGCGGCTACGTCATCGTCCACATCCTGGTCGGCCGCAACGGCCGGGTGGTGAACGCGGTGATCGACGAGAAGGTGAACGACCCGATGTTCAACGAGGCCGCACTCGCCGCCGCCCGGGGCTTCCTGTTCCGGGCCGGATCCAGCAACGGACATCCGGTCGCCGCCTGGGTCACGCAGCCGTTCCGTTTCACGTCGCGCTGATCGCCACGAGGGGCGCGCCGGGAACGGCGTCGCGCGGCGGGTATCGCTGGCGTCCGTGACGTTCGGACTCGGCGCGCTCCCCGGGGCGGTCTGCGAAGTTTGAAAAGCCGGAACCTGCCAGCGGCGCTTCTTACACACGGCGCCGGTGGAATGGGACCGTCGGCCTCGCGCAACTCGCCATTTTCATTCGCGTACCGGGCGCGTCCGATCCCGCCCTCCCATGGTCCGATCCGTGCTCGCCCACCTCGCGGGCACAGGGGGCATCCCGCCTGCTTGCCGTTCGGAGGCAGCGATGAAGAATGGACGCAGGAGCAACGGACGTGCGCGGGTACGTTATGCGGTCATCGGCCAGGGGTACATCTCGCAGATCGCGGTCCTTCCGGCGTTCGCGCACGCCGGACGCAACAGCGAGCTGACCGCACTGATTTCCGACGATCGTCGCAAGCTGCGCGAGCTGGGTCAGCGCTACGGGGTCCAGCACCTGTCGGACTACCGGAACGCCGACGACCTGTTCGCGAGCGGCGTGGTGGACGCGGTCTACATCGCGCTCCCCAACAGCATGCACGCGGAATGGGCGATCGGCGCCGCCCAGGCCGGTCTGCACGTGCTGTGCGAGAAGCCGATGGCGGTGACCGCGCGCGAGTGCCGCGCGATGATCGACGTCGCGAAGCACGCGAAGGTCCGACTGATGATCGCGTACCGGCTCCACTTCGAGCGCGGCAATCTCGCCGCCGCGCAGATCGTGCGCTCGCGCAAGCTCGGCGAGCCCCGCTCCTTCGACTCGCAGTTTTCGATGCAGGTGAAGGCGGGCAACATCCGCCTCAAGGGCGACCTCGGAGGCGGGCCCCTCTACGACATCGGGATCTACTGCATCAACGCGGCGCGCGCCGCATTTGCGGCCGAGCCGACCCACGTGTGGGCGCTCGAGACCACCCGCAAGGACCCGCGCTTCAAGGAAGTGCCCGAGATCGTGTCGGCCGTCATGCGGTTCCCGGACGATCGCGTGGCGACCTTCACCTGCAGCTTCAACGGCGGCGACCGGTCTGCGTACGAGGTGGTCGGGACGCGCGGCAGCCTGCGCATGGATCCGGCGTACGAGTTCGCCGAAGGGCTCGCGATGGAGGTGCGGATCGGCGAGAAGACCCACAAGCGCTCGTTCGCCCGGCGCGACCAGTTCGCGCCCCAGCTCCTTTACTTCTCCGACTGCGTGCTGAGCGGTCGCGAGCCGGAGCCGTCCGGCGAGGAAGGCCTCGCCGACGTGCGGGTCATCGAGGCGCTCCACCAGTCGATGCGCAGCGGGAAGATGGTGGCGACCGGCGCGAAGCAACGCACCCGGCGGCCGACCCTGCGGCAGGAGATCCAGCGTCCGCCGGTTCGGCGGCCGCGCCTGGTGCACGCGCAGACACCGCATCCCTGAAACGAACGACGCGGCACACCGCGAGGGTGCGCCGCGTCGATCGGTGCCGCCGGTGCGTCAGTTCTTGGCGGTCTGGGGAGCAGCGGTGTAGGCGAGAGTGCCTTCGGCCGTCGCCTTGTCGATGATCGCCCGGATCGGGACGATCTTGTTGGCCGGGAACCCGCCGACCGACGCGTGCTGGCGAATCAGGTCCTCGTTGTCGGCGAGATAGATGCAATAGATCTTGTCGCCGGCGACGTAGCTCTCGATCCACTGGACGCGGGTGCCGATCTTGTCGATCGCGCCGCACGAAGTCTTCGAGATGTTGATCAACTCTTCCTGCGTGAGATTGCCGGCGCCCGGAATCTCACGTTCGATGATGTACTTCGGCATGACTGCTACCTCCTCGGCTGGGACGTGAGGCGGGTTTCGATCGATGCAACGACGGCGGACCGAGCGTCGTCGGACAGCGGCCGCGATCCGACGCCTCCCGGTCCACCGGTTCCGCGGCTGGTGCGGCCCGCGCGGTTTCCCGTATCCCGATCAGAAATACGAGTGCGCCGCGCGCTGGTTGGAGCCCGCATTCGCTAAACCTTGCGCCGGATCGGAATCGAGACGCGGGTCGTGTCCCAGGCGATCTGGAGCTGAGCGCCATCGGCGCGCGGCTCGATCGTGATCGTCAGGGTCTCGACCGGCTCGGTCAGGGTTTCGGTGGTGGCGGCGACACGCGCCAGATCCTGATCCGGGTGGTACTCGGTCCCCCACTGGGCGCTCTGCTTGTTGATGATCACCTTCCAGCCGGCCTTGGACGGCAGCGTCCACAGCGTGTACGTGCCGGCCGGGACCGCGGTATCCCCGATCATCAGGTCGGCCGAGGTGTGGAACTGGGTCGCGGCATTGGCGCCGGTCCGCCACACCTGGTCCCACGGCACCACCGCGCCGAAGATCTGGCGGCCGCGCCGCGACGGACGTCCGTAGTCGACCCACAACTCGACGTCGCCCAGCCGGGCCCGCGCGGTGTCGCGCGCCGACAGCGTGCCGAGCGGTCGCGCCGCGTAGGACGCCTTGGCGGCCTCGATGTCGAGCTTCGCCAGCGGCGTCATCTCCGCCTGGAACGGGGTGCCGACGCCCGAGTAGCCGACCAGGCGGCCCTGCTTGTCGAGACGGATCACCCACGGCCCGGCCTTGCCGGTCGCCGTCTCGGTGTGGAGGAGCAACGTGTCCCCGCCCGCCCTGGTGACGGTCGCCAGCTGCGGTTGCGTGGCGCCGGCCGAAACCAGATTGACCCGGTAGGTCGTCCCGCCGGCCGCGCGTGCCTGGCGCGCGAGCTGTTCGATGCAGCCCATCAGGCCATAGACGAACGGTGCGGCCCCCTTGCCGGCCGCGACGCGGGTGGTGAACATGCTGTCCCCGCGCGGCGCGGTGGTGATCGCGCTGTCACCCTCGAACATGATGGACGCGCGCGTCTCGCGTCCCGGCGTCGCGCCGAGCGGACGGGTCACGAGGTCGAAGCGACGAACGAACCCGTCGGGCCCGAGGTCCATCGTGTAGGTCCGATGAGCCGAACGCGGTGAACGCGTCACGTACTCGCCCTTCACCTCGTTCTTGCTTCGCGTGGACTTCTCGAGCAGCAGCGTGTCGCGACCGATCTTGACGAGGAATGCTTCGTTCTCGTCGGCGTGAACGACCGGGACCAGCAGTGCGGACGACAGCAGCGCAGCAACGATCAGTCGGCGCATCGGGGAACCCTCATGTGGGGGATGGCGGAGCGAACGAAGGCTAAGCCCGTCCGGCCCGGCCGACAAGGAACGCTGCGCAGGGTTGATTTTCCATGCCCCGGGACCCGGTGTCATGCGAGCATGGGGCGTCCCGAGGAGACGCTGGCCATGAAGAAGACGTACAAGACCCGGATCGTGCGCGACGGCTCGACGTGTTTCATCCCCGTCACCTTCGACCCGCAGGGCGTGTTCGGAAAGGCGCGGGCGCCGGTCCGCGTCACGCTCAACGGGTACACCTAC
>Ga0111538_10009302_pt1 | contig 13129 bp, 17 predicted proteins | sample SoiMethybrSBSTD1_FD_79669 | JGI IMG/M metagenome (GOLD analysis project Ga0111538, IMG submission 79669) | Bulk soil microbial communities from a Populus tree surrounding site in Tennessee, USA - Soil MetaG P. TD hybrid SBSTD1 (version 2)... | ecosystem: Environmental > Terrestrial > Soil >...
GGGCCAGGGACCGCGGCCCCGCGTCTACCGCATGCTCGTCCGTACGTCGACCAGCAACTGGTCCCAGACGTCCAGACGGATGAAGCCCAGCCGGGGGAACTCGAGATCGACGATCACGTAGAGTGAGAGCGCCATCGTGACCGCGAAGGCCACCATGTGGACCCAGCTCCGCGGGCCCTCCGCCATGCGATTGCCGGCCAGCAGCGCGCTCACCAGCATCAGCACGACGAGCATCACGTAGATGATCGCCGGGGGATGCGTCTGCGCAGCCACGGTGCGCGTGGTGGTGATGTCGATCATCTCGTTGAGGGCGGGGAGCACCAGCATCCGCGCCGGCTGAGAGCCTTCGAGGCGACAGGCGGCCACGGCCTGGGCCCAGATCTCGTCTTGCAGCTTTGCGGCCCGGGCCAGCTCCGCCTTCGACGCAGAGATGTTCGGCAGGCCCCGATACACCGCCAGGCGCGCGTCGACGTACTGCCGAAACTTTTCACGAAGGGCCGGCTGCGCCTCGGGGACCAGCACGTCGAGCCGCAGGTAGGCGGTGCTGATCGCGTTGGCTTCCTGGACGACGAGCTGGCGCCGCGTCTCCCACCTCGCCGCGGCGCCCGAGAACGTGAACGCGATCAGGAGTCCCAGCAGGGCGAAGACCGCGCCGTCCATCGCGCCGACCTCCGCGCGGGGCGCATCGACCTCCGCGCGCCACTGGCCGATCCGCCGGCCGAGCTCCAGGAGAAAGAGGACGCCCACGAGGAGGCAGGCGCCGAGCAGCGATCCGACGAGTCCATACTGCCAGTGGGCGGTCACGGAGACGGAAGTCTACGGCAACGCGCGGAGGCGCTCAAGACCGATTCAGTGCTGCTCGACTCAGGGGTAGCGGTCGTGAGGACCGGCGCCGCCGCTGTCATTTCGCCGGTGGACTCCGCGAGCAGGTGACCCGTCTTCGTCACCGCGTATGTGCAGCACCGGAATCACCTGTTCGCCGCCGCGGTCATTGCGATCGTTCCAGTCGATCGACCTGATAGCCCTCCTCGTGAACGGCGCGGTGATGGCGACGGCAGAGCAGCACGAGGTTTGAGAGCGTGGTGGGGCCGCCCTGGGCCCAGTGGCGGATATGGTGGGCCTGGCAGAACCTCCCGTGGCAGCCCGGGAACCGGCAGCTGGGGTCTCGATAGAGCAGTGCCCGTCGCAAGGCCGGCGGGATCGTACGCGTTTTGGCGCCCGACCTCAAAGATTCGCCCATCGGCATCGTGCTGCATCACCACCCGACTCGCGTCGCAGCCCAGGCGCTGGGACGTTTCCGCGGAAATGCGTGTGCCATCTTCGACGACGGAACTGGCCGGGCTGATCGGCATCCTCGAGCACGACGCCGTCGACATGGACTACCACCTGGTAGTGCTCGGCCGGCGTGCCTGGGTCGATGCCGTGGTGGAGTGCGGTCTCGGCCAGCAGCTGCAGGGCGTCGACTTGCTGCTGAGCCAGCCAGGCGACGTACGAGGACCGGAGGGCTCGGAATGAGCCCTCCGGTCAGCCGCGCCTATTTATCGAGGGTCAGCTTGACGCCCTCCGCCGCCAGCTTGAGGTTGGCGCCCTGGGTCGTGCTCTTCAGCTCGACGACGACGCCGTTCTGGTTCTTCATGGCGCTGATCCCGGCGCCCCCACCGACGGTTCCCTCCGCACCTCCGGCCGCGTAGGTCCCGCTGAAGTCAGCGAGCTTCTTCAGGTTGAAGACATTTCCCGCCGCCGTCGCACGGGTCATGCCCACTTCTCCAACGGACAGCCCCTCGACCTTGAAGGGATAGGTCTTTCCCTGATAGGAGAGCGTGCCCTTGCCCCAGGTCCACCCGATCCCGACGGCCACCGAGCCCTCCGTTAGCGTCAGGGTCGCGTCAGGTTTCTTGGCCTGAGCGGCCGCAAGCCCGGCGAGCAGTGCAATGAAACTTCCGACCAGCATTGAGGCGATCACGGAACGACGCATGACGAGTCTCCTTTTGGGTTGAAGTGTCACGATCTCGATGGTCCCCCTCTTTGGTGCTCGGCTCAAGGGCAGCGCCACGATTCGCTCGTGTTCCCGAGCCAGTCACGCTTGATCATACGCGACCAGAGCTGTTGCGCGATGTCGTCCAGCGAAACGGTCGAGTCCGTCGTGAGGACCGGCGCCGCCACGGTCATTTCGCCGGTGGACTCCGACAGCAGGTGCCCCGTCCGCGCATCCCAGAGCTGCAGCCACAGACGCAGGGTCGAAACGCGGGTCCTGACGATCTTGAAGCCCGCGAACTCGAACTTGTCGAGCACGGTCTGGCCGAACTCGGCGAGCCCCGGTTGCAGCACGTAACGGGAGCCGAGGGCGGCGCCGATCCGCTCGAGCCGCGCTCGATCCGGGATGCCGCCGCGGCTGTAGCTCGCGAGGAGCTCGGCGTACTCTCCGGCCAGCCGCTCGTCGGTGAGCCGGTTCAGCGCCTCTCGCATCGGAATGACCCGGATGGGCGGCGACGCCTGCGAGAGCGCGGTGGCGAGGGCCTGCGAAACGGTGGGGCTCAGGCCCTGGATCGAGGCCGGCGCGACGACGCCCAGGGTCGCGACCGGCGCGCACGCCAGGACGGCAATGTCGAGCGACGGGGACTTCGGCCCGAGCGTGACGTGGTCGTCCCACAGGTGGACCGGAGTGCTGCACCCGGCTGAGAACATCGCGACCGATGCGAGGATCGCGACGGCAATCCGCGTGGCCAATCCGGAGCTACCCCAGGCGGTAGACGCGGACGGCGGTGTCGTGAAACAGCGCGGCGCGCTCGGCGGCGGAAAAGCCAGCCGCGATGCGCTTGAACGAGTTCCACAGCACGCGATACGACACGCTGGCCTTGTCCACCGGGAAGTTGCTCTCGAACATGCAGCGCGCCACGCCGAAGCACTCGATGGTGTGCAGATACCAGTCGCGCGTGGCCTCGGCCAGCTCGACCGAGCCGATCGGCTGCTCCCGCTTGTGGAAGCCGAAGCCATTGAGCGGCATGACGAGGCCGCCGAGCTTGACCACCACGTTGGGGCAATCGGCGAGCGCACGGATCGCGGTCTTCCATACGCCAAAGACCTCGGCCCGGCGTCCGGCGTAGGGCCCGATGCCGAGCGGGCCGCCAAAGTGGTCGAGGATGATCGTCGTGTCCGGGAACGCCTTGGCGAGATCCGTGAGCTCCGGCAGCTGCGGGTGATAGAGCCACGCGTCGAAGGTGAGGCCGCGCGGCGCCAGCTCGGCGAAGCCGCGGCGGAAGCGCGCGTCGCCGAGCAGGCCGGGCGGGGGATTCGTGTGAGAGTTGCGGACCTGATCACTCGCCTCCCAGCCGGCGGCGTGACGGATGCCGCGGAACCGGGGGCTGACGGCCAGATGCGCGTCCAGGACCGGGCCAACCCGTTCGCCGAGGGCAAGGTCGGCGAAGCTCACGATGCCACCGGCGACCCGTGTCGATCCGAAGCCGCCGCTGGCGCTCATGGCGGCGACCCCGTTCACGAACTCGGTCTCGCCGACCGGGCGCATCTCCGGAGGGCCGCTGGCGCGATACATGGACATGCACTCCACGAACACCGTGGCCACCACGTTGTGGCCGCTGCCTGTGTCGGCCCGCAGCTCGTCGAGAAGATAGCGTCGGCCGGGATGGTCCCAGAGATGGTGGTGCGGGTCGCAGATGGGCCGCTCGGGCTCGAGAACGTCTTCCACGGGCGTTCCGCTCACGGCGATCCTGGACGATCGCCGGTGTGGATCGAAGCATTACCCCGGTTCCAGACGACGGACTGCTTGATCCGGGCGATCCGCCAGCCGGCGGCCGCCCGCACGAGGGTGTGCGTGTAGTGGGCCAGGGTGTCGAAGGTGTTGTCCGACTGCCGGGCCGGGTCCAGGCGATGGATCAGCGTCGCCGAGACACACGTCGCGTGATCGCCGTGCAGCGTGACGAGGTGGTTGGTGCTCAGGTGCTGGGTCATGAGCTTCTCGTGCGCACGGCGGCGCAGCTCGACGAACGCGTCGGCCGTGAGCCGGGTGGGACCGGCGCCGCGCAGGTCGGAGTAGTCGCTCTCGACCTCGTCGGTGAAGCAGGCGCGGGCGGTCGCCCAGTCCTTGGTGTCGAGGGCGTACGCCCACCGCACGATCGTGTCGACGATCGCCTGGCGATCGATCAGTGCCTGGAGGGCAGCATCCATTTCCCGACGCGATTGTACCCCCTCGCTCGGCTAGAATCGCTTCTCATGCTCAACGTGCTCGTCACGATGCCCTTCAGCGAGGCGCAGCTCGATCGCATGCGGCGCGTTTCCCCGTCGATCACGGTGACGCGCGAAGATCCTCGGCAGGCCGACTACGCGAGGGCCGACGTGCTCTACGCCGGCGCGCCACCCCGCGATCTCGGCCGGGCGGCGCCGCGTTTGAAGTGGGTGCAGCTGCACATGGCCGGGGTGAACGCGCTGTACGACCATCCGCTCTACACCGACAGCGCCATCACGCTCACCACGACCAGCGGCGTACACGCGGCGACCATCGCCGAGTACGCGATCACCGTGCTGCTCGCCCTGGCGCATCGGGTACCGCGGATGGTCGAGTGGCAGCGGCGCGGAGGGTGGCCGCCCGACGATCAGCGCTGGTCGCTGTTCGTGCCGACCGAGGTCCGGGGCGCCACGCTCGGGATCATCGGCTACGGCAGCATCGGTCGCGAGCTCGCGCGCATCGCCAAGACCGCGTTCGCCATGCGCGTGCTGGCCTGCAAGCGTGACCCGGCTCAGCGCGTGGACGCTGACTACTGCCTGCCGGGTACCGGTGATCCGGAGGGTCGACTCCCGGACGCCTGGCTGTCGCCGGCGCAGCTCCGTGAGCTACTCGCGCACTCCGACGTGGTGGTGATGGCCGCGCCGCTGACCCCGGCCACGCGTCACATGATCGGCGAGCGGGAGCTGGCGGCCATGAAGCCCTCGGCGTACTTCATCAACGTCGGGCGCGGCGCCACGGTGGACGAGGCCGCGCTGGCGCGGGCGCTGGCCGACGGACGGATCGCGGCAGCGGCGGTCGATGTCTTCGCCCAGGAGCCGCCACCGCCCGGCCATCCGCTGTATGCGCTCGACAACGTGATCCTCTCGCCGCACGTCTCCGGCTTCGTGCCGAGCTATGACGACTGGTGCTCGGACCTGTTCGCCGAGAATCTGCGGCGCTATCTGGCCGGCGGCCCGCTGCTCAATCAGGTGGACCGCGCCCGGGGCTACTGAGTGTGATCATTGATCGAGGCGACCGAGTGTGACGGCAGCGGAGCTGGACCGACATCGCTATGTGAGCCTGGCCACGTTCCGCCGGGACGGCACCGAGGTCGCAACGCCGGTCTGGTTCGCCGACGCCGAGGGAAAGCTCTACGTCTTCACGGCCGGCGGGTCCGGCAAGGTCAAGCGCCTGCGGCGTTCGTCACGCGCCCGGATCGCCCCGTGCGACGCGCGCGGAGGTCTCCGCGGGCCGTGGCAGGATGCGACCGCTCAGCTCATCACCGATGGCGGCCTGATCGATCGGGCGCGCGCCGCGCTGAGGGTGAAGTACGGCTGGCAGCTCCGCATCTTCGACTTCTTCGCGCGCCTGGCGGGCCGTGCGCGCCGGCGCGCCTGGATCCAGATCGTGCCGTAGTCGCTTACGTCAGAGGTAATTGTCCTGCTCCTGCTGTCCGATACACTGCGGGCCGTGCGACGAACCATGGAAGCTCGGCGAGCAGCCAGGCCTTCGGCTCCGGCCTTCGGGCCACTGCTCCGGCACTGGCGGCTGGCGCGTCGACTCAGCCAGCTGGCGCTCGCCACCGAGGCGGAGATCTCGGCACGCCACCTGTGCTTTCTCGAGACGGGACGCGCGCATCCGAGTCGCGAGATGGTCCAGCTGCTCGCCAGCGTGCTCGACGTTCCCCTCGGCGAGCGCAACACGTTGCTCCTGGGCGCGGGCTACGCGCCCGCCTACGGCGAGCGCCAGCTCGACGCTTCCGAGCTGGCGCACGTCCGCCGGGCGCTGTCGTTCGTGCTGCGCCAGCAGGAGCCGTTTCCCGCCATCGTCGTGGACGGCGGCTGGAACATCGTGATGCGCAACGAGGCCGCCGGCCGGCTCTTCGGCCTGTTCCTCGAGGGCGCCGCGCTCGGCCCCGACGTGGCCGGCAACGCCATGCACCACGTCTGTCACCCCCAGGGTTTGCGGCGATTCATCGTCAACTGGGAAGAGTTCGCCGGGCCGCTGATCCAGACGCTGCACCGGGAGGCCGCCGGCGGGACGAACCCACCGGCGGCCCGCTTGCGTGACGAGCTCCTGGCCTATCCCGGCATGCCGGCCCGGTGGAAGGTCCCGGACCCCCGGGCCTCGGTTCCGCCCGTGCTCGCCATGCGCCTGCAGCGGGATGGCCTGGCCCTGGCGTTCTTCTCGACGCTGACGGCCCTGGCCACCCCTCGCGATGTCACGCTGGAGCAGCTGCGTATCGAGTGCTTCTATCCGGCCGACGACGCCACCGAGGCGACCGCGCGCCGGCTCGCCGGTGATACCGTCACGCGGCCCCTCGCGCACTCAGCTGCTCCATGATGCGCGCCCGGTCGAAGTAGCTCCGCAGCTCCGCGAACCGCCCGTTCGTCACGACCGCCACGTCGCAGCCGACGAGGCTAACCGGAACCGGCCGCCCCTCGGCCGAGGCGGCGGTCGCCGTCAGGCGCCACTCGAACGCCACGCGCCCGCCGTCCGCCTCGACCACGGAGCCGAGCACGAGCGTCACGTCGCGGAACTGCTCGAATGCGTGCCGCACGGATTCCGCGATGGCGGGACCGTTGATCCCGTCCGGCGTGAAGGGGTCGTACAGCGTGCCGTCGGCGGCGAAGACGCCGCGCACGGCGTCGGGGTCGTGCGCGTTCCAGGCTGCGATGAAATCGTTGACGGCGGTGCGCGCGGTACCGATCGTGGTCGTCTGTCCCTGGCTCATGGCTTCCTCCTGGTGATCGAGCGTTGTCGTCACGATCGTCACGATCGCCGCGATCATCGCGGCTCGCAATTACGCAGGAGGTAAGTGGCGCCTCGCTTGACTTGTCCTCGACGGACGACGATCATCGCGGCACCAGGAGGCGACCATGACGGAGAGCACGGGTCCGTTCCGCGATCAGCTCCAGGCGGCCGTCAATGCCCGCCACAGCCGGATGAACCCGTTTACAGAGAAGTGGGTCAACGGCGAGCTGACCCGCGCCCAGCTCGGCGCGTGGGTCTGCCAGCACTACCAGTACGTCTCGCAATTCCCCCGCTGGTGCGCGACCGTGTACGGCGATTGCCCCGACGCGGATGCGCGCGACTTTTTGCTCGAGAACATCGTGGAGGAAGAGAGCGGCGTGAAGCACGTCGATCTTCTGATCCGCTTCGGCGAGGCGTGCGGCGTGAGCCGCCACGACGTCGAGACGGCCCGGCAGCTGCCCACGACCCGGGCGTTGACCGCCTGGTGCTACGAGACCGCCCGCCGGCCCTTCCACGTGGCCGCCGCCGGCCTGCTGGTCGGGCTTGAGTCCCAGGTGCCCGGGATCTATCGCCGGAACCTGCCGCCGCTCAAGACCCACTACGGGTTCAACGACCGCGAGGTGGAGTTCTTCGCCATCCACATCGAGGCCGACGAGGTGCACGGCGAGCGCGGCTACCAGATCGTCGAGCGCCACTGCACGACGTTCGCGCGGTCCGCCGAGGCGCTGGATCAGGTGCGGCAGGCGACCGAGATGCGCTGGCAATACATGACGGGCCTGCATCGCGCCTACGTCTTGAAGGAAGACCTGTGAGGGAAGGCCGGTGAGCGAGATCCGGGTGGCCGCGCTGAAGGACGTGACGCCGGGACAGCCGTACCCGGTCGAGGCCGAAGGCAAGCCGCTGGTGCTCGTGCGCATCGGCGACGAGGTTCATGCGCTGAGTGCGGAGTGCTCGCATCAAGCCGGCCCGCTCTCGGAAGGCATGGTGTCGGGCACGCGGGTGGTGTGCCCGTGGCACGGCTGGCGATTCGACGTGCGGACCGGTGAGTGCCTGTTCCCCACGCGCGGCGGCGCGGTGCCGTCGTACCCGGTGCGCATCGACGGCGACCAGATCCTGGTCGAACTCGGGTGAGCGCACTCTCGCTCGAGGAGGCGCGGGCCTGCATTGCCCGCGGCGTGCGGCACGCACAGGAGCGGGGCTTCAAGGTCGCGATCGCCGTCGTGGACGACGCGGGGCACCTGGTGGCCTGCGAGCGCATGGACGGCGCGCTCTGGGTAACGCCGGAGATCGCGCGGGCCAAGGCCAACGCGGCGGCCGGGTTTCGCGCCAGCACGCTCGACCTGGAAGAACGCTTCAGCAAGCGGATGCTCTTCGCCGACAACGTGGCCACGCTGGGCGACTACGCGTTCGTCTTCGGCCGGGGCGGTGTGCCGGTCGTCCAGGGCGATCGAATCGTCGGCGCCGTCGGCGTCAGCGGAGCGGTCCCGGCCGACAACGACCACGCCATCGCCGACGCGGCCGCCGGCCATCCCACTATCCCGTCCAGCCACTGAACTGGTTCGCGCTCTCCCTCGGGGCGGCGCTCACGCAGGCCGCGCAGTTTGCCGTCGTCAAGGGGCGCGCCCAGGCCATCCCGCCGCTGGCCATCGTGGCCGGGACTCAGCTCGTGGCCTTCAGCGCGTGGTTCCTCTACTTCGTCTTCACGCGCGAGCCTTTCACACCACCGAGCTCGGTCTGGCCGGCCATCCCGGCCTCGGCGGTGCTCGTGTTCGGGATGGCCAGCCTGCTCGCACGGGCCAGCGCGCGGGGTGACATCTCGGTCGTCGGTCCGGTCTTCGCGCTGAGCCCGATCTTCACGGTCCTGCCCGACGCGTTCCTGTCAGGGACGCTGCCGAGCCCGCTCGGCTGGGTCGGTCTGCTCCTCGCCGTTGCCGGCACCGCGAATTTGTCGGCGGGCAAGCCGGGGCAGGGGCGAATCCGCGCGCTGCTGGGCCGGCGTGACGCGCTCGATGCGCTCGGTGCCGCGGTGCTACTCGGTGGCCTGGCCGCCGTCGATCGGTGGGGTGCGCTCGCCATCGGCCCGTCGAGCTACCTCGTGTGCTCGCACGGCGCGGCGGCTCTGCTGACGACCGCCATCGTGCTGATCGCCCAGCCGCGGCGGCTCGCGGCGAGCCTGTCGGGACGGAACCTCCTGACGATCGGCGTCCACGGCGCGCTGGGGGTCACTGGGACCGCGATGCAAACGACCGCCCTGACCGAAGCGCCTGCCGCGTACGTCAACGCCATTCGCCGGCTGTCGGCGGTCGCAGCGGTGTTGCTTGGCAGCACGCTCTTTCGTGAGCCCGACCTCGGTCGCCGGCTCACCGCGGCGCTCCTGGCCTGCGCCGGTGCCGCATGCCTGCTCCTGGCCGGCTGAGCGAAGCCCCGACCTATACCTCAGGGCGTCGACCCGTAGAGGTGGCAGGCCACCTGGCGGCCCGCCTCGATGCGGAGCGCCGGCTCCTCCGTCACGCAGTGAGGCATCACGAACGGGCAGCGGGTGTGGAAGCGGCAGCCCGACGGTGGATTGAGCGGGCTGGGGACCTCACCGGTGACCGTGACGTCGTCGCGCGGGGCATCCAGGTCTATGGGCAGCGCGGCGGCGAAGAGCGCGCGCGTGTACGGATGCTTGGGCGCGAGCGCCACGGTCTCGGCGTCGCCGTACTCCACGATCTTGCCGAGGTACATCACCGCGATCGTGTGGCTCATGTGCGCGACGGCGGCCAGGTCGTGCGCGATGAACAGGTAGGACACGCCCAGGCGCGTCTGCAGATCGGTCAGCAGATTCAGGATCTGGGCGCGGATCGAGACGTCGAGCGCGGACACCGGCTCGTCCAGGACCACGAGCCGGGGCGACAGCGCCAGCGCGCGCGCGATGGCGATGCGCTGGCGCTGGCCGCCCGAGAACTCGTGCGGGTAGAGGGTCGCCGCGCGCTCGGGCAGGCCGACAAGGTCCAGCAGCTCGGCCACCCGCCGGTGCCGGGTGGAGACGTCCATCTCGGCGTTGATCACGAGCGGCTCGGCGACGATGGTGGCCACGCGCATGCGCGGGTCGAGCGAGGCAAAGGGGTCCTGAAACACGGCCTGAACGGAGCGCCGGTAGTCTCGCCGGGCCTCGCGGTCGTGCGCGAGCACGTCGCGACCGCCGAAATGGATCGCGCCGGCCGTCGGGCGCTCGAGTCCCAGGATGAGCTTCGATGTCGTCGTCTTGCCGCAGCCCGACTCGCCGACCAGTCCCAGCGTGGTGCCCGCGGCGATACCGAACGAGATCGAATCCACCGCGCGGACCAGACCGGTGGACCGGCCGAGCATCCCGCGGCGCACGCTGAAGTGCTTGGTCAGTCCCGCCACCTCGAGCAGCGGCCGGCCGTTGCCGGGCACGGGCTCAGACCGGGACATTGAGCCAGCAGCGGGTCGTATGCTCGGGGCCCACGGCCGTTTCTGGCGGCGCTTCCGTGACGCAGCGATCGAGCGCGTGCGGGCAGCGGGGCGCGAACGCGCAGCCCGCCGGCAGCGTCGCGAGGTCTGGCGGCTGGCCCGCGATCGCGGTCAGGCGCGCCTGGCGGACGCCGAAGCGCGGGATCGACGCCAGGAGGGCCTGCGTGTAGGGATGCGACGGCGCGGTGAACAGGCGCCGCACCGGACCGATCTCGACGACGCGTCCGGCGTACATCACGGCGACCCGGTCGCAGGTGCGGGCCACGATCCCGAGGTTGTGGGTGACGAAGACCATGGCGAACCGGTGACGCGCCTGCAGCTCTTTCAGCAGGCCGAGATACTGCGCCTGGATGGTGAGGTCGAGGCTGGTGGTCGGCTCGTCGGCGATGAGCAGGCGCGGCGGCCCGGCGATGGCCATGGCGCCGACCACGCGCTGCCGCATCCCGCCCGACAGCTGGTGAGGGAAGGCGCGCAGGCGCGCCTCGGGTGAGGGGATGCGCACGGAGGCCAGCAGCTCGGCGGCCCGCGCGCGCACCGCGCCGCCGCGCAGACCGTGATACATCGCCAGCGGCTCGCGCATCTGCATGCCGATGGAGAACACCGGATTGAGCGAGCTCATCGGGTCCTGCAGGATCATCGCGACCCGCCGGCCGCGGATCTGCTGCATCTCGGTGTCGGTCTTGGCCAGCAGGTCGTCACCGTCGAGCAGGACCTGGCCGCCGACGATGCGGGCGGCCGGGCGCGGGACGAGGCGGACGATGCTCAGGCACGTCATGCTCTTGCCGGAGCCCGACTCTCCGACCAGCCCGAGCGTCTCCGCCTCGCGCAGGGCGAAGGACACGCCGTCCACCGCCTTGATCGTGCCCCAGCGGGTGACGATGTGGGTCTGGAGATTGCGAACGTCGATGACGGCGGCAGACACCGGGTGAGCGGTCAGAGCTGCCGCAGCTTCGGGTCCAGCGTGTCGCGCAGCCAGTCCCCCAGCAGGTTGAACGCGAGGACCACCAGGAGGATCGCGAGCCCCGGGAACATCGACACCCACCAGGCGCTGGTCACGACGTCACGGCCCTCGGCGATCATCGAGCCCCAGGCCGGCGTGGGCGGCGGGATGCCGGCGCCGAGGAACGACAGCGAGGCTTCCACGATGATGACGTAACCCACCTGCAGCGTGACCAGCACCACCAGCGTGTTCAGCGTGTTGGGCAGGAGATGCCGCGTGATGATGCGCCAGCCTCCGGCGCCGGCCAGGCGCGCCTGGGCGATGAAGTCGAGCTCCATGAGGGTCAGCACCTGGCTGCGGATCACGCGCGCGTAGCGGGCCCACAGGATCACCGCGATCGCGATGACGACGTTGGTGAAGCTAGGGCCCACCGTCACGGCCAGGATCAGCGCGAGCAGGATCACCGGGAACGACAGGGTGGCGTCGGTGACGCGCATCAGGCCGGCGTCGATCCGTCCGCCGTAGTAGCCGGCCACGAGCCCGATGGCCGCACCCACCGCGCTGGCCAGGAGCACGGTCAGCACGCCGGCCGCCAGCGAGATGCGCGAGCCCCACATGATGCGGGTGAGTACGTCGCGACCGAGCCGGTCGGTGCCGAGCGGGTGCGCCCAGCTGCCGCGCTCCTCCCACACCGGCGGCCGGAAGCGCAGGCGCAAGGTCTGCTCGTAGGGATCGGCCGGGCTCAGGAGCGGCGCGAAGATTCCGACCAGGACGAACACGCTGATGATCGCGAGCGACACGACCGGGGCCCGTCGCCCTCGTGGAGGCGACTGCGGCTGGACCTCGGCGTCGGGCAGCGTGAGAACGCGGCTCACCGCGCGTACCGGATGCGCGGGTCGATGAGCGCGTAGAGGCAGTCGACGCAGAGGTTCACGACCGCCACGATGACGGCAGTGACCAAGACGACCGCCTGGATCACCGGGAAGTCGCGCGAGGTGATGCCGTCGTAGGCGAGTCGCCCGAGGCCGGGCCAGGCGAACACCGTCTCGACCACGATGGCCGTCGTCACCAGGATCGCGAAATAGATGCCGGCGAACGTGATGACGGGGATGAGCGCGTTCTTCAGGGCGTGGACCCACACGACCCGACGCTCGGCCACGCCCTTGAGCCGGGCCAGCTTGACGTATTCGGAGTCCAGGACTTCCAGCATCCCCGAGCGCAGCAGGCGCATCAGCCCGGCCACCACGAACCAGCCCAGCGTGAAGCCGGGCAGCACGTAGCTGGCGAAGCTGTCGCTGCCGCCCGCGGGCAGCCATTGCCACCGGCCCGCCACGAACTCGACGAGCACGATGGCGACCCAGAACGTCGGCAGCGACTGACCCAGGACCGACACCACCTGGGCCACGCGGTCCACGCCCGTGCCCTTCTTCACCGCCGCCATCACGCCCAGGGGCAGGGCCATGGCCAGCGACACGCTCATGGCGAACAGCGCCAGCTTCAGCGAGTTGGGCAGGCGCTCGCGGACCAGCTCCATCACCGGCCGCCGCGCGCGGATCGAGGTGCCGAAATCTCCCAGGGCGGCCCGGCCGACGAACGACAGGTACTGCTCGACGTACGGCCGGTCGAGGCCGAGATAGCGGCGGGCGTTGGCGTAGTCCTCCTCGGTGGCGGACATCGGCAGGATCATGTGCAGCGGGTCGCCGGTGGCCCGGGCCAGCACGAACACGACGACCGACAGA
>Ga0111538_10009303_pt1 | contig 13128 bp, 10 predicted proteins | sample SoiMethybrSBSTD1_FD_79669 | JGI IMG/M metagenome (GOLD analysis project Ga0111538, IMG submission 79669) | Bulk soil microbial communities from a Populus tree surrounding site in Tennessee, USA - Soil MetaG P. TD hybrid SBSTD1 (version 2)... | ecosystem: Environmental > Terrestrial > Soil >...
AAGACCTTTGCGATTCCTCACGGCGGAGGAGGTCCGGGAATGGGTCCGATTGGCGTTGCACGCCACCTCGCGCCGTTTCTGCCCGGCCACGCCATCGTGCGCGGCGGAGGCGAGCGGGCGATTCATGCGGTTGCGGCGGCGCCGTGGGGGAGCGCGAGCATCCTCCTCATCTCCTATGCCTACATTCGAATGCTCGGCGGCGAAGGACTGGCCGATGCCACGCGTCACGCCATCCTCAACGCGAACTACCTGAAGGCCCGGCTCGAGCGTTATTATCCCGTGCTCTACACCCGCGGCAACGGACGCGTGGCGCACGAGTTGATCTTCGACCTGCGCCACTTCAAGGGCGGCGGCATCGAGGAGATGGACGTGGCGAAGCGGCTCATCGACTACGGCTTCCATGCGCCGACGGTTTCGTTTCCGGTGGCGGGCACGCTCATGGTCGAACCAACCGAGAGCGAAGACAAAGGCGAGCTCGATCGCTTCTGCGACGCGATGATCGCCATTCGCGGCGAAATCGACGACGTCATCACCGGCAAGGCGGATTCACACGACAACGTCCTCAAGAACGCGCCGCATACGGCTGCCGTCGTGGCGGCCACCACCTGGCCGCATTCCTACACGCGCGAGCAGGCGGCGTTTCCGCTCGCGTTCGTGCGCGAACGGAAGTACTGGCCGCCCGTCGCCCGCATCGACAACACCTACGGCGATCGCAACCTGTTCTGTTCCTGCCCGCCGGTGGAAGAAGCCGTGAGCGCGCGGTAGGCGGCGATGCGTATCCTCACCGCCGCGCAGATGCGCGAAGCCGATCGATTCACGATCGAGGAGATCGGCATCCCCTCGCTCGTGTTGATGGAGAACGCCGGCCGGCAGGTGGTGGCGGCCATCGAATCCGCGTACGAGGCGAAACTCGACGGCCGCGTGGCGGTTCTGTGCGGCAAAGGCAACAACGGCGGTGACGGGTTCGTCGTTGCCAGAACGCTCCTGCAGCACGGGATCGAGGCGTCGGTCTTCGTGATCGGCGCGCTGGCGGAGGTGCGCGGCGATGCCCGCACGAACCTGGAGATCCTCGGACGGCTCGGCGTGACGGTGGTCGAGGTCGCGGACGAGCAGAGCTGGGAGCTGCACTTCTCCGAGATTTCGCAGTGCACGCTCATCGTTGACGCGATCTTCGGGACGGGGCTCAAGACGGCCGCCGCCGGCATGATGGAGACGGTGATCGCCGACGTGAATGCGTCGGAGATTCCCATCGTGTCGGTCGACTTGCCGAGCGGGCTGTCGGCGGACACGCCTCACCTGATCGGCGACTGCATCGACGCGTCGCTGACTGTCACGCTCGCGGCGCCGAAGCTGCCGCTCGTGCTGCCGCCCGGGGAGACATATGCCGGCGACGTGGTCATCGCCGATATCGGCATCCCGTACGAAGTTATCGAAGGCCTCGACGGCCCGCACGTTGAGCTCCTGACGCCCGAGCAGTTGCGCGCCGTCGTCGGACCGCGAGCGGCCGATTCGCACAAGGGAGACTTCGGCCGGCTGACGATCGTGGCCGGCTCGATCGGGAAAACCGGCGCCGCCCACCTCGCCGCCATGGGCGCGCTGCGATCGGGCGCCGGGCTCGTGACCGTGGCTACTCCGCGCTGCTGCCTTCCCGTCGTCGCGGCCACGTCGCCAGTTTTCATGACGCTGGATCTTCCGGACGACCCGACGGGAGGAACCCTGGCCGCGAGCGGCGTGGATAAGTTGCTGGAATACGCGCACGACGTCGTGGCGTGCGGCCCCGGCCTCGGGCGCACGCCACAGGTTGCGCAGTTCGTGCGGGCGCTTCTCGACCGCGCCACGGTGCCGCTGGTGCTCGACGCCGATGCGCTGACCGTCCTCGCCGACGACCCTGCCGCGCTCGCCGGTCGCGAGGATCGCGATGTGATCATTACGCCGCATCCCGGCGAGATGGCGCGGCTCGTCGGCGCGTCCATAACCGACGTACAAGCCAATCGGATCGACGTGGCAACGGAATTCGCGACGACGCACCGTGTCTACGTCGTGCTCAAGGGTCATCGCACCGTGATCGCGACGCCGGAAGGGCGGGTGTATATCAATCCGACGGGCAATCCCGGCATGGCAACTGGTGGTACCGGTGATGTCCTGACCGGGATGATTGCCGCATGGCTGGCCCAGTTGCTCGACGCCGATGCTGCCTGCCGCCTGGCGGTGTTCCTGCACGGCGCCGCCGGCGATCTGGCCGAAGCCAGCCACGGGCAAGTGGGGATGATTGCCAGCGATCTCCCGGAGCACCTGGGCGGCGCGCTGAAGGCGCTCGTCGACAGGCCGGAACGTTCGAATCCGTCGTGATACCGGACTTGCAGTCGTGCCCGAGCACGTGACGCGATCTGAAGACGACACCGCCGCCGTCGCGCGGGATCTCGCACACAGCCTCCAACCCGGTGACGTGCTGCTGCTGTCCGGCAACCTCGGGGCAGGGAAAACGGCGTTCGTGCGGGGACTGGCCGAAGGGCTTGGTGTCGATCCCGCAGAAGTGAGCAGCCCTACGTTTACGCTGGTCCACGAGTACCTGGGTGGACGCCTGCCGCTCTATCACGCCGACTTGTATCGCCTCGAGCGCGCTGCCACCGACGACCTCGGCCTCGAGGAGCTCCACAGCGGCGTGCTGGCGATCGAATGGCCGGATCGGCTCACGCATTCGTTGCCCAACGCCCGGCAGGTTTCGATCGATATTCTCGAGGGGGACGAACGGCGTATTACCTGGTAACCCCCGCGCCGTAAGCGGCGCGGGCTAAAGCCCGCGCTCTACGAACCCTCGACCACCATCACGATCCACGTCCACTGTCCATCCGCGCACGGCGTCATTCCATCCGGTAATTCGGCGCTTCCTTCGTGATCGCCACGTCATGCACGTGGCTCTCGCGCACACCGGCCGCCGTGATGCGAATCAGCTGGGCGCGCCGCTGCAGTTCGGAGATTGTGGCAGCGCCGCAATAGCCCATGCCCGCCCGCAGACCTCCGACGAGCTGATGGATGACCGCCTGTGCCGTCCCCTTGTGCGCGACGCGGCCCTCGATGCCCTCCGGCACGAGCTTGTCCGAGCCGCGCCCGCTCTCGAGATCGAACTCGTCCTGGAAGTATCGATCGCGGCTGCCGCGGCGCATCGCGCCGATGGATCCCATGCCGCGATACTCCTTGTAGCTTCGCCCCTGGAACAGCACCATCTCGCCGGGGCTCTCGTCGGTCCCCGCGAAAAGGTTGCCCAGCATCGCCGAGTTCGCCCCAACCGCCAGGGCTTTCACGATGTCTCCGGAGTAGCGCATCCCGCCGTCGGCAATGACGGGAACGTTGCGGGCTGAAGCGACGCGTGCGCACTCGAGAATCGAGCTGATCATCGGCACGCCAATGCCGGCAACCACGCGCGTCGTGCAGATCGAGCCTGCGCCTATTCCAACCTTCACTGCGTCCACGCCGGCGCTGACGAGCGCGTCGGTCGCACCGGCCGTCGCGATGTTGCCGGCGATGAGCTCGGTGTTGGGAAACTCGCGGCGGATGCGCGTCACCATGTCGAGGACCCGCTGAGAATGACCGTGGGCGGTATCCACCACCAGGACGTCAACGCCGGCAGCGACCAGCGCGTGCGCACGCTCGAGCGAGTCCTTTGCCACGCCGACGGCCGCACCGCAGCGCAGGCGGCCAAGGGCGTCCTTGCTGGCGTTGGGATACTTGATCCCTTTCTGGATGTCCTTGACGGTGATCAGTCCCTTGAGGCGGAAATCCTTGTCCACCACGAGAAGCTTCTCGACCTTGTGACGGTGGAGGAGCTCGCGCGCTTCGTCGAGCGTGGTTCCAACAGCCACGGTGAACAGCGGATCGGTCGTCATCACCTCGCTGATGGGGCGGTTGACGTTGGTCTCGAACCGGAGATCCCGGTTGGTGAGGATCCCGACCAGGCGGCCCTCCTTGCTCCCGTCTTCGGTGATCGGCACGCCCGAGATCCGGTACTTCTTCATCAAATCGAGCGCTTCGTAGATGCGGTTCGACGGTGACAGGGTGATCGGGTTGACGATCATCCCGCTCTCGGACCGCTTCACGCGATCGACTTCGGACGCCTGCTCCTGGACGGAGAGGTTCTTGTGGATCACGCCCAGGCCGCCGAGTTGCGCCATCGCGATCGCCAGCCCGGACTCCGTCACGGTGTCCATCGCGGCGCTCACGAGCGGTACATTCAGGCGGATGTTGCGCGTGAGGCGTGTCGAGATATCCACTTCGGTCGGCACGATGGTGGAGTGCTGCGGTACGAGCAGCACGTCGTCGAAAGTGAGTGCCGTGGCAATGCCTGTCTCGGTTTCGGTCAGCGACAGCGGAGCGGTCTTCAGGTCCATTGCGTCCTCAATGCACGAAAGGCCGACGATGTGTCGGCCTTTGTTTCCTCACGCGGCTTGCCCGTGGCACTTCTTGTATTTCTTTCCGCTCCCGCACGGGCACGGATCGTTGCGGCCTACCTTCGGTTCTTCCCGCCGCACTGTCTTGATGACGTCGTCTCCCCCGGTTCGCGCCGGGACGGGACCTTGCGCTTGTGTCGCGCGCGGCCGACTCCCGGCAAACGCCGGTACCGGCGCAGACGCGGGATTGTTCATCGTGATCGCCGCCGCGGCCGGCCGGCGGGGCGCCGGCCTTGGCGCACGCAACGCCGCCGCCGTTTCCGACTGCCCGTCTTCCATCGACACCGGGCGCAGCCAGAACAGATAGCGCACGATCTCTTCTTCGATTCGTGCCTTCATGTCCTGGAAGAGCCCGTAGCTCTCCTTCTTGTACTCGACCAGCGGGTCACGCTGTCCGTAGCCGCGGAGGCCGATGCCTTCCTTCAGGTGGTCGAGCGAGTAGAGGTGGTCCTTCCACTGCGCGTCGACGATTTGCAGCATGATGTCGCGCTCGAGGCGGCGAAGCAGTTCCACGCCGATGGCGTGCTCCTTGCGGGTGTAGCCGTCCTTGGCAACCGCCCAGATCGCGTCAACGATCTCGTCCGTGCTCTTCGAGGCGAGGTCGAGCGATTCGAGCTCTCTCGGATCGATGCCGAATACGCGCGAGACCTCGCGCACGACGGCCGGAAGGTCCCATTCGTCGGGATCGAGCTGCTTGCCCGCATGACGATCGACGATGTCCTCGAGAATCTCCTCGGCCAGGGCCACCAGATAGTCGCGGGTGTTGACGACCTCGTCCTCGGTCAGATGAATCGAGCCTTCCAGGATCTCGCGGCGCAGCGTGTAGACGCTCTCACGCTGCTTGTTCATCACGTCGTCGTATTCGAGCAGGTGCTTGCGGACGCCGAAGTTCTGCGCTTCGACCTGCTTCTGTGCGCGCTCGATCGCCCGCGTCACCATCCCGTGCTCGATGGGAACCCCTTCCTCCATGCCGAGCCGCTGCATGAGGCCGGAGATCCGATCGGAGCCGAAGATGCGCATCAGGTCGTCTTCGAGCGACAGATAGAAGCGCGAGGACCCGGGGTCGCCCTGGCGGCCGGCGCGGCCGCGCAACTGGTTGTCGATGCGCCGGGCTTCGTGGCGCTCCGTTCCAAGGATGTGCAACCCTCCGAGACCGACGACTTGCTCGTGTTCCGTGTCCATCTGCCGCTTGAAGTGCGCGAAGATCCGCTCCCAGTCCGGCCGCGGGACGCGATAGAACCCGTCCACGTGGAAGAAATAGACGAACTCCTCGTCGTCGACGAACTTTTCCTCGCCCTTGGGCAGCTTCTCGGCAATTTCCTCGGCCAGGCACTGCTGGCGCGCTGCGTGTTCGGCATTGCCGCCCAGCAGAATGTCGGTGCCGCGGCCCGCCATGTTCGTCGCGATGGTCACCGTCGATTGATGGCCGGCCTGCGCGACGATTTCGGCTTCCTGCGCGTGGTACTTGGCGTTGAGGACGACGTGCCTGATGCCGCGCCTCTTGAGGAGCGAAGACAGCCGCTCGGATTTTTCAATCGACACCGTCCCGACGAGCGTCGGACGGCCCGACGCCTGCTTCTCGACGATGTCGTTGACGATCGCCTCGAACTTCTCACGCTCGGTGCGATAGATGAGATCCGGTTCCTCGACGCGCTTGAGGGGCCGGTTGGTCGGGACGACGATGACGTCGAGGTTGTAGATCTTGGCGAATTCGGGAGCCTCGGTTTCCGCCGTGCCCGTCATCCCTGACAGCTTCTTGTACTTGCGGAAGTAGTTCTGGAAGGTGATGGTGGCGAGCGTCTGGTTCTCGCGCTCGATCTTGACCTTCTCCTTCGCCTCGACCGCCTGGTGCAACCCGTCGCTCCATCGGCGGCCTGGCATCAAACGGCCGGTGAACTCGTCTACGATCACAACCTGGCCGTCCTTGATCATGTACTCCACGTCCAGGCGGAACAGCGTGTGAGCCCTGAGCGCCTGGTTGATGTGATGGAGCAGCGGCATGTTGGCCGGATCGTAGAGGCCATTGGAATCGGGCACGAGGCGGTGTGAGAGCAGTTCCTCCGACTTGGCCATGCCCGTCTCGGTCAGCGTAACGGTCTTGTGCTTCTCGTCAACGATATAGTCGCCGGTCGTTTCGAGCTGCTCGCGATCTTCCGCCTTGACGTTGCCTTGTGTGACGGCGCCCTTCTTGAGACGCGGAATGATCCGGTCCACCTCGTAGTAGAGATCTGTTGATTCCTCGGCGGGACCGGAGATGATGAGCGGCGTCCGCGCTTCGTCGATGAGGATGCTGTCCACCTCGTCGACGATGGCGAAATGGTGGCCGCGCTGAACCATCTGGCTCAACTCGAACTTCATGTTGTCGCGCAGATAGTCGAACCCGAACTCGTTGTTGGTGCCGTAGGTGATCTCCGCCCCGTAAGCAACCTGCCGCTGATCGTCCTTGAGATCGTGCTGGATGACGCCGACGCTCATTCCAAGGAAACGGTAGAGGCGTCCCATCCACTCGGAATCGCGCCTGGCGAGGTAGTCGTTTACCGTGACCACATGAACGCCCTTGCCCTCGAGCGCGTTGAGGTACGCGGGAAGCGTGGCGACGAGCGTCTTGCCCTCGCCGGTCTTCATCTCGGCGATGGTGCCGCGGTGAAGCACCATCCCGCCGATCAACTGGACGTCGAAGTGCCGCATGTTGAGCACGCGGCGGCCAGCCTCGCGGACGACGGCGAACGCTTCGTGCAGCAGATCGTCGAGCGTCGCGCCGGCGGCTATCCGTTCGCGGAACTCGACGGTTTTCGCCCGCAGCCGTTCGTCGGTAAGGGCCTGGATTCCGGGCTCGAGCGCATTGATCTCGACGACCCGCGGCCGAAGCCGTTTGATTTCACGTTCGTTCTGGGTGCCGATGACCTTCGCGAGCAGTTGGCCAATCATGCGAATGGAGAGCGCTGACTACGAAGGAATATCTACCGATTGTAGCCAAGGGGCTCCGCAATCGGCAAGGAAACGACGGAAAGTCGAGGAGTTACTGGGCGCGCGGCTTCTGCTGGGTGAGCAGCTTGAGCGGATTGAGGAGGCGGCCGTTCGCCAGCACTTCGTAGTGCAGGTGATTGCCCGTCGCACGGCCGGTCGCGCCAAGTCGTCCGATCAGATCGCCACGCTGGACGTGATCTCCCTGATGGACCTGAAAGCCCGAGAGGTGCCCGTAACGGGTTTCGAGCCCGAACCCGTGGTCGATGATGATCAGGTTGCCGTACGCACCCTGGCGAGCAGCGTGCGTCACCACGCCGGCAGCGGTCGCAAAGACCGACTGCCCCTTTTCACCGGCGATGTCCAGGCCGGGATGGTAGTCCTCGCCGCCTGTCATCGGATCGGTGCGCCGCCCCATTGTGGACGTCAGCCATCCGTGCGCCGGCCAGATCGACGGGGTGGCATTCGCGAGGGCGTTTCGACGCTCGACGTTGACCTGAACCAGATTGAGACGCGATTCGAGCCCTTCGAGCAGCGCGCGAAGAAGGCCGAACGTATCTTCCGGGTTGGCGAGTGCGGTCAGTGCGTTCGTGTAGGTGGCTTCCTGCTTGGGCGTGCCGCTGACGCTGCCGCCCATTGCCCGGGATTTCACAAATGCAGGAAGCGTTTCCATCGCCCGGGCGAGGCCCGGGTCCAGCGCGGCCCTTGCACCGAGATCCGCGATCGCCGTCTGCAGCGACTGTATCTGTCCCGTGAGCTCGGCTGTTGCCGTTCGATAACTGGCGTTCTCTTGCTGGAGCGCACGTTCACTCGTATATAGATCGGCAACGTCGCTCTTGGCCTTCCACGCCGCTCCGATACCGATAAGTACGGGCAGGCTGACGACCGCGCACGCGAACGTCACGGCCGGGAAGATTGGTATCGACACGCGGCGGACTCCGCCTGTCGTACGATCCGTCACGAGAATTGTGCAGCGCCTCGCTGGCTTCACAGCAGGTTCCACTCGATCCAGTATACGGTTCCAAAAAACCAGGCACAGCAGAGGTCCCAGATAAGGGGACCATGAATCCATGTCGCTGATGCCCAGCCGGGGGAGGGCTTCGACTTGAGGAGCCTACCACAAGACTACGGGAATTGAGTCCAGCGGATTCGATGAAAGCGAATATCGGGCGAATCTTCCGCGAGCCAACCTCATGAGCCAGAGAGCAGCACGGCTGCAGGCACTGGCAGCGGCGCTCCTGTTTTCTACGGGTGGAGCAGGAATCAAGGTATCGGCATTCACGGGTCTCCAGGTCTCAGCTTTGCGATCGGGTATCGCCGCAATCGCCTTGCTGATGTTCCTGCGAGGCAGGTTGGTGTGGTCGTCTCACGTCGTCCTCGCCAGCGTCGTGTACTCGGCAACGCTCACCTTGTTCGTAATGTCGACGAAACTCACGACGTCTGCGAATGCGATCTTTCTGCAATCGACCGCGCCGCTCTATCTGCTTCTGCTCGGCCCCCTGGTCCTTGGCGAGCACTTCAAGCGGAGTGATCTCGTGTACCTCGCCGCTGTGACGCTCGGCATGGTCGGTTGTTTCGTCGGGCGGCCCGGCGCGACCGTGACTGCGCCAGACCCTGCCGCCGGAAACATTCTCGGTGTGCTTTGCAGCGTCACGTGGGCTCTGACGCTCGTGGCGCTGAGATACGTCGAAAGAGATCACTCGCGATTGCGTGCCGGGCTGTCGGCGGTCGTGCTTGGAAATCTGGTGGCGTCGCTTGCAGCCGTGCCATTCGCATTGCCGTTTCCGCCGGCGCCGGCTGGTGAGTGGGCGACCCTTGCGTACCTTGGCGTGTGTCAAATCGGTCTGGCGTACCTGTGCCTGACTGCTGCCATCAGGCAACTGCCCGCTCTGGACGTGTCGCTGCTGCTGCTCCTGGAACCCGTTCTCAATCCCGTGTGGACGTGGATCATCCGCGGCGAACACCCAGGTACGTGGACGATCGCGGGGGGCGCCGTTATCGTGACCGCGACTGCGCTTCGGAGTTTGCGCGACGCAACAGTGACAACGAGGCTGGTTTCGCGCTGACAACCGGGAGGCATACGCCTCCCGGTTGCCGGTAATCGCGATCGAGTCCGCCGCTCAACGTAATAACGGGAACAGCAGGCTCAAGCCGATGAGCAGGGATGTGCCACCCACGATGACTGGCGCCCACGCATGCCGTTGGAGCGCGCGCGAGGGTTCCAGGCCGAGTTTCCGCAGCAACCGGAGTTGCTGAAACGTCCAGACGGCGGGGTAGACGACCGTCACGACGTAGAACAACAGCCACTGGGTTGCCGCAACGCCGGAGGGATCGGGATATCTCCGGAAGGTCGCGTAGACCAGGGCGCTGGCGGTCACATACATTACCGCCAGGAACGCGATCGCGATTCTGCCTCGCATCAACAGCTATACCACCAGCTAACGGTTGCCACTCCAAGAAACGCAGACGTCGTCAGCCCGCAGGGTTCGAGAAACCAGTAGAACCACGGGGCGCACCAGAAAGCCATCTGCAAGTTCAGGTAATTCATCTCCTGGCGGATCATCACGCAAATCGACGGGTCTGTTTGAGCAACCAGCATCACTCCAGCGGGCCGAGCGGCCGCGATGCGATCCAGGTGGGTGGCCGCTGATTCCAGCATGTCGGCGAGTGCTTTCCAGTGGTCGGTTACGCCCTTGTCGAGCATGGCGTCGATGATTCGCTGCTTCGCCGTATCGTCGATGGATGGGAGCACGGGCAGAGGAACCGAGGAGGTTCCATCGAATCCGAACTGGCGTGCCTCGGCCTTGAACGTCGCAAGGTTCACCTCGCGGCGAAGCAACGCCTCGCGCCCCTCGCGGGCCATTGCGCCCCGCAGTGTCGTCTTCACTCGGTCATCGAATCGGTTCGAGGCGCCCCATGCGGCAAGCAGGCGGAGCGACGAGGCCAGGTGTCGCGCATGCTCTCCCGATGGCGCCCTGCTCAAGCCTCGCACGGCTCGTTTCATGTCGGCCAGGACTTGACTGACGACAGGATCGCGAGCCTGCGAGGAGCTGGGCTCACGTTGCGCCCAGGCGAGTTCGGCTCCGCCGGCCACGAGTAGCGGGAATCCCGTTACGACCGAGCCGACGAACACACGACGATCGACTTCCACGTTCATACATCACCCTGAATTCCGCACCCGACCCGTGTTCAACCAACTCTGTAGTGCAGCGCCTCCGCGACGTGCTCGGACCTGACCTCGTCGTCGCCGGCAAGATCGGCGACGGTACGTGCCACCTTGAGCACTCGGTCGTAGCCGCGCGCGCTCAGTCCCAATCGTTCGACGGCCTTTCGCAGCAACTGCCGGCCGTTCGAGTCGGGACGACAGAACTTCGCGACTCGCGAACCGCGCAGCGCGGCATTGCTGCGTGGTCCGTCGTCTCCATAGCGCTGCTGCTGCGCCACGTGCGCGGCAATCACGCGTTCACGCACCGACCTCGATGTTTCGCCCGACGCCCCGTCCACGATCGATGCGACCGGCACTGCCGGAACGCCGACGATCAGATCGATCCGGTCGCGTAATGGCCCGGACAGCGTGTTCTGGTATCTGTCAACCTGCATTGGCGTGCAGCGGCAGGAATGGCGGTCGTCCCCGGCGAACCCGCAGGGGCACGGATTCATGGCGCCCACCAGCATGAAGCGGGCGGGGAACACCGCCGTGCGGGCTGCGCGAGCCACTGTGACGTGCCCTTCCTCGAGCGGCTGGCGAAGAACCTCCAGCACGCGCCGGTCGAATTCAGGCATTTCGTCCAGGAAGAGCACCCCATGATGCGCGAGCGAGACTTCGCCCGGGCGCGGTATCGACCCGCCGCCGACGAGCGCCACGGTCGAAATGGTGTGATGCGGTGCGCGGAAGGGGCGCTCTGCCAGCAATCCCTCTCCGGCCGGCAGGGTGCCGGCCACAGAGTGAATCGCTGTGCACTCCAACGCCTCGTCGAACGTCAGCGGGGGCAGAATCGTTCCCAGACGTCTGGCCAGCATCGTCTTGCCTGTACCAGGTGGCCCGGTGAGCAGGAGATTGTGTCCGCCTGCGGCAGCAACTTCGAGGGCACGCCGGGCGAGGAACTGCCCGCGGATTTCAGAGAGGTCGCTTTCCGCAGCCTGTTCGCTCGGGACGGTCGCACTCCGTGCGGCCCGCCGGGCTCGTTGCGGCTCGTTCAGCGCCGCCACCGCCTCGGCCAGCGATTGAGCGATGCACACGTCGAGCCCTTCGACGACGCAGGCTTCGGCGGCATTCTGCGGCGGCAGCAGCAGGCGCTTCAGTCCAAGACGACGTGCGCCGACGGCGATCGGCAGGACACCCCGAATCCCATTGATAGCGCCGTCGAGCGACAACTCGCCGACGATGACCGTGTCGTCGACGGATCTGCGCGTCAGCGGGCCGGAAACGGCGAGCAGTCCAAGCGCAATCGGGAGGTCGAACGACGAACCCGCCTTGCGCACATCGGCCGGCGCGAGGTTGACCGTGATTCGGTGGTGCGGAAATTCGAAGCCGGAGTTGCGGATCGCCGAACGCACCCGATCGCGGCTCTCGCGGACCGTAGCATCGGGAAGACCCACCATGGAGAAGTGGGGCAGCCCGAACGCGACGTCCACCTCGATGTGAACCGCGTAGGCGTCGACGCCGAAGACGGCGGCGCTGCGAAGACTGGCGAGCACGGCGGTTTCGATCGGTGCAAGATCGACCGCCGCGCCAAATCATTCGAAATACCTGGAATCAGCGACTGCACACGGCCCGGGGGTTGGAGTTCTTGCGGTGCCCAATGGGCCCGGAGAGAGACATTTCTGCCACCGCGGTCCTTGTTGGAGCTACGAAGCGTGCTGGGCGCCCCGATACCATACCTCGAGACCAGGGCCCACAGCCGAAACCCCAAAGCCGGGAGGGGCCCGAGTTGTCAGTTGGTGGCGAACGCCGACAGGCGGTCGATGACGAGGCGCTGTCCGGCCTGGATCCGGTCGTCGTGAAGGCCGTTGCGCTGCTTGATTGACCAGACCGTCGTGCCGTACCGCTTCGCGATCGACGTGAGCGTCTCGCCGGGCGCCACGACGTGCGTGGTCACGGAGCGGTCAGCGCTGTCGTCGGCAGGCGAATTCGAAACACGACTCACGAGAACGACGTCAGATGTACGGGCGGGCGTCTCGTCAACAGCATCGATCAAGGCCGGAGGCCTCGGAATGATCAGTTGCTGTCCGACTTCCAGGCGCGCGCTCGTGGGCAGGTAATTGGATTCGGCAAGATCCGATCGGGTTACCCGCAGCTTCTTGGCGATGGAAAGCAGCGTCTCGCCGCTCTTCACGGTGTAGTGGCTGAGCGGCGCCAGATCGTCCAGCCCTTCTTCGGCCATCCGCGCGTTTATGAAGGCCGCCGCGCCCACCGGAACCTTCAGCTCGTACTCGGTTGCCCGGATGGGAGTGGTCCAGCGGCGCAGCTCCGGGTTGAGATCCTGAATCTGCTGAACCGGCGTCCCTCCCCATTCGGCTATCCGGCGTATGTCCACCGCGCCGGCAACAGTGACGGTCTCGAACGGCGGCGCCTCGAGAGGAGCCACCTCCATCTCGTATTGCGCAGGATTCCGGGCGATGACGATGGCGGCGAGAATCAGCGGGACGTAGTCCCTCGTCTCCTGAGGCAAATATCGTGAACTGGCCGACAGCTTCCAGAAGTCGGTCCTGCCCGATC
>Ga0111538_10009305_pt1 | contig 13127 bp, 9 predicted proteins | sample SoiMethybrSBSTD1_FD_79669 | JGI IMG/M metagenome (GOLD analysis project Ga0111538, IMG submission 79669) | Bulk soil microbial communities from a Populus tree surrounding site in Tennessee, USA - Soil MetaG P. TD hybrid SBSTD1 (version 2)... | ecosystem: Environmental > Terrestrial > Soil > Tree...
AACAAACCAGGACATGTTGGCTGAGCGCATCAAACTGCTGCGCTCGCACGGTATGACGAGTCTGACATGGGATCGTGACCGTGGCCACAGCTTTAGTTATGACGTCATGGTCTCCGGGTTTAATTATCGTATTGATGAGATGCGCTCTGCGCTCGGCCTCGTGCAGCTCCGTAAGCTCGAGGCCAACAACCAGCGACGGGCGGAGGCGGTGAATCGGTATCATGAGAAGTTGGCGGGACTCGAAGGCATCACCTTACCGTTCGCGCATCACGAGGGCATCTCCTCCTACCACCTGCTGCCCATTGTGCTGCCAGCAGATGAGCCACGGCCAGGGTTTACGGAGTTCCTGAAGGAGCGTGGGATTCAAACAAGTATGCATTACCCGCCTATCCATCAGTTTACGTATTACCGCTCCTGCACCTCGCCTAAGGCGTTGCCAGTGACCGAGCAGTTAGGGCGGCGTCTGGTGACATTGCCGCTCTATCCGCATATCACTCTCCAGCAAATCGACGCTGTCGTGGAGGCCGTGACCACATGGCACAGCCAGCACGTCTAATGCCACTGGCCGATGGTGGATAGCGGCGGCAAGGCTGGCGCATCAGCTTCTGGCTGACTGTGGTAAGGTCCCCTGAAGGGAGCACGCATCGCCACGTACGTATGGCGCATTGTACACCGCCATCTACGGCACAGCTCCAACTGTTGCCGCAACGCTGGTCTCGGCAGCGCCTCCAGCACCTGAGCAGCCAAGGCCTGACGCTAGGAGTCCCGGCCTGGCTGCCTTTACTACGAATATTCCGCCCGGAGCCGTCGTGGCAGGAAATCCTGCACGCATCATCAAATATGTATCTCAGTTACCTGCATATCTCAAGTAGGGGAGGCTACCGATGAACATCTCACTTTGCGATCTGTATGCGCAATATCTCACGATTAAAGCCGATATCGATGCAGCGATCGCGCGTACAATTGTTCACAGCGCCTTCATCGGTGGCGCAGAACTCCAAGCATTTGAAGCAGAGTTCGCCAGCTACTGTGAGTCCAAAGCCTGCGTTGGCGTCGGCAACGGCACAGATGCTCTCTATCTCGCTCTTCGTGGCTTGGGTGTTGGGCCAGGTGATGAGGTCGTCACGGTGGCGCACACTTTCATCGCCACCGCCGAGACGATCACACTTACAGGAGCTCGGCCGGTCTTCGTTGATATTAAAGAAGACACGATGCTGATGGATCCAGATGCGTTGGAGTCTGCCATCACGTCTCGGACGCGAGCCATTGTACCCGTCCATCTGTATGGGCAACCGTGCGACATGGATGGCATCATGGAGGTGGCCAGACGTCATCAGCTAAAGGTTGTCGAGGACGCCGCCCAAGCACATGGAGCCCGTTGGCGGGATAAGCGGGTCGGTTCAATTGGGGACGTAGGCTGCTTCAGTTTTTTCCCAGGGAAAAACCTTGGCGCGTATGGCGACGCAGGGGCTGTGGTCAGTCAGGATGAGCAGCTCATTCGGCGCATCCGCATGCTGGCAAATCACGGTCGCATGGACAAGTACATTCACGAACACGAAGGAGTCAACAGTCGCCTCGACGGGCTCAATGCTGCAATCCTACGGGTCAAATTGCGGCATCTGGATGAATGGAACGAAGCACGGCGACGACATGCGCGACAATACATGGAAGCGTTGCGCGACAGCGGTGCTAGGCTGCCCGTCGTTCACCCTCATGCAGAACCCGTCTGGCACCTTTGCGTCGTGAGAGTGCGAGACCGCGATTCTGTGCAGGCCATGCTGCAGAAGCAGGGGATTGCTGCAGGAGTCCATTATCCCGTCCCTCTGCACCGGCAGCCGGCATACAAGTATCTTGAAGTGCCAGAAGGGTCGCTGCCGGTGACAGAGCGCGTGGCGGCCCATGTGCTTAGCTTGCCGATGTATCCGGAGTTGAGCCGGAATCAGATCGAGGTTGTAAGCCGTGCAGTCAGTGAGGCTGCCTCGGCCGAACGACAGGAGGCTGGACGTGCATGCGCTTTCTAATCGTTGACAGTGATTATCCCGCGTTCCTGAATTGGCTTTATGCCCAAGAGGCCGGTCTTGAGAATGAACCCTATGAAAAGCAGATGCAGGCTCGGGTGGAGAGCTTTTTTGCGTGTGGAGGAGCTTATTCTAGTAATCTCAGGAAGCTTGGCTATGAGGCACATGAGATTTTTTTCAATAATGAATACATGCAGGCAGCGTGGGCACGCGAACATGGGCTGAAAATCGATACGGCTCCGCAGTGGCACTTTCGGCTGAGAAGGGGATGCGTCCCATGGCTTTCACGATCGCAGGACACACGCTGGCTTTATGAGATTTTAACCGCGCAAATTAAACACTATCGACCGGATGTACTGCTCAACAAAGAAATGCGTCTAAGCACCACCTATTTTCAGCAAACGAGGCCTTACTTGCGCTTGCTGATAGGAAGCCACGGGGCCCCGTTACCGGCGGAACGAGATTTGGGCGTTTACGATTTGATGCTTTCCGTCATCGATAATTTCGTTAACTATTTTAGGCTGCAGGGCCTCCATAGTGAGCTACTCCGGTTGGGCTTCGAACCCGCAGTGCTGCAAAGGCTCGCTGGGATGGAACGTTCCATACCTGTTTCATTCGTCGGCCAGCTCACCAACTCTCATGCTTTCCGGCGACAGTGGTTAGAGTATGTCAGTCAACGGGTTCCTCTACAATTATGGGGACCTTCTGATGGTTCCCCCGTGGTTGATTGTCACCGAGGCGCTGCCTGGGGTTTAGAGATGTACAAGATTTTACGTAAATCGCTGCTGACTTTGAACCATCACATTGACATCGCTGGCGCTTGTGCCGGCAATCTACGCCTCTTTGAGGCTACCGGTGTCGGAACTTTTCTCATCACTGACTGGAAAAAAAACCTGCATGAAATGTTCGAGCCAGGCAAGGAAGTCGTTTGCTATCGCACACGTGAGGAATGCGCCGAGATGGCTCAATACTATCTGGAGCATAGCGAGGAGAGGGAAGCTATCGCCCGTGCCGGACAGCAACGAACATTACGGGATCATACGTATTATCAGCGGATGCAGAGCTTGATAGAGATTGTCAGTCGCTATCTTTAGGGTATGGCCACTTCTCCTTGCGACACGAAATTTCAAAGCATTCTACCAGTCGAGAGCGTCTTTGAAAGCCAAGATCCTAGAAACTGCTGTATAGGGGCATCTGCAGTGATGAATCTTTCCATCATTATTCCAGCCTATAACGAGGAACGGCGCATCGGCGAGACGCTGAAGGCAATTCTCGCTTATATGGCGCAGCAGCCCTATTCGGTGGAGGTTATCGTCGTGGACGATGGTTCGCAGGATGCAACCGCCGAGGTTGTGGCACCATTTTGTCGTGAGAAATCTCAGGTGCAGCTCCTGCAGAACGGCCGGAATCGTGGCAAAGGCTTCAGTGTGCGCAGGGGATTTTCGCAGGCTCGTGGGGACTATTTGCTCTTTTCCGATGCTGACCTCTCCACCCCGATCGAGGAAGTGGAAAAGCTCCTTGTACGGCTGCACAACAGCTATGACATCGCCATAGGGTCTCGGGCGTTGCCGGAGTCGTGCGTCGAAGTGCACCAACCCTGGTACCGAGAGAAGATGGGACGTCTGTTCAATGTCATGGTGCAGGCCTTGGTCTTGCGAGGAATTAGGGATACTCAATGCGGCTTCAAATGCTTCACGCGAGAGGCGACCGTCGAGATCGCGCCTCGCATGACGCGCGAGCGATTCGGATTCGATGTGGAGATGCTCTATCTCGCGCATGTGCTGGGGTATCGGGTGTGTGAGGTCCCGGTCGTCTGGCGCAATTCGGCCCAGACGCGGGTACACGCCGTGCGTGATTCGGCCTCGATGATCGCCGATTTACTGAGTATTCGCTGGAATCACCTCCGCGGCCGATATGACGCCCGGAAGCGTGTGAGCGCGAGAAGTCCCGTCTGATATGACCTCCACATCTCTTCCCAATATTGAGAGTCGTCTGCCCGCCCAAGCTTTCTCGCTGGTGTGGACTACCGGGGCAAACCGGTAGTCACAGTAGAACCTTCGTTGCTCTTCCAGAGCTTGGTTAGGTGTCTATGTTCGAGTTACCCGATCTGAAAAGTGTTGTTAAAAAAATCGTCCCGCGGACAATCTATGGACCTGCCCTCGCATGGTGGCGGCGTCTGAAGGCAGCTCGCTGGCGGAATCTGCGTCGCTTAACGCCTGTCAGCCGCGTTTTTGGCTTGGACCGAGGACAATCCATCGACCGGTATTACATTGAAAAATTTCTGCAAAAGTACACTGCAGACATCCGCGGTTGCGTTTTAGAAATTGGTAACAGCACCTACATCCGGCAGTTTGGACGCCAACAAGTAACGCATTCTGAAGTACTTCACGTTACGTCCGGCAATCCCGCAGCAACAGTCATTGGGGATTTTGAGACAGGCGAGGGTGTTCCCCAAGAACGCTTCGACTGCGTGATTCTCACTCAGACACTCCCATTCATCTATGATATCAAAGCAGCTATGGCGAACATTTATGCTGCGCTCAGACGGGGTGGGGTCTTGCTAGCAACACTGTGTGGAATCAGTCAGATTAGCCGCTACGATATGGAGCGATGGGGTGACTACTGGCGCTTCACAAGTCTATCCGCCAGGCGGCTCTTTGAGGAGGTCTTCCCGCCGGCAAATCTAACGGTCGAGGCCTATGGCAATGTACTCGCTGCGACAGCGCTGCTGTACGGGCTGGCTAGTCATGAACTGCGTACACAAGAGTTGGATTTCCGCGACCCAGATTATGAGGTTTCAATAACAGTGCGAGCCGTGAAGCCCAGGGAGATCAAATGAGCATACTGGGAATGCGCCATGTATATCGGGCGGGAAGGTGGATCAAAAGGAGATTTGGATCAAAGGCACTTATCGTCTTATATCACCGTGTGGCCGATTTGGCGCTAGATCCCCAGTTGTTAGCAGTCACACCAGAACACTTCGCTGAACACTTGGAGATTTTGAGAAGCTACAGCCGCCCCATGTCTCTCCAGGAGTTGATGGTGGCTCTTCGCAACGGCTGTCTTCCTCGCCGGGCGGTGGTTGTGACGTTTGACGATGGCTATGCCGATAATCTGTATTACGCCAAACCCCTATTGGAGCGTTATGACATCCCCGCCACGGCTTTCCTGACCGCGGGATACATTGGGAGCACGCGCGAGTTCTGGTGGGATGAGCTGGAACGTCTGCTGCTCGAACCCGGGAGATTACCGGAAGCGCTCCGTGTGCACATCAACGGAAGCGTTTACCAGTGGGTGTTAGGGGAAGGGGCTGATTACAGCGAAGAATCCTATCACCAGCATCAGCGCTGGAATGTTAAGCAGAAAGATGACCCCAGCCCACGTCAGCGCTTGTATCGCGCCCTTTGCCCGCTCTTGCGACCGCTGTCCGAGGGGGAACGCCGGTCGGTGCTGGATGAGTTGCTGGCGTGGGCCGGCGCAGAGCCCATAAGCCGCCCAACTCACCGTGCCCTGTCGCCTGATGAACTGGTGCGCCTGGCTGACGGCGATCTGGTCGAGATCGGCTCGCATACAATGACGCATCCGGTTCTCTCCGAAATGCCCGTTGGCACCCAACAAGCGGAAATTAGGCAGAGTAAAGCCAGGTTAGAAGAGATTCTGGGTCGCGAGGTCGCCAGTTTTGCCTACCCGTACGGCGCACAATCCGACTACACTCAGGAGACGGTCGGGATTGTGCACGAGGCTAGATTCGCGTCAGCCTGCTCCAATTTTCCCGGCGTGGTTCAAACTGGTGTCAACCCTTACGAGCTGCCGCGTTGTTTGGTTCGGAATTGGTCTGGGGAACAGTTTGCTCATCGACTAAGAGAATGGCTACCTAACTAATCGGCTACTTGGCATGTTGGAGTGGGTGTTAGCTATTCTCTTAATCTCCGCGACCAACATGGTGATGATACAGAGTAGTATTGCTTCTCGATTCACAAATACCCTGGAATAGAGGTATCCGCACATGTGTGGTATTGTCGGTATTGCGGGTCGGCACGAGGTGGAATGGGTGCGGCGTATGAACTCGACCATCATTTATCGTGGACCCGATGATCAAGGCGAGTATCAAAGCCCTGACGGTATGGTTTCGCTTGCCATGCGCCGCCTGAGCATCATCGACCTTCAAGGCGGCCACCAACCGATGCCTAACCGAGATGCTACTAACTGGATTGTGTTCAATGGCGAAATATATAACGCACCGGAACTCCGGCAATCGTTGGAGGAGCAAGGCTGTCGCTTCGTAACGCACAATTCAGATACTGAAGTCTTGCTGCATCTGTACGAGAAAAAAGGGTTCGCTCTAGTAGATGATCTAAACGGGATGTTCTCCTTCGTAATCCATGATCAAAAACGTAATGTGCTTTTTGGTGCGCGCGACAGAATGGGTATCAAACCACTTTATTACTGGCAATCCAACGGGCGTTTTGCCTTTGCTTCCGAGCTTAAGTGCTTATTAACTCTCCCGTTTATTGAAAGGGAAATCGATCAGCAAAGCCTCTTTCATTACATGACGTTGCTTTACATACCTGATCAGGCTTCTATTATTCGAGGAGTTTATCGTATTCCGCCAGGGCATACCTTCGTGTATGACTTGCAGAGCCAGCAGCTGACTCTACAACAATACTGGCAGCTAAAATTTCATCCGGTCGAGTGTCGCAGCGAGGCAGAATGGGCCGAGCATTTGCATCTCGAGCTTCAGTCGGCGGTCAAGCGCTGGACCTTGAGTGATGTGCCCATCGGTTGCTCGCTCTCTGGTGGGCTCGATTCAGCAGCCATTGTTGGATTGCTAGCCGAATTAGAATATCCAAAGATCAAGACCTATTCCTTGGGTTTTCTCGCTGAGGACGAGCAACCATGGAATGAGATGGATCTAGCTCGTCAGGTTACTCGAAGATGGGGGACTGAACACCATGAGATCTTCCTTACGCCGCAGCAACTCATGGATGATTTAGTCACCATGGTCTGGCACCTGGATGAGCCCTACGGCGGGGGATTACCATCCTGGTACGTTTTCAAAGAGATGGGGAGCGATGTAAAAGTCGCGCTCACAGGTATGGGGGGTGATGAGCTGTTCGGTAATTACGGCAAGTTCAGGGCCTATGAGGCCAATCGCTTCGTGAAGGCATGCCTAGCTTTAAGACAACGAACCAAGGTTGGGGCCGATATACTCGCACATTTCATATCGCCGTGCGCTGCGCTGGCCAATAGGCTTCCCTCTTCTTGGAAATGGATCGGTGCTGGTCGAGGAGTATCTCAACTCCCCCGGGTCGTCAGCCAACCATTCGGCAGCCATTACCATGCGAACCTCAATTACATTGCGGATGATCGAAAGCGCAGCCAAGTACTGCAGGTAAACAATGGTGCCGTGGAGGACACTGCCTCCTACCTGCAGGATTTGTATGATGCAAGCGGAGCCCAAGACTTACGCAACGGTTTGGCTGTAGTTGACTTCCGGACTCAATTGGCTGAGGAGTTTCTTCTTATGACCGATCGTTTCTCCATGGTGCATAGCCTTGAAGCCAGAGTCCCCTTCTTGGACCATGTGTTGGTCGAACAAGTCTTCCGCATTCCATCCTTGATACGAACAAAAAGTGTCGATCCTAAATATCTTTTGAAGAGGGCGGTTGCTCACCTCTTGCCGCCGGACTTGCTGGGATCCCCCAAGAGAGGATTTGTGATACCCATTGAGTTGTGGTTACGACGGGAACTTCGTCCACTTGTGATGCGTTTACTCAATCCGCAGCGATTACACAGCCAAGGTATCTTTCGTACGGAATTCTACGACGCCTTCGTGCGACCTCACCTGGAAGGACAGGCTAGATTTACCTGGCAAGTATGGGCAGCCCTAATGTTCCAATTGTGGCACATCGTATTTGTCGAGCAGAAGCAAAAGGAAGCTCCTACATATAACTGGAAAGCATTATGCTAAGTTGTATGGTACAGCGATCACAATATTCAACCTCTTGAAATGAAGATCACAACCCAAGATTGGAACAAGATGAGAAGAGAGCGTCCACCCGACCAACAGCTGCGCATCCTACAGGTCAATACTTCGGATCGCTCCGGCGGAGCGCAACGCTCGGCATGGAACCTCTTTCAGACCTATCGCGCCAGAGGCCATAAGTCATGGTTGGCAGTCGGTTACAAGAGAACCGATGATCCAGACGTGCTGGTTATTCCGAATGGCAATCGCTTTCCATTCCTGTGGCGCTACGTTGATGACGGTATGGAGAGAGGATTCAGATGGCTCGAAAAAAAAATTCGTGGTGTATGGCGTCTAGAAAAGCATTACAGAGCGTTGAGACATCCGCTGCAAGTTCTGGAGAAATCTCTCGGACTTGAGAGTTTTCACCATCCTAGCACTCGGGGGATACTGAATGTGTCGCCCGAGAAACCGGATATACTTCACTGTCATAATCTGCACGGCTATTATTTTGATCTCCGGGTTCTTCCCTGGCTGAGCCGCCAAGTCCCAGTCATTCTCAACCTGCGGGATGCCTGGCTGTTGAGCGGACATTGCGCTCATTCGCTCGACTGCGAGCGCTGGAGGATAGGCTGCGGCAGTTGTCCGTACCTGAGTGTTTACCCACCAATCCGTCGAGACGCGACGGCATACAATTGGCGCCGTAAACAAGCAATCTATGCGCATAGTACTGTCTATGTGACAAGCCCCTCCCAGTGGCTCATGCGTAAAGTAGAGCAGTCGATGCTTGCCCCCGCTATCATTGAAGCCCGGGTAATTCCCAATGCCGTAGACCTGTCCGTCTTTCGTCCGTATGATAAACGACAGGCCCGGATGGCGCTCAGCCTTCCGCCAAACCCCAAAACCAAGATACTTCTGTTCACAGCTAATGACATTCGGCAAAACCGCTGGAAAGATTACCAAACCATGCGAGCGGCTGTCGCCCTTGTTGCCGAGCGCCTTAAAGGACAGGAAGTGCTCTTTATCGCTCTTGGCGAAGACGCACCAGCGGAACGAATCGGTCAGGCTGAAATCCGCTTCGTGCCTTACCAAAAAGATCCGGGCGCAGTCGCCCGCTATTATCAGGCAGCCGATGTCTACGTCCACGCAGCCCGCGCCGAGGTGTGGGGGCTTACGATTACAGAGGCTCTTGCCTGCGGGACACCAGTGGTCGCAACAGCGGTTGGAGGGATCGTTGAACAAGTCAAGGGGTTAGGGATTTCCGACGGTGGATTTTGCCATTCGGATTTGAACAGATACAGCTTGGACGACGCGACAGGTCTCCTGGTAGCTGCGGCGGATGCACAAGGGATGGCTTTCGGTGTCGAACGCCTGCTGCAGGACAACCCACTGCGCCTTCGTATGGGCGAAAACGCGGTCAGAGATGCGGTGCAGCGGTTCGATTTACAACGACAGGCAGATGCCTTTCTGAGGTGGTATCAAGAGATTGTGAAGGCTTGGGTTTCTCGGCACTGTCCTACTTCTGGAGATCAGCGGCTATGAGTACTGGAATGTCCTACTTCTCGAGATCAGCGGCTATGAGTACTGTGCGGCTCTCCTCAGGGTCATCTTCTCTATTTTGGATCACCTTGGCAGCGTTTGCTTTGACGATCCTCTTTGTCAGCCCTCTTCGAGAAACAGGCGTGGACGATGATTGGTCGTACGCGTTGACGGTGGAGCATCTCCTTCAGACCGGTTCCTACCGGTCACATGGCTGGCTCACAGCGAACATGCCTTTCCAGGCTTACTGGGGCAGTCTTTTTGCGCGCGTTTTAGGCTATTCGTTCACGAGCTTACGCATCTCGACGCTAGCTCTAGTTTTTCCCGGCCTTATTGCCTTCTATTTTCTGGCGAGAGAACATCACCTGAACGCTATGCAGGCGGGTCTAGCCATGCTTGCCCTGTGTGCGAGTCCGCTGGTTGTTCGCTTCAGTTTTAGCTTCAATACCGATGTGCCATTTTTAATGTGCTTTATCATTGCACTGTTTTTATACACTCGGGCTATCAAATTAGAAAGCTATCCGCTGATGTTCCTAGGATCCATCGCGGCTGGCGTGGCTATCCTGACGCGCCAGTTTGGTTTCGTGCTTCCTGCAGGGGTATTCTTCGTATGGGCTCTGCATAAGGAACACAGGGGTAAGGTCCTCTTTTACTCGATCGGTCTGATATTGCCGGCCTTGGCCGTATTGTGGCAATTGTCTGCCGGGATGTTGATGCCCACCTGGACGCAACGGCACGTACTGTATCGCCAGGGCATTTTATTTGCGAACATCGAGACGTTGTTGAGTAACATCATTTGGCGTCCGGCCGTCATTCTCCACTACCTAGCGTTGTTTTCCCTGCCGTTCGTGTTGCTTGCCTTGCTGGCCTTCGCCCCCGAGGTCAGGCAGCGACGATCGAGCAAGCTCCAGGTTTTACTGCCGGCGGTTTGCGCTTTGTATCTTTTGGGAAGTGTCATTTATGGACACTTTGCCCATCAGCGACCCTGGATTCTCCCTTATATCTCATGGGAGGCTACGCTGGCGAACATGAGCCGATGGCAACGGGTCGGTTTGACACTTGTGACTTTCGCCGGGGCCACGCTCTACGCGCGCATGCTCGTGCTGAGGTATTCTACGTCTCACGGTTGGGAGAAGGTAGGCCCGCATGAGCGGCTGCTGGACCTGTGCATGTTGTTCCTTTTGGTGGAGCACCTGATTTTCCGTACCTTCGGCGACCGTTATCTGCTGGGATTTTTGCCTTTCATCTTGATTGTGGTTGGTCGTTATTTGGGGAGCTGGCTGAACCGCTGGCGGATGGTTATGGTAATGGTCTGTCTAGCCATGCTGGTTACCTCTGCGGTATGGACTCGGGGATTGATGGTGAAGGAGGAAGCCGAATGGACGGCCGCGGAATCGATCCGTGCAGCCGGCATAGAGCCCAAGTACATTTTTGGATATTGGGTGTGGAACATGTACCACGGAGCCGCCGATGACTATATGGCAGAAATCGGTGACTCTGCTTTGCAGGCCTCTACCGATGACTTCTGGCTTCGCTTTTTGCCCCAGCGCCGGGAACAAGCTCAATTTCTGACTGTTGCGTCAGTGCCCCCTCCTAGCAACGAAAAATGGGAATTGATCAAGGAAGTCCCGTATACGGATAGCCTCTTTCGACTGAAGCATATTTATGTGGTGAAAAGAGGAACCCATGCCTCCCTCCCAACAGATACGGTGCAGGATCATGGCACGGAGCGGCGGTGAACGATAGTGGGATGGCGCCTACCAGTTCCTCAGGCACATGTTCTGTGCCATCATAGCAGCACGAGGAATTCCATAGTTACAACAGCACAACCATAACGAGTTTGCATTGCTTGACTTGCGTCGCTGGGACGACTGTCTTCAAGCGATACGTCATGTTGATGATGTCTATACTCTGGCTGCTGATATAGATGGCATGGGCTTCATTGCGGTCCATCATGCCCAGATTGTGCACAATAACTCGCTGATCAACATTCACACGCTGCGGATAGGAAATTCCAACGGCCTTTTCGCGCCGCCCCGCCGGCCGCGCTCACCCCAGCATCCCCTGCCGCCGGCCCTGCCGCACCCCGGGTGCTGGCGGGCTGCCCCGGCCCGGCGGCGCGGTGGCCATCCTCCAAGAGGCAAAGACGCGGGTCAGGGCACAGAAGCCAGAAAACACAAAATTATAGACAGAAGGGCCTGTAAGTGAGTAGGGACACGCTCCTGTGGCCACGATGCCCTAGATGGTCGAGTACTTATCTCTGCAAGTGGAGGATGTCATGTTAACAATTTTTGCAACTCCCAAACCGTTTCGAGGCCATGCTGCAGTGATTCAACGGAATGCCATTCATAGTTGGACGTTGCTTCGTCCAGCATGCGAGATCATCCTCATGGGAAACGATGAAGGCACCGCGGAAATCGCTGCGGAATTTGGCTTGCGGTACGTTCCAGAGGTCGCCCGAACCTCTTTTGGGACTCCTCTCGTGAGCGATTTGTTCAAACAAGCCCAGCAATTGAGCGTCAGCAACCTTTTCTGCTATGTGAATAGCGATATTATCTTGATGAGCGACTTCATGCGGGCGATACAGCGGGTTGTAGACCAAAAAAGTCGTTTCTTACTGGTTGGACACCGCTGGAATTTAGATGTAAAGGAGGTATTGGACTTCAAACCGGATTGGGAAGCGAAACTTCGAAGTCAAGTGAAAAACTTTGCCACGTTAGCTGGTGCAACTTCCATTGACTTCTTCGTCTTTACTCGTGGTTTATTAGGAGAGATGCCCCCTTTTGCCATTGGTCGACCGGCCTGGGACAACTGGACGTTATATCGGGCTCGTGCACTGTCGGCGCCCTTGATCGATGCCACACCAGTTGTGATGGCTGTGCACCAGAATCATGATTACTCTCACCTCCCGCCAGGCCAAGTGAAAGAGGGGGGTGTATGGAAAAGTGATGAACAATTGGCCAACATCAAACTGGCTGGCAGTGCCGCGCAAGCATTTTCACTTTTCGATGCAACGCATTTGCTTACGCCGCAAAAGCTGCGTCTAGCATACGATCTCGAAAATCTGGTGAGGCACTGCGAGACCCTGCCCATGTGGTATCCGTGGCTACCACTGAGATGGATTCCGAAAGCACTAGATATGTCCCGCTCGCTGCGGTCCCGTTTTGGGTTGACGTTGACCTCTTTGCGTAAGGGTCGTGTATCTTCTCGCTGCGGATAGGCGCTGGCATAGTGCACTGTACGCTCTTGAACGTGGGTTGGACCGGACGTTGCCCCGGCCCATCCAGACGAAATATGTGAAGGATCAACGCCAAGAGGTCTTCCACCACGTATGAATACCACTATAACCCCTATTATCAAGAGTAGCTCGTCTGCCACTGCTGCAAGCGCTGACTCCGTCGTCGTGATTCGTACCGGCAAGGGTTTCTCAAAGCAAGATCTTGTGGCGCTTTGGGAGTTTAGAGAACTCTTCTACTTCCTCGTGTGGCGAGACGTCAAAATCCGATACAAGCAAACTGCCATCGGGGCTGCGTGGGCCATCGTCCAGCCTGTGATGACCATGGTGATCTTTACGGTGATCTTTGGCAATTTCGCCAAGATACCTT
>Ga0111538_10009306_pt1 | contig 13126 bp, 12 predicted proteins | sample SoiMethybrSBSTD1_FD_79669 | JGI IMG/M metagenome (GOLD analysis project Ga0111538, IMG submission 79669) | Bulk soil microbial communities from a Populus tree surrounding site in Tennessee, USA - Soil MetaG P. TD hybrid SBSTD1 (version 2)... | ecosystem: Environmental > Terrestrial > Soil >...
ATGAAATTGAAATAAAAGAAGCCGACAAGGCGCTGTTCATTGATAAGAAGGATGTCGAAAAGGTGCTTACCGCAAATAAAACGATAGTCTTTAAGAACAAACCTGTAAAGTCAATTGATCTGAACATTATAGAAGCGAGACTGAAAAAAGAATCGTGGGTAAAGGATGCTGAAATATTTTTCGACAATAGTGAAAAGCTTAAAGTAATTGTTGAACAAAGAATACCGGTGGCGAGGATGTTCTCAACTTCAGGAGGCAGTTTTTACATTGACAGCAGCGGACAACGAATGCCACTGTCGGAAAAAATGTCGGCAAAGCTTCCGGTATTTACAGGTTACCCGATCGATGCAAAAAAAGACAGAACTCCTGCTGAAAGAAAACTCATCAGGGACATCAAGGACCTGAGCCTTTTTCTGCTGAGCGATCCATTCTGGATGGCGCAGATCAGCCAGATCGACATCACACCTGTAAAAGAATTTGAAATGATCCCGACTATCGGCAATCACATCATCGAATTCGGGGATGGAAGTAATTATGAAGCAAAGTTTAAAAGGCTGTTTATTTTTTACAAACAGGTCCTTGCAAAAACGGGTATGGAAAAATATGAAAGGATAAAAGTTCAATATAACAAGGAGATCATAGGCGTTAAAAAAAAATAAATAATCTTTTAAGAGTCGTATAACAACTGACTAACAACTAAAACAGCATACCATCATGAACACTGAACAACCCATTATCGTAGGACTGGATATCGGCACAACAAAGATCGCCGCTATAGCAGGAAGAAAAAATGAATTCGGCAAACTCGAGATCATCGGGTTCGGCAGGGCAAATTCGAACGGAGTAAAGCACGGACAGGTATTGAATATTGATGAAACCATCAAAGCCATTAAAATGGCGCTTGACAACTGTTATGCATCAAATCCCAATCTCGACATCTCTGAAGTGTATGTTGGTATTGCGGGACATCATATCAAAAGTTTACAAACAAGAGGCGACATCGTAAGGCATCAGAATGAAGAGGAAATCTCCCAGAAGGAAATCGACCAGCTGGTAGCCGATCAGTATAAAACATATATTCCTGCCGGAGACCAGATCATTGATGTGATCCCCCAGGAATTTACAGTGGATAATTTTCAAAACATACCCAACCCAATCGGTTATGGTGGCGTAAAGGTCGGTGCCAACTTTCATATTATCACAGGTGATAAAAATGCTATCCGAAATATCAACCGTGCTGTTGAAAAAAGCGGGCTCCGTACCAAAGATCTCGTACTGCAACCACTTGCCTCATCATCCGCAGTAATGGGACAGGAAGATCTCGAAGCAGGAGTAGCTATAGTGGATATCGGCGGTGGTACTACCGACCTCGCTGTTTTTTATGAAGGGATATTGAAGCATACAGTTGTTATCCCATTCGGTGGTGAGAACATAACGAATGATATAAAAACCGGTCTTGGGGTTTTAAAAACGCAGGCTGAGCAAATGAAAGTTCAATTCGGATCTGCTTTGTCAAATGAGGCGAAAGCCAATGCAGTGATCACTATTCCGGGTTTACGCGGAATGCCTCCCAAGGAGATCAGTGTAAAGAATCTTGCAAATATCATCCAGGCGCGCATGAGCGAAATAATGGATTTTGTAACGTTCCATCTTAAACAGGTTGGCCTCGACAATAAAATGCTGAATGGAGGAATCGTGTTAACAGGCGGAGGTGCCCAACTGAAACACCTGATACAACTTACTGAATATACAACGGGATTGAATGCGAGGATCGGTTATCCCAATGAACATCTTGCCCCCGGTCATATTGAAGAGCTTGCCAAGCCAACTTATTCAACCTGCATCGGACTTATATTGAAAGGATACAGCGATTACGAGCATAACAGGAAACAATTTGAAACGAGAATTGCAAGAGTTGAAGTTCCGGAGACGCTGAGAAGGCAGGAAACATTTGCAGATGAAGCCGAAGATGAAATAAGCCGTGAGGAAAAAGTAAAGAACAGGAAAGGGCTGAAAGATTTCTGGGGCAAGTTTAAGGTTACATTAATTGATCTGTTTAAAGAAGAAGAAGATCACGCATTATAAGTTAAAAGTTAAAAGTTATAAGTTAAAAGTATATCGAACTGTTTTCACTTTTCACTTTTGACTTTTCACTTTTCAGATAATAAAATATCTAACCCACTTAAAAAAAATACAATGATCCATTTTGATCTACCTAAAGAAAAATCTTCCATCATCAAAGTAGTAGGTGTTGGAGGAGGTGGCAGCAACGCGGTCAACCACATGTTCAGCCAGAATATAGAAGGAGTAAATTTCATTATTTGCAATACAGATGCCCAGGCAATTTCACAGAGCAAAGTTCCCAATAGGGTACAGCTCGGTCCGCATTTAACACAAGGCCTTGGTGCGGGTGCAAATCCTGATATTGGCAGGCAGGCAACAGAAGAAAGTCTTGAAGAAATAAAAAGAATTCTTGAAGTAAATACCAAGATGGCCTTCATCACTGCGGGCATGGGAGGCGGAACCGGTACCGGTGGAGCACCTATCATCTCAAAGATCTGTAAAGAGCTTGGTATCCTTACTGTAGGGATCGTAACAACGCCATTTTCTTATGAAGGGAAAAAAAGACAGATGCAGGCGGAAGACGGTATCAGGGTGATGAAACAATATGTTGATACGTTGCTGGTGATCAGCAACGACAAACTTCGTCACCAGTTCGGTAACCTGAAAATGAAGGAAGCTTTCAATCGTGCCGATAATGTTCTTGCTACAGCAGCAAAATGTATCACAGATGTAATTAACAGTACCGGCCAGATCAATGTAGACTTTGCCGATGTATGCACTGTGATGCGTAATGGTGGAGTTGCCATACTTGGCAGTGCAGCCTGCGGAGGTGAGAACCGTGCTCAACGCACTATCGAAGAAGCGCTCACATCTCCATTGTTGAATGACAATGATATCCGCGGCGCGAAATGGATACTTATTAATATCAATTCCTCTGAAGGAGAGCATGAATTCACTATGGATGAAGTGGAGATCATTCAGAATTATCTTATAGAGCAGGCTGGTGAAGGAACCGATGTTATCCTGGGAATGGGATATGATAGCAACCTCGGCGACAAAATCGGTATTACGCTTATTGCCACAGGCTTCGAGCACAAGGATCCATTTGATAAGAAAAAGCCTAAACAAACAGAAGCTGATCCCAATGAAAAGATTGTATTGACACTGGCACCACAAAATGAGGTAAAAAAAGTTATTGCCGAAGTTCCTGAGGCTCCGGTCGTTGAAGAGAAAAAATTACACATAGAAGAGCCGGTGGCAATCAAAGATGAGTTTAGGCCAACATTAAATGTAGCTGAAGAAGACGAATCAGAGGTTGGGGATTTTACGGTAGAACCCGGTAAAATTACTGTGGAAAATAATATAGAAACATTACGTGAACAAAATACTATAGAATGGGTATTTTCGGGAACGCCTTCCACATCTGCAGTGTCGGGAGGATACCTCGCAAGACCATCCAATATTTATGCTGAAGCCGAAAATAAAGGGACTACCAACCCTGAACCTGTGAAGGAACCAGTCCTTCCCACGAAAACAGAACCGGTCATGGAAGAAGAACCTTCCGCGGCAATGCAATTAGTGATTAAGGATGACATTCCAGCGGCGGCGGATGAGTCTAGGGCCTATCAAACCAAAGAAAATGTTCCGGTGCAATCTTCTGCTGAGGAACCTGCGATGCAGGACGAAGCAGAGCAACAGAAGCGCCGGGCAGCAGAACGAATACAGAAATTGCGAAACCTTTCGTTCAACATAAATGCTGCTGACCCGAACAATGAGTTTGAAACCGTGCCGGCTTATATCCGCCGCAATTTGGATCTCTACAACAGCATCTCGCATGTTGAAAATTTCTACAGCAATTACGAAGTAAAGCCCGACGACCGCAATAACGGTCCTATTTCTACTATAAATACTTTCCTGGACGGAAAGAAGCCGGATTAGGCTTCACCGATTTTATCATGTTACAGCTAACGCCCGTAACATGGTAATTGGATTTTTTGACTTTCTTATTTCTGTTTTTAGTTGTTGGCCCCCTGATTATTCGGGGGGCATTTTTTAATATTAAAACAAAACCCGCCATAGGCGGGTAAAAAAGAGTATTATTTAAATAAATAAATTACTCTTTGGTAAGATCTGTTTTGCTCAGCCAACCCTTCGAAGTAAATCCGAGATCATTCGTGTATTCAACAAAAATAAATCCATTCTTTTCTTCGAGTGCACCTACAGTTTTATTACCTGAAATAAAAGTACTGCGCATTGTATTTTCGTCCGGGGCATTGTAAAAATTGGCTTTTGATGCGATACGGTACCTGCCGATAACCGTCTTTGATTCAACTGCTGTGGTTGCTGCAGGCTCTGTGTTGGCCGGGGGCGGAGTCTTTGCTGCCGCCGTTTCCACCTTAGGTTTATTTACTGGTTTTATTAACGGTTTCACTGGTTCCCGGAGGGTAGCATTCACTTCCTCTTCATTGTATTCCTCGTCAGGAGTAATAGCCACAGCTGCTTTTTGTTTCTGAGGTTGTTTGGCTGCTTCAGTTTTCTGAGATCCAATAATATTGGGAACAGAATCTTTTACAGCAGGCGGTGGAACACTTGTGGACCCCGGTAGACTTTGTTTTTCCGATTGGGCAGCAGCGGGAATATTTGCTGTATTCGCATTTGGTTGCTCTACATTCGCATTCGGTTGCTCAATACTGTTAGTAGGTGGTACAGCCGTAACACTATTGGTATTTTTTTCAGAAGGCGCTATACTGACGCCGTATTTGCCGATGCTGAGATAGTTGAAATTTTTATTGTAGTATATGCCATAGCCGATATATGCTCCCATGGCAAGAGTAATAAAAAGTAAAGTAAAAAATGCGCTTCTTGATACGCGTTTTCTCCCTGACCAATATTCACTGTCGTAAGAAGTATTTCCGTTTGGATGGGAGGTCTTCAGTTCCTGTATTTCCTGGTCGAGAAGTTTGTTGAAAAACTTTTCTTTTTCAAGGCTCGCTTTCAGTTTGTCGTTCTCGCGGATTAATCTATTGATATCCTGCGATGCTCCAAAGGTTTTATGCGATTCTTTTTCAGCCTCTTCAAGGCCTTCAAATCCTTCAGTATACATAGTAATAGAAGTTAGGATATTATATTAAATGTATAATATCAATAAACAGTCCAATTTTATATATTTTTTCCTTCCAAAATTACAACGATTTCTCCTTTAACACTTTTTTCGGAGAAATGATGTAAAACCTCTTGTAAACTGCCTCTTACATTCTCTTCAAACACCTTTGTAAGCTCCCGGCTTACACTGCAATGACGGCCAGCCCCGAAATATTCAATAAGATCTTTTAGTGTTTTAACAAGGCGTACAGGTGATTCATAGAGTATTATCGTTCTTTCTTCTGTTGAGAGTTTTGTGAGCAAAGTATGTCTACCTTTTTTCAACGGAAGAAATCCTTCAAAACAAAACCTGTCAGAGGGAAGGCCACTGTTCACCAACGCCGGAACAAAGGCGGTGGCTCCCGGTAAACATTCAACTTTTATGCCTGCCCTTATGCATTCACGCACAAGCAGAAAGCCGGGGTCTGAAATGCCAGGGGTACCCGCATCTGTAACAAGCGCCATGGTTTTGCCGTTCCCGAGCTGTGAAATAAGATGTTGCAGCACCTGGTGTTCGTTGTGCTGGTGAAAAGGCGTTACCGGTTTCTGGATGCCGTAGTGATTCAGCAGTTTAGAAGAAGTGCGCGTGTCTTCGGCAAGGATTAGATCCACTTTTTTCAGCATCTCCAGGGCCCTTAAAGTAATGTCCTGCAAATTGCCGATAGGTGTGGGAACTATATATAACACATTAATTTTTTAATTCCACTTCAAAATATTCCATCACTTCATTGGCAAGCAATTTTCTCGATGCCTCTTCGGCTATCTCTTTTGCTTTTTCTTCTGATTCGGCATCAACCTGCAGTTGTATATTTCTTCCGATCCTTACATCGGAAACTGAAGGCAAACCCAGGTTTTTTAATCCTGTCATCACAGCTTTTCCCTGCGGATCGAGCAATTCTTTCAAAGGCATCACTTTAACCTGAACTGTATAGGTCATTTCAATTGTTTTTTGGTTGTCAACGATAAAATTACATACACTATAAATACCACCGGCACTGCGAGCCATTTTAAAAATATGGCAGCAATAACTGCAACTGCAGCGAGAATTATTTTAGAAAGATTATTTTTTGAGGCAGCCTTCCCGAATTTCAGCGCCATAAAGGGAGTATTACAAATCATCAGGTAGCTAAGCAGTATGATGATCGCATAAAGTACCCATTTGTTCACAAGTACCGCAGCGATATTAAAATAATTATAGAAAAGTATCAAAGGCAGCGATGCAATGAATAGTCCCGCAGCAGGACTTGGTACACCTGTGAAATCAGCACCTGTATTATTTTCAAGATTAAATCTTGCAAGTCTCCATGCAGCGGCGGCAGGAAAGATCAATGCAGGAAGCAAAGCCCAAAGAGTAACCTCGAGACCATCTTCTTCCTGTATAAAACTAATGCGCAGCAACTGGTACAAAATAATACCGGGAGCAACGCCAAAGCTTACAACATCAGCGAGTGAATCCAGTTGTTTGCCCATCTCAGATGTTGCATTAAATAAACGTGCTACAAATCCGTCTAAAAAATCAACGATCGCTGCTATGCCAATGAATATTGATCCCCACCATATTTTTTCCGGCAGTTGCGGCACCCATGTTCCTTCTTCACTTTGTACCACTAGCATTTCACCGGTTTGCAGCACAAAAATGGTCGCGAGGCAGCCACAAATGAGATTAAGTAGTGTGAAAAGGTTTGGGATCTGTTTCGTCATATTGCTTTTTATTTCTTCATCAGGGTCTCGATCTGTTCTACCGTAATGGGAATTTTTTCCATCAGGTCTTTATTACCGGATTCCGTTATCCATACATTGTTCTCTATCCTGATGCCTATCTGTTCCGGTTCAATATAAATTCCCGGCTCTACCGTCAGTAACATTCCCGGTTGCAAAGGTCCGGTTCTTGTACCGAGGTCATGCACATCTATACCGAGGTGATGCGATATACCGTGATACAGGTATTTTCTGTAAGCCCTGTTTTCTTTATCTTCATTTTTCACATCTGCCTCACTGAGAATACCAAGACCGATAAAAATTTTTGTTGCTTCCTCTCCAACTTTATCCGTGTAATCTATAATGGAAATACCCGGTTTAAGCAACGATTTTGCATAGTTGTGCAAATGTAAACATGCATTGTACACTTCTGCCTGTCTTTTTGTAAATTTTCCATTCACTGGAACTGTACGTGAAAGGTCTGCACAATAATTGCCATAACGCGCTCCAAAATCCATCAGAATAAGTTCTCCGTCTTTACATTCCTGGTTGTTCGCTATATAGTGAAGAGTTCTCGCCCTGTCGCCCGATGCGATGATACTGTCGTATGCCTCGCCGGATGCTCCCTGTGATAAAAATGAATGGACAACTTCAGCTTCTATCTCATATTCCATTATGCCTGGTCTGATCACTTTCAATATTCTTTCAAAAGCATTGTGGGTGATGTCTATTGCTTTTTGAACCACTTTAATTTCTTCTTTCAGCTTTACCCCTCTTAATTCTTTAAGAATTTTTGCGCTTCTTTCATAATTGTGAGCTGGGTATTTTGATTTCATTTCTTCCGCGAAACGGTAATCCCTTGTCGGTACATCAGTATGCTTGCGGTCGTTCTCGTTGGTGTTGAGATAGATGTGATCTGCCTGGTGAAGCCATGGCTGAAGCAACCCTTCAAGTGAATCGAGCCATACAATGGTTTCAAACCCCGACATTTTTTTTGCTTCCTCAGCCCTTAGTCTTTTTCCATCCCACTTTTCTTTCAATTCGTTAGGTCTTATGAGCACCAGCACTTCCCTGAATTTTGGGTCGGAATTATCGGGGAACAGGATCACCATCGTATCCTCCTGGAGGATACCGGATAGCCAGAAAAGATCTGAATTTTGCTGGAAAAGGTAGAGCGAATCGCCGTTGGCAGGCACCTCATCATTGCTATTAAAAATTGCGATGGCGTTCTTTACCATTTTTTCTGTAAATCTTTTCCTGTTATTTGTGAAGATCTTAGGATCCAGCGGGAGGTGTTTCATCCGGAAGTTGCCTGTTTTTAAACGTTCGTAAGAGGGTGTAAAAATAGGAGATTTAGTTTTGGTATAATGATATGGCAAATCTTATCATTACGAAATGAGGCTAACACTTGTTAGTTAAATAATATTTAATAAAGGCTTCTATTTTATTGATATTTTTGATATTCGTCAGTTTTGAGGGCTTTGTTTTAGATAAAATCTCATTTTATCTTTGTTGTCTAAACATGTGCTTGCCTTATGATGGTCTCTACGATTGCCACCAGAAAAAGGCAGGTCCGTCTGGACCTGCTTTTACCTAAACTTCCACATTACCAGTTATCACCGGAAGAACTTGTACAGCAAACCCTGATGATGGGAGAGGGTGAACTCAGTGATACCGGGGCATTGATTATTCATACCGGGGAGTTCACCGGCAGGAGTCCAAAGGATAAATTCATCGTTAAGGACAACAGCACAGCAGATAAGATAGACTGGAACAACTTCAACATTCCTATCGATACCGAACATTTCAACAAGATTTTCGATAGAATGGTTGAATACATGGAGAAGATACCGGAACTATGGATCCGTGATTGTTATGCCTGTGCTGATCCAAGATACCGGCTTAATGTCCGTGTGATCAATGAAAAACCCTGGGGAAACTTATTTGCTTATAACATGTTCCTCAGGCCCGGTGAAAATGAGCTTGAAAATTTTAATCCTGAATGGCATGTGATGGCTGCACCTGGTCTCGATCTGGATCCCGAAGAATGCGGAACACGACAAAAGAATGCAGCGGTGATCAGCTTCAGGCATAAAATGATCCTGATTGCAGGAAGCGGTTATACAGGGGAAATTAAAAAAGGCATTTTTACAGTACTCAATTACCTGCTTCCCCATAAGAGCGAAGTACTCAGCATGCATTGCTCTGCTAATATGAGTGACGTTGGCGACACTGCACTGTTTTTTGGATTGAGCGGAACCGGTAAAACAACACTCAGCGCTGATAGTTCGAGGAGACTTATCGGAGATGATGAACATGGATGGACGAAAGACAACATTTTTAATTTTGAAGGTGGTTGTTATGCAAAGGTGATCGACCTCAGTGAAGAAAAAGAGCCCGAAATATTTCAAGCGATAAGAGAGGGAGCACTCCTGGAAAATACGGTCTGCTATCCCGGAACGAACAAAATAAATTTTGCATCATCCTGCATTACTGAAAATACAAGGGTTTCATATCCTATCGATTTTATTAGCAATGCACAGCTACCTTCAAAAGGAAATATTCCATCCAATATATTTTTTCTTACCTGCGATGCATATGGAGTATTACCACCTATTTCAAAGCTTACACCAGCCCAGGCCATGTATCAGTTTATTTCAGGATACACTGCCAAGGTTGCAGGAACTGAAGCAGGGGTAACCGAACCTGTTTCAACCTTCAGTGCATGTTTTGGCGCTCCGTTCATGCCATTGCATCCTGGAAAATATGCTGCTATGCTGGGTGAAAAACTAAGGAAGCATAAAGTAAATGTATGGCTGGTCAATACAGGTTGGACCGGTGGACCTTTTGGCAAAGGTTCAAGAATGAAATTGTCATATACGAGGGCAATGATCAGGGCAGCAATTGGAGGGCACCTGAAAAATGTTCAGTACGACAGGCACCCCGTTTTTGGGATGGATATTCCTGTTTCTTGCCCTGATGTACCTTCAGAAATTTTATATACCAGGGATACCTGGCAGGATAAGGACGCATATGACGCGCATGCGTTGATGCTGGCAAAAAAGTTCATTAAAAACTTTGAGAAATTTGAAGCGGGTGTTGACCCTGAAATACGGGCTGCCGCACCGAGGATTTAACTTTTACATTCACACACTTAAAATAAATTTGCAGCATAATGCTTCCAAGGTTAATCTTATTCATACTCCCCCTATTCTTCTCCTTTCCAAAAGAAGATAACATGATCGAATGGAGCCCTACGCGCAAGCTTACCTGGGCCGATTTCAAAGGCGTACCTGATCCTTCATCCACCGATGCGGCACTTACCCACAGCTCGATCACCGTAGGATTTGAATATTCCAATAAAGGATTAACGCATACTATCAAATGCAAGTTCAACAAACTTCTTTCATGGGGAAGGATTAGAAATGAATACATCCTTAGTCATGAGCAAAGGCATTTTGATATTGCAGAGGCGCATGCTCGGCTGCTTAATAAAAACCTGAATGAATATGTATTCAATAGCAAGACTGTAAACGCGGATATCAATAATATTTACAATGAAACGATGAAAGAGCATGTGAGCATGCAGAAGCAATACGACCTGATCACAGATCATTCATTAGACACTGCGGAACAAAATAAATGGGATAAGAAAGTAGAAGCGATGCTGAACAGCTTAGCAGATTATTCTAAATACAATTAATTCCCGTTTCTCGTTTCTCGATTCTCGTCTGTCGCATTAAAACAATCCATACAACATCGCATCTACCTTCCCGATTACCTCACCAAGATGCTCATCATTCTCAGGAAATTTATTTTTGTCGATGTCTATTACAAGCAGTGGTCCTTCGCGATAACTTTCAATCCACTTATTATAAAAATCATTGAGCCTTTTCAGGTAATCGAGGCGAATATTTTCTTCATAATCCCTTCCTCTTTTCTGAATCTGTGCAACAAGCGTAGGCACCGAGCCCTTTAAATAGATCAGCAGATCAGGCGGCTGCACCATCGACTTAAGGGTTTCAAAAAAAGCAAAATAATTATCGTAATCGCGTTTGCCCATCAATCCCATTTCATGCAGGTTGGGAGCAAAAATGTGGGCGTCTTCATAAATGGTTCTGTCCTGGATAACTGTCTGGGTGCCTCTTTGGATATCCAGGAGCTGATTCAGTCGGTTATTCAGAAAGTATATCTGGAGGTTAAAACTCCAGCGTGGCATGTCTTCGTAAAAATCGAACAGGTATGGGTTATGATCAACGTCTTCGAACTGGGGAATCCATTTATAATGCTTGCTGAGTAATTCAGTGAGAGTAGTTTTTCCTGCACCGATGTTACCCGCGACCGCTATATGTTTAGGTTTTTTGCTTTTTGCCATTTGTCCGTTTAAATATAAACAAATACTAAATCTTCATTAAAAATAATCCAGACCCATCACTCTTTTAACCAGTTCCATTGTAGACTGTGCACTGTCACGGGCTTTGGCGGCACCTCTTGCCATTACCTGCTTAAGGTAATCTTCATCGTCATAAATTGTTCTGGCTTTTTCACGTATAGGGGCAATGAACCTGATCATATCTTCTGCCAGTTGTTCTTTCAGGTCTCCATACCTGATGGTGAGGTTGCTATATTCTTCATCATATTTCCTGATCACTTCTTTGCTGCTAACCAGCTCCATCAACTGGAATAAATTCCCGATCACTTCGGATTTAGGAGTGTTTGGATTTTCAGGAAGCGTGTCTGTTTTTGCTTTTTTAATTTTTTTCCTGATGAGGTCATCATCGTCGGACAAATAAATTGTTGCATATTGATTTTCGCTCTTGCTCATTTTGCCTGTACCATCAAGAGAGGGTACTTTAACAAGATCCTCTCCGAAATTAAATGCTTGTGGTTCTGGGAAAACTTCACCATACCGGTGATTAAAACGGTTGGCAAAAGTGCGGGCCATTTCAAGGTGCTGCTCCTGGTCTTTGCCTACCGGCACAAGCGCCGCGCGGTGAAGTAGAATGTCGGCAGCCTGAAGCACGGGATAAGTAAGCAGCCCGGCGTTTATATTCTGCGGATGCTGCCTTGCTTTGTCTTTAAATGTCGTGGTTTTTTCCAGCTCGCCTTTATAAGCGAGCATATTGAGGAAGAGATAAAGCTCAGCAGTTTCAGGTACCTGGCTCTGACAGTAGAGGGTAACTTTTTCGGGGTCGAGGCCCGATGCGATGTTTTCTGCCAGTACGCGGTTCACGTTCAACTTAAGTTCTTAGTATCCGGATGCGTGGTAAGGCTATGCAGGTCTGCCACCATAAAAAAACAATTGTAGGTGTCCTGCATACGCACATAATTACGGATGGCACCGAAATAATTTCCGAAGTGCAGGAAGCCTGTGCTCCGGATGCCGCTCATGACGATCTCTTTCATAAAGGCGCGAAGATACGGTAAACGTTAAACGTGAGAAGTGAGACGTGACAAGCGTATTCAGTAACTTCGCGACCCGATGCAATTACAATTCGAGCTGCAGAAAACAGATACAATTTCAAAGGCCCGCACGGGCCGTTTCACAACCGATCATGGTGAAGTAATCACACCGATTTTTATGCCCGTAGGCACAGCTGGCAGCGTAAAGGCCGTGAGCCAGGAGCAATTAAAAAAAGATGTAAAGGCACAGATCATTCTTGCCAATACTTATCATTTGTACCTGCGTCCATCACTCAATATTCTTGAGCTGGCAGGTGGTTTACATAAATTCAATGGATGGAACGGACCCATGCTCACCGACAGCGGAGGTTACCAGGTTTTTTCTCTTGCGGGCTCAAGAAAAATAAGTGAAGAAGGCGTGATATTCCAGAGTCATATTGATGGATCCCGTCATTTATTTACCCCGGAGCTGGTAATGGATATTCAGCGAACGATCGGCGCTGATATCATTATGGCTTTCGATGAATGCCCACCTTACCCCAGTGATTATAAGTATGCCAGGGAGTCAATGGACCTTACCCACCGTTGGTTGAAAAGGTGCTTCACCAGGTTCAATGAAACGAGCGACAAATACGGATACACCCAGAATCTTTTTCCGATTGTGCAGGGCGGAACATACAAAGACTTACGTATAGCCTCATGCGAAGCAATCAGCGAAATTAATGCGGCCGGTAATGCGATCGGTGGATTAAGCGTGGGTGAACCTGAGGAGATGATGTATGAGCTGACGGCATTATGCTGTGAACATCTGCCGCCACAG
>Ga0111538_10009307_pt1 | contig 13125 bp, 7 predicted proteins | sample SoiMethybrSBSTD1_FD_79669 | JGI IMG/M metagenome (GOLD analysis project Ga0111538, IMG submission 79669) | Bulk soil microbial communities from a Populus tree surrounding site in Tennessee, USA - Soil MetaG P. TD hybrid SBSTD1 (version 2)... | ecosystem: Environmental > Terrestrial > Soil > Tree...
AATCGCTGATCTCGAACATCTCGTTCTCGAGCCGCAGCGCGTAGAGGCTGGTGCGCGCCTCCGCCGCCATCCCGCCGAGCTCGATGATCAGCGCTTCGTCGTTGAGGACGAAGCCCTCGGAGATGAGGATCAGCGTCTTCGGCGCATCGATCGTCCGCAGCGCGTTGAACAGGTCGCGCAGCGTCTGCAGCGTCGAATCAGCGTCGCGGTTGACGTCGAAGGCATAGGAGCGCGCCTCGATCTCGACCTGGTTGCGGCACATCTCCTGCGCGCCCGGCGCATTGCCGGCAGTGAGGCACTCGCGGAGCTGCACCTGCTCCAGCATGTCGCGGTCGCCGCGCTCGATCGCCTGCGCCTCGACCAGCGCGATGTTGTGGCCGACGTCGACCGAGCGGCCGAGCTGCCGCTGCCCGACCATCCGCGACAGCGCCTTCTTGATCCGCTCGCGGTCGGAGGTGAACGGCGTCGCCGGCGCGCCGATGCCGAAGCCGGCCACCGCCACGCGATCGGACGGCGCCAGCCGATCGATGAACGCCTGCGCCGCCTTCTGGATCGCCATCGCGCCGCCGAAGCGGATGTTCGGCTGGTCGATCGCCATCACGATCAACCGGCCGCCGGTGGCGCCCTCGTTGGTGCTGTAGCCGTCGGGCGGCGGCGCGACCGGCTCGGCGCTCGCGGCCGGCGCCGCCAGCGGCACCCACTCGGCGGTGACGACGCGGCGCGGGTTGCCGTCGACGCGGACGGTGAAATCAGCCGGCGTCAGCCCCTCGATCGGCTTGCCGCGATCGTCGACGACCGAGATGTCGAGCGAGGTGACTTCGACCGACGACTGGAAGCGCGGCTCCTGCGGCGGCTGGGCGGTCTGGGCGTCGAGGGTCCGGCTGAAGCCGGACACTAAACAAGTAGCCAACGCCATCAGCACGAGCGCAGTCCCCGCTCGCCCCACCCGCCCGCGTGTCCACCCCACCTGCCCCACCTGCTCTACCCGCCCTTCACTTGCCGGCGAGCGCGCGGTAGCCCTGACGCGCGCGCACGTCCGTGTGCCCTTCGACATCCACCTTGATCTTCCGCCACGCGTCGTCGCGCTTGGTGTTGGTGGACTGGTAGCCAATCAGGTACTGGTTCGAGAGCTCGTCGAGCAGCTGCGCGAACGCGGCGTGCAGTTCGTCCATGCTGTCGGTGAAGATCGCACGCCCGCCGGTCGGTGCCGCCAGCCGCTCCATCACGCGGCGCAGCGGATCCAGGGTGACGCCGCGCCCCTGGCCGATCATGTAGAGCGTCACGTCGCTCGACTGCAGCCGGCGCTCGACGTCGTTGATCGTCGCGTGGCTCCCCTGGTCTTCGCCGTCGCTGAAGACCACCAGAGCCTTGCGCCCGGTCTGGCGGCCCAGCATCTCGACGCCGCGCAGCAGCACGTCGTAGAGCGCCGTCGATCCCCACGGCGCCAGGCGGTCGACCGCCTTGACCCGCTCGGAGCGGTCGGTCGTCTTGCGCGTCAGGGTGAAGATGTTGTCGTTGAAGCCGAGCAGCGTCACCTGGTGCTCGGGCGCGACGTCGCCGAGGAAGCCCTTGACGGCGTTCTTCACGCGCGGCATCGCCGGACCCATGCTGCCGGAGATGTCGATGGCCGCAATCAGCTCGAGCGGCACGTCCTCGGACGCGAAGTGCGTGATCGTCTGCGCGTGGCCGTCCTCCAGGACGTGGAACGCCGACTGCGGCAGATCGCGGACGAAGCGGCCGTGCTCGTCGCTGACCGTCACCGTCACCTGGACGACGTCGACGTCGACGCGCTCGGAGTAGCCGACCGACTTGGTGCGTACGGTCTGTACCAGGCGGGTGCCGTCCTTGAGCGTCGCCACCGCGCGCACCTGATGTTCGGCGATCGCCGGGCCCGCGTCCCACTCGCACTCGAACGGCAGCCCGGTGAGGGCGCACGCCTGGCGGCCGTTGACGAAGAAGGTGAGCGCGGTGACGCCGTCCGGCGGATCGACCTTGGCGCGCAGCAGCGTCGGGCCGCTGACGTAGGCGTCGGCGCCGGGCGAGAGGATCCTGAGCTCCGGGTTAGACGGGGTGCCCTGCGCAACGGCAACAACCGTCAGCGCCGCACTGAGCAGGAGCGGCGAGAGTCCCCGATGGTAGGCGTTCATTGGTCAAGTGGCCCGGAGCGACCCTGCTCCGGCATCAGCGGCCCGCCCGCGGTGGCGGCCGACACGTAGTCCTCGATGCGATCGCGGGTGAAGGTGCGCGCGGTCCGCGCCAGCGTCAGCCAGTCGGAATCGTCGGTCGGTTTGACTTCGTCGATGAAGTCCTGCACCGCGCCCGCGAGGACGACCTTGGCGATGGCGGCGGGCAGGCGCAGCTCGCGGAGCATGATGGCGATGTGCAGGTGCATGTCCGCCACGGATGAGGCGGTCAGCCCCAGCGGCGGACGTCCTAAAAGGGTCGGCCAGCTCCCGGGCGGCGTCAAGCGCGAACATGCGCACCCTTGAGCCGTCACCATCGCCATGCCCCAGGCGTCGAAGTCGGCCGGGCGGCCGCCGCCGAGCACGAGCAGCTCGGTGGCCGAGAACATCGTCGGCACCCGGTCGCCTTCGTGGGTGAGCATCCACCGCACCGCGCGCCGGCGCGACCCTTCCATGCCGATCTCGTCGGCGACGCGCTCGAACGCGGTGTCTGCGGCGGCCGCGGTCGCGCCGGTCGCGTTCACCGTGCGCAGCCCGGCGACGCGGCGGCGGCCGCGGCCGATGGCGTCGGCAATCGCGTCGCGATCGGCGTCGCGCAGCAGGAACGGGTTCATCAGCGAGACGCTCAGCGCGAAGCTGTCGCGCTCGTTCGAGGTCAGCTTCGGCGCCTCGAGCACGCGCTCGTAGTTCAGCCGCCGCAGCGCCAGCGGCGCCAGCGCGATGTCGAGGCCGAGCAGCGATCCGTTGACGTGCCACGGCACGCCGGGCGTGACCTCCGGACGCGGCACGCTCCACGCCGAACGCAGCCGCACCTCGGCATCCTTGGCGCCGAAGCCGAAGTCGTGGCGGCGCGACACGTCGTCGGCCAGGAGCACCGCGCCTTCCGGATCGCCGACATCCGCGGCATAGGCGATCGAGGGCAGCGTCTGCGCCAGCAGTTCGTCGGCCAGCGCGTTCAGCGACTCCCCCGCTCGCGCCAGGCGTTTGACGTCCTTGCTCTTGATGTGGCGCGTCAGCTCGTCGACCGCCCGCTTGACCGCCTCCGACGCGTTCGGCGGCGCCGCCACGCCCGGCGGCGTGGTGTCGGCGGTATCGTGGCCGACGCGGCGCGGGATGTCGGCGGCCAGCGCCGCCAGGCGCTCGACGATCGTCAGCGCGTCGTCGAGCGGCGTCTTCTCGTTGGCGAGGGTGCGGGCGGCGACGGCGAGCTCGATGCCGACGTCGAGCGCCGGCCCCTCCTGCTTCTCGCGCACGCGCTGCAGCCGCTGCCGCTCCGACGCGCCGAGGTCGAGCCGGTACGGCTGCCCCTCCCAGGTGACGCGGCGGGCCAGGCCATCGCCCGAGGCGGGACCCGACATCGCCGCCAGCACGGCGAGCTCGCTGGTCTCGGCGCGCGGGATGGCGTTGAGGAGCGCCTCGCGCAGCCACCGCGCCATGCCGCCGGCGTACTCGCCGGTCTCGTTCAGCGGCACGGCCGCCAGCCGCTCGACCAGCTTCTGCGCCGCCGTGGCGTCGAGCGTTCTCACCATGGTCATGCGCGCGATCATCGCGAGCGTGCCCTGGAACTGCGCCTGCACCGCGAAGCCGCGGCGCCCCTCGATCGCGCCGAAGCGCGCGACGTGCCGCGCCGCGCTGGCGTACACGGCCGGCGCGGTGATCCCCATGCGCTCCAGCGTCCAGATCAACATGCGGTAGCGCGAGAGCGCGCGCAGCGCCACCAGCACGTCGCCGCGCTCGGGCGCCGCGGTCTTGCCGAACACACGCTGGCCGAACGCGATCTGATCGAGCCGCTCGGCGCGCAGGCGGACATCCGCGGCGCCAATCTCCTGCACCAGCCAGGCGGCGTCGATCGGGTCCTCCTCGATGCCGCGCACGTGGCGCGCCGCGTCGTCGGGCAGCTCGGGGCCGCCGAAGACGCGCGACCACAGCGCGCGCGCCGCCGGCTCGCGCGGCGCGCCGTTCTCGTTCACCTCCACGCGCGTGAAGGTCATCGACAGGTCGTAGGAGGCGCGGCCGAACGGCAGCGTGCGCAGGTGCGCTTCGCGAAAGGCGTCGACCGATCCGGCGAGCGCCTTGAACCGATCGAGCCGCGTCTGCGCGTTGGCGAGCCAGAGCCCGAGCGCGAAGGCCCGCCGCGGCGGATCGAGCTGGCCGATGGTGTCGTACAGGTAGGCGACGCGCCCTTCGTTCAGCTCGAAGAGCTGGGTGATGAACCGGTCGGTGCGCGTCACTTTCTCGCCGACGACCGCCTCCCACAAGACCACCGCTTCGTCGGGCACATTTTGCTGGCGCATCCCGGCCGGTGGGATCACGCGGTTGCCGTCGACCTGCAGGCTGCCGGCAAAGGCGCCGAACGCGGTCACCGTCGCGGGACGCTCGTAGATGCGCTCCAGGATCGAGGGATGATCGCCGAGATAATCGAGGGTGCGATCGTCGAGCGACGACAGGCCGAGGCAGATGAGCGCCGCCGATCGGTCGGCGATGATCGCCGGGATCACTTCGCGCGGCGTCATCCGCCGCTTGAAGATCGAGTTGCTCCAGAAGTCGGCGCCGAGCGGGATCGGCACGTTCTCGGCCGGACGCGAATCGACTTGCGGGATGCCGCGCTGCGCGCGCAGCTGCGCCTGCCGCATCACCAGGAGCGCCGCATCGGCCGACGGACGCCGTCCTTCCGGCGTGTTGTACAGGAGCCGCGTCAGCTCGTACATGAAGCGGCCGCGGTCGGGCACCGGATCGATGCCCAGCGACTGCGCGAGCGCCGCGGTGCCGCCGGGAAGCGGCACATCCTCGGTGACCGCGGCGGCCGCGGGGCGCAGCGAAAATGCCGCTACAATCGTTAGGCAGAGCGCGGCCCGGACGCGTCGCGTTGTCGCTGGCACAAGGCGCACATTATAGACATGGCATCCGCGAACTACACCGCGAAAGACATCACCGTTCTGGAGGGTCTCGAGCCGGTCCGCCGCCGCCCCGGCATGTATATCGGGGGGGTCGGCTCAGCTGGACTGCATCATCTGGTATGGGAAGTCGTCGACAACGCCGTCGACGAGGCGATGAACGGCTACGCGTCCAATATCTGGGTAACTCTCCATCAGAATGGATCGTCGATTACGATCGAAGACGACGGCCGCGGCATCCCGGTTGATAAACACCCCACTTCAAAGAAGAGCGCGCTCGAAGTCATCTTCACCGTGCTCCACGCCGGCGGCAAGTTCGAGCACGGCAGCTACAAGACTGCCGGCGGTCTCCACGGCGTCGGCGCCAGCGTCGTCAACGCGCTGTCAAAAGAACTAGTCGCTACGGTCAAACGTGACGGCGCGCAGTGGGAGATGCGCTTCAAGCAGGGCAAGCCGACGACCGCGCTGAAAAAGCTCGGCGCCGCGCGCGGCACCGGCACGACCGTCTACTTCCACCCCGACGCCGCGATCTTCCCGAAGATCGAGTTCGATCCCGAAATCATCCGGGAACGCCTCGAGGTCGCCAGCTACCTGCACAAGGGGCTGAAGATCGTGTTCGAAGACGAGACGTCGAAGACGAAGACGGTCTTCGAGCACTCCGAGGGCATCGTCGACTACCTCAAACACATCGTCATCGCGCGCGGCGCGAAGGCGGTCCATGACGCACCGTTCGTGATGTCGAAAGACGAGGGGCTGCGCCTCGACCTGGTGCTGCAGTGGACCGAGGCGACCGAGGAGCACCTGCGCTCGTACGTCAACGGCATCCCGACCGGGTCGGGCGGCACGCACGAGAACGGATTACGCGCCGGCCTCGGCAAGGCGGTGCGCAACTTCATCGAGACGCACAACCTCTCGCCGAAGGGCGTGACCATCACCGCCGAAGACATCCGCGAAGGCATGACCGCGGTGCTGAGCGTGTTCGTCCAGGAACCGCAGTTCCAGGGCCAGACCAAGGACCGGTTGAACAACCCCGAGCTGGTGTCGGCGATCGACGGCGTCGTCCGGCCGGCGCTGGAGCATTGGCTGAACCACAACATCAGCGTCGCCGAAGCGATCGTTGCGCGGATCATCCTCGCCGCGCGCGCCCGCGAGGCGAGCCGCGCGGCTCAGGCCGAGGTCTCGCGCAAGAGCGCCACGTCGGCGCGGTTGAACCTGCCCGGCAAGCTGAGCGACTGCACCAACTCGTCGAGTGAAAGCAGCGAGCTGTTCATCGTCGAGGGCGATTCGGCCGGCGGCTCGGCGAAGCAGGGGCGCGATCGCGCGCGCCAGGCGATTCTGCCGCTGCGCGGCAAGGTGCTGAACACCGAGAGCGCGTCGCTGGCGAAAGTGCTCGAGAACAAGGAGCTGTCGGACCTGGTGACGGCGATCGGCTGCGGGCTCGGCAAGAACTTCGAGCTGGCGAAGCTGCGCTACGGCAAGATCATCATCCTCGCCGACGCCGACTCGGACGGCAACCACATCGCCACGCTGCTCCTGACGTTCATCTACCGCCACCTCCCGCAGCTGATGGCAGCCGGCAGGATCTTCCTCGCGCAGCCGCCGCTCTATCGCATCGACATCGGCAAGGACACCTACTGGGCGCTCGACGATGCGCACAAGGAGGCGATCCTGAAGCAGCACGCGAAAAATGGCGCCTCGCGATCGACGCCCGAGATCACGCGCTTCAAGGGGCTGGGCGAGATGATGCCGAAAGTCCTGTGGGAGACGACGCTCAACCCGCGCACGCGGCGGCTGCTGCGCGTCGAGGTGGCGGATCAGATCGTCACCGACCGCGTCATCAACGAGCTGATGGGCCGGGATGCCTCGGCCCGCTTCCGCTTCATCATGGAGCGGGCGGACGAGGCCGAGGAACTCGACGTCTGACGAGAGCGATTCCGATTCCGCCGCCGATTGTCATCGACCCGCGGATCGCCGGGGCGGTCGGTGCGGCGATCGTCTGCGGCCTGCTCCTGCTGCAGTACGCGCACCGGCGCAAGCCGTTCATCCTCGCCTGGGCCGCCGGCTGGCTGCTGCTGACGCCCGCCTATCTCGTGCTCTCGCCGGCCTACGCCAACGTGCGCGTGGCCAGTGCCGCGGTCGGCGTGTCGCAGTTCCTTCGCATCTGCAGCGCCATCGTCTTCTTCTGGAGCGCGGATCTGTACCGGCAGACCGGCCTGCTGACGACGCAGATCTTCAAGGTGCTGGCGCCGACCGCGCTGTGGTTCGTGCTGGCGCCGGTCGTGTTCGGGCCGCGGGCGGTGCTGGCGCCGGGGTTTCTCGCCAACGCGGCGCTGCTGGTCGCGGCCGCGGTGATGTACACGGCGATCCTGCTCGAGCGGCGGATGATCGGCGCGGGGTTGACCGCGCTGGTGCTGCTCGGCCTGGCCGTCGCCAACGTCGCGTCGGCGTTGACGCAGGTCGGGCTGCCCGGGTCGACCGACGCGTCGTCCGACATCTTCCTCGTCACCGTCGCGCTGGCGGTGCTCGCCGCGGTCGGCATCCACCTGCTCGTCTTCGAGGACATGACCTACGAGCTGCGGGTGACGAACCGCGATCTCGAGAAGACGCGCGAGGAGTTCATGCTCGCGGCGACCACCGATTCGCTCACCGGGCTGCACAATCGCCGCTTCCTCGAGCAGGTGATGGACCGCGAGCTGCAGCGCCACGAGCGCTTCGGCCTGGCGATGTCGCTGCTCTTCATCGACGTCGACCGCTTCAAGGCGATCAACGACACGCTCGGCCACGAGGCGGGCGATCGCGTGCTGAAGTACGTCGCCGGCTTCCTGATGCGCCACATCCGCGAAGCCGACTACGTCTTCCGCTGGGGCGGCGACGAGTTCCTGGTGCTGATTACCTGTGCCGGCGAGGAAGCGGAGCGAAAGGCGGCGGCGTTGAAGAAAGCGTTCGACGCCGCGCCGGAGGCGGTGGATTTGCCGCCGGGCATCAGCCTCAGCGTCGGATCGGTGGAAGTGCCGGCCGGCGCGACCGACCTGCTGCCGCTCGTCAGCGAGGCCGACGCGCGGATGTACCAGGACAAGGCGGCGTCGCGCGTCGAACGTCCCAGGCCGCAAACCGCGGCGCCACGGCGCCGCCGCTCGTAGGGCACCGTGGGGCACCCCTTCAGGGGTGCCGTAACAACGTCTTCAACCCGCCAACCAACCGCCCGATCCCTTCCGCGACCGTCTCTTTCTGCAGCGCGCCGTAGGCCACGCGGAAGTAGCAGCCCTCGTTGATCCCGAACGCGGTGCCCGGAATCACCGCGACGCGGTGCTCACGGATCAGGCGCTCGGTGATGGTCATCGGATCGGCATCGGCGTTGACCCGGATGAAGCAGTAGAACGCGCCGTCGGCCGGCGGCACGGTGCACAGCGGCTCGAGCGCGCGCAGCTCGGCGCCGACGATGTCGCGGATCTCGGCGAGCGCGGGCAGGTGGCGGCGGCAGTACGCCGGCCCGCTCTCCATCGCCGCAACCGCCGCCGCCTGCGAGATCACCGGCGGGCAGACGAGAATCGTGTCCTGCACCTTCGCGATCGCCGGCTCGAGCGCCTCGGGGTACGCCATGTAGCCGATGCGCCAGCCGGCGAACCCGTACGCCTTCGAGAGCGAGAACATCGAGATCGTGTAGGCGTGCGCGTTTTCGAACGCGCCGGGCGACACGTGACGCGTGCCGCCATAGGTGAAGTACTCGTACACCTCGTCGCTGATGTGATAGAGGCCGCGCTCCCGGCAGAGGCGGCTGATCGCGCGCAGCGACGCCTCGGGGTAGACCGCGCCGGTGGGATTATTCGGCGACACGGTGACGATCGCCCGCGTCCGCGGCGTGATCGCGGCGGCGATGGCGTCGACGTCGAGCTGATACCGCGCGTCGGTCATCACCCGCACCGGCGTGCAGCCGGCGATCTGAATCGCCATCTCGTGGTTGAAGTAGAACGGCACCGGCAGGATCACTTCGTCGCCTGGCGTGGTGATGGCGAGCACCGCGTGCTGGAACGCCATGTTGCCGCCGGCGGTGACGACGACGCGGCTGCCGCGCGCCAGGTCGATGCCGTTGTCGCGCTGCAGCTTGTGCGCGATCGCGCCGAGCAGCGCGGGGTTGCCGGCGCCGTCCTGGTAGGCGTGCGTGTCGGGGTTCGCGAGCGCCTCGCGCGCGACATCGAGTGCCGCCGGCGGCGGGCCGAAATGGACGACGCCCTGCCCCAGCGAAATCGTCCCCGGCACCTGGCGGATGAGGTCGCCGACAACGGCGACAATCGGCGCCTGGACGCCGTCCATGCGCGTGTGAAGTCTCACGGTCTGCATTATATTTGTCCGATTCGGAGGCCCTGATGTTACGTCGACGACCGCTGTCTGCTGCGCTTTTTCTCGCGTCGGTCGTAACCGTGGCCACCTCCGCGGCGACGCTGCAGCCGCCGGAGCAGTTTCTCGGCTTCAAGGTCGGCGCCGACAACAAGCTGGCGCGCTGGGATCGGATCGTCGAGTACATGAAGCTCGCCGACGCGAACTCCGACCGCGTCCGCTTCCGCGAGCTGGGGAAGACGAGCAACAACAACCCGTTCATCGCCCTCGAGATCAGCGCCCCCGAGACGCTGAAGAACCTCGATCGCTACAAGAACCTCGCGCGCAGGCTGTACTTCCAGGGCGGCGCGCCGGCCGACGCCGAGCGCGACGAGATCTTCCGCCAGGGCAAGCTGGTGCTGCTCATCACCTGCAGCATCCACGCAACCGAGATCGGCGCGTCGCAGATGGCGCTGGAGCTGGTGCACCGGCTCGCCACCGACGACAGCCCGGCGGTGAAGAAGATCCTCGATAACGTGATCTTCGTGCTCGTGCCCAGCCTCAACCCCGACGGCCAGATCATGGTGACCGACTGGTTCAACAAGAACGTCGGCACCGAGTACGCGAACAGCCCGATCCCCTACCTCTATCACCCCTACGTCGGCCACGACAACAACCGCGACATGTACATGTTCACGCAGAAGGAGAGCCAGCACACAGCGCGCCTCCTGTGGCACGACTGGTTCCCCGCCGTGTGGCTCGACGAGCACCAGATGGGCAGCAGCGGCGCCCGCATCTTCGTGATGCCGGCGACCGATCCGATCAACCCCAACGTGCACCCGCTGATCTACCGGTGGAACGGCATCCTCGGGCAGTCGCAGGCGGCGGCGCTCGAGGCGGCCGGCAAGGAAGGGATCATCTACAACTCCACCTACACCAACTTCTGGGAAGGGGCGATGGCGTGGAGCGGCTGGTGGCACAACCAGATCGGCCTGCTCACTGAGGTGGCGAGCGCGCGCGTCGCGGCGCCGATCGAGCAGGTGCGCGCCGTGCCGGGACGCCCCTCGACAGGCTCAGGGGCGCCGGCGGCGCCCGCACCGTCCGGCGGACGCGGCGAAGGGCCGGGCCGCTTCGACAACTCGCCGCTCGCGGCGCCGACCGACATCACCTCGCGCACCGAGTATCCCCGCCCCTGGCTCGGCGGCCGCTGGACGCTGCGCGACATCGTCGACTACGAGCTGATTGCCACCATGGGGCTGCTCGAGGCGGCGGCGGATCGGCGCGAGACGATCATGCGCCAGATCTACGAGGTGAACCGGCAGACGATTGAAGCGGGACGCCGTAATCGTCCGTCGGCGATCCTGGTGCCGATCGAGGGGCAGCACGATCCGCGCGAAGCGGCGCACCTCGTCGACCGGCTGCAGATGGGCGGCGTCGAAGTGCACCGCGCCGACGCGGCGTTCGAAGCCGACGGCCGCCTGTATGCCGCCGGCACGTTCGTGATTCAGATGGCGCAGGTGTTCTCGCGCTACGCCAAGGACATGCTCGAGAAGCAGACCTATCCCGAGGTGCGCCGCGGCCCGAACGCGCCGCCGGAGCCGCCGTACGACGTCACGGCGTGGTCGCTCGGCATGCTGCTCGGCGTCGACACGGTGGTCGTCAACAACCCGCTGCCGGCGGTGAAGCTGACGAAGCTCGAAGGGCTGCCGAAGCTGCCCGGCGAAATCACCGGCACCGGCACGCGCTTCACGTTCGACTACAAAGGCCCGGACACGGCGATCGCGATCAACCGGCTGCTGAAGGACGGCGGCCGGCTCGCCTTCGAAGCCGCGTCGCGTGTCAGCGTGACCGGCCTGTCGCGCGGCAAGGTCGAGCAGGTCGCCAAAGAGTTCGGCCTGGCAGTCAAGGCGAACCCAGAACCCAGAACCCGGAACCCCGAACCCCGAACCAACCCGGAACCCAGAACCCGGAACCCCGAACCGCGAGCGAACCCAGAACCCAGAACCCCGAACCCAGAACCCCCGCCGAGCGGCGGACCGTTCCACGCGCCGCGAGTCGCGATGTATCAACCCTGGACCGGCGGCAACATGGACGAAGGGTGGACGCGGTGGGTGCTCGAGCAATACGAGTTCAACCTGACCGCGATCCACAACGCCGACATCCGCGCCGGCCGGCTGCGGCAGCAGTTCGACGCGATCATCATCGCCGACCAGAACGCGCGCGACATCGTCGACGGCTATGAAGCGCCGACCATCCGGCCCGAGTATCGCGGCGGCATCGGCGAGGCCGGCGTCGAGCAGCTGAAGCAGTTCGTCGCCGAGGGCGGCACCCTGATCACCATGGGCAACGCCTGCGACCTGGCGATCGAGCGGCTGCCGATCGCGGTGCGCAACTTGAAGCGAGGGCTGACGCGCGATCAGCATTTCGCGCCCGGCACGATCCTCAAGATCGAGGTCGACACGCAGCATCCGCTCGGCTACGGGACGGCGGCCGACACCTTCGGCTTCTACGTCAACAGCCCGTTCTTCTCGGTGGTCGAAGGCTTTTCCTCGCACCGCACCAACGTCATCGCCCGCTATCCGAACACGGATGTCGTGGCGTCGGGCTGGCTGCGCGGCGAAGAGCTGATGGCGGGGCGCGCGGCGATCGTCTCGGTGGATCTCAACCCGGGGCGCGTCATCCTGTTCGGCCTGCGCCCGCAGCACCGCGCGCAGACGCACGCCACGTTCCCGCTGCTGTTCAATGCGCTGTGGGCCTCCGCGCCCGGCGACGCGCCTCCGAAGACGTCGAACTAGGGGCTGGGGTAGTTGCTGGAAGCTGGTTGCTGGATGCTAGCTGTCCGATTTGAGGCCTCTGATGCACGGCCGCCCATCTAGCGACTAGCAACCAGCAACTAGCATCTACCAGCAGGCGAATGGCGATTCGAATCCTCGTCACGGGCGGCACCTTCGACAAGGAATACAACGAGCTGAACGGATCGCTCTACTTCCAGGATACGCACCTGCCCGAAATGCTCCGCCTCGGACGCAGCCGTCTCGACGTCTCGGTGCGGACGCTGATGATGATCGACAGCCTGGAGATGAGCGATGCCGACCGCGCGCTGATCGTCGAGCAGTGCCGCCAGGCGAATGAGTCGCGGCTGCTGATCACGCACGGCACCGACACGATGGTCGAGACCGCCGCCGCGCTGGCCGCGGCGCTGCCGGCTGCGTCGGGCAAAACCATCGTCCTCACCGGCGCGATGATCCCGTATGCGTTCGGCAGCTCCGACGGCCTCTTCAACCTGGGCAGCGCGCTGTCGTTCGTGCAGGTGCTGCCGCCGGGCGTGTACATCGCGATGAACGGGCGGTATTTTTCGTGGGATCGGGTGAAGAAGAATAGAGAGACCGGGGTGTTCGAGGCGACCTGAGCGGCGCAGAGACCGCCGAGCGAGCAGAGACCGCAGAGGGGGCAGCCGGGATGATTCGGCGAAATCGCAAGTTGAAGAACCTGCTTCGTGTGTGCGCGGCCGCGCTGTTGCTGCAGGCGCCGTTATCATCCCGGGCGCCCTCCGCGGTCTCCGCTATCTCTGCGATCTCTGCGCAGACGCGGGCCGTCGACGAAGCGGTCGAACTACTGCGGGCGTACGTATCGATCGACACCAGTAACCCGCCAGGCGATACACGGAAGGCGGCGGACTTCCTCGCCGGCATCCTCGAGAAAGAGGGGATCCCCGTCACCCGCTACGAGTCGGC
>Ga0111538_10009308_pt1 | contig 13125 bp, 13 predicted proteins | sample SoiMethybrSBSTD1_FD_79669 | JGI IMG/M metagenome (GOLD analysis project Ga0111538, IMG submission 79669) | Bulk soil microbial communities from a Populus tree surrounding site in Tennessee, USA - Soil MetaG P. TD hybrid SBSTD1 (version 2)... | ecosystem: Environmental > Terrestrial > Soil >...
GACCTGCATTGGAAACGAGAGACCCCGAGAATCTCTGCATCGGGCGAGCTGCCGGTGCGCCGAGGAACGCGCTTGAGCCGAGAGGCACCGGCGCTCCGATCAGGCGAACCACCGAAAACCTCTGCTAGAACGCGTTCTCGCCGGTGAGCGCGCGGCCCAGAATCAGCGTATGGATTTCGTGCGTGCCTTCGTACGTGTACACCGATTCGAGGTTCATCATGTGGCGGATGACGGGATACTCGACGCTGATCCCGTTGGCCCCCAGGATGGTGCGCGCGGAGCGAGCGGCTTCGAGAGCCATGCGCACATTGTCGCGTTTGACCAAACTCACTTGTTCCGGTGTGAGCTTGCCCTCGCCCTTCAAGCGCGCGAAGTGCAGGCAGGTGAGCTGGCCGCGCGCAATGCCGGTCGCGATTTCGACGAAGCGCTCCTGAATGAGCTGCTTCTGCGCGATGGGCACGCCGAACGCGATGCGCTCTTTCGCATAGCGCAGCGCCGCGTCGTAGCAGGCGCGCGCCGCGCCGATCGCGCCGAATGCAATTCCGAAGCGCGCTTGATTCAAGCAGGAGAGCGGGCCGCCCAAGCCGCGTGCGCCGGGCAGCATGTTGCGCGCCGGAATGCGGCAGTCGTTCAGCACGATTTCGCCGGTCTCGGAAGCGCGCAGCGACATTTTGTGCCGCATCGTCGGCGTTTCGAATCCCGGCGTGCCGCGCTCGACCAGAAACCCGCGGATCGAAGCGATGTCGTCACCCTCGGTCTTGGCCCACACCACCGCCAGGTGGGCGAGCGGCGAGTTGGTGATCCACATCTTGGTTCCGTTGAGGATCCAATCGTTTCCCGACTTTACCGCGCGCGTTTTCATTGCGCCGGGGTCGGAGCCGGCGTCGGGCTCCGTCAAACCGAAACAGCCGATCACTTCGCCGCGCGCCATACGCGGCAGCCAATGATCCTTTTGCTCGTCGGAGCCGTAGCGCAGAATCGGGTACATGCACAGCGATCCCTGCACGGACACGAAGCTACGCAGTCCCGAATCGGCATACTCCAATTCTTGCAGCGCCAAACCGTAAGCGACCTCGCCGAAGCCCGCGCAATCGTAGCCGTCGATGTTCATGCCCAAGACGCCGAGCTCGGCCAGCTTGGGAATGAGATCGCGCGGAAACACTTCCTTCTCGAACCATTCGTCGACGTGGGGAATGTATTGCTCGGCGAGAAAACGGCGGATCGCATCGCGGACCCGGCGTTCTTCGTCGGTGATCACTTCGTCGAGCGCGATCAAATCATCCAAGGACAGGATCTCGCTCTCGATCTTCGTCGTCACAGCCATGCGGGGAGGTCCTCCGGTATGGGCGAAGTCACCAGGATACCCAGTTCCCCGGGCCTTGCCAAACGCGGCCGCCTGCCTCAGGATACGCAACCCGGCCGGATGAATTCCCAAGGTGCCCAGTGAAGAATCCCGAGCTGTGGACGCTCGCCAAAATCGCCCATCGAATCGACTGGTCGGACGGCCTTTTCACGCTGCGTTACGACTGCGATCTCCTTCCCTTCGACCCGGGGCAATTCGTTGCGCTCGGCATGGACGGGGTCGAGAACGGCAAGCACGGCCGCATCGAGCGCCTCTTTTCGATCGCATCGGCTCCGGGAGAGCCGCCCGAATTCTTCGTGATTCGAGTCGATGATGGGCATCTGAGCCCGCTCTTGGACCGCCTTCGCCCCGGGGACCTGGGTTGGATCCACCGCGGTCCGCAGGGCGTCTTCACGCTGAAGCGCGTCCCGGAATGCAAGGTGGGGTGGTTCCTGGCCACGGGAACCGGCCTTGCCCCCTACATCGCGATGCTGCGTACTCAAACCACCTGGGAGCGCTTCGGAAAGATCGTGCTGGTGCACGGGGTTCGCCACCTCACTGATCTCGCCTATCAGGAGGAGATCAAGGCTCATCAAAGCGCGCATCCCGGAAGGCTCATCTCCATTCCCGCGATCACGCGCGAAGCCGCGCCCGCGGGAGGTTTGAATCGCCGCATTCCGCAAGCGATCGAAGACGGATCCTTGGAAAAGTTGGCCGGGGAGGAAATTCGCGCCGACAATTCGCAAGTTCTCTTGTGCGGAAATCCCGACATGATCAAGGACCTGATCGAGATCTTGGGGCGCCGGGAAATGCGGCGCACGACCGGCAAGACGGCCGGTCACATCACGACGGAGAAGTACTGGTAACCTGCATGCCCTTTCAAGTGTCCTCCGAGATCGGCCGGCTTCGAGAAGTCATCGTTCATCGTCCGGGAATCGAAATCGCGCGGCTCACCCCGCAAAACAAAGAATCGTTTCTCTTCGACGATATTCTGTGGGTCGAGCGCGCCCAGGAAGAGCACGATCGCTTCGTCGAGATCTTGAAGTCGCGCGGCGTGAACGTGCTCGACTTCCGCATGCTCTTGGCCGAGACGCTGGCCGATGCCGACGTGCGCGCGATGGTCGTCGACGAAGTCGTCACGCCGCAAGTGTGCGGGCGCAAGGTTTCCGAATATCTGCGCCGCGAATTGCGGGCCTGCAGCATGGACGAGCTCTTGGACGCGCTCTTGGGCGGCATTCTGAATCGCGAGCTTCCCGAATGGGAAATCTCTCCGCTCTTCGCGGAGATCATGTCGAATCGCTTCGACTACGTGCTGCCGCCTTTACCCAATCTCTTCTTCACGCGCGATTCCGCCGCCTGGATCAACAGCGGTTTGATCTTGTCGGTCTTGGCCACACCGGCCCGCGATCGCGAGTCGCTCTACTTGCGGGTGATCTATCAGCACCATCCCCGCTTCAAAGGCGCCGGGCATCCCTTCTGGTACGGCTTGGCCGCCGAGGATCGTTTTCCGGCCTCGATCGAAGGCGGGGACGTTCTCGTCTTGAACGAAAAGACGCTCGTCGTGGGATGCGGAGAGCGCACCAGCGCTGCAGCGGTGGAAACCTTGGCGCACCGTCTCTTCGAGGCCGGCAGAATCGATTGCATCATCGTGCCGCACTTTCGCCGCGGCCGCGCGATCATGCACTTCGACACCGTCTTCACCATGGTCGACGTCAACAAGTTCAACTTCTATCCCGGAATTCAGCGAACCGTGGACGTCTTCATTCTGCGCCCAGGTGCCGGCATGGAGCTCAAGGTCGACAAAGTGGACGGCATCGAGCCGGCGTTGCGCGCTTGCCTGCCGCGCGATGATCTGCAAATCATCGCCTCGGGGAAAGAAGGCATCGAATACATCCGCGAGCAATGGGACGACGGACACAATACGCTGGCGATCGCGCCGGGCGTGGTGATCGGCTACAAGCGCAATCGCGAGACGAATCATCGCCTGCTCGATGCCGGCGTCGAAGTCTTGGAGCTTGATGCGTCGGAGCTTTGCCGGGGCCGCGGCGGAAGCCGATGCATGACGCAGCCGGTCTTGCGGGATCCGGTCGATTGGTCGAAATGAGCGAACGTCGAGTTGAATCTTCAGAGGAGGGCGAATGCCGTTTAATCTGCGCGGACGACACTTTCTGCGGCTTCTCGATTTCACTTCGGAAGAAATCCTCTATCTCCTCGATCTTTCCGCGAAGCTAAAGGCCGACAAGCGCGCCGGAATTCGCGGCAAGGCGCTCGACGGCAAGAACGTTGCGCTGGTGTTCGAAAAGCCTTCGACGCGCACGCGCTGTGCCTTCACCGTTGCGGCGTACGACGAAGGCGCCCACGCGGAATACTTGGGCAAGGACGACATCCAGCTCGGCAAAAAGGAAAGCGTGAAGGACACCGCCCGAGTGTTGGGACGCATGTTCGACGGGATTCAATTCCGCGGCTACTCGCACTCCACGGTGGAAGAGCTGGCGCGCTGGGCCGGCGTCCCGGTATGGAACGGTTTGACCGATCGCTTCCATCCCACGCAAGTCCTGGCCGACCTGCAAAGCGTACAGGAAGAGTTCGGCCGTGATCTGCGCGGAGTGAGCCTGACCTACGTCGGCGACGGGCGCAACAACGTCGCCAACTGCTTGATGGAAGGCGCAGCCCTGATGGGCCTGGACTTCCGCAACGCGACACCGTCCGCACTTCTCCCCGACAAGAAGCTCGTGGCCGAGTGCAAGGCAGTCGCGGCGAAAACCGGCGGAAAGATCACGATCACGAAGGACGTGAAGACGGCGGTGAAGCAGTCGCAGGTGATCTACACCGACGTGTGGGCCTCGATGGGCGAGGAGGCGAAGATCCCCGAGCGCATCAAGCTCTTGAAGGCGTACCGCGTCACCTCGAAGATGATGGCGCTGACGGGAAGGACGGACACGATTTTCCTGCACTGCCTGCCGTGTTTTCACGACGAGGAGACGGAGCTGGCGCGCAAGTTTCCGGAAATTCGCGAAGCGACCGACGACGTGTTCGAAGGCACGCAGTCGCGCGTGTTCGATCAGGCCGAGAATCGCGTGCACACGATCAAGGCGATGATGATCGCGACGATGGGATAAGGGAGAGAAAGATGGCGCGCGCCGTTGTTCGCCACTCCCATGATCTGACGTTTCTCGCCAAAGGGGACAGCAATCACTGGCTCGTGATGGACGGGTCGGAGGCCTCGGGCGGCTGCGATGCCGGATCGCGTCCCAAGGAGCTCGTGCTGTTCGCCTTGGGCGGGTGTACAGCATTCGACGTGGCGGAGATCCTGCGCAAACGGCGGCTCGATGTGCGCAGCTTCACGATCGATCTGGAAGCGGAAGAGGCCGACACACAGCCGCGCGTTTTCACGAAGATCCAGCTCACCTACAACGTGCAAGGCGAAGGCGTGCAGCCTGCGGACCTCGAGCGCGCGATCCATCTCTCGCTCGAGAAGTATTGCTCGGTGAGCGCGATGCTGCGCCGCGCAGTTCCGATTCACTGGCGAGCGATGTTGAACGGCGCCGAAGTCGCTTCGGGAATGGAAGCCGCGTAGCTACCGGTACAGCGCCTTTACGCGTCCCCATGAGTACTCATCCACGGAAACGGACGTACAGGTCGGCTCGCCCAACCAGTCCAAGTGCACTGGGTTGGTCCCGTAGGTCAGCAAGCAGAGGTTCGTGCGCAAGTTTCCCGCATCGTAGTTTGCATAGACGATCACGTCATAACCCGTCGGAATGAACACGCCGCAAGCCGCCTCACTGATGAGGGCCCGAAGCTCGATGACCTTCCCGACATCTCCCTTCCAGCACGCGGTGACCGCGAACGTATAGACGAAATCATCGCCCACTTCCGTGTACGAAGTCGGCGCACCGCGAAACACGGCATCGGCGTTGTTGAACAATTGCTCGATGGGTGTATCGCCGAAGCAACTGCACGACTCGGCGCGCCGCGCCATGGCCAGAGCCATGCTCAGTCCCAATAGAATCGCCAATGATGCCTTCATGACTTCCCCCAATTCCCGTGGCGTCGCTAAAACAAGGCGAACCACTCAACTCCTTCTGTTGCAAATCTTCTCACGAACGGCAAGCGGACCCTCCGTTGAACCAGAACGAATGCCGGTCTATCCTCGACCCGATGCATCTGCCGGAAGACGATACCCCTGTGCCTCCTTCGCTTCCCCAGCGACGGAATCGGGAAGAGTTCGATCGGATCTACGCTCGCGTCTATGCCGACTTGCGACGATATGCCCATGCCATGCACCGCTCGGTTCCAGGAAACTCCGATTCGGTATCCCTCGTCCACGAGGCGTATCTCAAGCTCGCGATGAGCGGGATTCAATGGGAGGATCGATCCCACTTCATCTTCATCGCCGGAAAGGCAATGCGCCAGATCCTCGTCGATCGCGCGCGAAGGGAGCTTGCCCGAAAGCGAGGCGGCGGCACTACGACCATCTCGTCGGACGAGCTCGAGATTCCCGATGCCCGTCCCGTGGAACAGATCCTGGAAGTCCACGAGGCGCTTCGTCGCCTCAGGAAACTCGAACGCCGATCGGCTCGCGTCGTCGAGCTCCGTTACTTTCTCGGTCTCGAGGAGAGTGAGATCGCCGCCTTGCTCGGCATTTCCGAACGGACCGTCCGCCGCATTTGGCAGAGGGCCAAGTTGTTTCTGCACCAAGAGCTCTGTGATTGAGAAGGCGCTTCAACCGGGCGCCGTCGATTCCGATCGAACTTTTTTCTGCGGCCGTGGCCGCTTTTGACCGTGAATTCCGATTTCTCCATTGAGGCAGGCACATCCCACCCAGGGAAGGCTCGCCGAGAGAAGGAGAAGGCCATGAAACCGATGCACTTGATTCCGGCGGCGATTCTTGCGGCAGTGATTTGCGGAGCATCTTCAGCGCATGCGGGCATCTCCACTTCGCCAGGGACCCGCGACATCATCCCGATCCGCAACCAGTTGGTCTTCAGTGGGGAAACAACCGCGGCGAGTAACCTCCAGAAGAAGTCGGTGGTCATCGATGAAGAGAGGGCCTACCACCATGCAGTCCTTTTGAATCGGGACAGGCCCAAAGTCGAGAAGCTGCTGATCGAACAGTCGCCTCCGCGGTGGATGTTCCAGACCCCCTGGCTCGCCATGACGCTTCGCTTCCTTTCTTTCGATCGGTGAGAGAATGAACGATGAGATCCGCAGTGCAGCCACTCTCGCAATCGGGAGTGGCTGCACTCGTTGTTTTCGATGGCTCGCCTTTCGGTTATGTTTGGTGGCGTTCGATCCGTCGCATTCGAAGGGAGTCGTGATGAAGGATTTCCAAAGCGGACGACGCAAAAACCCCGGACGCCCGCTCCCGCAATTGTTTGCGCTCATCATCGCGACGACGGGATTGTGCATCGTCTCCTGCGCGCGAAAAGAGTCCCCTTCGGACCAAGCGCCGCCGCCGGCGTCGCAATCTCCTCCCGCCGAGCAGGACTCCGCGCAAACACCACCGCCGGCCGCATCCGATTCCGTGCCCGAAGCTCCGCAGTCGATGGCCCAAACTTGGGAGGCAGCCAAGGCACGCGGTGTGCGCTTTCGTGGAATCGGCCAAGAGCCCGGATGGATCGTGGATGTCTTGGGTGACGCCGGATCCGAGCGCCTGGAGCTCACCGCCGATTACGGCGAGCTGAAATTGAAGTTCGAGCCGGTGAATCGCGAAGAGAATGCCACTCCCCCGCGCACGTTCTATCGCGCCAAATCTGCCAAGCATTCCATCGAAGTGGAGATCATTCCCGAGCCGTGCGCCGATGCGATGAGCGGGCAACCCTACGACCACACCGTCATCGTGCGCTTGGATGCACGAGAGCTCCGCGGGTGCGGAAAAACGCTCTAATGTCGCATCCCAAGTCTCCCGGCGACATTCGAGCATGACCGATCGGGAATTCTTGCGCCACACAGTGGCGACTTTGGCGTATCGCGCGGGCAAAGCGCTGCGCGGCGCGCCGCCCTCATTTGCGTCGTTTCGTCCCGGTCCTTCGTCGAAGTCCGCCGTCGAGATTCTGGCGCACATGGGCGATCTCTTCGATTGGGCATTGTCCATGGCCCAAGGTCGCCAGCGTTGGAACAATGCAACGCCGCTGCCTTGGGATGAGGAATGCTCACGCTTTTTCCGAACACTGAAGGCGTTCGATGATGTCCTCGCTTCCGATGAGCCGATCGATCATGAGCTCACTCGCCTCTTCCAAGGTCCCGTTGCGGACGCGTTGACGCACTCCGGGCAGATCGCCCAGCTCCGCCGCCTGCATGGTTTTCCGATCAAAGGAGAGAACTACAACCGCGCCGACATCGTTGCCGGCCGCGTGGGAGCCGAGCAGACGCCCCCCGACCCCAAGTACGAATTCGATTGATGCCGCCGCAGCAAGACGCGGGCGGTGGTCTCGTTCGCGATGTCCGGCGGTGGGACACGGTCGCGCTCATGATCAACGGGATCATCGGCGCGGGAATATTCGGCCTTCCTTCGAAAGTTCACGCGCTCCTCGGCGCGTTCGGGCTGTTGGCATTCGCCGCATGCGCGCTCATCGTCGCGGCGATTGCGCTCTGCTGCGCGGAAGTCGCCAGCCGCTTCACTGAAACCGGCGGCGCATACTTGTACGCGCGCCGCGCATTCGGTCCTTTGCCGGCGTTCGCCGTGGGCTGGCTCATGTGGATCACGAGAATCGCGGCGATGGCCGTGATGTTGAACGTCGCCCTCAGCTATCTCGGCTACTTCTGGCCAGCCGCGAGTGCTCCCGCATGGAGGACCGCGATCATGCTCACCGTCACCGTCGTGTTGACCGCGGTCAATCTACTCGGCGTGCGCAATGCGGCGGTCGCCGGCAATGCGCTCACCATCGGAAAGCTGATCCCGCTCTTGCTCTTCGCGTTCGCCGGCTTGTTCTTTCTCGATTCCTCGAGCTTCGCGCTCGGACCCCGGCCGCAAATGCAGCCGTTCACTCTCGCCGTCGTGCAATTGATCTTCGCGTTCGCGGGATTCGAGGCCACCGTGATCGCGGCGGGAGAGATGCGCGATCCGCAGCGCAATCTCCCCTTCGCCATGGGAGTCGCCATCACGGGCGTGACCGTTCTCTACGTTTTGATCCAGATCGTCTGCCTTGGAACGCTTCCAGATTTGGCGGCGACCGACCGCCCTCTCGCCGATGCGAGCCTTCGTTTCCTGGGACCCTTCGGAGCATCTTTGATCGCCGCGGGCGCCATCGTTTCCACGCTCGGAACGTTCAACGGAATCCTTCTGGTTGGACCGCGTCTCCTCTATGCCATGGCGGAGCAGGCCCAGGTGCCGGAGTTTCTCGCCCGCACCCACCCGCGCTTTCACACGCCTCACTTCGCGATCGTGATCACTTCGCTCTTGGCGACAGCACTTTCGATCAGCGGAAGCTTCACGTATCTGCTCACGATCGGCGTGATCGCCCGGCTTCTCACTTACGTCGTGACGACCGGCGCCCTGCTCGTGTTTCGGCGGCGGCCCGATTTTGCCCCGGCGCAATTTCGCGTCCCCGGCGGCCCGGTGATTCCGGTGCTCACGCTCGGTGCTTGCTTCTGGCTCTTGCTGAACAGCGGGACGCGCGAGCTCCGCGATGTCGGCATTGCGCTGGTGGTGGGATTTCTCTTCTTCGCAGTGCATCGGGCGGGGAAAAGGAGCGGCGAGAGGCCGGCCGTTTTCTAGCGTCAATCGCGAAGAGCTGCTCGATCCGATGTATCTCCAGCGCTTCGAGCCAGTCTGTTCCGGTGACCTGGCCTCCGGATCGAGAACTGCCCGCTCCGTTCGGAATCCGCACTTGGCCAGCGGCGATCGGGTACTCGGGTTCGATGCGGGTTACATCGGGCTCGTGGCCCGATCGTTCGCATTGGGACCCTTATTTGCGGACGGTCACATTCGTGATGGTTTGCCCGTCGAGGCCGGGAGCACCCAGGTAGGCGTCATCCAACTTCAGAAGAACGGCGCCTCCGTCGGAGACGCTCAAGACGAAGAGGCTGTCCGCCTTCCAGGTCTTTTTCTCACCGGCGATGAGACTGCGCTTGCGCGGAAGCCCGACCCCATCCAAGACGAGTGTCACTTCCGCATCGCGAACCGCCAGGACCTCGAGAACGAGCGGGGCTCCGGGTACCGGGGGCGCGGCGGTCATTGTCGTTTCGCTCGGCGCAGACTCGCCGATTCCCCCATCGGAGACGTCGCCGGCCAGCGCATCTTCGGCCATAGCGCTCGATTCGGTTGCGCGCTCCGAAGTCTCTTCGAGCTTGGCGGATTCCTCCGCGGCCGGTTGCACACGCGCCGGCTTGGGCTCGCTGCGCTCGATCATCGGCGAACGCTGCTCTTCCTTGGGAACGACTCCGTCCGTCGAAAGATTCTTGGCAGCGGGAGGCTGGGCCTCCTTCGTTTGGGGAGCCGTGTTCTCCGCGGTCAGAGATGTTTCTTGCGGCGTCGAAGGGGCAGGCTTCGGAGCGGGCGCGGACCTTGGCGTGTTCGAGCGCAGCGCCACCTCTCCGTTGTCTTCCTTCGCCAGAATCTTTCCACCCTTGAAGACCAACGTCAGCAATCCCAAGAGCACGATGGCCAGCATCGGGATCACCCAGCGGCGCACGCGTTTCGCGAAATCCATCACGCGATCCGGATCCTGCAGCGCTTTCTCCAATGCGCCCGGCTCCGCGACCGTGTTCTCCTCCGACCAGGTGATCTCGTCGGGCAGAATGGCGTTGGAACGCAGCTTCGAGTAAAGCGCGAGTCCTTCTTCGGGTGAAAGGCGTAGCTCGCGGCACACGATCTTCACGAAGCCGCGAACGTAGGGGTCGGCCGGGAGCGCATCGAGCTCCTCGCGCTCGAGCGCACCCAGATTCTCGACGCGAATGCGCGTACGCGTGGCCAGCTGGTCGAGCGATAGCCCGGCCTTCACTCGCGCTTCCCTGAGGAAATCACCCAGCCTTTGGCTCATGCACCTGTCTCCGAAACCTAAATCTCGCTTCGGACCTTGTACGTCAAGGTTGCTTCCTCTCCGGCCTTCACCGGAATCTCGAACTCGAGATCATGGGCATTCGGCTTCTTCCACTCATGATTGGAATCCTGAACCTTCCAATTGCCGGCCGGATGTTCGCGCACGAGAATCGTAACCGCATCCTTTTCCTTGCGGTTGCGCAGCTTGATCTCGATCGCGCGCTCGAAGACCCGTTCCGAGACGCGGCGTGATTCCTTTTCCACCCACTCGCCCACGAGATCGAAGGCATTGCCCAGCACGACGGAGACTTTTTCGTCGCGGGCGGTGTGGTCGATGCGATCTTCTCCGGCGAACTCGAGGGCGCCATCGGCATCTTCGCGGTACACGCGAAACTTCCCGCCGGGAAGCGGCATGCCCAGCCCTTGGTCCTTCTTGTTCTCGAACTCGACCTTCACCTGGACCTTGTCGATCGCCTTCGAAGGTTCGTAGACATAGGTCTTTCGGATCGGCACTTCCCGGTCGGGGAAGAGCTGGATCTGCTTGACCTCTCGATCGGCGATTGTGGCCGGGCGCTGAAGATCGTAGATGTGGTACTCGAAGAAGGACCGTTCCTCGAACTGCTGGACTTTCTCAGATATGGCCATGTCGCGCACCATTCCCCCCACCGGGATGGGCATTTCTTGCACCCGGTGCACATCCCCCGCCACCACTTTGAGCCGCGCGTTCTCGTAGCGCCCGCCGGAATTGTTCTCGATCGAGACCCATCCGGAAAGCCCCATTTTCGTGTCCTTCGCGTCCACGGCGGCAACATATTCCGCGTGCCAGGACATTCCCCCGGTCAAATAGGCGATCTCGACATCGCGGGATTTGGAACCCCCGTTCTCGATTCGCCACACGAGCGCGGGCTTGGTCATGAGGCCTTCGGGGATCTCGGAAAGACTGATGTCGGCGATCTCGTCCTCGTTCAGGACCACGACGCCTTTCTCGGTCAAGAGAACGAGAGAGCCGGCGGAGGTCTTGAGCACGCCCTCGTGAAACTTGTCGTGCTTGGTGAGGATTTTCACATTCTGGTCGAGGTAACGCTCGAGCAGCTTTTCGCGGCTCACGAGATCGTAGCGAAAGTTCTGTTCTAGAATCGTGATGCCTTCACCGGATGCGTCGAAGCGCACCGAGGTCGGATCGATGAGCGCGGGAACGCCGGTGAACACGAAATCGCCCGTTCCCGAAGCGATCTCCACCTTGCGCTGATCTTTCACCAGCGCGAGATCATTGTTGTAGATGGTGACGTGCACTTGGTCGGCGGACGCCGCCGCCGGGGCGGCACACGCGAGCGCGGCCAAGATTGCCCGGCAGTTTGCGGATCGCATCATCGCTCCCCCTCCCCGCAGCGCGGGAATCTGATTCTCGCTACGAATACCATGAAGGAGCTGGGATTATTCCGCCAGATCTCGGATCGCGGCGTGAACCTTGACCATGTCCGCGTGAAGGCTGGCGAGCTTCTCGCGCTCCGCGGCGACGACTTCCGGCTTGGCCCGGGTCACGAAGCTCTCGTTGGAGAGCTTCTTCTCGGTGGCATCGATCAGGCTCGTCACTCGCTCGTTCTCCTTGCGAAGCCGGTTGCGTTCCACGTCGAGATCGATGACCCCGCCCAAGGGGAGAAACAGCGTCGCACCGGAGAGAATGGCGCTCGCCGAGGCCGGCGGCTTGGCGACTTCCGGGCCGGCTTCCAAGGAAGAGGCGCGGGCCAAAGAGAGCACGAGCGAACGGATTCGCTCGAACGATTGCGCCGCACTCGAATCCTCCGTCTTCACCAAGAGCGGGAGCTGGGCCTGCGGAGGAACGTTCATCTGGCTGCGAATGTTGCGCGATGCGGAGACGATCTCCCGCACACGCTCGAACGTGGATTCCGCTTCGGGATCGCGCGCGCGCTCCTCTGCCTTCGGCCACGAGGCCGTGATCAAAAGACCCTGCGCCTGCGGCAAATGCTGCCAGATTTCTTCGGTTAAAAACGGAAGAAACGGGTGCAAGAGTCGCAATGCAATTCCCAACGTGTCGAGAAGCGTATGCACGGCCAGGCCGCGATCGACGGAATCCGCCGCTGCGAGCCGCGGCTTGACGGCCTCGACATACCAATCGCAGAAGTCGTTCCACGTGAAGCGATACATTTCCTGCGCGGCGTCGTGAAAACGATATTCCTCCAAAGCCTGCGTGACGCGCGCCACCGTCTCCGCCGCGCGCGAGCGAATCCAGCGATCCTCGAGCGGCATCGCGCGAGCGTTGCCCGGCGTGAGGGGCTGGGCCGCCGCACCTTCCGCCGCGCTCCCCAACACGAAGCGAGTCGCATTCCAAATCTTGTTGCAGAAGCGCTGCCCCAATTCGAAGCGATCCTCGGCGAGCTTCACGTCTTGACCCTCGCGGGTCAGCATCACGAGAGAAAAGCGCACGGCATCCGCACCGTAGCGATCGATCATTTCGATCGGGTCGATGCCGTTGCCCAAGCTCTTCGACATGCGCCGCCCTTGCGCATCCAAGACAGTGGCATTGATGTAACAGACTTCGAAGGGAATGCGCTTCTCTTCGGGCAGGTGATCCATGAATTCCGCGCCGGCCATGACCATGCGCGCGACCCACAAGTAGATGATCTCGCGCGCCGTCGCCAGAAACTGAGTCGGATAGAACTTGTCGAGGTCTTCCGTCTTCTCCGGCCATCCCAACGTTGCAAACGGCCACAGCCATGACGATGCCCAGGTGTCCAGCACGTCGTCGTCTTGGCGCACGATCGGCTTGCCGGTCTTGGGATGC
>Ga0111538_10009309_pt1 | contig 13125 bp, 13 predicted proteins | sample SoiMethybrSBSTD1_FD_79669 | JGI IMG/M metagenome (GOLD analysis project Ga0111538, IMG submission 79669) | Bulk soil microbial communities from a Populus tree surrounding site in Tennessee, USA - Soil MetaG P. TD hybrid SBSTD1 (version 2)... | ecosystem: Environmental > Terrestrial > Soil >...
CGGCGCCGGCGTCGGCGCGGTTTTTCCGCGCAAGAGCTGGCGAAAATAGCTTCGCCCCGCACTAAAGTCCTGCCGAGCGAGCTCGGCGATGTAGTCGGAATAGGGCCGCGGCGCGGGCGGGAGCATGGGCTCGGCGCCGGCGCGGTACGCGTCGTAAGCCGTGAAGAGCTCGCGCACGAGCGGCGCGATCGAGCGGCCATCGAGCAAGATATGGTGAAAGGTCCACACGAGCTCGCTCCGGCGCTCGTCGATCGCGCACACCGTCATGCGCATCAGCGGCGCCGTGCGCAGATCGAAGCCGCGCCGACGGTCGCGCTCGAGAAACAACGCGCGTCGGGCGGAACGCTCGCATTCGCTCAGGCCGCCCCAATCGATGGTCTCGATCGCGATCGCTGCGCCGCCGTTCAATCGCTGCTCCGGCCGGTTCAGATCGTCCCAGTGAAAGCTGGTCGACAGTACAGGATGGCGCTGGAAGAGCAGTTCGACGGCGCGGGACAGGGCGCTCTGATCGAGCGCTTCGGCGAGCGCGACATGGAGTTGCTCGATGTCGAATCCACGGGCGGCGGCGCCCGAATCCTCGAGCAGGCTCTGGTAAAGCATGCTCTCTTGCATCGGCGACAGCGCATGGCCTTCCGGTGTCGAGCTCATCGGCGACCAGGTTATGCATCGGCAAAAGGGCTTGCCGCCGAATCAGCCAGGATCGTTCGCGCACCGGCTGGCGACGTTTACGCAATTAGATTGCAGTAGTCTCTCGGTTCCGAGAAAATCACCGCGCCAGGTGCGTGGCTGCGCTCTCGCAGCGCGCCTGCTCGAGCATTTCCGCGACGCCGAGCCGCTTCGCCCAGCGCTCGAGGTGATCGAAATCCAGCGCCTGGCCGGCGTGGCAGACCGCCTCTACCACTTCGCGCCACTCGAGGTCGGAAACCATGCCCTGACCCAGAAACTCGGTCAGCCTCCGGAGCACGCAGTCCTCGGCGCTTTTCACGCACAGCGTCGCGCCGCCGCTGCGGACCGCTACTCGCCGCCGCCTTGCGAACTCGACCTCGTCGAATTCGGAGCGCCCGATCGGAAACAGGTCGACCTCGAGGGCGGTCGGTACGAAAAGCACGCGGCGGCTTCGGCCGAGCAGCAGAGCGTCGCGGACCACTTTCTCGGATCCGACCTCGAACTCGTGCCCCAGCTCGCCGAGGAAGCGGCGCACGCGGCCGATCGGCAGGTCCAACACCACGCTGATGCCGTCGGCATTGCGCGGTGCGACGAGATAGGCGCCCTCGCAAGCTTCGATCGCCCGAGCGATGCGCAAGGCAACGCTGATCGGATCGAAGTCGTCGTCGAGCGCGGCTTCTTCCAGCACCGAGGACGCTTATTGCACGGTCCGACGCCGCCCGCCCCGCGCCCGCGCGCTTTTGCGCAAGGACGTTCAAGAACTTCGTCGCGGCCTAGCGGCCTCGCCTCCGGCTCAAGCGATCGAATGTTTCAGGAAGTGCCCGCGCCGGTAGGAAAGCGCGTAGACGACCGCGAAGGTCACGTAAGTGATGGCGATCACCTGCCACAGCCGCTCGTAGCCGCGATCGAGCGCGAACACGACCAGCCAGCTCGCCGGCAGCTGGAAGCCGAGCACGACCAGCGCGTCCAGCCGAAGCGACTGTTTGCTGGCCCCGGCGCCCTGGATCGCGGCGCCGAGCACGATTCCGATGCCGAGCCCGACGTAGCTCCAGCCGACCTGTTCGATGTAGCTCATGCCGATCGAGACCACCAGCGGGTGGTCGTCGAAAAACTCGATGATGTGAGCACCCCAGCTCCGGTAGGCGAGTGCCAGCAACGCCATCATCACGGCGTTGAACCCGGCGGCGTACCAGCCGCTCGATTTGGCGCGCTCCGGGCTGCCCGCGCCCAGGTTCTGGCCGACGAAGGTCTGCGCGGCGCTGCCCCAGCCGAGCCCGACGAACAGCGCCATCGTCTCCAGCCGGAAAACGATGCCGAGCGCCGTGGTCGCGGACTGATCGGTGGCCGTGGTGTACGCGCGCGCGACCAGCGAGTGGACCGCCAGCATCGCGCTTATCCGCACCACCAGCTGCGCGCTCGACGGCCAGGCGATCCGAAACAGCTGACCGATGATCACCGGATCCGGCTTGCTGCGCGTGCTGCGGTGGAACAGCTGAAAGCGCCGCATCACGATCACGACCAGCGGCGCCAGCGCCACGAAGCGCGCGATCAACGTCGCCCAGGCACCGCCCATCAGCTCCATGCGCGGGATGCCGAGCGCGCGTGCGATCGGCGGTCCCCACGAGAAGACCGGCGGCGCGTCGCCCGGCCCGTAGACCATGAGCACCGCCAGAAACAGGTTCAACACGTTGGCGCTGACGAGCAGGGTGACGGGCGTCTTGCTGCTGCCGAGCGCGCGCTGGATCGTGGTCAGGTGGAGCAGCATGAAAATCGTGAAGCTGCCGCCGATGATCACGCGCAGATAGTTGGTTCCGAGCTCGGCGACCTTGCCCTTGGCGCCGACCACGTCGACGAGCAGAAAGTGCGCCCCGAACAGGCCGAACGCTCCAAAGCACGCGCTGATTGCCAGCACCAACAGCACCGATTGCCAGGCGACGCGCCGCACCCCTTCCTGATCGCCCTCGCCGAGCTTGCGGCTCAAGATCGCCGCGGTCGCGACGCTGAGGCCGTAGCTCACGATCGTACCGAGCGCCGCGAGCTGATCGCAGATCCCGATCGCGCCCAGCGCCGGCCCCGCCACCTCGGGCTCGAGCCGGCCGATCAAGTACGCGTCGACCAGGTTGAACGCGGTTTGCAGGCCCATGCCGAGCGCGAGCGGGGTTCCGAAGCGCGCGACTTCGAACGGCAGCGGCCCCGACAGGATGCGCGCCGTGGCCTTTTCACTCATTGGCGTCTCGCGCCCGCTCGAAACAGGTTTCGGGGATCTTGCGCTGCTTGCGCAAGAGAGCGCTCGCTCCCACGAAGCGCGCGGTCAAGGGGTCGTGGTAGCCGCTCGGCCGCTCCTCGGGCGGGGCGTCCGGCTCGTAGTGGTGGGCGATGCTCTTCATCAAGATCTCGCGCACCCATTTGCCGACCAGCGACGCCAGCATCACCAGCGCGTCCTCGGCGTCGGCGTCGCGCACGAAGTGAACCTCACCGACGCCCGGAAAGCGGTAGCCGCTGCGCGCGCGACCCTGCTCCATGATCGCGTGCAAAAAGCCGGAGAGCGGGCCGAAGAACTTGGAGTACTCGTTCATGCCGCCGACTTTTCCGCACACCGCGTGGACGTCTTTACCAGCGGATTTGCGCAGCGCAATAATCAGCCGCTCCATCGCGTGCAGATCGGACACGAAGCGATTGTGGCCGCGTTCACGCGCGGTGTTGAGCCGCTTGGTGCAAACCACACTCGTGCGCACACCGACGATCTCGATACCACGCCGTGCGAGCTCCTCGCGATGCCCGCTGACGCGCGCCACGAGCTCGTCCGGCGCGTCGAAAGCCGCGCCGGCGAATCCCCAGCACTGAGCCAAAGCTTGCTCCGGACACGGCTCGCGCAGAAGCTCCGCGCTTTCGAGCGAGAGCCGCGCGAACAGTTCCGCGGGCGAAGCGGACGCGCCGTCGACGAGCGCGCGCGCCCACGCTTCGCCGAGGCGGAAGTCGGCATGCGAGATCAATTGCTTCGAGTCACCGATGTCGCGCCTGATGCGCTTCGGTAGCCGGCGCCGCAACGTGAGCGCACCTGCCTCGTCGACGCGCGCGAGCACTGCAGTAACGACGAGTGGCCCGAGACGAGCGCCGAGCCCGTTCTCGTCGGCACCGATTCGGTAAGTGTGCGCCACGGCCTCGCGCAGACTAACCCGAGCAATAGTCCCGACCAAGCACGTACGCGAAAACCAACTCGCTCATCACGCGAAAATGATCGGCGGAAGCTGGTGAAACTTTGGGAATTGCGAGGGTGGACCACGTGCGCACCGTCGGCGCATGAAGCTCGGTTTGTTGGAATTGTTGTTTGGTTGCAGCTTCGCTTTCGTGGCTGCGGGTGGCTGCGACCTCTACCTTCGCAATCGCGATCACGATCATCGACGCGATCGCGACGGCAGCGGCGGCGACTCCGGGTCGCTCGGCGTCGGTGGCAAGGGTGGCGGCGGAAAAGGTGGCCGCACCGCCTCCGATGCCTCTGCGGGCAGGGGCGGCAAAGTAGGCACTTTCGGCGCGAGCGGAGACGCGGGCGACGCGGGTGAAGGCGGCAGCGCGGGCGACGAGGACGCCGGCAATGACGACGCTTCAGGGGGTACGGGCGAGGAAGACGCCGGGAGCGACGGCTCCTGCCATGACGACGCCGCGGGCAAAGGCGGCGAGGCGGGCGACGGCGGCGAGGCCGGTGACGGCGGCACAGCGGGTGACGGCGGCACGGCGGGCGACGCCGGTGAAGCCGGACGAGGCGGCAAGGCAGGCATGGCGGGCACCGCAGGGATGGCTGGCACCGCGGGCAGCGCGGGCATGGCTGGCACCGCGGGCAGCGCGGGCATGGCTGGCACCGCGGGCACAGGCGGTACCGCTGGCGACGGCGGTCTAGCGGCGTGCCTGGCGCAAGCCGGTGATGCTTGCGACCGCTGCGGCTGCACCTCCTGTCTGACGCTGTTTCAAAACTGCGCGGCCATTCCGACGTGTCTCACGCTTTATCAGTGTACCGCGGTGATGAACTGCGTCGGCCCGACGTGTGAGGTCGTGTGCATGGAGCAGTTCGACGCCGCCGGCACGGCCGCACAACGGAACAACCCGAATACCCCGGTCGGGCAATACGCCCTGTACGAGACATGCCGAAGCGCAAACTGCTCCAGCGCCAGCGTCTGCGGGGGCTGACCGCGACCGCGCTCAATTCACGCGACGGGAATGGCCTTGCCAGTAGCCCTCGCGGAGCTCCCGCTTCAATACTTTCCCCGACGGATTGCGCGGTAACGCCGCGACGAAATCGACAGAGGTCGGCGCTTTGTAACGCGCGACGCGCTCGCGGCTGTACTCGATCAGGTCCTTTTCGCTGCACGAGCGCCCTTCGCGCAACGCGACCACCGCCTTCACGGTTTCGCCCCAGCGTTCGCTCGGTACGCCGATGACCGCGGCCTCGAGCACGTCGGGGTGGGTGTGCAGCACCTCCTCGACCTCGCGCGGGTAGACGTTTTCTCCCCCGCTCACGATCATGTCCTTCTTGCGATCGACGATGTAGATGTACCCGTCGACGTCGCGAAATCCCATGTCGCCGGTGTGGAACCAGCCGCCGCGCAGCGCCTCCGCGGTCGCCTCGGGCGCGTTCCAGTAGCCCTTCATCACGTTCTTCCCGCGCGCGACGATCTCGCCCACGACCTCGACCGCGCACTCGCGCTCGTTCTCGTCGAAGATCTTCACCTCGACGCCGTGGGCCGGCCGGCCGCAGCTCTTGATCCGGCGCGCGCGCGGGCCCTCGAGCACGTGATCGTCCGCCGGTAGCACGGTGAGCACGGGGCTGGTCTCGGTGAGTCCATAGCCTTGCGCCAGCTTGCACGGCAGGCGAAGGAGCGCGTTCCTCAATCGATCCTCGGGAATCGCCGAACCGCCGTAGACGATCAGGCGCAGACTCGTGAGGTCGTAGGCAGCGAGCCCGGGGTGCTCGAGCAAGGTGTTGATCATCGCCGGCACCATGAACACCACGCTGACTTTTTCGCGCACAATGGCGTCGAGCACCGCGTCGGGACGAAACTCGCGCAAAACCACGTTGCCGGCGCACGAGTAGGTCATGCCGTAGAAGATCTCGAGATCGGCGATGTGATAGAGCGGCGCGACGTGGAGATAGACGTCGCGCGGCGAATAATCGCGCTCGGAGACCGAGGTCAGCGTGTTCGCCACCAAGTTGGCGTGAGTGAGCATCGCGCCCTTGGGCCGCCCGGTCGTCCCGCTCGTGTACATCTGTAAAAACACGTCGTCCGCGTCTTGGGTCGAGGCCGGGGCGGGCGGCGCGTCGAGCAGCTCCTCGTAGGCCGATGCTCCGGGAATCCCCGGCTCGAGGCCGACGTAGCGGCGGACCGCGGAAAGTTGCGGCTTCAAGCCCTCGACCAGATCCGCGTAGTCGGCCGAGTAGAACAGCGTGGTCGCGGTGCTGTCGTTCAGGATGTACGCGAGCTCGGGCGTCGCGAGCCGATAGTTCAGCGGTACCGCTACCGCCCCCACCCGGGGCAAGCCGAAATAGAGCTCGAGATACTTAGGTCCGTTCTTGTCGAGGATCGCAATCCGTTCGCCGGGCAGAACGCCGCGGGCGACAAGACCACCCGCGAGCCGCTCCACGCGTTCGCGAAAGCTCCGGTAATCGAGGCGCGTGCCGCCGCCGGCGACCGCGAGGCGCTCGGGATGCTCCGCGGCGGCCCGGTCGAGCAGATCGCCGATCAGCTTCGGCTGAAACATGGGTTCATCCTCCGGCAACAGGCGGGATCAACGCAACCACGTCGCCGTCGCGGACGCTTTCGTTCGCCGTCGCGAAACTCTCGTTCACCGCGAGCCGCACGCCCGCGAGCCGGCCCCCGAGCTCGGGGTGGACGCGCTCGAGGTGCCGGGCGAGCTCGCCGACGTTCCGGACCGTGCTCGGAAGCTCGAGCGTTTCCTCGCCGCGCGCCATAAGATCGCGGAGGCCGGCAAAGTACAAAACCCTGATCCTTGCCATTTTCACCTATGGTAAAGCTCGGATTTGGAGGATTTTCAAATGAGCGAGAGCAAGCCTCGTCTCGGACGCGACGTTTACATTGCCCTGGCCGCCGTCGGCTGGGCTGACGGAAAGCTCGATCAAGAGGAGGCGGACGCCATCGTTCGTACGGCGCTCGAGGAGGGGCTCGAGCTCGAGGAAATCAACGAAATCGAGGCGGCGACGAAGCAGCCGGTCGACATCGGGATCATCGATCGCAAGAACATGTCCAAGGAGGACCGCTTGTTCGTGTACGCGGTGGCCTCCTGGATGACCCGGCTCGACGGCGTGGTCAGCGCCCGCGAGACCGACGCGCTGAAAAAGCTCGGCGACTCGCTCAAGTTGCCCGAGAAGCCGCGCTGGCACGCCGATCACATCGCGCAGGAGGTGGCTGAGCTCCCCGACGGCGATCGTCCTGCCCGTTACGATCTGGTGCGTCTGCGCCAGATCATCGAGGAACGCCTCGCCGCCGCACAGGCTCAAAAGGAGTAGGGCAAACGTGAACGTGAACGTGCGCGTGGCCGATGCCCGATTTCTTGGGTGAGCCCTTTCCGGCAGATAGCGTCGGCGGGACGTCATAGGGCGTCGCGGCTCGCCGCCTAGCTCGACGTTGGGCCGACCGAATGCGCGATGCCAGGGCCGCGGTGTACGGGGTTTGGATCTGCGCTGGCTGGTTTCTCGCCGGGACGGTCCTTGCTGCGTTCGCGATGACCTGGCAAACGGCTTCTTCGCTCGAAACGTTCGGTGCCCACGCCCTCACCGGTTCCGTCGTCATCCTTTCGTTTTTGCGTCTCTTCGGTCCGAAAATCGCTGCCGTATCCGTCTTGCTCGCCGTCGTGTTCGCCAGCCATCCCTCGGATCGCCGGATTCCGTACGCGGCCTTCGCCGCAATTCCTCCCCTTGCTCTCGCTGCGGCGGCGCTTGCCGCGCCCGTGTCGATGGGCGTCGCAGCGTTAGTCAGCGCCGTCCCTCCGGCAGTGTTTTGGACTGAAGTCGCTCGCTATGTCCGTCCGGGCGACGTCCTCTTCGGTTTCGGTCGGGGCTGCGCCTACGCGCTTGCGCTTGCAGCAAGCGTCCACTTCGTTCTGCGATGGCTCCAGGGGCACGTCCAAAGCGGCGTCGCGAAGGTACTCGTTTCCTGGCTTGCCGCAGCGGCCGTAACCGCTCCCATCGACTTCGGGATCGAACTCTTTGCGGCGGTGGTCTAACCCGGCGATTCCCGGCGATTTAACCTTAGTTAGCCAGCTCAATGACGGACCGTCGTTCCACTGATGCGCTCTGCCAGAACCCGCCACTCGGCCCAGCTGGGATCCTCTGTGGCCTCGATGGTTAGCGGCCAGCCATGGGTTATTAGCCGAGACCGAATTGCAGTCGTCAAGCGGTCACCATCGGACGTGTAGTAGAGCCAGTTCCGTTCGCCAAGGCCCGTCCTGACTTGGATAAGGTACGAAAAGCTCTCGAAGTCTTCCATCGAGACTTCGAACTGGTCCATCGCCGCGCTCATTTCAGGTGACACTGTGTCATCAACGATTGGCCAGGAGATGGAGACGGCGGTGGTGTACTGGTCCAGGTCGAGGAGCTCGGGGCGACGCATACGAATTCGCGCGACCACAACACTACCGCTGTCACCCTCGATCTCGGCGATGCGCCAATGGGCAAGCTCCGTATTGAGGTCATTGTCTCGACCTTCACGGTTTCGCCCACGGAAAAGCCAGTCGAAGAGCCCCACCGTCGTCCACCTTTCGTTCGGTCTGGCTAACGTCTCTCGCGTTCAGCCGCGAGGCCCGAGCGTAAACGATGGACTCGTCGGCTGCAACGCGGAGGCCCGGCGCAAGGGTCGTCCCGCCGACGCGCTACGCCGCGAAGGGCTCACCCCCATCCAGCACTAGGCCAGTAATTCCGTCTTGCCGACGGGATAACCAGCTGGGCGCTGAACCGCGTACGAAAGCGCGAGAATTTCGACGAGTACCAGCCGGTACACGGCGTGGACGTCGTCGACGTCGATGTCGTCGGAGTGAGTGTCGAGGGTGGTGTCGATGTGCTCGTGGACGAACTCGAGCAGATGCGGCTGCTCCATCGCGACCACGTCGTCGCTGTCCAGGGCTTCGGCCGGGTCCCCGCGCCGGATGTCCTCGTCGAGCGTGAGCAGCTGATCGGTCGCGTTGAGCTCCTGCTCCTGGATCTGGTCGATGTGCTTGCCGTGAGCCTGCTCGAACGCGAGCCACACCGCGAGCGCGAGGAAGTAGCCGAGCGCGAGGGCTGTCTCGTCGAGCGGACGGCTCAGCGTTTCAGCCACGTGGGAAGCGAGCGGCGGCTGCGTGCGTTCGAACCGGTCGAAGGCCTCGTCCAGCTGGACCCGCGCCTCTTCGTCGTCTTCAGCGAGCCCGTCGCGCACCGACTCGATGGCGTGCAGCGCCACGCGCGCGTACGGCGGCACGGGGCGGATGGCAGAGCGGCGAACCCACACAGGACATATGTAGCGCGAGCCTCGACGTTAACCAAGCGATCCGCTGCCCCCGCGTGTTACAATGCGTAGGGCACTACACGGGGAGGCTCATCATGGCGGTTATACACGTGGGCTGCATCAAAAGCGGGTCGGTTGCCCTTGCGACGTCCCTAGCGATGTGTGTCGCGGGTTGCTCGGCGACGGGCAACGCGCCTAAAGTACCCGGTCCGGCTCCGTCGCAGCCGCAGGTCGAAACTGTCGCGTATCAGGAAATCCTGACTCCGGTTCCCGTGCGCGTCGGGCTTCCGGAGAGCATCGCGGGCATCGAGCACCTCGTGATGCTCTATCGCACCTTCGGCACGCGGGAGTGGACCTCGATCGAGCTCGCGCGTAACGGTTACTTCTGGCACGGCGCCGTCGACTGTCTCGAGGTCAGCACCATCACGGGTGACCTGCAGTTTTTCCTGGTAGGTCAAAACGCGAACGGCCAAGTCGTCGCAGCCAACGGGTCACCGGCGTGGCCGTTCGTGGTGCCGATCGTGTATCGAGCGCCGGCCGGGCCGACCGCCCTGACCGGGGAACAGCCGCCGGCGCGCTGCGCCGACCCCGCGGATTGCCCGCCCGGCTTCCCGGGTTGCAAGCACTATGAGCCGCGCCGCCCGCCCTGCCGCGGCGACGCGGACTGCGCCGAGGGCGACTACTGCGCTTGGGACGGCTATTGCGACGCCGTCGTGCCGGTGATCAGCATGGCGCCGCCGGCACACTGAATTTCGCGTACGCTGCTCGCTCGACGAGGTACTCGAGAGAGATGCTAGCGAAAGCGCTGGAACGCGCCGTCCCGGCGCCGATCCGTTCCGGCTTCGGCCGGCTTCAAGCATCGCCGCTGGCGCGCTTCGTGTTCGCGATCATTGCGCCCTCGCTCGTGCTGTTGATCGGATTCGGGTTCGATCGCGCGTTCGGCATCGGAAAGGTATTGCGCGGAGTCTGGGTCGGTGGCGTCGCGCTCTCCGGTCTGAACCGCCAGGCATCCGATCAGGCGCTGAGCGGCCTTGCGGCGCGGCTCGAATCGACTCCGCTCGCGGTCGAGATCCGCGGCCAGCCGCTCGAGCTGGACCCGCGGCAAGTGGGCTACCACGTCGACGTCGCGGGAAGCCGCGAGCGCGCCCTCGCGATGGGACGGCGCGGTGGCGTGACCCGGCAGCTCTCGACCTGGCTCCGGCTTTTTTACAAGCCGGTCAGCTTGACTGCCAGCGGCGATCTCGACCGGACGAAGCTCGAGGCCGTGCTTTCGGACTGGGAAGTACGAGCCATCGCCGATCGGCCGTTCGACGGCGGCCTCGCCGTGCGTGGCGAAAAGCTCGTGGCGACGCCGCCGCGCGGCGGTTTTGTGGTCGATCGAGCCGCGGCCGCGAGCTTGCTGCTCGAAGCCCTGGGACGCGAGCGCCGGGACGCCGTGCGCCTGCCGATCGTAGCGGTCGAGGCACGTGTTTCACGCGCGGCGGTCGAAGCGGTGGTGGATCGCGCGCGGCCGATCGTGACCGGGCCGATCGAGCTCGTGCACGCGGAGTCCAAGAGCAGCTTTCGCTTCGAGCCGCGCGAGCTCCTGGCCGCGCTGCGCACGCGCCCGCGCGCCGATCAGCCCGGCGAGCTCGCGCTCGATCTCGACCTGCGGGCGCTCAGCGACCGCTTCACCGAGCTCAAGCAGCGTCTGGAAACACCACCCAGGAACGCCCAATTTTCGATCGACGACAAAGAGCGCGTGCGCATCGTTCCGAGCCGGGTCGGCGCGACGATCGAGCCCCGTCTGATCGTCGACGCGCTGCTCGAAGCCGCTTACGCGCCCGCGCGCATCGGAGAGCTGCCGCTGCTCCGGGGTGCGGCTCCCGAGCTCTCGACGGCCGATGCGGCGGCTCTCGGCATCAATCAGCGCGTCGCGCAGTTCACCACGCGCTACGTCTGCTGCCAGCCGCGGGTCCAGAACATCCACCGCATCGCCGATCTGCTCGATCAGCGCATCGTGCGCGCCGGAGAGACCTTCAGCATCAACGCCGCGATCGGCGAGCGCACGCTGAAAAACGGCTTCGTGCTCGCGCCCGGCATCGAGGACGGCGAGATGGTGGACTCGGTCGGTGGCGGCATCAGCCAGTTCGCTACCACGTTTTTCAACGCGATTTTCTACGGCGGCTACGACATCATCGAGCGCGCGCCGCACACCTATTACTTTTCCCGCTACCCGATGGGGCACGAGGCGACGCTCGGCTTCCCCAAACCGGACATCATCTTCAAAAACGACAGCAACGCCGGGATTCTGATCGACACCTCGTACACCGACACCAGCATCACGGTGAAGCTCTACGGCGACAACGGCGGCCGCAAGGTGCGGGCGCAGGTGTCCCCGCGCTTCGGGGTGGTGGAGCCCACGGTCGAGCTCATCCCCGACGAAAGCGTGCCTCCCGACAAGGAGAAGGTCGAGGAGAGCGGAATGATCGGCTGGTCGGTGAACGTCGCGCGCAGCATCACCTACGCGGACGAGAAGGTGAAACACGAGAAGCGCAAGGTGACTTACAAGCCGCGCGTGCGCAGAGTCCGGGTGCACCCGTGCCGGATACCCGAAGGGGAACCGGGCTACACCGGTGTGAAGTGTCCGGATCCGGAGGCGGCCGACGCTGGAACTCTGCCGCCGCCGCCGCCGCTGGTGTATCCGACGCCGACGGCGTCGCCGCCCCCCGGGCCACCCCAGTAAACAGATGAGCTCGAACCGCTTTCCGGATCTTCCGCCGCACGTGATCGCACGGATTGGTCGCTTCCTCGACGGCGAGCTGCCGCCCGCGCACAAGAACATGGGGATTCGCCCCGATCTGTGGGTCGCCGAGGCCGAGGTCGGACGCATCCTGTTTCGCTGGCCGAACGACGGTTCGCGCGACATCTACGACGAGCGCGTTTTCGGCGGGTGGATCGCGGCGCTGTCCGACAACGTGGTGTCGATGTGCATGTCGACGGCTCTCGAGCCGGGCGAAGGTTTCACCACGCTGGATCTTCAGGTGAAGTTCTTTCGCCCCGTCACCGGCGATCCGATCGAAATCGAGGCCTGGGTGAAAAACCGTTCCAAGACCACCGGCTACGTCGAGGCCGAATGGCGGCTTCCGAACGGCAAGGTCGCCGCCAAGATACTGTCCTGGAAGGCGATCCGTCCGGCCGAGAGCTTTCGCCCGCGCGAGTAGCGGCGCCTCACGGTCCCAACGACTGGCGGATCCGATCGAATTCCTGAAAATCCTGCGGATTGGCGCGCCATGCTCCGTCCGAAAATGTGAACAGGGACGGGCCCCACTCCCCGCTCTGGGTCGGCTCCCAGAAGAACGTCCCGAGGCCGCGCCCGTTCGGGAGATCGCGGATCATCTGGTTTACTCGAGTCCGCTCGGGGTTGTACTCGGCCACGATGAAGGACAGGTCGGAAAACTCGCTGGCGAGGGTCCGGAAGGTATTTTCCCAGACCGACGGCTCACCCTGGAACGCCGGATAACAAGAGAGCCCGAGCACATCGAAGTCGACGCCACGCGAACGCGCGTTGTTCACCCAAGCGCGCACGCCGCTCACGCTCTCGGTGTTTTCGATGTGGATCACGATCTTGATGGAAGGATCGACGCTTTTCACCGCTTGCGCGCCGGCGCTCAACAGCGCCGCGAGATTCGGCCAGTTCGCGTTCGTGCTCGCGCCCGTTGGGCCGCCCGAGCGGCCTGCCGCGCCGTTTCCCCAACAGTCGGTGTCGGCGTCCGGCAAGTGAAGCAACATGCCGGGCGTGATCTCGTTGCCGATCTGCACCATGTCCGGGCGCGCGCCGGCGCTCGCGAGGGCTCCGACCACGTCCGCCGTGTAGGCGCGGAGCTTGCTCGCCAGGTCTTCGATCGTCGTGGCGCTGCGCCAGGCCTCCGGGATGATCTGCTTTCCTGGATCCGCCCAGGTGTCACTGTAGTGAAAGTCGAGCAAGAGC
>Ga0111538_10009310_pt1 | contig 13125 bp, 10 predicted proteins | sample SoiMethybrSBSTD1_FD_79669 | JGI IMG/M metagenome (GOLD analysis project Ga0111538, IMG submission 79669) | Bulk soil microbial communities from a Populus tree surrounding site in Tennessee, USA - Soil MetaG P. TD hybrid SBSTD1 (version 2)... | ecosystem: Environmental > Terrestrial > Soil >...
CCACCATCCGCTGAGAACCAGATGACCGGTAAACACCAATACGATGAGCCACGCGGCAGGCCAATCGACGCGTCCAGCTATACCAAAGAGCACACCACCGAGGATCGCCAAGTCCACGACGCCCCTCACGAGGCTCTTTACTAACAGCGTTCGCGCGCGAGTTTCAGCGTTCATCGTTCGAGAACCTCGGTGAATGAGGAACGCGAATCGGCATCTTGTACTACACGCTCGCCCATGGCCATGGGCAAACGGAAACGGGATCGACAGCCTCAGGTGCGGGTCGCGGTCGACTCTGGAGGCTTCACTTGTACCACGGGCGGCTAGGCCGCGCCGGGACCCGGCGGGCCGGGCCGGCGTTTGCGGATCTGCGCGACGAGCTTCGTGAGGACGGATCCGGGCCCGACTTCGATGAAGTCGGACACATCCTGCTCCAATAGAAACAGGATTGAATCGAGCCAGCGGACGGAGCTGCCGATCTGACGCGCCAGCGTGTCGTGAATGTCCGCGCCATACGGAACGGCCGTAACATTGGCTACGACGGGCACCATCAGGCGGTTGAACGTCACCGGTCGCAGGATGCCCGCGAATTCATCCTGGACCGCACGCATGTAGCGGGAGTGGAATGGCGCGCTCACGTTGAGCGGAATGACGCGGCCTTTGGCTTCCTGCAGTGACGGCTTCACGGCCGCGAGATCGTCCTTCGGGCCGGCGATCACGGTTTGTTCGAACGAATTGAAGTTGGCGACGTCGATCCGGCGGCCCGGGTCGGTCGAGCCGAGCACCGCTTCGATCTGCGCGGGCTCGAGACCGATGACGGCCGCCATGCCGCCGCCGCGCACCCGTCCCATCAACTGACCACGCTGGCGCACGAGCGCGAGGCCGGCGCCGAAGTCGCACCCGCCGGCGGCGACGAGCGCGTTGTATTCGCCGAGGCTGTGGCCCGCCATGAACGCCGGCGGCGCGCCGCCGGATTCCTGACGCGCGCGAAACGTCATCGCATTCACGACGAACAGCGCCGGCTGCGTGAACTCGGTCTGCCCGAGCTCACCGCGGGGATCGTCGAGGCAGAGCTCGCGGATCGAATACCCGAGGATCGCATCGGCCTGCGCCACCCAGTCGGGAAAGCGATCGAAGAGATCGGCTCCCATCCCTTTGGACTGGGACCCTTGACCCGGAAAAATGTACGCGGTGGACATCGACGGTGTGGATCGTGCGGTTCGTGACGAGCCGCGACATACTATCGCAATGGAGAAGCCGGCGTCATGTCCCGCGGCCGATGAAGTGTGCGTGTGGTACGCGCACACGTCGGCACTGGACGGCGATCGCGCCGCCGTGGCGCGCGCGCTGACGCTCCTCCAACCCGACGAGCGCGCCCGCTTCGAGCGATACCGGTTCGACGCGGATCGGATGATGTTTCTGCTCGGCCGCGTCATGGCGCGCGAGCTGGTCGGTCAGGCGCTCGCGCTGCCGCCCGCCGCGTGGCGCTGGCGGGAAGGCGGGGCCGGCCGGCCCGAAATCGATGAGCCTGGCACCGCGCTCCGGTTCAACCTGGCGCATAGCGCCGGCCTCGTCGCGTGCGCGCTGGCGTCCGGCCGCGACGTGGGCGTGGACGTGGAGGATCTGGAACGGCGCGCCACCGACGTCGCGATCGTCCGCCGGTACTGCTCGCCGGAAGAGGCGGTTGACGTCGAGGCGCAGGGCGAGCGGTGGCGGGATCGCTTCCTCACTTACTGGACGTTGAAGGAGGCCTATCTCAAAGCGCGCGGCGTCGGCATCGCCGTGAACCTCTCCGACATCAACTTTTCGCTCGACCCGGGGGGCGCGTCAGTGGCGTTTCTGGATTCGCTCGCCGGCACCGACACGCGCTGGCGCTTCGAACTGCTGCGCCCGACCGACCGCCACCTGCTCGCCGTCGCCGCCTCGACCACGGACGGCGTTCAGCCCGTAGTGGGGACGGGCCTGTTTTCCACAGATTGGGGCGGTTGGGGGACAGGCCTCTAGGCCTGTCCCCCAACCGCCAGAAACTGTGGAAAACAGGCCCGTCCCCCAACTGCTCGCCATTGCCGATCTGCATGTCGGACACCGACAGAATCGGGAGGCGCTCGCGGCCATGGGCGCGCACCCGGACGATTGGCTGATCGTGGCCGGCGACGTCGCCGAGCGCCCGCAGCACCTGGCGCTGGCGCTCGAGGCGCTCGTGCCTCGCTTTGCCCGCGTCATCTGGGTACCGGGCAATCACGATCTCTGGTGCCCGCCCGACGCCCTGGACCGCACCCGCGGCCAGGCCAGGTACGACGAGCTCGTCGCGTTGTGCCGCCAGTACGGCGTCCTCACACCCGAAGATCCGTTCGAGCCGTGGCCGGGCGAGCCAGACACGTTTATCGTGCCCATGTTTCTGCTCTTCGATTACAGCTTCCGGCCACCCGACGTGCCCGCGGATCGCGCGGTGGCATGGGCGCGCGAAAGCGGTGTCGTCTCGGGTGACGAACAGATGCTGGCCTTCGATCCATGGCCCTCGCGCGCAGCCTGGTGCCACGCGCGATGCGCCGCCACCGAGGCGCGGCTCGCGGCGCTGCCGCCCGAGTCGCGGACGGTACTGATCAACCACTGGCCGCTGCGCTACGACCTGGCGCGGCCGCCGCGCATCCCGCGCTTCTCGATCTGGTGCGGCACGTCCCTGACCGAAGACTGGGGACGCCGCTTCCGCGCCCGCGCCGTGGTGTCCGGACACCTCCACCTGCGCACGACCATCATCCGTCACGGCATTCGCTACGAAGAGGTCTCGCTCGGCTACCCTCGCGACTGGCACGCTGAGCGCGGCATCGACTGGTACCTGCGCCCCATCCTGCCGGCCGCCGGCGATGGCGCGGCGCGCTTCGCACCGCCGCGCGATCCGTACCTGTAGCGGAAGGCAGAACGCAGAACTCAGAACGGAAAAGGCGTTCACTTTTCCATTTTGAGTTCCAAGTTCTGCGTTTTGCCTTTGCTACGTCCCTCCCGTATCATTGGCCGCCGATGCGCAAGCTCCGTGTGCTCGTCCTGATGCACCACTATCTGGTGCCGCCAGACGACGTGACTGGACACGATCCGGCGACGGCGCAGTGGAAGACCGAGTACGACGTTCTCAAGACGCTCCGCAGCGATCTCGAGCACGACGTGCATCCGCTCGGCGTCAAGGATGACCTCGGCGCCATCCGTCAGGCGAACGAGGAGTTCAAGCCGCACATCGCGTTCAATCTCCTCGAGGCGTTTCACGAGGTCGGCACGTTCGATCAGAACGTGGTCGGCTACCTCGAACTGCTCAAGCTGCCGTATACCGGGTGCAACCCGCGCGGGATGTTCCTGGCGCGCGACAAGGCGTTGTCGAAGAAACTGCTGCACTACCACCGCATCCAGATTCCGGAATTCATGGTGGTCGCGCGCGGCCGCAAGGCCAACCTGCCAAAGCGCCTGGCGTTCCCGGTGATCGTGAAACCGCTCACGCAGGAATCGTCGATCGGCATCTCCCAGGCGTCCGTCGTAGACGACGCGGTGAAACTGCGCGAGCGCGTGCAGTTCATACACGAGTCGATCGCCACCGACGCCATCGTCGAGCAGTTCGTCGAGGGACGCGAGCTCTACTGCGGGGTGATCGGCAACCAGCGGCTTCAAGTGCTGCCGGTCTGGGAGATGACGTTTGCCAACATGCCGGAGGGGCAACACCGCATCGCTACCGAGCGCGTAAAGTGGAGTCTGAAGTACCAGGAGAAGGTCGGTATCGCCACCGGCGGGGCCAAGCACCTCGAACAGGTAGTCAGCGACGAGATCCAGCACATCACCAGGCGCGCCTACAAGGTGCTGGAGCTGAGCGGCTACGCCCGGATCGACCTCAGGCTCGATGCCACCGGTCGAATCTACGTCCTCGAGGCGAACCCCAACCCGCAAATCGCCCGCGCCGAAGACTTCGCCGAATCCGCCGCCTCGGCCGGGCTCCCCTACCCGACCCTGCTGCAGCGCATTCTGACCATCGGCATGCGGTGGGAGCCGGAGCGGCTCGGCTGAAGCCCCGAAGTGGGCAGCCCGCTACCCACCGCGGGGTCGGGCGGGCCGGATCGCGCCAGTCCATGGGTCCGCGGCCGTCCTGACCCTCCGCGGGACGCGGCACACGCGTTGCAAGTTAGAGCGCGGACGCCTCGGAGAGCGCACATGGCCAAAGGCACATTCACTCGCAAAGACTTGATTACCGCGCTGAACGAAGACCTCTCTCGCGAATACCAGGCGATCATCGCTTACGTCGTGTACTCGCAGGTGCTGAAGGGCGCCGAGTACATGAACATCGCCGATGAGCTCGAGTTGCACGCCAAGCAGGAGCTCGACCACGCACTCATCATCGCCAAGCACATCGATTATCTCGGCGGCATGCCGAACGCCACGCCGAAGCCGGTCAAGCTGTCCGAAGACGCCAAGACGATGCTGCGGGCGGATTTGCAGAACGAATTCGACACCATCAAGCACTACCGCGAGCGCCTGAAACAGTGCGAACAGCTCGAGGAATACGCCATTGCGGAGGACATCCGCGAGATCCTCCGCGCCGAGCAGGAGCACCTGATCGACCTGGCCACCGCGCTCGGCGAGGATCCACCGCAGGTCAAGTAGGGCGGCTCGGGCTGAGAGCCGCCGAGAGCAGAAGGAGGGGCGGGCTTTAGCCCGCCCTCGCTGGGCCGGCTGAAGCCGGCCCCTCCAAACGCTCGGGTCGCGAGCCGCGATCGGCTACGTCAGCCAGCCGGCGTACAACTCCGGACGTCGGTCCTTGAGCAGGACACGGCGCGCGTGCGAACGGGCCGTGTCGGTCACGTCGATGTCGGCGAGGAGGATCGCGTCCTCGCCGCGAGGCGCGCGCGCCCGGACGGCGCCTTCGGGTCCACAGACGAACGACTCGCCCGCAAACGTGAGCCGGCCGTCCGCCCCAACGCGATTGCACAGGGCAATGAAGTAGCCGTTCTGGAAGGCGGCCGTGCACATCTCGCCCTCGAAGAATCCGGCCGGCCACTCGTCGACGATGCCGGCCTGCGGCACCACGACCAGATCGGCGCCGCCCAGCGCCAGGGCGCGCATGTACTCGGGAAAATGCCGGTCGTAGCAGATGGCGACGCCGAGCCGTCCCACGTTCGTGTCGAACACGGGCGCACCGAGATCGCTCGGCGTGTAGTACTGGCGCTCGTGAAAGCACGGGTATTCGGTGATGTGCACCATCCGCGTGCGTCCGAGCAGGGCGCCGTCGGCGTCGATGACCGGCGAGCAATCGTACGTGGCGTCTCCGGCGCGCTCGAACAGGTTCATGACGATGACAACGCCGAGGTCACGCGCGAGCGCGCTGAAAGCGTCGGTCGTCGGCCCCGGCACGGGCTCCGCCAGCGCGCGTACGTCCGGCCCGGCCGGCCGCTCGGGATAGAACGGCGTCAGTGCGAGCTCGGCGAACGCGACGAGCCGGGCGCCGGCGGCGGCCGCCTCGCGCGTCGAGGCGACGGCACGTGCCAGGTTGTCGGCAAGATCGGGCGTGGCATGCTGCTGAATCAGGGCGAGGCGCATATCTTCTCCCAGGCCGCCAGCGACAGGGTGAGCGGCCAGTAGCGCTTCCGCGTGGCGATCACCAGATCGAGATACGCCGGCTTGTCGATCAAACCGCCGCGGTGCCGGTCGCGCATCCTTCGCAATTCATAGCGGTACAGATCGTTGAGCGCATCGCGCACAACGGCCGGCGGGGTCGCGCTCGTCGGCGAAAGGCCGAGCGGTTCGAGCGCCGCGCGCAGCTCCTCCGGGTAGGTCCATGGACCGCTGGTCATGTATGATTCCGGACGGCCGTCCCTGCTCGATGCCACGGCCACTCTCCGACATTCTCTCAAGGAGTCCCGTCATGCTGCGCAAGATGCTCGTCCCCGTGCTCGCGGCCGGTCTCGTGACCGCCGTCGCGGCCCAGCCACAGCCGTCACCGCCGCAGCCGCAGCCTCAAGCGGCGCTGCAGGCCGAAACGATCGACACGGCGATGAACGCGAGGATCCGGGCTGAAGGGATGAACAACTCCCAGATCATGAAGACGATGCACTACCTGACCGACGTGTACGGTCCGCGGCTGACCGGCTCGCCCAATCACGAGAACGCGGCGAAGTGGGCGGTCAAGCAGATGGAAAGCTGGGGATTCAAGAACGGCCACCTCGAGCCCTGGGACTTTTCCAAGGTCACCAACCAAACCACGGTGCGCCAGGGCTGGCTCAACGAGAAAGCGGCCGGGCACATCATCTCGCCGGTCAAGGACAACCTCGTGTTCGAAGTGCTGGCCTGGACGCCGTCCACGAAGGGCACCGTCACCGGCCCGGCCGTGCACCTCGTGGCGCCGCAGGGACCGCTCGTGGAAAACCCGGGCGGCGCGGGCGCGGGCGGCGCAGGCGCCGGCGGGCGGGGCGGCCAGCAGCGGCTGGGCCCGACTGCGTCCGAAATGGATCAGTATCTCGCCCAGATGGCGCCGAAGATGAAGGGCGCGATCGTGCTGGTCGGGCCGCACACCTGGGTGCCGTTTCAGGAGACACCTCCGGCCAAGCGGCGTGAGGACACGACGGCATGGTGTCAGTACAACCCGGAGTTCAGCAACAGTCCCGCTTGCCAGTCGGGTGAAGGCCGCGGAGGCCGCGGCGGACGCCAGGGCGGCGGCGGCGCGGGCCGCGGCAACGCGCCGGCCGATCCGACACGGCTGACCAACGCGCAAGTGACCGAGCGCATCAACGACTTCGTGCTGAAGAGCGGGGCCGTGGTGCGCATCAACGACGCCGCGCGCGAGCACGGGCAGATCCGCGCGTTCAACGGCACGGCGTACGATCCAGAGCGCAACCTGCCGACCGTCGTGCTCCGGAACGAAGACTACGGCCGGATCACGCGCATCCTCGCCGACAGCACGCCGGTGATGCTCGAGTTCACCATCCTCAACAACACGTATCCGGCCGGCAAGACGTCCTACAACACCGTCGCGGAAATTCCGGGCACCGACAAGGCCGACGAAGTCGTGATGCTCGGCGGCCACCTCGACTCGTGGCACTCGGCGACCGGCGCCACCGACAACGCGATCGGCTGCGCGGTGATGATGGAAGCCGCGCGCATCCTGCAGGCGATCGGCGTGAAACCGCGCCGCACGATTCGCGTCGCGCTGTGGGGCGGCGAGGAGCAGGGCCTGCTCGGATCGAAGGCGTACGTCGAACAGCACTTCGGCACGGCCGAGAACCCGAAACCGGAATTCGCCAAGTTCAACGGCTACTTCAATGTGGATTCCGGCACGGGACGGATCCGCGGCGCGTCCATCTTCGGCCCGCCGGAGACGGCGAAGCTCCTTGCAACCTACTTGCGCGAGTTCGCCGACCTCGGCGTCTACGGCGCGACGGCGACCACCGCCCGGACCACCGGCGGAACCGACAGCACGTCGTTCAACGCCGCCGGCCTGCCCGGCATCGGTCTCGGTCAGGACACGATCGAGTACAACAGCCACACGTGGCACACGAACCTCGACACGATCGAACGCATCGTCGAGGAGGACGTGAAGAAGTCCGCAGTGGCCATCGCATCGGCGGTGTATCACATCGCGATGCGCGACCAGATGTTGCCGCGTTTCGCGCCGGACAAGATGCCGCCGCCGCCGGCGACGGGCAGAGGCGGCGGGAACTGACGCTGGTTAAGTGAGAAGTTAGAAGCCAGGAGTTAGAAGTTATTGGGCGCGTGTCGCGCTTGTCCGTGAAGGGCTGGGACGGGCCTGCTTTAGCCGGCCCGCCACGTTTGTGAGCTCGTGACAAGCGCTCAGTGACTTCTAACTTCTGGCTTCCAACTTCTCACTTAACAGTGTTCTTGACGAACCGGCGCGTAGCGTCAGCGCCAGCGCGAGCAGCATCGCCAGTCCTTGCGCGAGACTGCCGAGGTCAACGTCTCTCGTTACGGCTCGATCGCCAACTCGGGAGACGTCCCACCAAAGATTCATGCACGCATGAAGGCCGACCGCCGGCCACAGCGTTCCCCATCGATAGAAGACCCACCCGAACAACAGTCCACCGACGGCAAATACACCGCCGACCGTCACGACTGCCGGAAGCTGCGCAACCAGCTGGTCGAAGCCCCAACCCGGGTATCCGTTCAGGGCGGCCACTACGGCAAGCCGCACGCTGAGGTACCGCAAGTGCGCCAAGCCAAAAGCAATCGAGCTCACGACGAGCGCGACGGGCCACGGCCATTGCGCGCGACGCCAGAGCACCCCGAACAGGAATCCGCGGAATAGCACTTCCTCCGCGAACGGTCCAAAGAGAACGTTGCCGACCAGATCGTCCAGATCCGGAAGGCGCGGCTCCATGACGATCGCAGCCAGCGCCATCGGCAGTGTCGCGAGCGCGCCGAACATCCAACCGCGTGCCACCGGGCCGTGGAGCCCGAGCTGCCGCCAGGCGTCGTGCAGGGACACCGTCGTCATCGTCACGATCACGCACGGCACGACCCAGACAACGACCTTCAATAGACCTTCGAAGAACGGCGACTCGAGCGCGCGGGAGGCGGTGCCGAGCCAGAAGAGCTGAACGGCGAAATAGACGACGAACAGAGCGCCGACAGCGGCGAGGACCCGCGACCAGCGAGACCCGCTATCGGAAGTCACTGTACGCAAACCCAGGTGTCCGTCGCCCAATGACTTCTAACTTCTGGCTTCACACTTCTCACTTGACGCGAATCATCTACTGCCCCGCGCCCGCCTTCATCTCCGGCGCCACCGAGAGATACAGCCCGTTGAAGAAGAATCTGAAGCTGCCGTGCGGTTGCGATCGGAAGAGCAGCTCGTTGCCGAAGACGAAGATCCGGCCCTTTCCGATATTCGCTTCGGCCATCTGGATGCCCTTGTCCAGATATTGCTGGCCCCAGGCCCAGCCGCTCCGAAGTGGCGTCGCGCTCGAGAACCACGCCACGGCGCGCGCCGCGACGCCGGATCCGCCGGCGGCCGGATCGAGACGCCAGACCGGGCTGTTCTCGAAGAAGATGTCGGTCTCGCTGCCGTAGCCGTGTGCGAGCGGATTCTTCGGGTCAACGGCCACACGCAGGACCGAGCCGGGCACGAAGTACTTCTCGCGTCCGAGCGGCTGACCGCCCTCGACGAGGTGATTGCCCAGCGGCAGCTTGAACTGTGAAACCAGCGGTCCGGTCGAGCTGGCGATGCCGATCACGGTGCCGCCTTCTTCGACAAACTGCTGAATCTTCGCCATCGTCGCCGGCGTGACCGCGCCGCGGCGCCGCGCGTACTCGTCTGGAATTGGTTGCGGCGTGAAGCCTGCACGGCCGGCGCCCTGTCCGCGGCCACCGCCGCGACCCGCTTGACCGGCGCCCGCGCCGGCACCGCCACCGGCCGCCGGCTCGCCGCGCCCGGCGGGATTGCCGGCGAGGGCGGTTGGCGCCTCACCGCGCCCCTGGCCCGCCGAAGCGGGCGGCGCCTCACCGCCCGCGAAGGCGGCCGCTCCACCGCCGCCGCGGCCGCCACCACCGCCGAGCGGCGTGTCGTTGAACACCAGCACGTCGAACTTCTCGCGCAGGTTCCCGGCGTCGAGGTCCGGAGGAAACACGAGCGTGTAGGGGAACTCGAAGTTCTCGAAGACGAGCCGCGTCCAGCCCGACGGCATGCTGCCGCCGTACACGTCATACAGGCCGATCCGCAGTTTGCGCAGTTTCGACGCCGGACCGGCCGGGGCGGAGGCGGCCGGATCGAACCGCACGCCGAGCTCACTCGCCGCCTTGTTGAGAATCGCCATCGCGCCAGGGCGCGCCTCGACATAGAACGTGCCGTAGCCCATCGGACCGTTCCACAGCCAGGACACGTTCTCGTTGGCGGCCACCAGCCGATTCACGACGAGGAAGCTGTCCGTGGACTGATGACTGAAGTAGTAGCCCGGGGCCGCCTGGGCCGGGCGAATCGCCGCCGCGGGCGTCTTTGCGAAATCGGTGAGCTTCTCGAACGGCCCGCTGAAGTCGTCGAGGATGCGATCGAACTGCACGCCCATCTGGTACGCGAGCGTGTAGCCGGTGACGTCGTACGGCGCGGTCGGCGTCGCGCCAGGATACGCGATGTCGTCCGGGTGATCCTGCGGCTCGAACATGTCCATCACGTGCGGGCGGAACGCCTGCGCGGTCTTGACGATGAACGAGTTGGCTGGATAGGCCTTGCCAGCGACGGCAAACGAGGCCGTCGCACGTTGAACGGTCACGCCGGTCTTGATCAACGCGTTGACGAACCGCGTGGCATTTCCGAAGTCGGGCTGGTCTGCGGGCAGGATGAAGCCGCGCGGATCGCGCAACTCCTTGGTCGTGAGCGCGTCGTAGACGGGCCGGCCGTCCGGCAATCCGTCGCCGCCACCGCGCCCGCCGCCACCGCGACCTCCTCCGCCTCCGCGACCTGCGGTCGCTTCGGCGAGACTCTGGCCCGCCCCACGGCCCTGGCTCGCCGCCCCCGCCGGGGTTCCCGCGGCGGGGGCGGCCAGGGCCGCTCGGACGCGCGCCATCTCGTGCGGCGTGAACGTCCAGTGATCCTCGCTCCCCCACTGGATGTTGTCCTTGCCCATGCGGTAAATGTTGTAGAGGTTCACCTCGCGATAGCGCGACGCGTAGTCGAGGATCGCGCGGTTGGCGGTCATCGAATACTCGACCGACTGCCGCATGTGCCACTGGTCCTGCGGCTTGATCGGCCACCAGAGATTCGAATCGCCGATCTGGCGGCTGGCGAGGAACGGAATACTGATCGGCGCCGGCTGCCCGATGGTCTCGGTGAGGATGCCGATGATGTTGTGGAAATGCGCCGTCGTCCGGATGCCGCCGTTGAACCAGGTCGAGTACGGCGCGCCCTTGCGCTGCGTGACGCCGGGTTTTCCCTCGGTGATGAACCGCATCGCCATCATCGAGCCCACGACGTCGATCCCGGCGATTGCGCCGGGATGGAAGTTGTAGTTGAACGGATCGCGGAACGGCGGCGCGAACATCACCGTTCCCTGCGGCCCGGTCTGGTGATGGTTGTACATGATCTGCGGCACCCACTCGCGATACATGATCTTGTTGATCGCCGCCGACTCGGGCAGCGCCGACATGTAGAAGTCGCGATTGTCGTCATGACCCGCATAGTGGTTGTAGAGCACCGGGATGTCCATGCTCCCGTGCTTCATGTACCAGTCGGAAACGAGGTCCATGCCGTCGGGATTCACCAGCACGGCCAGGACGATCACGTCGTCCAGGAACCGCAGCGTCTCGGGGTCGGTCCCAGAGGCCATCTGGTACACGAGCTCGAGTAGCTGCTGCGCGCCGAGCGTCTCGTTGGCGTGCAGCCCGCCGTCGATCCAGACGACCGCCTTGCCCTCGCGCGCGAGCGCGCGCGCCTGGTCATCGGTCAGGCCTTCGGCGTGGCCGAGCCGGCGCGAGATGTCGCGGTACTTGTCGAGTTGTTTGTGATTGGCCGGCGAGGTGATGATCGCCATCAGCATCGGCCGTTTCTCGGCGGTCTGTCCGATCTCCTGCAGCTTGATGCGCGGCGACTCCTTCTCGAGCTTGCGCCAGTACGTCATGAGCTGCTGGTAATTGGCGAGGAAGTAATCGTCGCCGACGTTGTGTCCCCACTCCTGCATCGGGGTGGTCACCCGGACGGGCTGTTGTGCCGCGGCTTGCCGCGTCGCCGGCGCCTGCGCGTACGGCATCGATGCGGTGGACGCGAGCGCAAGCAATACAGCCGTCGCGGCGAATCGTCGGGACGTCGTCATGGGTGGGCCTCCGAGGGGATTGGGGAGACAGTAACACGAAGGGCCTGGCCGTTCCGAGCGGCCAGGCCCTTCAACTTCGAAGTTCGAACTTCGAAGTTCGAACTTGGTTCTTATTGTCCTGCGCCCGCCTTCATCTCCGGCGCGACCGAGAGATAGATCGCGTTGAAGAAAAATTTGTAGCTGCCGTGCGGCTGCGTGCGGAACAACAACTCGTTGCCGAACGCAAACACGCGGCCCTGGCCGACGCCGGCCTCCGCGATCTGAATGCCCTTGTCGAGGTACTTCTGGCCCCACGCCCAGCCGGACCGCAGCGGCTCGGCGCTCGCGTACCACGCGACCGCGCGAACCTCACCCGTGCCCGCGGCCGGGTCCAGGCGCCACGCCGGGTTGTTGTCGTAGAAGATGTCCAGCGTGCTGCCATAGCCGTGCGCGACCGGGTTCTTCGGATCGACGGTGACCTGAAGCACCGATCCCGGCACGTAGAACTTCGTCGAGTTGAGCGGCTGGCCGTTTTCGACGAGGTGATTGGCGAGCGGCAGTTTGAACATCTGCACTGCGCCGCTGGCCGCGCTGCCGATCGCGATCACGGTGCCGCCCTGCTGCACGAATTCCTGAATCTTCGCCAGCGTCTCGGGCGTGACGTTCCCGCGCCGCTTCGTAAACTCCTCGGGATAGTCGACGAACGGCGCGCGGAAGTCGGCCGGATCCTTCTGGCCCGCTCCGGCGCCGCGTCCGCCGCCTTGACCACGGCCACCGGGTCCAGCGGCCCGGCCGCCCGGGGCGCCCGCACCGGTCCCGCCAGCCGCGCCAGCGCCGCCGGCCGGCGGCGCATCGGCGACGCCCGGGGCGTCACCGCCGGCTCCGCCACCGCCGCCGCGGCCGCCACGGCCGCCGCCAGGCGCCGGGAGCCCCGACTGGTTGAAGATCAACACGTCGTACTTGGCCCGAAGATTCCCCGCGTCGAGCATCGGCGGATAGACGACCTCGTACTTGTGCTCGAAGTTCTCGAGCAGCAGCTTGGTCCAGCCCGCCGGCATGCCGCCGCCGTAGGTGTCGAAGAGCCCGATGCGCGGGGCCTTCAGCTTGCTCATCATGCCCGTCGGCGCGGTCGCGGTCCCCTCGAAGCTGACGCCGAGATCGGTCGCCGCCTTCTGAAGAACCGCCCGCGTCGTCGGCTTCGAGGCGACGTAGAACGTGCCGTAGCCCATCGGCCCATTAAAGATCCACGAGACGTCTTCGTTGGCCGACAGCAGGCGATTCAGGACGATGAAGCTGTCGTTCGACTTGTGATCGAAGTAGTAGCCGGCGACCGACTGCGGTCCGCCCTTGATCGCGCCGGCGG
>Ga0111538_10009311_pt1 | contig 13125 bp, 10 predicted proteins | sample SoiMethybrSBSTD1_FD_79669 | JGI IMG/M metagenome (GOLD analysis project Ga0111538, IMG submission 79669) | Bulk soil microbial communities from a Populus tree surrounding site in Tennessee, USA - Soil MetaG P. TD hybrid SBSTD1 (version 2)... | ecosystem: Environmental > Terrestrial > Soil >...
AGCAGCGTGGCTCGCCAGTCCGCGATCGCTCCGAAGTTGTCGACGAACCAGCGCAGCGACCCTTGCGCCTGCGTGAACGCGGCGGCCGCCAGCATCATGCCGCCGAACGACGTCTTGCCGGTGAAATACAGAGGTGCCGCGATGAGGGTCGGCGCCATCCCCGTGATCCAGCCGAATCCCGCCGTCACCCAAGTGAGATTGGTGAGCCCGCGCACGAGCCGGCGCATGGCGAGCATGACGTTGCTCAGGTGCATCTCGACGCGGCGTTGCTCGTCGGCCTCGCCGGAGGCGAGTGTGATGCCGTCGACGTGCTCGCTGATCCGAACGAGCGCAAAGCGCAGGTCCGCTTCGCGGGCGTAGCGGTCGGCGTTGCGCCGGATCAGACCCCGGCCCACGAAATACGAGAGCAGCGACCCCAAGAGCGCATAGAGAAACGCGGCCCACAGCATGAATCCCGGCACCGCGTAATCGGTGTCGCCGAAGCGGAACGTGAAGTCGTTCGAAATCGTCCATAGGACGCCCGAGAAGCTCACGAGGAGCACGGTCGCCCGGAACAGGCCGATCGACAGGTCGGCCGAAATGTCGCAGAGCTTGTGAGCATCTTCGGCGAGGCGCTGGTCCGGGTTCACGCCCATCTGGCCGCCGCTGGTGGCCAGCCAGAAAGCGCGACGCGGAACCATCCAGAGGTTCAACAGATCGCGCGTGAGTCCTTCGCGCAGTCGAAACTTGAACGTTTCTGTGACCCAGCGCTGCGAGACGTCGAGGACGAGCAGGCACGCGACGATCACGGCCCACACGCCGAGCTGGTGGAGAAATTCGTTCAAGTCGCGGCGCGTGAGCGCGTCGTAGAACGGCTGATTCCAGTCGTTCAAGATGACTTGGCCGTAGCTCGTAATCAGAATCGCGACGATCAAGATCGTCGCGAGCACGATTACCCGCTTGCCCGCCGGCGACGCGAGGATCGCGCGCAAGATCATGCGCGCCTGGCTGGTGACTCCGGCTCGCGGCGACTCCAGCTCGGCCGTCGTGCTCGTGTCGGAGGGTTCGGTCATGGCGGCAACACGGCTCGGCGTGCCGTTACGCACGAGATGAATGCGGCATAGCTCCACGCGAGGTGTTTCGCGGAAGTCTGCTCGCCGCAGCGTTGGTCGAACTGCTCGGAAAGATCGCCGCTCGCCGGCGTGAAGGCGCGAACGGTTTCGAGGAACGCGTCGCCGCGCGCGATCCACGCCTGGCGCTCGCCGCTATCGTGAGCGCGCGCGCCGGCCGCCATGAAACAGAACTCCGCCGCGCCGAGCGTCGAGAAGTAGTAAGCGCCGCCGGAGAAGTAGACGTCGCCTTCATAGCGGCCCATCGCGGGGCCCCGCGTGCCGACGCGTTGCCGGTTGATCGGATAGAGCCGGTCGAACAGCCGCTCCAGGGCTGCCAATGTCGCGTGCATGCGCGCGTCCCGTACGGAATGAACGTCCTCACCGGCACCGGCGTGGACAGCGGCGAGAATCACGGCGATGTCGAGCATCTTCGTCGATGCGGCGCCGGGCGGCATGACGCGCGAGCGGTAATAGCTCTCGAGCGGCAGCCAGTAGCCGTCGAGCTTTTCGCGGATCGCGAGCGCTTCGGCGCGCAGCGCGACCGCCTCGGTGGCCTCGCCCAGCGCGAGCAGCCAGTCGGAGCCGTCGCGGAGTGCGGCTGCCGAGACGCGCAGCGTGTAGTAGTGGTGGCCGAGCTCCTCTTCCCAGATATCGAGTGACGGTTCTCGCCAGTGGACGGCCGTCAATGCGAGATCGGTGCGCAGGAGCCGCTCCGCGTCGGCCAGCGTCTCGTCGGAGACGATGGCCGTGCGTGAGGTTCGATGCTCGAGCGTTCGCAGCCACCGCCGCACGGCGAGCGCTCGCAACGGCGCGCCGTCATGCTGCGGGCGCGACCAGCGTGAGATATCGAGCGTGCCATCAGGGTTCACGCGCGCGTCCGCGTAAACGGCATCGCCCGACGCAAGCAGCAGATCGTCGCCGCGCAGGTACTGCACGAACTCGGGGGCGACGTTGAGGCGCCAATGCGGCGACTCGACGAGCGCACGGCCGTCGAGCGCCTGCAGCGACAAGCTGAAGCGCACGAAATCGGCGAAATGTGTGAGCGCCTCGCCACCGAGATGTCCCGCTTCGTAGAGCACGCGGACGGCGTCGATGACGACGGCCGAGTCGCGGAACCAGTGGAAGAAATAGTCCGGATCCGGATCCCACGATGCGAGCACGGGCGACGCGACGATCGAGCCCGCGACGGGCCGTACGGTCTGCCCGAACCCCGGGCGTTGTTTCTCGAGGCCGACCGCCGAGACGCTCCTCAGCATCGAGGTCGCGGCGTGGCCGTACTCGCGACCGAGCCACAGCTCCAAGCTTTCGGTCACCGCGCGGCTTCTTCCAAGTGCGGGCTCGAAAAGCCGAGCCGCCTCAAGGCCGCCCGCACTTCCGGCACTGCCATGAATAGCTTCCACAAGAGACCCGTCCGATGGTTCTCGAGCATGACGATGATCGGCCCCTGGTCGATGGCGAGGAAAGTGTCTGCGTACCACTTTTGGCTCTCGCAGAACGCGTCGATGAACCCGAGCTCGCGCCACACCCGCTCGCCGTGCCGGGTCAGGAAGTGCCGCAGCAGGGCGATGACCTCAGCGGGCGCGTACGGAAGGCTGGCCAGCCCGGCCGTCGGGCTGATCGTGCCGTTGTCGTTGTCCGGCGCATGCGCGGAGTACCCCCCTGGATCGTCACTCGCCGTAAGTCCCCAGCACGACTCGCCGTACCCTTTGAATTTCCCCGGATTCTCAATGCAATGGGCGCGGTTTATTCGGACATGATGCACGTTCTGTGCCCAGTAGTCCGCATAGCGGTCCTTGAGCCCCCGAGGATCCAGGCCGCAAAAGGAGTAATGCGTGAAGAATAGGGGTCCGCCGTACGGCATGCCGAGGGGCAGCTCGATGCCATACCAGGATTTGCGATTGCGAAATTCGCCGCTGTTCGCGAAGCCCCTGTGATAGACGTCCGGCTCGATTGCGTAACGCGGCGACGCCGCGGCGAGCACGTAGGTGATGAGGCATTCGTTCCAGCCGCGAATCTGGTGATCCAGGGCCCAGCCGTTGTACGGGCTCCAATGCCAATAGAGCACGTCGCGTCCGCGCTGCGTGAACCAACTCCACTCGACGTTGCTCCAGAGATCGGAGATGCGCGCTCGCGTCGCCGCTTCCGCAGGCGCGCCTTTGTCGAAATATTCGCGTGCAGCGAGCAGGCCCATCATCAGCAACGACGTCTCGACCAAATCCGCGCCGTCGTCCTTGCGGCCGAAGGGGATTGCCACGCCCGTGCGTCCGTCCATGAAGTGCGGAAACGCACCGTGGTAGCAACGCGCGCGCATGAGCAGATCGAGCATTCGGCCGAGGCGCTCGAGCGCGGCGGTGCGGGTAACCCAGCCGCGCTCCGCGGCGACGATTAGCGCCATGACCCCGAAGCCCGTGCCGCCGATCGTGATGGCGTCGGTATCCTTCGCGCGTTTGCGCGATGTGCGGCGATCGAAGGCGAGACCACTGACGGGATGCGCGCCTTCCCAGAAATAGCGGAAGGTCTGCCGTTGCACGACTTCGAGCAGCGCGTCGTCAGGCAGCTTCGCGATCGTCATTGGGTCGGCGCTCGAGCGCGAGGCACGCGAGCCTTTCGCGTCAGCTTTCACGCGGCGGGTTGCGGAGGACTTGGTCCCTCGGGACAATTTCGACCTAGCCAAATGACCTCCTGTCGTGCGGCGCCGCCAGCTGGTGGGCGCTCGTAGTGTTCCCGCTGATCAAGGATGATTCCCTTCATGAACACGATTGACAAGCTACTTGGTCGCATGACCCTCGCCGAGAAGCTCGGCCAGATGACGATGACGTCTGCTTCTTACGCGGTAACGGGGCCCGTCATCGCCGGCGATTCGACCGAGTCCATCCGCAACGGCACGCTCGGCAACTTACTCAATCTCGTCGGCGCGAAGCACGTTCACGAGATGCAGCGAATCGCGGTCGAGGAGTCGCGCCTGCGCATTCCGCTCATGATCGGGTTCGACGTGATCCACGGTCATCGCACGATTTTCCCCGTGCCGCTCGCGGAAGCCGCGGCGTTCGATCCGCGCCTTTGGGAGCTCACGGCACGCGAGGCCGCTCGCGAGACGGCGGCCGATGGTCTCGCGATGACGTTTGCGCCGATGGTCGACGTCTCGCGCGACCTTCGCTGGGGCCGTACCGTCGAAGGTCCCGGCGAGGATCCGTGGCTCGCGCAGCAGATCGCACGGGCGAAAGTGCGCGGCTTCCAGGGCGCCGACCTCGCGCAACCGGAGTCGGTCGCGGCAACGGCCAAGCACTTTTGCGCGTACGGCCCTGTGATGGGCGGGCGTGACTACGCATCGGTCGACATCTCGGAGCGCACGTTGCATGAGGTGCATTTGCCGGGATTCGCCGCGGCCGTCGAGGCCGGCGTCGCGGCCATCATGCCCGCGTTCACCGAGCTCGGCGGCATTCCGATGACGGCGCACAAGGCGCTGCTGCGCGATTACCTGCGCGGCGAGCTCGGCTTCGATGGCGTGCTCGTGAGTGACTACAACGCGATTCGCGAGCTCATCCACCACGGCGTGGCGGGCGACATCGTCGAGGCGGCGGTGCTCGCGCTAAAGGCCGGTGTCGACATCGACATGATGGCGGAGGGCTATCGCAAGGGTTTGCCCGTCGCGCTCGAGCGCGGCCTCGTCACGATCGACGAGATCGACGAGTGCGTCTTGCGCGTGCTGCGGCTCAAGCAGCGGCTCGGGCTGTTCGAGGATCCTTACCGGCGCGGCTCCACGGCCGAGGCGGCCGAAACGATCGCCGAGCGCCGGCGCCTCGCGCGCGAAGCCGCGACGAAGTCGCTCGTGCTCGCGAAGAATTCCGGCGGCACGTTGCCGTTTCGCTCCGCTACGCGGCGCGTTTGCGTGCTTGGTCCGCTGGCGAACGCGTGGCGCGAAATGCGCGGCCCGTGGGCTGCCGCCGGCTACGAGGAGCCGAGCATCACGGTGCTCGCGGGACTCCGCGGGGCACTGCCGAGCGCCGAGATCGTGCACACGGAAGGCACCGCGATCTCCGGCACGGACGCTTCCGGCATCGCTGCCGCGGCCGAGTTGGTCGCGGGTTCCGACATCGTCGTCCTCTGCCTCGGCGAGGCGGCCGAGATGAGCGGCGAGGCCGCGTCGCGTGCGTCGCCGGAGTTGCCCGGCGAGCAACGCGCGCTCGCCGAGGCCGTGCTCGAACGTGCAGGTCGAAGCGGAACGCCGGTCGTCGTCGTGCTGTTCAGCGGCCGGCCGTTGATCGTATCTGAGCTCATGCAGCGCGCCGACGCGCTGCTGCTCGCGTGGTTCCCGGGAACGGAAGCGGGTAATGCCATCGCCGATGTGTTGACGGGCCGCGCCTCGCCGTCGGGCCGCACGCCGATCACGTGGCCGCGCGCGCTCGGGCAGATTCCGATCTTCTACAGTCAACGCAATTCCGGCCGGCCCGAAAATCCGCAGGACCACTTCACGAGCAAGTATCTCGATTTGCCGAGCGCACCGTTGCTGCCGTTCGGTTTCGGCTTGAGCTACGGCCGCTTCCGCTACGCGAATCTCACGGCGAGCCCGGAGAACGCCTCGGCGAACGACACGATCGACGTTTCCGTCGAGGTCACGAACGAAGGGGAGCGCGCCGCGGAGGAGACCGTGTTCTTTTTCATTCGCGATCGCGTCGCGAGCGTCGCGCGCCCGCTGCTCGAGCTCAAAGGTTTCACGAAGCTCTCGCTCGAGCCCGGCGAAACGGCGACGGCGCGCTTGCGCCTACCCGTGACGGACCTGCGCTTCTTGGGGCTCGATCTCGAGCCGGTGCTCGAGCCCGGAGAAATAGAGATCCGCGTCGGGCCGTGTGCAGATCCCGCGCAGCTCCTGTCTTCGCGCGTGCTGCTACAAGCGTAGCCGGCTCACTCCACGTCCTTGCGATACCGGATGTCGGACGCGTCCGGCATCTGTGCCACGTACGGCTGCTCGAGAATTTGCTCGAGCTGCTCGGGGTAATGGATCGTGGGCGCATCTTTCGGCGAGGGATACGGTGACGCCCACGTCGAATGCCCCGGCGCGAACTTGTACAGCAGATTGCGCCGCTCGTGCTTGGCGCGCCACGGCCACGTGCCGTGCGTGCAGGCTTCGCTGAAAATGATCGCGTCGCCGGCTTGGACGGGCACGCGCAAGACCCACGGTCCGGTTTTTTCGAACAAGATGTACGGCGGTGGGACCGGGAAGTTCGCTTTGTGACTGCCGGGCACGACCGCGAAGCCGCCGTCATCGGGGCCCGCATCGGTCAATGCGAACGACACGACCACGAGCCCATTCAGGATCTCGCCGTCGCGGTAGCGGTACTCCTGCGCCGGGTCCCACGGCGTGGCGCCGCCGTGGAGGCCGAGTTGCTTGCTGCCGGGGCGCATCAGCAGTGCGTGTCCGTGGTCGTAACGAAATCTCGCGCCGACGAACGACTTGAGATACGGCATGATCCGCGGGTGCGCGAGCAGACGCCTGAACGGCTCGTCCCACGTGTGCAGCGCGCCGACCGTCATGAAGTTCGGGTCGTTGAGCCATGCCGGCTCCTCGCCGGACTCGGCCTTGCGCCACAGGTCGTAGGAGTCGATGAGCTGGTTGAGCTCGGCTACTTCCTCGCGCGACAGAACCTGCTTCACGACGAGGAAGCCCATGAGATCGAACAGGTACTTCTCTTCAGTATCCATCTAAAGAATCTCCGTTCCGACGTCGTTGTAGACACCGGCGGTTTCGAGCCGCACTGGCTCGGTCACGCCGTCGAGATCTCGCGCGATTGCGGCAAGCGCGCCATAAGAAGGCAGCGTCCAAACTGCGAGCCCGCCGGGATCCGGTGCGAGCTTGCCGATCCGAATAGCGCACAACGCGAGCGTTAGATCGGAGTGTGACCGGGCGCGTTCCGCGAACAGCGCGCGAATCTTGTCGCGCTGGCCGACTGGCTCGAAGAACTCGGCATAGTAAATTGCATTGTTCTCCGCGCGCAGACTCGCATCGTCGGGCCCGCCGCTGGCCGACCGGCGAATCGGCTCGAGCAACGGCTCATAGCATCCGGCGCGCTCGATTCGCGCAACCTCACGGAACGGTTTCTCGATCTCGTCCGCTTCGCCGGATCGAAAGATTTTGTCCCAGTCGTCGATGCGTTCGAGTCCTGCGGCTGGCGTGTACCACGCCGTCAGATACTCGGGCTCGGGCCCGAGCCGCCACGTGCGGCCGATGCTGAAGATTATCTGGTCCTGCGACCAGGATCCTTCCCAACCGTTCACTCCTGCGAGCACCGCGCGATGGAACCGTTGCACCTGGCTCTCGAACGATTCGGGCGCAAGCGCGCCGCTCTCGTCTTCTCGAATGCCCGGTTGCGGACGCCGGCTCGTGAACTCGATGTAGATCATGGGTAACTCGAATGGAGCTCGGACATGGACATTATTGCGCCATAGCAAATTCCGGGCCGGCAAGCCGTGCAACCCGTGCCGAACCTCGAGGCTCGGCTGGCGCCTTGGAGGACCGGTGCGTCATGATGACCGCCCGCGGTGCCACGCACTGCTTCAGTTCGCACAATTTCTACAATGAGCGGAAGCGACGCGGCCGCCGATCTCGAGCTCATGGAGCACGCGCTCGCGTGCGCCCGTGAAGCGGAGGCGGCGGGCGAGGTGCCGGTCGGCGCCGTGATCGTCGATGCCGGCGGCGCCGTCGTCGCGCGAGCGGCCAACGCGCCGATCGCACGCAACGATCCGACGGCGCACGCCGAAATGCTCGCGTTGCGCGCCGCGGGCCGTGCATTCGCCAACTATCGCTTGCCGGGTTGCGTGCTGTACGTGACGCTCGAGCCGTGCGCGATGTGTGTCGGCGCGCTCGTGCATGCGCGCATCGTGCGCATCGTGTACGGCGCGCCGGATCCGAAGACAGGAGCCTGCGGCTCGGTGTTCGACCTCGCCGCCCATTCGAAGATGAATCACCGAATAGAAGTGACGGGCGGGGTGCTGGCGGAGGAATGCGGCGCGTTGCTGAAGCGCTTCTTCGCGGCTCGGCGCGGCCGCGACGCGCCTTAGCCGGCGGGCTCGATGCCAGGCGGCGCGAACTCCCGCGACGTCAGCGTCTCGTGGCTGTCGAGCCACATCAGGATCTCGTAGTAGCGGCGCACGTTTTCGACGTAGGTGACGGCGGTTTGCCCGGGCGCGAACCCGCGCTGCACGCGGCTGAACCAGGCTTTGTCGCTGAGCAGCGGCAGCCGCTCGCGGACTTCTTCCCACTGGTCAGGATCCGCGCCCTGGAACTGAGTGAGGATGCGAGCGTCCTCGAGATGCCCGAAGCCCAAGTTGTACGATGCCACGGCAAGCCAGGAGCGGTCGGGCTCGCGGATGCGCTCGGGCACCTTGCCGCGCACGCGCAAGAAGTAATGTGCGCCGCCGAGAATGCTCGAGCGCGCGTCGTGCCGGTCGACGACCTCCATCATGTCCGCCGTGTGCGCCGTCAGCATCATCATGCCGCGCACGCCGGTCGGCGAGATCGCCTCCGGATCCCAGTGCGACTCCTGATAGGCGATCGCGGCGATCAGTCGCCAGTCGATGCCCGTCGAGCGCTCGGCCTCCACGAACCAGTCGCGGTAGCGCGGCAGCCGGGTGTCGACGTGGCGCATGAAGGCACGTGAGCCGACGTAGTCGAACTCGCGAGACGCGAAGTAGTAGCGGTCGAGAATCTGCTTGAGCTGGCCGGTCGCCTCGATCTCCGCGAAGTAGGTCCCGATGCTCTCCCGCAGCGCCTCATCGCCCTTGGGCAGCGCCCACGCGATGTGGGTAGGCGGGCCGAGCGGGAAAGCGACGCGCAGGTCCGGATAGAACTGCCGTAGCAGCTCGAACAGATTCGAGTCGGCGACCGTGTAGTCGATCTCGCCTTCGGCGACGCGCCGGATCAGCTCGTCGCTGGAGCGCTCCGTATGCTCGACCCAGGTCAGGAGCGGCTCTTGCTCCCGCAGCTGCTCGAGCAGGGCGGCGTGGGAGGAGCCCGCGACGACGTCGAGCCGGCCGCCGACCAAATCCGAGAGCTTGCGGGGTCGTGGGGTGCCTCGGCCGTAGATGATCAGTGGCTCGATGTCTTGATAGCCGGGGCCGAACGTCACGCTATCGCGTCGATTGTCGCCTATCGTGAGGCTAGCGGCGCCGATTTGCGCTTTGCCCGAGACGAGATCGGGGAACACGTCGTCGTCAATGTAGATGCGCAAGCTGACCCCGAGCTTCTCGGCGTAGCCGCGCGCAAGCTCGTATTCGATGCCGCGAGGCTCATCGGCGCCGTAATAGAACGCGGCCGGAGTGTTGCGGGTCACGACCTTGAGCTCGCCCGAACGCATGATGCGCTCGAGGATCGAGGGCGGTGACGAGCACGTGCTGAGCATGATGCCCAGCACGATCGCGGCCAGCATTCGCAACAGCGCGCCTCCCGTGCACCTGGTCGGAGCGATTATACGGGTATCGGGACTGCGGGTCGGTCGATCGCCTTCGATCTTTTGTAACACGAGTGTAACGAAACCGTAGCATTATGCCCGTCGCGTTCGGCGCCACCAGAAAACTGGAGCAAAATCAATGAGAAGCACCTTCGCGGCGATCGCCGTTGCAGCCGTGGCTGCATTCGCTGCGCCCGTCCTCGGGCAGCCCAGCAACAGCGCGGAAATCGCGGCGATTCGGGCCGAGATCACGGCCTTGTCGGCGCGCCTCGAGCGGCTGGAGCAGGCCTCGGCCGTGCAGGGCGGTGCCCCCGCACCCGTTGCTTCGCCGGCCCCTCCCGCCGCGGTCACCGAGGCGCCACGCGCCGTCGAGACGCGCGTCGCGGCCGCCGCCGTCCCCCCGAACGTCCGGTTCTCGGGCGACCTGCGCTACCGCCACGAGTCCATCAACGAGGAAGGCGCGGCCGAGCGCCAGCGGCAGAGGATCCGGGCGCGGTTCGGCGTCACGGCCGACGTCGCCGAGAACGTCCGCGTCGGGCTGACTCTCGCGACCGGTGGCGACGATCCTGTGTCGGCGAACCAGTCGCTCGACACCGGTTTCAGCCGCAAGCCGATCGGCGTCGATCGCGCCTTTTTCACCTGGGCCGCGACGGACGAGCTCAGCTTCACGGGCGGCAAGATGGCGAACCCGTTTTATCGGCCCGGCAGCCATCACCTGATCTACGACAACGATCTGAATCCCGAGGGTCTTGCGCTGCGCTACGCTCGCGGCAACTGGTTCGCGAATTACGCCGGCTTGTGGGTCGAGGAGCGCGCTGCCGCGGACGACTCGATCATGCTCGGCGGTCAGTTCGGTTACCGCGGCATGCTCAACGAAGGCGCGCGCGTGACGGTCGGCGCCAGCTACTTCGACTACCTGGACACGCAAGGCCAAACACCGTTCTGGAATGGCGACGCCGTCGGCAATCGCGTCGATGCGGCAGGCAACTACCTGAACGACTTCAATCTCGCTGAGCTGTTCGGCGACGTGACTTTCACGCCCGGCGAGCGGCCGCTCACGGTGTTCGCAGATTATGTCGTCAACACCGAAGCCGACGATCTCGACACGGGCTTCGCGCTCGGCGCGAGCCTCGGCGAGGTCACGCGCGCGGGCACGTGGAAGGTTGGTTACGTATATCAAGAGCTCCGATCGGACGCTGTCCTCGCCACATTCACGGACTCGGACTGGGCAGGTGGTGGCACTGATGGGAAAGGACACGTCGTCGAATTCAATTACGGTTTCCGCGATCGACTCGTCTTCGGCTTCCGTTATTTCTTGAACGATCGCGGCCAGGACGTTGGCAGCGAGCACGATTACAACCGGCTCCAAGCGGACGTTCAGTTCAATTACTGAAGACGATGGTGCTCGCAGTTCCCGCGATGTCTCGCGGTTTCCGCGCGCGCGTCTTTTTTCCTGGTTTCCCGTACCGAACAGTGCGGTGTTGAGACGCTCCCGAACACACGAATACACTGCCGCCGCCAAGCGCGCTCGCGCATGGATCTTGGAGAGGCAATGAGCAGGGAAATCATGTCGACAGTTCCGCAACTGCGACCCACGGTCGCCAAAGAACGTTTCGATTCCAACGGCGCGCGCAAAGCAGCGATCGCTTTGCTGACGGCGATCTACAAAACGGGGCGGCACGGCACGATGGCCGAGGTCCTGATCGCGCTCGAGGTCATCGACTCGAATCTCGAAGGCAAGCCGCATTCGATGAAGTCGTTGTCGAGCAAGCTCAGCATTCCGTACACGTCGGTTTCGCGCATCGTGTACTCGCTGACGGCCGAGGCTCAGCCCGGTGGTGTGCTGAAGCTCGTGCCCGACAGCAAGGATCGTCGTCGCAAGCACATCGAGCTCGACGCCGACGCGTTGAAGCGTATGGGCTCGCACGTGCGCGCGCTCGAGAAGGCGATGATCGATTACTACGGCGCTTCGGTGTACAAGCTGAAGAAAGACCAACCGAACTAGGCGTCGTCCGGGGCGCTTGCCCCACCTCCGTGCCCGGTCTATGTTGGCTCGGATGCGAGGTCCGAGCACCAAGTGGTTGTGGTTGATTCCGCCGTTTCTGTTCGGCATGGCGCATCTCGATCAGGTCGAGGGCTTCGTCGGCGGATCTGACGCGCGCCGCGCGCCGGTAGGGCTCGCGCCCAATCCCAAGACCACGGCGGAAGCCGTCGTGCAGGTCTACGCGGCACGAACCGTTCGCTGGCGCGGCTACTTCGGTGTTCACACGTGGGTCTCCGTGAAACCGCGCGGCGCGGGCGAGTTCACGACGTACGAGGTCAACGGCTGGCGGCTGCGCCGCTCTGGTAACGCCGTCAGCGTCGACCATCGGCCGCCCGACGCACGCTGGTTCGGCAATCGCCCGGAGTTGCTCGCGGATCTCCGCGGCGAAGGCGTCGACGCGGTCATCGCGCGTATCGAAGCGGCGGTCGCCGCGTATCCATACGCGAACACGTATCGCGTATGGCCAGGCCCGAACTCCAACACGTTCGTCGCTCACGTCCTGCGTGCCGCGCCCGAGTTGCGCGCCGACTTGCCAGCGCATGCGATCGGGAAGGACTACCTCGGACCCGCGTTCGGTGCGTGGTCGCCGAGCGGCACCGGCGCTCAAGTGAATCTGTTCGGCGTCGTCGGCGCCCTCGCTGGAGTCGAGGAGGGCATCGAGCTGAACGTGCTCGGGCTCACATTCGGTGTCGATCCGCTCGATCTCTCGCTGAAAGTGCCGATGGCGGGCCGGCTCGGTTGGCCGCGCGAAGCTCCGGCTCCGGTCACGATTACTCATGTCGCAATGGCAGGAGAGAAGTAGCGTGCGCGCTCTGCTGACGGCTGTTGTGCTCGTGGTCGCTGCGCTGGCCGGTCATGCGCACGCGGAGCCGCGGCAGTTCACGTTCAGCTGGCCGTTCGAGGAAGGCGATGCGATGCGGCCGCGCGGCGGCACGACACGCGGCGCACCGCTGACGCTCGCGACGGAGCCGAGCGCCGCCTGGCGCGCCGTCCAGGAGCCGGGCCTCACGAAATTCGAGCGCGATCGGCGCGCGATACTCGCGATGGCCGGCGGCTACCGAACGACCTTCGATTTTCTCGAGACGACGGGTTTCACGCCCGGCTTCACGCCGTCGCGTCCCTATCAGTCGTGGGGGACGGAATACATCTACGTCGTCGAGGACAGCGGCACGTTCATCCGCTTGCAGCACCTGATGGTCATGTTCGTCGCGGATCGCGACGGCAAGGTGCAGGGCCCATTCGTGCAGAAGCATTGGCGCCAGGACTGGCGCTACGAGGACACGGATTTGCACGTCTTCGTCGGGCGCAATCGTTGGGTACATCAGACGAAAACGGACGACGAAGTGCGCGGGCTCTGGTCGCAAGCCGTGTTCCAGGTCGACGACTCGCCGCGCTACGAATCGATCGGCGAGTGGGAGCATTTCGGCACCTACTCCGCGTGGACGAGCGGACGGACGGCGCGGCCGCTGCCGCGCCGCGAGAGTAGCGTGCGCAGCGACTACCAGATCCTCGAGGGCACGAACCGGCACGCGCTGACGCCGACGGG
>Ga0111538_10009312_pt1 | contig 13125 bp, 13 predicted proteins | sample SoiMethybrSBSTD1_FD_79669 | JGI IMG/M metagenome (GOLD analysis project Ga0111538, IMG submission 79669) | Bulk soil microbial communities from a Populus tree surrounding site in Tennessee, USA - Soil MetaG P. TD hybrid SBSTD1 (version 2)... | ecosystem: Environmental > Terrestrial > Soil >...
GGCCGTGTGCCGGGCGCGCATGCGTCACGTACCTGTGATCATTGCATGCGATCAGCGTATATGTTCGAGAATACCGTCGAGCTCGTCGAGCGTGTGGTAGCTGATCACGAGCTTCCCCTTGCCCGCCGCCGTGTGTTGCAGGGCAACCTTGGCGCCGAGCTTTTCGCTCAGCTCGCTTTCCAGCTTGCGGATGTTCGCGTCGACGCGCGGCGCGCTTTCCTCGGCCGCGGCCGGCTGCGTCAGGCGCTTGACCAGCGCTTCGGTCTCGCGCACCGATAGTTTTTTCTTGGCGACCAGCGCGCCGACTTCAGCCTGCTGGCGGCGCGACTCGAACGCGAGCAACGCGCGCGCGTGCCCCATTTCCAGCTCGCGGTGCTCGACCAGCGTCTTCACTTCGTCGGTGAGCTCCAGCAGGCGCAGCAGATTGGACACTGCAGCGCGCGAGCGGCCCACCGCTTCCGCAGCCGTCGCATGCGTCATGTCGAATTCGGTGATCAGGCGGTCGAGCGCGCGCGCTTCTTCGAGCGGATTGAGATTCTCGCGCTGGATGTTCTCGATGAGCGCCATCGCGATCGCGGCTTCGTCCGGCACGCGGCGGATGACGGCAGGAATCTCGTGCAGGCCGGCCAGCTGTGCGGCGCGCCAGCGACGCTCGCCGGCGATGATCTCGTAGCGCGCGTGACCGGCATCGGCGTTGTCCAGCGGCCGCACGACGATCGGCTGCACCACGCCCTGAGCTTTGATCGAGTCAGCCAGCTCCTGCAGTGTCTCGGGCCGCATGTCGATGCGCGGCTGATATTTGCCACGCTGGAGCAGGTCCACGGGCAGCTTCTGCAGCTCTTCGTCGGCGGGCGCGCGGGCAACGACTTCGGGCTCGGCGTCCGGCTCGGGCTGACCGAGCAGCGCGCCCAATCCGCGGCCGAGGCTTCGTCGTTTCGTCGTCGCCATGGTTGCCATTCTTCGAGACCCCCCGTCAGGGAGGCGATAGTAGTAGACGGCGGCCGGCACGGCACTAGGGTCTACCCTGCAAGCGGCGCAAAGTGCCCCGGACGTCCTGAATTCTATTGCGCAGCCACGCCTGCGGTCGCCAGCTCGCAGTCGCCTTCTTCGCGGCGGATCATCTCGCCCGCGAGCGCCAGGTAGGCGAGCGCACCGCGCGACTCGCGATCGTAGTGCAGCGCCGGCTTGCCATAGCTCGGCGCTTCCGCCAGCCGGACGTTGCGCGGAATGATGGTGCGGAACACTTTCTCGCGAAAGTGCTCGATCAGCTGCGCCGAGACCTCGTTCGACAGGTTGTTACGCGGATCGAACATGGTGCGCAGGATGCCGTCGATCTCCAGGCCCGGGTTCGGCCCGGCCTTGATCTGCTCGATGGTGTCGACGAGCGCAGTGAGCCCCTCGAGCGCGTAGTACTCGCACTGCATGGGGATCAGCACGCCCTCGGCGGCCACCAGCGCGTTGACGGTCAGCATGTTCAGTGCCGGCGGACAATCGATCAGCACGATGTCGAACTGCTCGCGGACCGGCTGCAGCGCGTCGCGCAGCCGCGATTCGCAACCCGCCTTGCCCATGAGCTGCACTTCAGCCGCAACCAGGTCCTGGTTCGACGGCATCAGCTTGAACGGCGCGTATTCGAGATCGAGCAGCGCCGCGGCGGCCTCGCAGTCGCCGAGCAGCACATCGGTCGTGGAGCGCTGCACAGTGCGCTTGTCGACACCGCAACCCATGGTCGCGTTGCCCTGCGGATCGATGTCGATGAGGAGCACTCGTCGCTTGGTCGCAGCGAGCGACGCCGCGAGGTTGACGGTCGTCGTCGTCTTCCCGACGCCGCCTTTCTGATTGGTGATGGCGAGAATGCGGTGCATGACTGGAGAGTACACCGGCCTCAAACTTTGTCGTGGCTGCGGCAGAGTTCCACAAGATGCCGCTGCTCGTCCAGACCGGGGATGTTAAGTCGATGGACTGCCGCCAGTTTCCATCCGTTCGGAATGTGCGTGAGCTCGTCGGTGGGGTAGCGGCCCTTCATCGCAAGTAGTCGCCCGCCGCCGACACATAGGTGTCCAGACCACTTTACGAACGTCTCGATGGGCCCGACCGCGCGCGACACGACGTTGTCGAAGCGCTCCTTCGGACGATAGGCCTCGGCGCGCGTGTGCACCGTTTGCACGTTGTGCAAGCCGAGCGTCTGCGCCGCGTGCTCGACGAACTTGATCTTCTTCGCCGTGGAATCGACGAGCGTGAACTGCAGCTGCGGCAGCGCGACCGCGAGCGGCAGACCGGGAAATCCCGCGCCGGTACCGATGTCGGCAACGCTGGTGCCCTGCAGGTGGGCATGCACAGTGAGGCTGTCGAGCAGGTGCTTGGTGATCTGCTGGTTGCGCTCGCGAATCGCTGTGAGATTCATGCGCTGGTTCCATTCGTCCAGCTCGTCAAGCAGGCGCACGAGCTGCGTGGCCTGCGTCTCGCTCAGTGGGATCCCGAGCTGCGCGGCGCCGGACATCAGGACGTCGGCCGACACGTCAACCGATCTTGACGACCGCTCGTCCGGTGACCGCGCCTTTGACGTACGGCTCGAACGCTTGCGGCAGCTCGTCCAGCGAGACCGTGCTGTAAACGATGAGGTCGAGGTGCCGCGGCTTCAGGTCGGTGGCCAGGCGTTGCCACACCGCGAGTCGCAGCGGCCGCGGCGTGAAGACGGAGTTGATGCCGAGCAGATTTACGCCGCGCAGGATGAAGGGCACGACGGTGGTCTTGAGCTCCGGGCTCGCAGCCAGGCCGATGCTGGCGATGTTGCCCCAGAACTTCGTCGTGCGCGTCAGCCAGGTCAGCACATCGCCTCCGAGATTGTCGATCGCGCCGGCCCATTGCGCTTCTTCGAGCGGGCGCGAGCCGAGATTGATTTCGTCGCGCAACAACACCCGGGCGGCGCCGAGCTTCTCCAGGTACGCCGCCGAGGATTTCTTGCCGGTCACGGCGACGACTTTGTAGCCACGGCCCGCCAGCATATCGATGGCGACACTGCCGACGCCGCCGGTTGCGCCGGTGACGACGATCTCGCCGCCGTCCGGCTGCGAGCCGTTCTGCTCCATGCGATGGATCGCGAGCGCCGCGGTGTAGCCGGCGGTGCCGATGGCCATGCACTGGAATTCGTCGAGACCCGCCGGGATCGGGACCACCCAGTCAGCCGCGACGCGCGCGTATTCGGCGTAGCCGCCATCATGCGTCTCGGACAAGCCGCAGCCGTTCACCAGGACTTTCTGGCCCGGCTTGAAGTCTGCGTGCGTCGAGGACACGACTTCGCCGGCGAGATCGATGCCGCCGACCAGCGGGTACTTGCGCAGGATCTTGCCGGCGCCGGTTGCGGCGAGCGCGTCCTTGTAGTTGATGGTCGAATAGCGGACCTTGACGACGACTTCGCCGGCCGCGAGGTGGTTAAGACCGATGGTCTCCAGGCGCGCGACGATCTTGCCGCCTTCCTGATGGATGCGATAAGCCCGAAAGCTCTGCGGAACCGCGCTCATCCGCCTTCCGGCTTGTCGCACTTGCCGTGCTTGCGCAGCTGATCGGTGCTGCACAGCCCGTGCTGCTGGCCGAAGAACTGCGCGATCTCCTCGAAATCCTTGGCGTCGATGCCGGCGATCACGCCGGCCATGATCGGATTCTTGCGCTTGCCGGACTTGTAGTCCTGCAGCGCGTGCACGATGTAGTCGGGGTACTGCGAGGCGAGGATCGGATACTCGGGCCCGATAGTCTTCGCGCCGTCGGAGCCATGGCACGAAACGCAGGTCTGCGTCGCCGGCGGCGGCGTGCCCACCACCTGCTTGTTCGGCTGCGCGACTTCGCTCTGCAGATAGGCTGCGATGTCGGCGCGGTCCTGGTCGGAGAGCGTCGCGGCCTGAGAATGCATGGTCTGATGGGCGCGGTCGCCGCCCGCATAAGCGTTCAGCGCGGTGATCAGGTACTCGGCGTTCTGGCCCCCGAGCTTCGGCACGCTGTAGTTGGGGAAGGCGTTCTTGTAGTCAGGAACGCCGTGGCAGCCATGGCAGGTATAAGCGAGGACCTTGCCCCGCTCTGCATTGCCTTCCGCGTTCGCGTCCGTCGCCGCGCCGCTCAGGACAACGGCGAGCCCGATTGCCGCCAGGGCCGCTTGCAAATTCATGTCCGCACCCAACCTTTCTCCGGCGTTTTCTTAGGGCGCGCATGGTACAGGAACTGCCAGTTCCGCTGTATACTGCCCAACCCGCTTTTCCCGATCCGAAGGTTTTTCGCTCATGGCCCGTATCACTGTCGAGGATTGCCTGCACCAGGTGCCGAACCTGTTCCAACTGGTCCTGGTGGCTGCCAAGCGCGCGCGCAAGCTGGCGAATGGCGCCGAGGCGACCGTCGAGTACGAGAACGACAAGCCGACCGTTGTGGCGCTGCGCGAGATCGCGGCCGGCCACATCGGCCCGGAGATTCTCGAAGAGGCCGAGCGGCCGCAGCCCGATGTCATGCCGGAGATCGAAATGTCCGGCGAGCTGCGCGCCCCGCACCTTGGATTGGGAGACTGACCCCGCTCCCCATCCGGCCGGCCTGATCGGCGCGCTTCGCCAATGGACTACGCGTCTTCCATCCTGGGGCTGCTGCCGAGTGGAAGACGCTCCATCGGCGTCACGCAGCTGCTGAACAAGCTCGAGACCTACCTGCCGCCGGCGCAGGTGGATCGCATCCGCGACGCGTACGAGTTCGGCGCCGAGGCCCACCAGGGCCAGAAGCGGCTGTCCGGCGAGCCCTACATCGCCCACCCGGTCGCCGTCGCCGACCTGCTCGCCGACCTGCACATGGACGCGCCGACGATCATCGCGGCGATCCTGCACGACGTCATCGAAGACACCCCGACCGCGAAGGACGAGATCGCCGAGCGCTTCGGCGCCGATGTCGCCGAGCTGGTCGACGGCGTCTCCAAGCTGGATCACATCCAGTTCCGCAGCCGCGCCGAGGCGCAGGCCGAGAGCTTCCGCAAGATGCTGCTGGCGATGGTGCGCGACATCCGCGTCATCATGGTCAAGCTCGCGGATCGCACCCACAACATGCGCACGCTCGGCTCGGTCCCGCCGGCCAAGCGCCGCACGGTCGCGCGCGAGACGCTGGAGATCTACGCGCCGATCGCCAACCGCCTCGGCATCCACTCGATCAAGTCGGAGCTCGAAGAGCTCGGCTTCAAGGCGCTGTACCCCGGCCGCTACCGCATCATCGAGAAGGCGCTGAAGCGCGCGCGCGGCAACCAGAAACAGTTCGTCGGCAAGATCGCGGACAACCTGCGCGGCGCGCTGGAAAAGGCCGGCGTGAAGGGCCGGGTCGAGGGCCGCGAGAAACACCTGTACAGCGTCTATCAGAAGATGCGCCGCAAGCGCTCGCCGCTGGCGTCGATCGTCGACGTGTTCGGCTTTCGCATCGTCGTCGACGCCGTCGACACCTGTTATCGCGCGCTGGGCCTGGTGCACGGCCTGTACCGGCCGATGCCGGGGCGTTTCAAGGACTACATCGCGATCCCGCGCATCAACGGCTATCAGTCGCTGCACACGACGCTGTTCGGGCCGAACGGCATGCCGATCGAAGTCCAGATCCGCACCGACGACATGCACCGCGTCGCCGAGTCGGGCATCGCAGCGCACTGGCAGTACAAGACCGGCGAAGAGCAGGGCAAGACGTATCGCGATCGCGCCAGCGAGTGGCTGCAGCATCTGATGGAGATGCCGCACGGCGGCAGCTCCGAAGAATTCATGGAGAGCGTCAAGCTCGACCTGTTCCCCGACAAGGTCTACGTGTTCACGCCGCGCGGCGAGATCCGCCGCCTGCCGCGCAACGCGACCGCGGTCGACTTCGCGTACTCGGTTCATACGGACATCGGCAATCATTGCGTCGCCGCGAAGGTCGATCGCCGCCTGGTGCCGCTGCGCACGCCGCTGCGCAACGGTCAGACGGTCGAGATCATCACTGCGAAAGGCGCGACGCCGAATCCGGCGTGGGTGAACTTCGTCGTGACCGCGAAAGCGCGCGCCGCGATCCGTCACTACCTGAAGGGCCTCAAGCACTCCGAAGCCGTCGAGCTGGGCAGGCGGCTGCTGACACAGGCGCTCGCCGATCTGTCGGTGGTGCTGAAGAAAGTGCCGGAGGAGCGGCTGCAGAGCGTCGCGACGGAATTCAACCTGAAGAGCCCCGAAGAGCTGTTCGAGCACATCGGTCTGGGCGAGCGCCTTGCACCGCTCGTCGCGCGCCGCTTGCTGCCGCCCTCCGACGCGGACCCAGATGCTGTTGCCGTCGCAGCAGACCCGTCGCACAGCTCGGCGCTGGCGATCGCGGGTACGGAAGGCATGGTGGTGAGCTACGCGCGCTGCTGCTTCCCGATCCCGAACGATCCGATCATGGCGTATCTGTCGAGCGGCCGCGGCGTCGTCATCCACCGCGAGGCCTGCGGCAACCTGCGCAACTACCGCAAGCAGCCGGACAAGTGGCTCTCGGTCAGTTGGCAGCCGAACGTCGATCGCCTGTTCAACGTCGAAGTGCGCATCGACGTAGCGAATCGCATGGGTGTGCTCGCAGCGATCGCTTCGAACATCGCGACCACCGAAACGAACATCGAGCACGTCGCCGTCGACGAGCGCGACGGCGACGCCTCGACGCTGGTGTTCGATCTGCAGGTGCGTGACCGCAAGCACCTCGCGCACGTCATCAAGAATCTGCGCAAGATGCCCGAAGTGCTGCGCGTCACGCGCATGCTGGCGTAGTCTTCCGTTTCGTCCGACATCCGCTCTCCGTTTCTTCCCGAGGTCCCCATGCCCCGCTCGATCATCGCCACTGCGAACGCGCCGAAAGCGATCGGCACTTATTCACAAGCCGTCAAGGTCGGCAGCACCGTGTACGCATCGGGCCAGATCCCGCTGGATCCGGCGACCGGCGAGCTGGTGCAGGGGCCGATGGACGTGCAGGTGAAGCGCGTGTTCGAGAACCTGAAAGCGATCGTCGCCGCGGCCGGCGGCAGCTTCGCCCAGGTCGTGAAGGTCACCGTCTACATCCTCGACTTCGCCGACTTCCCGGTGCTCAATAAAGTCATGGCCGAGTACTTCAGCGAGCCGTATCCGGCGCGTGTCACGGTCGCGGTTGCGGCGTTGCCGAAGGGTGCGCGCGTCGAGATCGATTGCGTGGTGGAGCTGGAGTGACCGCACCGGCGACGCAGCGCACGTCCGCTGAGTCGTCGGAGCTGCGCCCCGTCACGACGCTGCGCGGCGTGGGTGAGTCGCTCGCGAGCAGGCTCGCGAAGCTCGGCATCACGACAGTCCAGGACCTGCTGTTCCTGTTGCCGCTGCGTTACGAAGATCGGACGCGTGTTGCGCCGATCGGCTCGCTGCAGGTCGGCGAGCGTGCAGTCATCGAAGGCGAAGTCCTGCTGAGTCAGGTCGTGTTCCGTGGACGCCGCCAGCTGCTGTGCCGGATCGGCGACGGCTCGGGCTCGCTCACGCTGCGCTTCTTTCATTTCTCAGGCACGCAACAGCAAGGACTCGCGCGCGGCACGCGGCTGCGCTGCTTCGGCGAGATCCGCCGCGGTCCCGAGGGTTGCGAGATCGTGCATCCCGAGTATCGGCGCGTCGGCAGCGAGGCGGGCGCGACGGAAGAAACGCTCACTCCGATCTATCCGCTGACTGAAGGCGTGCAGCAAGGCCGCCTGCGACAACTCACCGGCATGGCGTTGCGCGAGCCTGCATATCGAACCGTGCGCGACTGGATTCCTGCGGCGGTGCTCGAGCCGCTGCAGCTGCCGCCGCTGCGCGATGCGCTGGAGTTCGTGCATCGTCCGCCGCCGGATGCGGACACCGAGCTGCTCGCGATCGGCCGTCATCCGATGCAGCGCCGGCTCGCGTTCGAAGAGCTCCTGGCGCATCAGCTCAGTCTGCGGCTGCTCCGTCGCGAAATTCAGCGCGATCCGGGCTGGGCGCTCCAGAGCAGCGGCGCGCAGTCGCTCGTCGCGCGCTTCGCCGATTCTCTGCCGTTCGATCTGACGCGCGCGCAGCTGCGTGCGTGGCAGGAGATCGAGCGCGATCTCGCGCAGGCGAGCCCGATGCTGCGGCTCGTTCAGGGAGACGTCGGGTGCGGGAAGACGGTTGTCGCGGCACTTGCGGCTGCGCGCGCAGCGGAGGCTGGCTTCCAGACAGCAGTGATGGCGCCGACAGAGCTGCTCGCAGAACAGCACGGCCGCAACTTCTCGAACTGGTTTGCGGCATTCGACCTGCCGCTGACGATGCTGACGGGCAAGCGCAACGCGGCCGCGCGAACGCGCGCGCTCACCGACCTTGCATCGGGCGCGGCGAGAATCGCGATCGGCACGCACGCGCTGTTCCAGGAAGGAGTCGAATTCCAGAAGCTCGGCCTGGTGATCGTCGACGAGCAGCATCGCTTTGGCGTGCACCAGCGGCTGCTGTTGCGCGAGAAGGGGCGCGTCTCCGGCCGCTTCCCGCACCAGCTGATCATGACGGCCACGCCGATTCCGCGCACGCTGGCGATGACTGCGTATGCAGATCTGGACGTCTCGATCATCGATGAGCTGCCGCCGGGGCGAACACCGGTCAAGACCGTGGCCATGACGGACAATCGCCGCGACGAAGTGGTTATGCGCATTCGCGACGCTTGCCGGCAGAAGCGCCAGGCGTACTGGGTCTGCCCGCTGGTCGAAGAGTCGGAGGAGCTGGACGCGCAGGCGGCCGAGGCAACCGCTACCGTGCTGGCCGAGGCGCTGTCGGAACTGACGGTGGCGCTGGTGCACGGGCGCATGGCGCCACGCGAGAAGGACGCGGTCATGGCGCGCTTCAAGGAAGGGAAGATCGATCTGCTGGTGGCGACCACGGTCATCGAGGTCGGCGTCGACGTGCCGAACGCGAGCCTGATGGTGGTCGAGAATGCGGAGCGCATGGGCCTGGCGCAGCTGCACCAACTGCGCGGGCGTGTCGGACGCGGCGCCGCCGAAAGCACCTGCGTGCTGCTATATCGCGCACCGCTCAGTGAGGTCGCGCGCGAGCGGCTCGGCGTGATGCGCTCGACCAACGACGGCTTCGAGATCTCGCGGCGCGACCTGGAGCTGCGCGGCCCGGGCGAAATGCTCGGCACGCGCCAGACCGGACTGATGCAGATGCGGGTCGCCGACCTGGTGCGCGACGCGGACCTGCTGCCGCAGGTCCAGCAGGCGGCCGAATTGATGCTGAAGGAGAATGAAGCGAACATAGCGCCGCTGCTGCGCCGCTGGATCGGACAGGGGGAGCGCTTTGGAAAAGTGTGAAGGATGAGCACACCTGCTCACAGCATGCGCAACCGGCTGCGCTGGTTCGGTCACAAGCTTGCGACCACTGTGTTCGTGACCGAGGTGCTGCCGGGCGTCGGCGCCAAGGCGCGCGCCTATGCGCAACTCACCCGGCTGGATCGGCCGATCGGTATCTGGCTGCTGCTGTGGCCGGTGCTGTGGGCGCTGTGGCTCTCGTCCAAAGGCCGGCCCGACCCGCATGTCTTCATAGTATTCGTGATCGGCGTGGTGCTGACGCGCTCGGCGGGCTGTGCGATGAACGACTTCGCGGACCGCAACTTCGACCGCCACGTCGCGCGCACTCGCAACCGGCCGCTCGTCACCGGCCAGGTCGATCCGGTCGAGGCGCTCGCGCTGTGCGCGGGGTTCGGCATGATCGCGCTCGGCCTGGCAATGACGCTGAACCGGCTTGCACAGCTGTTCACACTCGTCGGCGCGGTGCTCGTGCTCACCTATCCGTTCATGAAGCGCTTCTTCCCGATCCCGCAGGCATATCTGGGTATCGCATTCACGTGGTCGGTGCCGATGGCGTTCGTGGCGCACACCGGGACAATGCCGCCGCGGCTAGCGTGGGTACTGTTCCTCGCGGGCCTGCTGTGGACAATGGCGTACGATACGATGTACGCGATGGCCGATCGCGAGGATGACCGCAAGCTCGGCATCCGCTCGAGCGCGATTCTGTTCGGCGATGCGGACCGGTTCATCGTCGGCGTGATGCAGCTGATGAGCCTGCTGGCGCTGTGGCTGGTCGGCCACGACCTCGAGCTGGGGTTGTGGTACGGCCTCGGGCTCGCAGGCGCAGCGATCTTCGCGCTGTACCAGCAGCTGCTGATCCGCGAGCGCAAGCCGGAGCAGTGCATTCGCGCATTCCTCAACAACAACTACTTCGGCATGTCGGTGTTCATCGGCATCGCCCTCGACGCTCTCTTCAGGTAGCAAATTCCGTTCTCGCGATCGCCCACACCGCGACGCTCTCCGCTCCGGCTTGCTGCAGGACTGACGCCAGCTCGCGCACCGTGCTGCCCGTCGTGACGACGTCGTCGAGGATCGCGACGGATCGCGCACGCAACGGCGCGACGGCCGTGAAAGCGCCTCGAACGTTCTTACGCCGGGCCTTGCGATTCAGTCCTGCTTGTTCCGCTGTTTCACGCTGCCGGATGACGACGTCGGTGTTCACGGCGACGCCCGTGCAGCGTCGAATCGCCAGCGCGAGCTCGCTTGCCTGGTTGTAACCGCGCTGCCGATAGCGCTGCGGCGCGAGCGGCACGGGAACGATCGCTTCGGGCAACGGCGCGCCGCGCGCGAGCACGCAGCGTGAGAACAACTCGCCGAGCACTCGCCCGCACGCGAGGTCGTTGCGAAACTTCAGGCCACGCACGAGATGATCCAGCGGATACGCGTAGCGATACGGCACGACGCTGCTGACGAAAGGTGGCGGATCTCGCAAACATTCGCCGCACACGCGCGCGGGACCGCTCGCAGACAGCGGCTCCGCACATACCGTGCAGGCCAAATCGTTGCGCGGCAGGTCCTCGACACAGTCGCTGCACAAGTCGATGTCGCCGCCACCCGCACGACCGCACAGCAGGCACGCCGCCGGCCATAGCAGCAGCTCCAGCCAGCGCCGACCCCTGTCAACCCAGCGCTGCAGCCGTGGCTGACAGCTTGCAGCAGCGTCCGAATACTGATTCGAGCTCGGCATGCGACCTCCAGTGAGGCTCGCGAGTGTGCAGCCGCGCGGGCGGCGACGGCCGCAGGAAAACCAGCAGTTCGCGGCCTGTTCGAACAGCTCGGGCTGCAGCCAGAGAAAAGGTCGGTGGTCTAGGCTGCAGGCTGTAGGCTGTAGGCTGTGGCCAGAAGAAGAGCGCTTCCTTCCGGCTCTGGCTACAGCCTACAGCCCACAGCCCACAGCCTCTCTTCAATGTCTGATGACTACTTCCTCGATCCGCGTGTAGTCCGGCGCTCGTTCGATCGAGCCGCCCGCACCTATGACTGCGCGGCAGCCGTGCAGCGGGAAATCCGTACGCGCCTGCTGGAACGGCTGGACATCGTGCGGCTCGCCCCGACAGCGGTGCTCGACCTCGGCGCGGGCACCGGCCATGCGAGCCGCGAGCTCAAGCGCCGCTACTCCTCGGCGAAGGTCATCGCTCTCGACCTGTCCCTGCAGATGCTGCGCGAATGCGCCCGCCAGCAGTCTTTCCTGCGTCGGTTCGCGCCCGTCTGTGCCGACGCCCATCGGCTGCCATTGCAGACCGGCTCGGTCGATCTCGTCCTGAGCAATCTGCTGCTCGAGTGGTGCCACGACCCGGACGCGGTGTTCGCCGAAGTCTCGCGGGTGCTGCGGCCGAAGGGACTGTTCACCTTCACGACCGTCGGACCCGACACCCTGAAGGAGTTGCGCGAGCTGTGGCGCGGCATCGACGACACTCCGCACGTGCATCGTTTCATCGACATGCACGACTTCGGCGACGCACTGCTGCGAGCGGGGTTCGCGGAGCCCGTCATGGACAGCGAACGTCTGACTGTCACATACCCGAGCCTCAATGCACTGCTCGCCGACCTTCGCGGCAGCGGCGGGCGCAACATCGCGGCGGGGCGCAACCACGGCCTCACCGGCCGGGCGCGCGGTGGCGCCGTCCTGGCGCGCAGCGAAGCTCTGACCCGGAACGGCTCATTGCACATTAGCGTTGAGGTCATCCACGGGCACGCGTGGGCGCCGGCGGAGCGCAGATCGCGGCGCACAGGCGCCGAGGTGCTGGTGCCGATCGATACTCTGCGCGCGCGTCGCAAAGGTTAGTTTATTTTGATGATGAGAGCGTAGCAGCGGCGGCTGCTAACGCACAGTGATTCGAATGATTCAGCTTTTTTTGATCTTATGAGCCAGCCGCACTACCTCGTGCTGACGCCGCGATGCTCGCTGACGCCATCGAGCGCTCGAGTATTCGTCGCGGTCGTCGGCGGGACGTGCTTCGCGGTCGCGGGCGTGTTCGCGGCTCAGGGATTCTGGCCAGTGCTGCCGTTCGCCGGCCTCGAAATCGCATTGCTGGTGTGGGCCGTGCGGGCTTCCATGCGGGAGGGCAGCAAGCGCGAGACGATCGAGATCGACGAGGAGCGCATCACGATCCGGCGCATCGATCCGCGCGGCGAACATTTCTCGGTATTTCCTCGACATGGGTCGAGGGTTACACTCCGCACCCCGCAAACGGCGCTGCATCCCAGCCGGCTCGTGCTCGAGTCGCGCGGCCGCGTCTGCGAAGTGGGCAGGTTTCTCACAGAAGACGCGCGCCAAAGCCTGGCGGCGCGTCTCCAGCAACTGGTGGGGAATGTGAACGAACCGCCCGCGCTTTAGTTCAAGCAATAAAAGCGTGGGGTGCGATCGCGGCTGAAATTGGAGCACTCGCGTCAATGGTGAAGATCGTCAAATGCGCACTGGCCGCGGTCCTGGCCAGCCTGCCCGCGGCAGCGTTCGCGGCCTGGGAGCTGAACATGCCGGTCGGCGTCACGGAGCTGAGCCGCCGCATCCACGCCCTGCACATGCTGATCCTCTGGGTTTGCGTCGTGATCGCCATCGCGGTGTTCGGCGTGATGATCTACTCGATCGTGAAATTCCGGCGCTCGCAGGGTGCCGTCGCCGCCAACTTCGATCATTCCACCCGCGCCGAGATCGTCTGGACGGTCATCCCGATCGTCATCCTGGTGGCGATGGCGGTGCCGGCGGCCGCCACGCTGGTGCGCATCGAGGACACGCGCAACTCCGAGCTGACCATCAAGGTCACCGGCTACCAGTGGCGCTGGCA